>LFIK01000639.1_pt1 | contig 26604 bp, 30 predicted proteins | sample 643401 | NCBI WGS metagenome assembly LFIK01 (sample SAMN03777447, study PRJNA286221) | soda lake metagenome | biome: soda lake; feature: Kulunda steppe; material: water; isolation source: sample T5-Br brine of Lake Tanatar-5 | place: Russia: Kulunda steppe | collected 2010-07
CCCATGCCTCCAATGCACACACCTCCTCCCCAGGGCCCCCCTCACGCCCTGCAAGTCCGCTGCCAGGGGGGCGCCAACCAGAGGCACAGCGCCTCCCAGGTTTCACTCCCGGCTGCACGCTTGCCGGCAGTGACGACCAACCAGTCGCCGCATCATCTCCATGCAACGCCTGGCAGCGAGCGAGCGTCCAAAAGGCGCCACGGCCGCACTGCAACTTTTGCGGGGGGCAAAGCAGCACTCCTGCAACAGTGGCGCCTGCCATCCAAGCACTTTCCCGCGATGCCAGGCCTTCTCTGTCCACAGGACCATAGGGTGCCTAACCACCCACCAGGCTCAAGCATTTGGGTTGGAGCCGGGATTGGCCAGCTCCTCTCCTAACCGGCATCGTTCCGCGGGCAGCCCATCCAAATACCTACTACCGCTACCGTTCGCGACGGACAGGGCCCCTGCCCGCTCCAACGTGCCGCAAGACAGCGCTACCACACACACGCATGCTGGCCAAGCGCATGCGCAAGCACACTCGTCACACATGCCCACTCCCTGGCTGGTGAGTTTGGGCCCAAGGCGTGGCCGCCCAGCGGTCAAGAGCTCGCGTGGCGTGATCAGTGTTGTGCACACATGGCGGCATTCAAGTTTGGCACCGTTGATTACGGTGCTTAAATGACAACATCATCACTGGTAGGTTTTGGCGGTCTGACGGCAAAACCAATCTATTTGACTTTCAAATAGATGATGCTTACGGTAGAACCGTCTTTTACAGTTGACGCCGTCAAACATCAGGTGCACAACACTGGGCGTGATCAGCACTGCGCAGGGGATGGACCCACTGGAGGGATATGGAGGGTCCTCCCCAGACCACAGCGCGGCTGACCACGTGCACACTACCATTTGACCTTGAGTCATGCCGCAGCTGTGAGCATATAAGACCAGAGATTAACCCACCGATGAGCGCGGGCCGAGCTGCTTTGAGGGTCGCCTTGACCGCAAGCTTGGCCGCCGCCTTGGCGAAGTCCTCCGCCCGCCACACCACGCCTTGCACGCCCCCCAGTGCCCCGCGCACTGACCGTAGGACGCGACGCAGCGGCCCGGCCCTCACGCCTGCAGCATCGCCATGCAGTGAGCGGGAGGAGGTTCAGGCTGCTGGGCACTGGACAGCCACCGAGAGTCAATTGAAGGCGCAGGACGCGCGCGCAGGGTGCTCTGCTGGCTGTTGGCAGTCGTCCACCCCGCTTGCCCATCCGCTGCAGGCCTGGGCCGCGTGCGCGCGCGAGCAGCTGACCCAGGGCTGTGCAGCAGCATGGTGGGGCACTCAGGCATGGCGCACCAGGCCTTGACAAGACCGCTGCATCAAGGCAGCCAGGCACGATCTCGAGCAGGCTCGCACAGGCAGCCACCAGCCTCGCACGCACATGCTCCCTCTGGCCTCCCCACACCGCCTGCGCATGCCTTATAAAAACACAACTGTGCAGGGCTTGGGGAGGCGTGCGCTGCATGCGCGCCCGGCGGCTGTGCCCTGAGCCCCACCTGCCGCCTCCGCCACGAAAAGGGGCAGGACCATGAGCAGGTCGTCAGGCTGCACGGGCTGCGTCCTGGCTGTGGCCGGCACCATGCCTGACAGCGCCTCCGCAAAGGAGGTGAGCTCCTCCTCCGGGAACTTGTCGTCCAGGGCCCGGCTGAGCTTGAGGCGCTTGGTGAAGCGGTCCACGATGGCGTGCGCACCCTCGTCTGTGAGCCGCAGGCTGGGGTCGCCCTTGGCCCAGCCCATCTTGCCAGCAAATACGCCTGGCAGCGGGCTCCGGGCAGTCTGGACAGGCAGGGCAGGCAGCGCGCATGGTGTGTCAGGGGGTTCGGGGCGCCTGGCCAGGCAGGAATGGAGGGGTGGACGGGGAGGGGGGGCCCCCAACGCACGCAATCTTGGCTCATGGCGTGTGCGTGTGCTTCGTGCTGAGGGGCACGGATATGCACTTGCAGGGGACACAGGGCTCAGACGCTTGGTCGTCATAGGCAGGAGGCCACGCACATGCGCCAAGATGAAGCAGGAGGCAAGCACACTGCCACTACAAGGGGATTGTCCAGACAGGCGAGGCCAGGGCATGTCAGCCGAGGTGTGACCTGCATTGCAAGTCATGGTTAAGAGTCAACAGCTCATCATGCAATGAGCACAGCAAACTAGCTCGATGGTACGAAGACAGTCCCATCAACAACAAGGCTTTCTGAAAAGAAGCTCTAGCAGTTGAGATTCTTCCTATCACAACACCGCCTACCGGCGCTGGCATTGCAGACACCGACCGGCTTCTTGCCATCTTGTTTGTTTGCCATCGTTAGCCCAGGAAAACAGGGAGGTACCCACCAGGGCACCCAGGATGTCGTACACTATCTTTGCTTCGGCGACGCCCTCCAGCTCGCCATCGGGGCTGGTGCGGGGCGGGCCCACCACAATGCAGAAGGGGATGGATGCGTCTCCTTGCTGTGTAGAGCAGGTATGTGAGAGAATGTTGATGCCATTGAACGGAGCCTGCATGGCATCTTGTGACAGAAGTGGCAAGTGGAAAGTGCCAAGCGCAAATGCAAATGCATCAGCGAGCCTTCACCCATTTGATCCTTGGTCTCATCATCACAAGTAGACCACACCTCCTCTATTTCTCCAACCCGTGACCTTACCTTGAAAGATGCTGAATCCTCCTTAAAGATCACATGGGAGAAGTCCCACAGCCCGCAAATTCTCTCCAGCGTAGCACGGGTGAGGTCGGCATACCGCAGAAGCAAATCCGGCAAATCAGGGAACTTGGCCCTGTCCACTGACTACACATTTTTGCATGGTTGAGTGCAAGTAAACCCATCGTCAGAGAGGTCTGAAGGATGCTAAGGAAGCATGATTGCGGGGGCTGTCAAGCTAGAGAGGATGGAGTCTCTTAAAGCATGCAGGAAACCTACCCCTAAAAGCCTGTCACCATCAAGGTGCAGGACAATGGCTGTGTCAGGAAGCTGCTCCATGGCAGCCCACCCGGCTCAGGACGTCTGTGTCCTACGATAGCATGGCGGAACGGAAAACGGTACAAAAGAAAGAAACAATCTATCTGACTATAATTTCTGAATTTTTATGATGAGATGAGCATGATGATGATAACGATGATGGTGCTTCAAACCTTTTGACAAAGATGAACAGGTAGCAGACAGGAGTGTCAGAATTTTGTGGATGGGATATAAGATTGGTGCAATTGGTGATGATAGTGCTCCTGTGGCAGCTGGAAGAAGTTGAAGGAAGAAGCTGAAGCGGAATGGATCTGCTCAAAAGCCTGTAAGTCCTTGGTGAGGTTTCGTGCATGACCAGTCATGTTCAAAATTGCGCATTTTGCTCCTCTAGGGCCACTGAGCAATAGGTACTCTTAGTGTTGGAACACGCCACGCCAACTGGAGCTTGCTCACAAAGCAGTGCTGTTGCGCTTCCGAGAAATTGGGGAGCCCTGACTTGGGGGGTTGTTCACTTAACCTGGCCCTTTCACACTACAGCGACTGCCCCACTCTTGTCTGTGCTTCCACTTCCTTTCAGGTTTGCCACCCCCATTCAAAGAGCTGCTCAGAGCAACAACCTGAGCAAACTGCGTGAGGCGGTTCAAAGGAATTCTAACATTGATGAGCCAGAGATTGAGAGCGGGAACACCGGTAAGCACAGGCAAAGTAGCCTTACGCAACCGCGTGCATGCATTAGCTGCTTGGTGCTACCAGCATTCCGACGACTGTCATGGACCCGCTTGCTCTTTATTGAGGTCAAGGGCCATGGCTTAGTTCTCTTGTCCTGCTTGACTGTGATGCAGCACTTATGATGGCATCCAGTGCGGGATACGACGCATGCTGCCGCGAGCTGCTGGCGCGTGGCGCAGATGTCTGCCTGCGCAACAAGGTACGCACAGCACATCTTGGCAGGGAAGCACAACGTAAGCATGTCTGATCTTGTGCCCCAGTCCAGAATTCTAATGCTGCTCTTCGTCTGAGTGCCACCTCCCACAATTCACACGATTGCCCTTCCTTTCATCCATGCCGCGCCCAACACACCCAGGAGGGTAAGACTGCGCTCCACTTGGCCGTCAGCGGCGGGCACGTGGAGGTTGTCCGCGCCCTCCTGAGGCACTCGCCCAGGCAGCTGAGCACGAGGGATAAGGTGCGCCGGCCGGGAGGCTGTCAACCCCTTCATTGCTGCCCTGGGGCATCATCTGCTGCCAACCCCCTCATTGCTGCCATCGCATCTGCTGCCAACCCCCTCATTGCTGCCATCTCATCTGCTGCCCACCCCCTCATTGCTGCCATCTCATCTGCTGCCCACCCCCTCATTGCTGCCATGGGGCATCATCTGCTGCGCTCACCCACAGCAAAGCCCAGCATACCCGCAAAACGCAGCACGTTCCCCATGCATCTTTTGGAGACGCTGGAAGTAAGGCATGCACCGTGGGGCTCCTGAAGTCTGGACAGCAAGGCATCAGTACAAAGCATTTGCTGTGGCTCAACCTGGGCCATTCTTGAACTCCCGTCCAGCAGCAAGGCACGTGGACGCCTACGGCACACGTCAATGCCTTGGGCGCACGTCAACACCTAGCCTGACCAGCACCGTGTACGTGTATGTGTGCACATGTGTGTATGTGCTTGTGTATGTGTGTGTGCATGCATGCGTCATCCCTCATCATGCTCAGCCTGTGGTCAGTGACAGCTGTGTCCAAGCACGTGAAGCAAGAAGTGCAGGCTTACCAAGTGTGGCTGCCTGAATCCCCCTCAGGCGGGCAAGCTCCCCCAGGACTACTGCCAGCCCAAGTATCCCGGCGTTGTCACTCTGCTGGGTCAATGCAGACCCCGACAAAACGAAAGGTGTGCCTGCACGCGTGCTTGTCGTGCCTCCCGCCTGTTGCCGTTCCAAAAGGATGAGAGAAGTGAAAGGCGCACTGCGGGTGTGCACCGCATCACGAGGCGCCAGAGACCTGGGAAGGCTGCCCTGTCTGCAGGCGTGGGTGCATGCCACGTGCGCAGATAATTTCGTTCGTGTGTGTGCCAGTACACATACCTGTGTTGTGTGGATGCGTGCATCCGAGTTGGTCCTGCCTGCTCGATAAAACGCGCAGCTGCCCCTTTCCATGCTTGCTGCAGGAGCCTTCATGCCAGCAGTAGTCCCCAGATATCAACCCCCAGAAGTGCAGATCCCGCAAGCGCGGGACCGCAGAACAGTGCCGCACCCCTGGCGCCAGCCGCAGCTAGCCAGCAACTGCCAGCACCTTGCGCGCAAGCAAACCGCCTCACCGCCAGCGGGACGTTTCCTGTTCAGTACTCCTCCCCGTACCAGTCAGTGTACCCTCCAAACCCTGAGGTGCGGCCAAGGGCTGCGCCCCGTGCTGGTGACCCAGCCGGGCTGCACCCTTGCATCCTAACAAGGTGCCGCCCCGTGTTGGTGACCCAGCCGGGCTGCACTCTTGCATCCTAAGAAGGTGCTGCCCCGTGTTGGCGACCCAGCCGGGCTGCACCCTTGCATCCTAAGAAGGTGCCGCCCCGTGTTGATGACCCAGCCAGGCTGCACCCTTGCATCCTAAGAAGGTGCCACGGCAGAGGGTGCTGGGGCTGAAGCTCTGGAACCTGTCACGCACCATCTGCTGCGGCACCTTCCTAGGATGCAAGGATGCAGTGGCTGAGGCTCTGGGACCTGTCACGCTGCTTGGCAGTTTGGTTGATCATGACCGCCAAGGGCGTGACCATTGGCTGCCGGGTGTGTGACGCCTGCTCGTTTGTTGATTGTTGAGAGGGGGAGCAGGGCCGCACAAGGGCCCTGCCATTGAGGACGACTGCCTCGCTCGCCAGTCCATGCGACCCCAAAGGCAGACTGCTCACAGGGACACACGCGGCGCAGGGCAGGGCACGTCCACAGCTGTCACCAGCCTGTCGGTGCCTTTGCTCACTGCCTCGGAGCTAAAAACAGGTCCAGGGGGCTGAAGTAGTGCCAATCCCTTGACGTGTCGGGCACCCTGCACCTCATCAAACTTATGTGTGTGTGTGCATGTATTGCATGCCCAGTGCGTGCACACCCACTGACACGCGTCCTTGTCACGTTGCCGGGCTCTGTACAGGCAGCCTACAACTACGTGCTGCGGCCTGTTGCGCCTTCCCCTCCCTCTGGCGTACCATCCACAGCACCTGCAGCACCGGCGAGTCCTATGGCTTGTTCAGTGCAGTCAGGCAACCAAGGGGGAGGGGAGTTGCTGGGACCCAGCATTGGGAGCGGGTACAGCAGCAGCAGCACGCAGCCAAGCACGCAGCCGGCATCCTACAAATACCCGAGCATCTCCCCCCAAGCATCTCATTGTGCCCCGTCAGGCGATGTGTATGCTTTGGACCTGCAGCGCCAAATGGAACAGTTGGCCATTCGCTCCAACACCCAGCAACAGGTGCAGCCTGCGCAACAGGCTGCTGTCGTACCAAGCCCGACTTTAGGGCGTGTGTACACAAAGCAGGACATAGACCATGCCACTGACCATTTCAGCCCTCTTCGTAGGATAGGTGAGTTTGTCAGCATCTTACCAATGCGCTGGGTCACGCCAAGCCGCTTGACACGGACCTGCTCTGCGCAGCACTCTGCAGCTGCTGCATGGCAGAGGGACCACCCACCGCAAAGCATCTGGCGGCTGCCTTCTGGTTCAAAACATGTCTGGGCACCATCCTAGCCTGAAGTGGGAGCTGACTTTCGCATCTTACATTCATTGTTCCATGCAAATGTGCCTTGTGAGAAAATGCTGTTGCACTGCTGGTGTGCTGGTGCACTGTCGGCAGGGACTTCTGCAACTTGGAGGGGGATGAACGGTGCTAATGCACTGCTTGTGTGCTGATGCACTCTCGGCGGGAACTTCTGCAGCTCAATTGCTCTGCAAATGGAGTGCTCAATCAATGCAATTCTACCGCATACCTGGGGCAGTCGTTGCGCTCAAAGCCTGCATTGCAATGCCTTGAATTCAGCTGTTCATTTTAAATGCATATACACTTACCTGCTCAGAATCGATGCTTGATGGGTGTAGGCGGAGGTGGATTTGGAACTGTCTATAGAGGGTTGCTGGATGGCATATCAGTGGCTGTGAAGGTGAGGCACCAGGCAAGAAAATGCCTGCCTCCAGACATGCATTCAAGACTGCAAAGAGGACCGCAACTCAGGTGATGCCTCTGTGCGCGTGAATGCTCTGTGCGCCTCCTCACAAACCATGATCACTGTGGTGCCCTGTCAAGCATCGATTGTGCACAGTGGCACAAATGCAAGCCACCTTTGCTTTCTCTTTTTAGGTGATGGATTGCTCTCCAGATGCTATGCAAGGCCTGAGAGAGTTCACCCAGGTATGAGACACTCCAGGCTATGCATGGCTTGAAAGACGCTTTTAGCCTTGTTGGGTATGAGGGAAATCATGCAGGTGAGAGACATTTATTCCTTGCAGCAACAGGCCCCTTTTAGGGCCCCTCTGGGTTTATGGATGCCTCTCTAGAGCGCTTTGTGCGTTTGGTGCTTTGTGCGTTGGGGCTACGCCCCAGGCAATGTGAGCGTCATGAAGGTGTGTGACTCTAGGGCCATGAAGCAGCCAGCTGAGCTGCCAAAGCCATCCGCAAGCGCTGGTGAGCACCTGCTCACTGCGCCACAACACCTGCTCACTGCGCCACAGCAGTGCCCAGCCAGGAACAGGGATGGAGGCGTTCTGCATTTGCATTGGACGGCCATTTTGAGCCTCAGCCTCCTTTGGCCTGTCCCACAGACTACGTGTTACAAGGCACATGCACAGAGGGGGCATGGTGATGGTGCTCCCTCCCTCCAGTGCGCGCCTGGCACGCATGTATGTGCGCTGCGCAGGAAATGGAAATCCTGGGGCGTGTGCACCATCCTCACATTGTGCTCCTCATAGGGGCTTGTTTGGAAGGCGTGCCAGCGCTTGTGTACGAGCTTGCAGAAGGTGAGCCTCTCTACTGCACGTTGGACGAAGTGGCGCTTTGTTTCCCAAGGGACTTGCGCTGTGCTGTGCTGCTGGCCTTAGATCTGTGCAGTGCTCCACCTGAACAGGGTGAGCAATAGAATTGATCATTCTATTCTCAATCGCTCCTCAACAACATTTGAACAACTCCTCATCAACATTTGAAATGTTGATTACAGATGGTCTCCTACATGCAGGTAATACAGGCTTGGCGTTTTGTTTGGAACAGACTTTGTAACTTGCTTGCGTTTAAGGTTCCTCTATGACAGACAGTCAGTCTAAATATTCTGTCATGCATAATCTACCTATTTGTCCGTATTACCTTTCTCCTGCCCTCTTCCAGCACAGACTCAGCAGCTGTGTATGCGCGCATGTGCCTGGTCTCCATCAACTTTGGTGCTTGTATCCATGCAACAAACCAATCTTGCTGTTCTTCTGTTACCATGTAGGGGGAAGCCTGGAGGACTGCCTGTTCAAGCCCCGTGCAGGCATGGGGCCCCTGAGCTGGCAGGTATTCAGAAGTGTGCTCCAGGCATCAAAGACCTTTGTCTCAATCTAAGCCCTTGAACGGCGGTGCTGCAGGTTTTAAATGGTAACTCTTGACTAGACTGAGCTGGTCCGCTCATGCACACCGCAGCGTGTCAAGTAACCCTGCCTTACTACTAGCGGACTTGACCCATGCCTTTGCCCCGATCACAGCGATCTGTTGAGCAGAGCTGCTCGCAGGTGCTGAGCAGCTGCCAACCTGCGTCCCTGCTTTGTGTGGCAGGATCGCGTGCGCATCGTTGCTGAAGTAGCGGCAGCGCTCCTGTTCCTGCACTCCTCTCATCCGCCAGTGGCGCATATGGACATCAAGGTGAGCCTGACCATATCATATGCACTGTGTGGAGTGCAGAGCTGGCACAGGGCTACCAGGAATCTTGCAGCAAGCTTGGACTGGACAAGTTAGAAGTGTACGAGTAAGCCAGGAAGAGTACAATGTGCCACTCAGATTCTGGCAGAGTCCTCGGGGTGCAGAAGATGTGCTGCTTTCAAGAACCGGCACTGCATGAGTCAACGTAAAACTGGAGCGGAACCGAGGTGTTCCAGCAGGCAAAGTCAAGTCGCAGCTGCATGATATGGGCCAGCAGCTGCTCCTTAGCAGCCAGCTCTGGTGTTTCCCGCTCGGCTTTGCTTCTGTCATAAGGCTCACACACTAAGAGGGAGGCGCTGAGACACACCATGCTTTTGTGGAGTTCCTCTTGGAGGAGTGAACCCGCTCCCTCTCAGCACCTTACTGGGCGCTTGCGATGGCCCGCAAGAGCAGCCACAGGTGCCATATGCGCATCCTTCCTCCATTCTCCTCCAGCTGTCCTGCACGGTGCCACAGCAGAGCCTCTGCGTGTGAGAGGCGAGGCACATGTGCCTCCATCCTCCACTCCATGACCCACCACGCCTGGCAGGCCCCCCCACCCCCCCAAACTGGCTCCTGCTGTGCAGCCAGCCAACATTCTCCTGACCAAGGGCTTGACTGCAAAGCTGGGGGACGTTGGCCTCTCCAGGATCATGAAGAGGCCTGCCCACCTCCCTCCAGGGGTGCCCGCCCCCTCGTCTGCACAGGCCTCGCACCTGGTACGTGGATGGGACACGGTCATGTCAGGGGCCATGTGTGCAGTGCCTCCCATACGGCACGCCATCTGCATGGTACAGCTGCTTGGCCACGCGGCTGGGGTGAGGCCAGGAGGAAGCACAGGGGGTTCAGGGGGCCTCTGGAAGGCTCCTACAGGTCCTGCCCACAGTCGATGCTCCGCGCGGAATGTGGGCTCCGTGGCGCCTCACAGGGAGTGTTTGGCTGGTGTGCCTTCAATGTGCCCTCAGTGCACCTTACACCACAGGCGAGGCTGGTGAGCCTTGAGTTGGTGTGCTTTCAGAACAGTGGGAGGCTGCCGCATGAACGCGAGGCTGCCGCATGAACGCAAGTTGGTGTGCTTTCAGAACAGTGGGAGGCTGCCGCATGAACAGTGGGAGGCTGCCGCATGAACAGTGGGAGGCTGCCGCATGAACGCGATCGGAGAGGCCGGTCACGGTGATGCGCACATCGATTGCGTCTTCAGCAGGAGGCTCTTGCACGGCGCAACATGACCTGGCTTCGTGGCATGGCGCAGTGTGGCACGGAGTCTCTGATGGCACGGCGCAGTGTGGCACGAAGTCTCTGATGGCACGGCACAGTGGGGCACAGAGTCTCTGATGGCATGGCGCAGAATTGTCCGCATAACATGCGCACTGGCTTTGCGTGGCGGGACCTGACCAGGGTGCGTCAGCAGTGGCGCCCTCCCTGCCTGCAGCGAGAGCAGTGATACGATGGACAAGCGCTGCGCCATGTGCACACAGGAATGTGTGCTGCCTGGAATTCTCAAGTGGCCACGCAGCTGTATGGGTGCAGTGCATGTCGGGAAGTCAGGGAGCCATGGTGCTCCATTCCAGGCTCTGTGCTCCTGACGGGTGGTGGTCTGCCGTCCAGAGGGAGATTGAGCACACAAGCGGCATGCCCCCGAAAGGCATGATCTGGCAAGCTCATCTCATTGGTCTCACATTGACCACTGAATGCAGGTGGGGACGCTGACATATGTCGACCCAGAGTACATGAGGACCGGGGAATACAGCACCAAGTCTGATATATATGCACTAGGTAGGCATGCAGAGTGTGCAATCAGGCACACTGCGCCACACGTCCTAGAGTGGTGCTCTTGGCAAGGCTAAACACAGCAAGTGAGGTATGACGAGTGGGAACCCCTAAGATGGCATAGAAGTGGCGTGCTGAATGTTTGTAGGCTGCTGTTTGAGCCAGTCAGACATGCTGTCTGCAAACCATGCGTAAATGGACCTGGCAGGGTAGGCAAAGTAAGTGCCTCATATTCGTCCTGGGGCGCTCTTTGAAGGTGGTGATGGCAACAGCAGAGGTCAGAGGTCACAAGAGGAAGTGCTTGAACTGCATTTCGTCGTACAGGCATGGTCATGCTGCAGCTCATGACGGGTCAGGACAAGGGCACGGTGGTCCCATTCGTGGAGCAAGCCTGCAACGATGCCCAGCAGGATCCCGGTCGATTTGCAGAAGTGAGTTGCGACCTGGAATTCCTGGCGTGCGCATATCATGGACATGAGCATAGTGCAGGATGCCTGAAGGGTTAGGAAAGCTGCTCCTTCAGACTGATATATCCCGCCTTGGTAGAATTCGATGCTGCGCTGACTGGTACTTGCAGTGTTAGAGGCACATCCAATCACTTAATTGGCTGGGAGCACCTTGAGGGGGCAACATCATTGAATAAAAGCATGAGAAGCTGATACAGCATGACGCAGTTTTGAGACGGTGGGAGCTTAATACAGAGCACCCGCAAGGTGTATCAGCCATGTGCACACTGATCCCTGGAGAGGCATATTAGGTCAGGTCGCCTCTGACCTACCCTCCTATAGTTCTCATATCTTGCAGCTCCAGTGAGCATGTGCCATTATTGCTTGTTCTCTTTCAGGTTTTTGATCCAAGCGTACGGCAGTCCTGGCCTGTTGCAGATGCGCTTGAATTTGCTCAACTTGCGCTGCAATGTCTGGAATTCAGGTGGGAACGGCTGCTGACCTGTGCCTCATGCACCCGTCCTAACCTTATCTGAGCTCAGGATGGTCGGATGTGGCTAGGTGCCAGATGCATTGACGAGGCACAGAGGGTGCTGCAGGGTCTGCGCAGAGGCCTCACTTGGCATGGCAACCAGTTGAGGCCGTCTTTGCAGCTCATGCGCCGGTTTATTGTGGTCTAGCGGGTGATGCCTTGTGGATGATGCCTCGTGGATGTTGTGGTCAAGCGGGCGATGCCTTGTGGGCGATGCCTCGTGGATGGTGTGGTCAAGCGGGTGATGCCTTGTGGGCGATGCCTCGTGGATGTTGTGGTTTAGCGGGTGATGCCTTGTGGGCGATGCCTCCTGTGGAGTTATCGCACAAGTTTGCACACAACTTCATGCTGCTGCGCCCTACAAAGGAACGCATTCACAAAGACAGTGTGAGACAGGAGGCCAGGTACCTCGAGAGTGTTGTGCGTATGCCCTCCAAAAGTCTGATAAGCATTGTGAGTGGAAACCCAGCAAGTGCATGGGCCTAAGACCAGTGTTGCACTTCCTGCACCTTTGCGCAGGCGCAAAGACAGGCCAGATTTGCGGACAGCCATCCTGCCAACACTTCTGAAGCTTCGGAAGAAGGCGTCTGGCCCAGGCATTCCTGATGGGTTGGGCCTCCCGGCCCCAGCAGGTGCGGCACCCCCATTCCTCAGCTTCTTTCCATGCCTGGTCAGGATTAGGCACGCGTATTCTTAGGCAGTCGCTGGCTGGCTTGAGCCATGAATTGGGTTGCGCCATGAAGTGGCTGGCTTGCGCCGTAAAGTGTGGATGAGCGGAGCAACTTAAATCGGATATGGCCCTGTTGCATGCAGGTGGACAGAGCATTGCCGTTCCCGCTCTGTTCGTGTGCCCCATTACCACCGAAATCATGAGATTTCCAGTGGTCGCTGCTGACGGGTAAGCCCACACCTCTTGCCAGGCAATGGGCCTGCTGCTCTTACGGGCCTGATGTTGTGTCTTTGATGATATCTGTGTAGACAGATGGTAATTGCAGTAACCCAGCGGCTCTCGCTTTGGCTGTGACAATCTTCTTCATGTTGGCCACCACAGGTACACTTATGAACAAAGCGCGATTGAGTCTTGGATTAAGGTAAGTCAAAACAACTTGGGTATAATGCTCCCGCCCAAAATGGAATGCTTGATTGCGGCAAATGCACCAACGATGTAGGGCTCTAAAGTTGTTTTCATGCAAATAGCTCTTACCACCCTTTCCTGCCTGTTTGCTGCTCCAGAGATCGCCGACATCGCCCCTCACCAACCTTGCTCTACCCCACACCGGTCTCACTCCACACCATAACCTTCGATCAGCCATCAGTGACTGGCTCCAGCTTCACGGCTAGGTCGCTGCTGGCGCTCATAGGCACAGTTCACCTGATTACTCTGTGAAGGAGGCAAAATGCTAGCTGTCAGCATTGACCATAAGTATACAACATAGAACAGAAGTAAGCAGAAGATCAGGTGCATGCCCTCAAGTGAGACCTCTGCGCCTCATCTGAGTCGGCGCCTTTTAGCCATTCCCATTTATTGGTTGCTGGTCAACAACCAAGCAGTCCTGACAAGGTGGTGAGGATAAGCTGTACGTGTTGAACGAGGGCATCTTCCTTAAAGCCTATCAGGTCTGCAACCTGAACCTACAAGTTAGGTTTTATTACCAGCCTTGTCATTATGCTGATTGGTTTGTGAGAGATCGTCGCCAGCCTAGAAGTAATCCACCAGAATTAAAAAAGTGAAATCTGATGTGCCGCTTACGCAAATATTGAAATTTGTTGTGCAAGAAGGAATAAAAAGGAACAAGTATTAAACCTTGCTGCCAGGGTAGTCCTTTTTCTTTCTTTTATGACAATGAAGAACATGCACCACATTTTGCAAAGCAGCAGAAGAGTACACATCATGATGTCCATTTTCATCTCGCCAAAGAAAGGATTCCACCACTGCTCACACTCCTCATTACATGCTAAGGAAGGTCAATTGAGTCAGTATCCGTACACGCTTCCGCGCGCAAGGCCAACCTACGGATGTCCGTAGGGGTATTCTCAGCCCCCCCAGTACGGCCTTCAGCGTACGTACATGTTTCCGTAGCTCACGAATATCCGTGCGGGTGTCCGTTTTGGTAAACCAAAGGATAAGGATTCGTATCCTTAGCCTTATCCGTAAGTGCCTACGAAAAGTGGCCAACCAATGGATATCCGTGCGGCTACCTGAATTACGGAGCCTAGAGGGCCTTACAGATATCCGTATACCCTGACTTTAGTAGGGCAAGCTAGGGGGACAAATACTGAGAAGGCTGCGCAGCACAGGAACACCCCATTCCGCACGCATGCTCATAATCAGATTAAGAAAGGAAAAGTTAACCTAGGCTTATGTAAGGAAACATTCATATACCCTCTAATAAGCAGATGTGATATGTGGCATTCAGATGCCTTATGTTACATTGGTATTAGAGCTGGGTCCAAGGTCCACTTGTGTCACAGGCGCAGGCGAAGCTCAGGCTTGACACAAGGTGATCATGGGATCGAATCCTACCGAAGCACTACACTTTGCTACTCCGATTGCAAGTGTCCCTGTAAAATAATAGAGAATTCTCTACATGATAAATCAGTAACTGTGGTTTTAGTATTAAATGTATTAGAACCAGGTATTGTTACTCCATTAGGTTCTTTATTACGTCCTCTTAATTCTGAAGTGGGTAAAGAAAATTCGGCAAATAGTTGTCATTTCCTCTGGACCCGAACCCGGGTGATCTAATCATGAATTAACTTATCCGCCCGTAAGGAAAAACGACAAACAGCTAAGGGGCAGAAGCAAAACCCTGGTTAAAAGGAACGGACACGAGGCTGGGCTCAGGCAAAGGCTAGGCAAAGTCTTTAAAGACTCCCATAAGACCTGTAATTGCCGGGACGTCCAGAGCTAAGCAGGGGGGAATGTAAGGAAACATTCATATACCCTCTAAGTAGCAGGTGTGATAGATGGCATTCGGGTGCCTTTTGTTCAGCTTAAGACGCGCATATTCTGTTGCACTCCTCAAGGCCTTGTTGCACTCCTCAAGGCCACCTAGGGGCGCTATCCTCACCTTAAAGCTCAGGTCTGCAGAAGTATGGATGACAATGATTTGAAATAGGATTCCAGACTTGTGCATGTGTCACAGCACCAGCCCCTGAGGCACGCAAGATGTAAGCCCAGCAGGTCTCAGCCTGATCAGGCTCATGAGGCTGAAGCTTTAAGGACCTGCCGTAAGGTGGCACTATCGGAGGACAGCATGCTGTTGTAGAACTAAAATTTAGTTCTACAACAGCATATATTTAGTTACTAAATATATTATTTTATAGCAGCTCTAAACCTATAGAATTGGAGAGGCTTGTGCCCACACTCACGCAGCACAGCTCACTTTAGCTGGAAGGTGGACCTGAACGGATTCATCACTTGGAGCATGAACCCGAGCTCTACATTTCTGTCATACAACCAGTAAATGTCTTAGCTTGCCACAGAGAAGCACAAGGCCTGTCCAGAACAAAACCACACACTTGCACACGATAGGCCGCTCAGCGGTGCAGGCTGCAAGCATGGGTCTGGCTGCATGAACACAGGAATGTAAGCCACAAGAATATTAGCACCCTCATATGAAGATAACTCCTCAAGCAAATACAACAAGCGGTGCACCAACCTAGACTGTTTATATTTTCTAAGCGCTGAATATGGGACAATGGCTTAAAAATCGCTGCACTTGAAGGACGGCGAGTTACGTTTTAATCAATATTTACGATGGAGTTGTCATATATGTAAGATCCGGGCCAGAATTTCGGTGGTCCCCGTCAGCGGGCCAGTGCGTCCGTCAATGAGTCAGTGCACGTATCATTATCATTGTTCTTATTTTCATTTTAGTCATTAAGTGACTATGAGTGGCGCGGGTGGCCACAGATAAAGGACCTTTCCATGGCTGAGGGATGCAGTCAAGCTGGAGGTGTCGTTTTATCCTTATCAATTCTCATAGTTATTTCTGGTATGTTCTGCATCTTCCTCTCTGTAAAGGTGGGTTCCTAGATTGCCCAATATGTTGCACATGCGCATACATGCACAGATGCACACGCGTGCATGCATGCACGCACGCACGTATGCACACACGCACACACGCGCACGCGCACACACACACATACACACACACATGCACACACAGATACAAACACACACAAGCGCACGCACATGCAAACATACATGCACATTCAGACGCACACACACGCACAGGTACGTACGCGCAAACATGTACATGCACACAAAGTATGCCGCGAACACGCGCATCATACATGCAGCGCACCCAACTATGTGCTCCCAACGCTGGTGCCCGCAGATGGTGCAGCTCAAAAAGGAAGTGTGCAGAACACAGCAGCTTGCGGTCCGACTCCTGGAAGACAGCGCTGCGCCTTCGCTCCCACCCCTGCGCGAGCCCTCCGTGCCACGCCTGCGCCCGGATTGTGAGCCCCAAGCCTTTGGTAGCCTCAGGCGCACCTCTTCCAGGAGCGGCAGCACAAGGGCAGAGTTACCCAAGCACCCACCCCCACCAGAGCTTGATTCACGCGTCTTGGCAAGGCTTGTCTCACTGCTGGGCGCCAGGGCTGAAGCGTCGCAGGGGCTACCAACCAGCGAGTTCCTGTCATCTGGTCTGCCCTCGCCACTGGTAGCCCCTGCTTGGCGCCAGGTCTCCTTTCTTGGAGAGCCGGCGCCGCAGCCCTTGGGGCCGCATCAGTCGCGGCCGCAGCAAAAGCAGCAAGAGGACGGAGCAGCCCTGCCTGGGGATCCCATCTCCAGGTCGTTCTGCTTTGAAGGCGACCGCTCCTCTCCTTTACTGCCTCACATCCAGTCAGCGGGCATCCCGATGCAAGCACCATCTTTGTGCACAGATCCGGCGCTCCCGGCAGGCAGCCCGCTGACATGGCCCTACGCAATGCTGAAAGCCAGGAGGAGCAGCCAGCAGGGCGCCCCCCATGAGGAAGGGTGGGTCGGACCGTGCTCATACATACATACTGTGCAGCATCTGGCAGGGTACTTGCTCCCAGGAGTAAAGTGCTCCAGGCGGCCTGGGTCCGTCCGCTCAGCATCTTGCCAACTTCAGGGCTTGCAGCACTCGGGATGCAAAGGTCAGGGTGGTCAGCTCTTTGGTCATGTTGCCATCTGTCCCCAGCAAAGTGGGTGCAGCACAGAGCAATGCTGGTGGGGGCAGGGAATGTTGCGCCAACCCATGCGAAGCGGTGCAGATTCTGCACTCGACAGCATACCTTGGACCTTTGGCAGGCAGGCAGGCAGTCGGGAGGAGGTGCAGCCTTGCAGTGTGCGGCATCCATCAAGCAGGGCATGTGCGCAAACAGCAGCTCATGCACATCATGCCCTGCTTGCGTTACGCGTTTCAAGCTCAAGCCTGAGTCACACGTTTGCGTTTTGGCCCTGTACATTCTTCAGGTGATGCGGGTGACACAGAAGCCATCCAGGCTGAAGCCCTACGGCTATGAGCTGACCGTGAGGTTGGGTAAGCAGGCCTTGGCTGCCAGACGAATCCGGACTATTTTCGCGCAAAATCATTCTTCATAAGGTCAGGTCCTGAGACCATTATTGATATATAACAGATTAAGCGCGGTCCGGTTTTTTCACGGACAAGCTATTAGGCATAGGTTTGCACGAAATGCGTGAGCGCTGCTGACGTGGAGCTCATGCAGCATTGCACAAGCCAACTTGATGTGAGTTTTGTGCTTCATGTTTCATGTTTTGTGTAGTGTATTATGTCATGTGATTTGTTTTGTTTTGTGGCAGCGAGGTGACTTTTGTTAATGTTATGTATGTTCTTTGGCAGCCAGGCCATGGATGTCGTTTGACTAGCTGGAACAGGGAATGCGAATAGTGCTGGCGTGGGCTCGAGCTTCTGGTGAAAGGGTGGCAGAAAACTTAATTACACGACATTCAAGTGTTTGTCATGCTTGAGCCATGGGAGCCCTATTATGTCAATCACAAAGTCTGAATTATTATTCCTCATAGCATCTTTTACCAAAAAAGTGCACACACATTGTATGGTGCTGTCCTGGTGTATTTGACCAGTAGGCTGGGAGTATATTAGCTGCCTAAAAAGAGCGAGGGGGCATCAGGACATGGAAGAATACTAGGTCCTGAAATGCTTGGATCAATGGCTTTATTGCTCAGCTGATCATTAAGACGAGGTTGCTATGCATGAGCATGCTCCTTTCAGACATTCTATCTTGTGATTGTAGGACAGATTGTTCTTGGCATGAAGCGATGTATGCACGGCCATGTCGTGGGTGTGCAAAATCTTTTAACTCTATGCAGACTTACATCTTCCTTGTTTGCTCCTGGATGTGTGCTTCATGGGTGCTACATGGGAGAACTATGCCAAAGTCTCTTGCACTGCTCAATTTGCAGCTTACTTCAAATGCTTGCCTTGCAGACAGTCTGTCTTTTCTTGGTGTGGAATGCAATTTCGCAGTTGCCCTCTGCTTGCTCATGCATGCAAATTTTTTTCTTGGCTAATTTTTAGGCGTCTGGTCATTTAGACCCCAAGAATTGTTGAATCAGCAGAGCACTTGCTTTGTGCCATCGTAGCAAAATGATGTACAGCTGGGCAAAAGTTTCCCGACTTGAAACATCACGAGCAGGTTCCATGCTGACAAAACGTGTGCAATTCCTGCCGGTATGCAAGCATGTCAGGTGTGGGATATGATATTGGGGTATGAAATGAGAAGCGTGTTTCTCTTACATGCCCTTGCTTAATGTGTGCTTAGAGACGTAATTGCATGGATCATTTTGCACCTTGGGCTCCTGCAGGCAGCCCATTGCTTAAACTGTACTCTTTCCTAAATTTCCATGGTTTGATTCTACTACTTTTCTTCTTTCTCACATTTTCTTTCATTTGGATGCCGGACAGTCGTCAACATGAGGCTGAAACTTTCTTTCACTGAAAGACTGATCACATTTGAATGCGGGTTGCAGGTCCAATTCCTTTCCGGGACCTTGATCATTGAGTGGGCTGTATATTGAGTCATTAGGATGGACTGAATTTTGATGCACTGTGTGGATATTGTGCTGCTTAATTTTGCCTAGCCTGGCGCGCAATTTGAATTTTGACTTATAAACAACATTGTGTTATTTTAATTGAATTTGTCTGTTCTGTATGCCAGATAGACTGCAGTGGACAGGGTCACCAGGTTAAATACAGTATTTCAAAGTATAACGGAATGAGTCCTCGACCAGATGGGGTTGCTACTGGGGTTGTCAGCATGGGAAAAAGGTTCCGATTTGACACTGACTCAGTGTCTCGGAGTAATCTTCGCTGAGCAGCCAATTCATCTGGCTGACGATTTCCAGGCTGGACTTGCTGGGCATTGCCAGCCTGAGATGACACCCATGATAGTCAGAATAAGTGATGACTCATCTCAGATGAGATCACATTTGATTAAACAGAAATTACACCAATTCAGGCTAGCAAATCTACGTATTTGCAGTGCAAGGTTAATACTTCTAGCTCTGAGCATGGCTGCAAGTGAGTCATGAACTTGGATGAGTTTATGTGTAGGCTGTGTGTGTCAGCCCCTAGCCGTTTGACTTCAAGAAGTATATTGAGGTGAACATTCCAGTGCGAAGGGTGTGAGTTTACAGTAGGGGTAAGTCACTCAGCCTGATAGGTTGACTGCTGGCCCACTGGCAGTACCAATGAAATCCATTATATCAAGAATACAGAGGATAGGTCTGCTGGGCCTGGGCTGCAAGCTTGGGACCTGCTTTCATGGACGGGTGTGTCTGTCTTTTGGCCCCTGCTCTCGCTGTGTGGAAGTTTGAGTGGGGTTTTCCAGACGCACTTCTTGTTTCCTTGCCTCTGGTGGACGGTTGGCATACAGTACTACAGACTGATCATCGTCATGATGTGCCACCCTTTCCTTAATTTATGGGGGGGGTTGTTCAACTGCCTGCATAGCTTTTCTCCTCTTTTCAGTAGTTTGGATCATGAAAATCCTCAGGATTGTGAAATAAAAACCAATTGCACTAATAGCAGAAATCATTTCTAGGATGATCCTGCGTTACTGGATACTTGGTTAGGTTAGATTAGGTTATAAAGCTGCATCCGCCGAACGAGGGCAGCTTAGCTGAAGCGTGAAAGGCTAGCAACCCGAACCAGAACTAGAAAAATGCTCATAGCAGAAGAAAGGTAGTGTCTGAAAGCCAGATGCATTCGGTAAATAGCAAAACTGAAAACCGGAAGACGCTCAAAGGCTGTTCACAAGCACACAAGGGCAAAATCAAGGCAAAGGATGACCTCTGAACAGATTAAAAAGAGCAAGGCTTGCTGACCGTCAGTGACTAGCTACTTCACTCAACCAGCCGCCAGAACACTCCCGCGTTTGCACGCCAGTCCACAAGCTCAATCTTGGAGGTTGTATGATATTGATGGATCTCCATGGTCCCGTGCCGGGGGAGTCCCGGACGCCTGCCTCTTTGTTGGTGTCAGTGCTGTCAGCCTGAGGCGTTGTTGCTCTTGCTGCTTCTGCTCTCGTTGCTGGATACTAGCAAACTGGTCTTTATATTTGCAGCCAGAACACACACTTCTGGGCACTGACATGCAAACACAACATACTTTACATCCTTGGCCCAAAAGAAAAGAAAAGACTACGTCTACAGGGTAACCCCTGTTTGCAATAATAAAGAACTCCTTAATTCCGGAAGAGGTTTACATCTGGTGCAAGCACCAGGCAGACCTCCACCATCAAACTAAGAAGGTGGTCATTAGTGGGGGTTAGGAGGGTTCTGAAAAGAGCCATATGTTCTTTCCATGTTATTTTTGAATCTCCTACTTGTTTTCATTGTTTTTGTTGTATATTGAATATGAGTGTTTGGATCAAGAGCAATTTTTTTACTCTGCACCAGTCTAGGCCATTTCCTGCCAAAATGGTGCAAAACGGTGCCAGAATGGTCAATGGCACATACACCGCGCCCCCACTTCACATTGTTCCCACAGCCTTACTGTTCATGACATATGCACTTGTTTTGCATGGTTGGAGCTGGCAACGTGGCAAGTGCGTGGCCAGCAAAGCAAATTGGCCACATTTGGGGCGGTCCAATCATTGTCATACCATATGATATGATGTTGGAGGGGATGGGGAATGGTAGGGAATTCCATGAAAACGCAGGGGGTTAAACACCCCCCACATCAATTAAGGAAAGGGAGACACATTGGCCTGTCACGGTGATTGTGGCTACGTGAGTGCATTTTGCCCTTTGTGCACAGGCAATTGTGATTATCAATGATTATCATGATGCCAGTTCTGCTCTGCTAGTAGTATTTACAGTATTGCTGATCCCAACCCCACCATAGTCAATTTAGACACCTGTTTTTTATTGAAGGGCTTCAACACGTTGTTGACTACTTGTGACTGGCATCAGTGTAGATTCACACTCGCACACAGTCTTGAACCTTTAGTCTTAGACTCTTGTTTGTGAGCGCTGTTAGGCTTGGAGCTGTTGTTACAGACCTTGGGCTTTTGGTCAGCCGAGTCATCCAATTTCTCCTTGAAAGTCATGGTGTTGAATACTAATAGAAGGTAAGGAATACTAATAGAAGGGCAGTACAAGCTGGTGGTTAGTTAAGCCGTGCTTGTAACGTGTGGATGTGGGCAAGGCTTAAAAAGAAAAATGAATAAGATAACACAATGCAGGCAGCAAGACACTCTTTGAATCAATTAAGGAAAATGAGGCACATTTGCCAAAGTGCCACAATGGAAAAGACAAAAAGTGGGGATTTGGAGGGTGGCTGGCAGCCCCCTGCTTCAGACCAAGGCCTTGACACCTTTTTTTTTTAAGTGCGCCTCTTGTTATAGTTAGTTTGTGAGCATAATGCACGGAGTGAGCATGCAATGTAAGGGCAGTCTTGTGGATCCTTTGTGAATCAAGGGCGAGCTTTCTCAGGTAACCTCTATTTGACCTCTATCAGGTGTACCTCCCGCTTATCAGCTTCGAGATTGTGAACTGTGCCACTTTCCCATGAGATCTAGCACGCTGGAACTGCTCAACAACAAGTTGTAAGTGAGGAGTGGAAAGTGGCTTGGATTTGATGGGTATGGGAGTAACCAAAAGGGCACGAGGGCAACTTGAGGTTAGCCTGGCTCTGACAGATAAACGGGCATAAAAAGCCAGCTGGGTAATGTCCAGGCATGAGCATGCTCAGGAATCAGAAGGTTCTGTTGGTCCAAACAGTCAGTGCTGCCCGCATCCAAATGGGTTAAACATCCTGCAAGAGAGCCTTTGCTGATGGCTTTCATGATAAGTCAGCAGGCAATATCATGACTTTATTCATCATTCCAGAAAAAAAATTGTGTTGACGCCCTAAAACGATTTTAGGAGCACCATTTGCTTGCTGACAGAGTATTTACTGAAGGCTAGTGGACAGTTTAAAACGGACAGTATGTTTCTGATTAAAAAGGGTGTCTGTGCAGAAGCAACAGATTTTGTGTCTCGTTTGGAGGGAGAGATTGGACATGCTCCAGAGTGCGTTGCTTACATCTATGTGGACGTATGGAAGCAGACTCTGGTAATTAGAGTTGGCATAACCCAGTCTATGATTCAAGTGCATGTGGGATTTTAACGAGGCTTGGAGATTTGGAAGGTAAGTCAATCTTGTGCTATGTTGAGGAGCTTCAGTTCCAGATCCTTGTTGATTGGAGTTCTTCAACAGCTGACCAGCTAACATCAGAGAAGGGGTTGGCACCAGGGCCTGCAGTGCAAATGATAGTTTCAGCAGGGACAATATTTCCCTGGCAGGCTTTATATTTGGCAAGGGCATCTACACATTCATTTTCGGCCATTCCGGTGTGAGACTTAACTTTATAAGGGAAGATGTGGGATTCAGAGCTGTGTATGGTATTAGAAAGGATCTCGAGGATGTCTCCTTAGACAAGGTGAGAGTGCTTCTCTGGGTACAACAATTGTTTCCTAATTTGATGGAGTTAGGTGAGGCTGTCTGTGGTAATATGTTTATGACCGTGTGCAATTGCAGCAGCTACAGCTGCCAGTTCTGCTCTCCCTATGGTGTTGGTTATATCATCACCATTAGCTTCAATTCAACAAGAGTTGCCCGTACTGGTGTGGTAGGCACCTGCCCCAATAACTTGACTGCCTTCTTGCAGATGGCAGCTAACATCTGTACAGGTCCAGGACTTCTACTAGAAGTTCTAGTCAGCAGTCTTTAGCAAGACCCAGTTCTGACTGATGGGGAATGTGGGGCACTTGGTGGTTTAAATCTTGCCTGAGTGCTTCTCAAACGCCATGAGACTAGTCGCTGTCTCAACATGTCAAGTATTATGTACGGGATTCTTAGCAATGCTGTTGAGGTGCCAGTGTGCTTCGAGAATGTCACGGGCAAGCCTTTTGAAGCCATATAGATTGTTGGTTGTTCAGGTGAAGCCGCGCAGCTTTCTTCCAGGCTACTATGATATGGAGATTCCAGGAAGCATGGGGTAGAGGAGCCTCTTGACAAGTCCAGGATTGAGGGGAACTACCTGCTAGCAGCGTAGGTGATCTCATTAGATTGGATCATGCCAAGTTTATAACGCAGGCGAGGATATGTTGTCAGGAAATTTGAGTGAGGTTGGTGATTTTGGATCCCTTCCAAGATGGCAGGAACATTAAGGTGCCACCTTGGCAGTTGCCTCAGTGCTGAGGATGGCTGCATATACAGCATGCCTAAGGCTGAGATGCATGGTATGGTCGTCATAGATAGGATGCCGGTGGCACACAGAGGAACCAGTGAATTGGGACGAGAGGGAGTTGAGGTGGGCACAAAAAAGCGCATCACGTGAATCTGCACTCCAATAATGGGACCAACAGAACCACTGGTTCTGGCATCCCAATGATCAAGGCCTTACTTTAAGGAGTGGAAGGAGGATGGTTTCGGGTAGGGGGCAGGATTCTCTAACAGCAGCCTCTGCAGTTGGAGGCAGACCTCCATCACCAGCCACAGCTTACCGGCTTAGACAGACTCGCCCCGAGAACCTCCCTTGGCAGCGTTGTACCACCCATCTCATCGAGATCAAGTACTGTGAAGACACTCGCCCTGAGCAGCAGCTCCAAGCTGCCCATGCTCAGCATGGTCACCTTACTGAAACGCAGCATTGCAGGAGACAATGTTCTTCATGTCATTCTCTTAGGTGTAGGGCATGTTATTTACATTCCTCACACTTTGGTTCCTCTGAAGAGTCTCGACCTTGATTCACAAAGAGTCAAGGAACTTGCTCTCAAGCTCCACGCTCATTCTGTGCACTATGCTCACAAGCTTGTTCAGACCAGACGTTCTCTTGAGCATTTTCCTCACCTTCAAACCAATCAGGAATCTCGGAGAGGTCTGCTGGCTTGTCTGCCCGCAAACCTCCTAATCCTCACTGATTGCTTTCTTTTTTTCTGGTGAGGGGGCTTTTCTTCCCAAGTGGCCCCTTTTCCTTAATTGGTGTGAGGAGCTTTTTGCTGCTTGCGTAGTTTTTCATTTTCTTTCTGTGGGGGTAGCTTGGATTGTAGTTTAGCGGAGAGGCCGTTTCCTCTTGTGTTACCAGAGCCCAATTTTGGAGCAGCATGTATATGGATTGGAAACAAAGTATAATATGCTGTATTGATTCAGGAATGGTCAGTCAAGACTGCATGCAAATCTGTTTTCTTTTTTCAGCACTGTACGTGGAACAGTACATTTCGTGCCTCTTTACTCCACTGGAGTGTGTCGTAACCCCTTGTTACCCCTTTACCCCTCTGAAGCATGTTGCCTAGGCGCATATGTTGTCCACAACGGGTGGTTTTGGGAAGAAAAGTCAGTCTCTGTCCATATTCCTATAAGACACAGAGCACACTCTTAAACATTCATGTTGTGTACCAAATGTGGCCATCAAAAATCAAACTGAATGGTCCAGAAGTTAAGCATGGCATTTAGAAGTCAATGCCATTCAATGCAAGAGAAACTACCAAAGCGGTGAAACACCCCCTACATAAAGTAAGGAAAAGGAGACAGTTGGTCTGAAGATCCGATACTGGTCTGCTCAACAGTGTATCTGTGGGACAATGTCAATTGATTGTCCCCTCTTCTGGCTAACAGCACAGTGCACAGCCTTGTATGCTTGCATTCCAAAGCTGAGCCTGAGAATCTATGCTTGCATTATAGTGCTAGCATAAAAATTGCGCCATAAAAGAGTGTGCTAAGCCTTGTCCGCAAAGACATCTGAAAATTTGACTAATCTACCCTCGCTCGCTTTGCCCCAGCCCCAGCACTCCCACCACTGGCTCCCAAATGAACAATCTTGTCCCTGTCACAATCCTCGTCCCTGTCACCATTCTCGCCCCTGTCACCATTTGCGTCCCTGCCACCATTCTCGTCCCTGTCACTACTCTTGCCAGCAGTGCAACCTGCTGCCAAACTCCTGCTTGCAGCTGGTGCCACCCTGCTGCTGCTGCCGCTGTTCTGAGCATTGCTGCCTGATATCACTCTGCTGTCTATTGCCATGCTGCTGTCAGCCGCAGGTAACCCCCTGCTACCACCATCCATGGCTGGTGCTGTGCTGCGTGTGGCCCTGTTGCCCCCACTGGCCCCATGGGGCCCACGTGCCTGCAGCCATGTGTGTAAGAACAGACAGATATCCATCAGTTACAATTGCAGGCCATTACACTTTATGCCTAAGGCTTAATGTCTAACACACACACTCTTCTCCTTATTCCCCTCTGGCACACCTCCTGCACACAATCAAATCTAAAATGATCTGTGGTCAGATCACAAGCCCATGCAGAAAGGAACCTCTCCAGATCTCCGGTCACAAAACCCGTCATTTGGCGCAGGCCCTCTTAGGCTGCATCGTTCTCTTGTACAGAATTTTGACATGAAGTCTGCATGATGACTTGGCAAGCCATGCAAGCTTCAATTCTGTACCTCCGTGTCAGCTCAAAGACAGGGCTTGCCAAGGTCAGAGCACATATGGAGACAGAGGGGCAGAGGGCAGCAAGATTGGATTGAGTATGTACAATGGCTTGACGGCACTATCCACGGTCTGTCTGTAGAGCAGGGTAAAGTTGAGGCATCCCAGCAACTGCAAGCCGTTCTTGCTGGCTATGGTATATCAAATCAGCCACCGATCAGGTGGCAGCGCCAAGAGGAAGCATTGCCATGTCCAGCAGGGAGCTCAACAGAAGCGCCCTTCAAGAACAATATGATCTCAGGCTCATCAGAAACTTTCTTCATGGTGATTTTAATCCCAGGCTCATCAGAAACTCCCTTCATGAACTAAATGATCTTAGACTCATCAAAGAGCTCACTCCAGGAGAACATATCCTCCCTGGCTCATAAGAAAGTCCATGCATGAACAAAATGATCTCAGACCCACCCACTGGAAGAAGTCACAACGGCCTTGAGGTAGAGGCCCAGCTGGTCGAGCACAGACATAAAAGGACTTGCCCTGCGCAGCAGCCATGAGCATGGGTGGCACGCTGATGATGACGAGGGATGTGGCATTGAGATGATGACAATAAAAGCAATGATGATGGCAGTAATGGTGGTGATGCCGATGATGATAATACAACATCACTGAGGATCTCGCTCATGAACACCTGCTGCATGAGGTTTAGACAGACCATGACCTCAAATTGTGTGCTGCTTAAAAGACAATAGGAGGCTCTGCAAGCCAGACCTAGCCAGACCTAGCCAAGCATGAGGAATGAAGTGTGGCAGCGCACCTGGTTAGGCCCCTTTTTCTTGACTTGCCGTATGACTGCAGGCTCATTGTGCACTGCACAGTTCGGGGCCTGTAGCACATCACATGGAAAACAGGTTCGTCACTTGGGCACACCATGGGCACACCAGGGGCACACCATGGGCACACCATGGGCACACCATGGGCACACCTTGGGCACACCATGGGCACACCATGGGCACACCATGGGCACACCATGGGCACACCATGGGCACACCATGGGCACAC
>LFIK01000641.1_pt1 | contig 26535 bp, 20 predicted proteins | sample 643401 | NCBI WGS metagenome assembly LFIK01 (sample SAMN03777447, study PRJNA286221) | soda lake metagenome | biome: soda lake; feature: Kulunda steppe; material: water; isolation source: sample T5-Br brine of Lake Tanatar-5 | place: Russia: Kulunda steppe | collected 2010-07
GACATCACCGTCGCCACCGCCACCAAGGGCCGCGTGCGCGCCTTTGGCCGGGTGTGGGATTTCGACGGCCGCAGCGCGGAAATCTGCCAGATCGACTGGAAAGGCCCCGGTCGGTGAGCCTGCCGCTGCTGTCTCCATCGCGCCGGTTGCGGCGCACCCCGTTTTCCGACGGGGTCGAGGCCGCGGGGGTCAAGGCCTACACGGTCTACAACCACATGCTGCTGCCGACCGTGTTCCGGTCGGTGGAGGAAGATTATCACCACCTGAAGGCCGCCGTGCAGGTCTGGGACGTGTCCTGCGAACGGCAGGTGGAAATTCGCGGCCCGGATGCCCAGCGGCTGGTGCAGATGCTGACCCCGCGCGACCTGCGCGGGATGCTGCCGGGGCAGTGCTATTACGTGCCGATTGTCGATGAGACCGGCGGGATGCTGAACGACCCGGTAGCAGTGAAGCTGGCCGAGGATCGCTGGTGGATTTCCATCGCCGACAGTGATCTGCTCTATTGGGTCAAGGGGCTGGCCTATGGCTACCGGCTGGACGTGCTTGTGGACGAGCCCGACATCTCTCCCCTGGCCGTGCAGGGACCGAAGGCCGAAGACCTGATGGCCCGCGTCTTCGGCGATGCCGTCCGGCGCATCCGCTTCTTCCGCTTCGGCCATTTCGACTTTCAGGGCCGGGACATGGTGGTGGCGCGCTCGGGCTATTCCAAGCAGGGGGGCTTCGAGATCTATGTCAACGGCACCGACATGGGGATGCCGCTGTGGAACGCGCTGATGGAGGCCGGGCGCGATCTGGATGTCCATGCGGGCTGCCCGAACCTGATCGAGCGGGTGGAGAGCGGATTGCTGAGCTACGGCAATGACATGACCGATGACAACACGCCCCATGAATGCTGGCTGGGCCGGTTCTGCAACACCCAGAGCGCCATCGGCTGCATCGGGCGCGACGCGCTGCTGCGGGTGGCCAAGGAAGGGCCGCTGCAACAGATCCGCCCGATTTCCATCGACGGGGCGAAGGTCGGGGTCTGCGACCGCTACTGGCCGGTGCTGACCCGGCAGGGCGAGCAGGTGGGCCGTATCAGCTCGGCCGCCTGGTCGCCGGATTTCGGCACCAATGTCGCTATCGGCATGGTGCGCATCACGCATTGGGACGCGGGCACCGAACTGGTGGTGCAGACGCCCGAAGGGCGGCGCGACGCGCTGGTCCACGCCGCGTTCTGGAACTGAGGAAAGAGGGAGAAGGCTATGAGCTTCAACGCACTTCAGGTCATCAGGGATGATGAGGGCAAGACCCACGCGAACGTTACGCAGATCACCGAAGATCAGTTGCCCGCGGGCGATGTAACCGTGGCGGTGGAATACTCCACCGTGAACTACAAGGACGGGCTGTGCATCGGCCCCGGCGGCGGGCTGGTGCGCAACTATCCGCATGTGCCGGGGATCGATTTCGCGGGCACGGTCGAGGCCAGCGACGATCCCCGCTACAAGCCCGGCGACAAGGTTGTGCTGACTGGCTGGCGCGTGGGCGAAGCGCATTGGGGCGGCTATGCCCAGAAGGCGCGGGTCAAGGCCGACTGGCTGGTGCCCCTGCCCGAGGGGCTGGACACGCGCCAGGCCATGGCCGTGGGCACCGCCGGTTTCACGGCGATGCTGGCGGTGATGGCGCTGGAGGATCACGGGTTGAAACCCGGCAAGGGGCCGGTGCTGGTGACCGGCGCCGCCGGTGGCGTGGGTTCGGTCGCCGTGGCGCTGCTGGCCGCGCTGGGGCACGAGGTCGCCGCCGTCACGGGCCGCCCCGAGACCGAGGGCTACCTGCGCAGCCTTGGCGCCAGCCAGATCGTCCCGCGCGCGGAGATCGCCGAGACCGTCAAGCGCCCGCTGGAGTCGGAAACCTGGGCGGGCTGCGTCGATGCCGTGGGCGGCGCGATGCTGGCGCGTGTGCTGGGGCAGATGCAATACGGCGCTTCGGTCGCCGCCGTGGGGCTGGCCGGGGGCGCGGGACTACCCGCGACGGTGGTGCCCTTCCTGCTGCGCGGCGTGAACCTGCTGGGCATTGATTCGGTGATGCAGCCCTATGACAACCGCCTGCGCGCCTGGGAGCGGATCGCCCGCGACCTGCCGCTGGACAAGCTGGAAGCGATGGTTCACCCGGCCACGCTGGCCGATCTGCCGCAGCTTGGCGCGGATATCCTGAAGGGGCAGGTTCAGGGCCGCGTGGTGGTGGATGTGAACGCCTGACGCGGTAGCCTGACCCGCGCGTCGGGCGGGAAACGCCCCCGCATCGTCGATGCGGGGGCGCTGGCGGCAGAAGGCGTCATCGGCTCGGCAGGGTCGCGTTCCGCGTGACGGTAACGCGCAGGGTGCAGCCACGCTGCCGACCGGGCGCTTGTCCCAGCCCTGATCGCCTATCGATACGTCTGGTCCATGCCGGCCTGTCGGCCCATCAGCGCTGCCTGTGTGCGATTGTTCACGCCCAGCCGCCGATAGAGCGTCTTGACGTGCAGCTTCACGGTCGCCTCGCTCAGGGACAGGTCGCGGGCGATTTCCTTGTTCGACTGCCCGTGACACAGCCCGCGCAGGACATCGCGTTCACGTTGGGTCAGCCGTTCGGACATGGTCCGGGCGCTGTCTTCCGCGAACCCGAGCGCCGTTGGCGGCGCGGAATCGCCGATCAGCAGATCAACCGGCACAAAGCGTTCGCCCAGCCCCATGAAGGCGATGGCATGGGCCAGCGACTTGCCTGCCATGGATTTGGGCAGGAATCCCGCGGCGCCCAGCGCCAGCGCGTCCTCGGCCAGACTGCGCGAGGCGGTGCCCGAAATGATCGCCACGGGCTGGCCCTGGGCCAGATCGATCGCCCTGCGCAAACCGCTGAGCCCATCCATGCCCGGCATGTCGTAATCCAGAAGGATCAGGTCGAAGGCGGGTTCGTTGGCAACATGCTGCAACGCCGTCTCCAGATCGGGGGCGCAGATCACGTCATGGCCGACCTCCCGCACCAGATAGGCGGTCAAAGCGTCGGTCAACAGTTCATGGTCATCGGCCAGCAGCAGGCGCATTGGCATCCGGGCCTTTTTCGATGGCGCGCGGCAGGGTGGCGATTTTCGCCGCAAGCTGCGCTGCGGTGGCGGGTTTGCTGACCACCGCGTCAAATACTCCTTGCGATATCTGGTCGTTGAAATCGGTGGCTGCAAGAGCGGTGAGCAGGATCATCGCGGGCCTGTGACGGCCGGCTGCGATCCGCGTGCCCAGATCGATGCCGGACATGTCGGGCATCTGCATGTCGGTGATGATCACGTCCCATGACGCGGGGTCCTCGGCCAGGGTGTCCAGTGCATCGGTGGCGCTGATGCACCCGGCCACTTCGGCGCCGCAGGCTTCAAGGGCGCTGCAGACCCAGGCAAGCTGGTCATCATCGTCATCCACCACCAGCACCTGCAGGCCCTTGAGCAGGAGCTCCTCAGAGGGTCCCTCTGCCTGAGCGGCCCCGCACACGGCCACGGGCGTAACCACGGATGCGGCAGTGGGGAGGGTGCAATGTAGGGGTTTACAGGGCCAGAGCACCGTGGCCTGCGTCCCGCCCCCGGCCCGAGGACGCAGCCGCATATGGCCGCCGACCGCGCGCAGGACATTGCGCACGATCACCAGCCCCAGACCACTGCCCTTGCCGCGCTTGGTGGTGAACGAGGGTGCATAGACCTGATCGCGGTTCTGGTCCTGGATGCCGGGGCCGGTGTCCTCGACATCAAGGCGCAGGTAGGCGCGCCCGGCGTCCGCGCGGCCGGTATCGAACGCGGCGCGCAAGTCCGCGGTTTCGGCCGTGCGCAGCCGCACGGTGATGGCGGGCCGGTCGGTGCGCAGGGCCAGTTCGGCCACCGCATCGCGGGCATTGATGAGCAGGTTGAGCACCACCTGAAGCACGTCGGTCGGATCGGCGGTGACCGCGACCGGGGCGCCGGGCAGATCGAGGCGGATGGTTTCGCCCGCGCGCAGGCTTGGACGCACCAGTTCGGTGGCATCGGTGACGGGCTGGCGCAGGTCGAGCCCGACCAGCTCCCGCTCGCGGGTGCCCAGCGATGTCAGGCGCCGCAGCAGCGCCGTGCCCTGGTTGATGGCGGCTTCGATCCTGCGCATCTCGGGCGCTTTTGCGGTCCATGTCTCGGTATCGATGGCCGCCAGCGCCCCCGAGATCGCGGCCAGCAGGTTGGCGAAATCATGCGCGGTTTCGGTGGCGATCTGAGCAATCACCTCATGCCGCTGGGCGCGCTGGAGGTCCTCGCGCAGGCGCGCCTGTTCCTGCCGCGCGCGGCGTTCCCGCGAGGTGTCGCGCACCAGGCACAGCAGCAGGCCACGGCTTTCGCGGGTGATCGAAAGCGCGTGCACGCGGGGGGCATTTTGCGCATCGTCGGCGACGGTGATCTCGCCGTGCCAGAAGCCGGTTTGATCCAGCGCGGGCTGCGCCTCGTCCAGCAGCGCACGCGCGGTCCGCGGTGGATAGAGGTCCTGCCAGCTTCGACCGATGACCTGCGCGACATCGCTCAGCCCGAACAGCCGCAGAAACGCCGGGTTCGCATGGGTCACAGTCCCGTCGGCGTCGACAAAGGCGATCCCCTCGCGCGAGGCGTCCAGCACCGCCGCGCGGTCATTGAGGGCGCGCGCCTCGGCATTCTTGAGCGCGGTGATGTCCACCATCATGCCCACGCGCCCGCCGTCGCTGGTGGCCTTTTCCAGCCGGCGCAGCCAGCGGCCATCGGGCAGGGCGCGCTCGGCTTCGAAAAAAGGCGTGTCGTAGCGGGCAAGCAGGGGGTGCGCCATGGGGTCTGTAGGATCCACCGGCACCGAGGTTTCTCCGTTCCGCGCCGCTTCGGCGATGAAATCCTCCAGCCGCACGCCCGGGACCAGCAGATGCGCGCTCTGCGGATAGAGGGCGCGATAAGGCGCGTTGCACAGCACCAGCCGGCGGTCACGGTCGAAATAGACAAAGGCATCCTGCAGCGCGTTCACCGCATCTTCCAGTTGCGCCCGGGCGGCCCTGGCCTCGGCGGTGGCAGCGGCCTGCGCCTGTTCGGCGTGCTTGCGGGCGGTGATGTCGGTGAGCACCAGCACATGACCGGGCGCATCATCACATGCAAGGTGCAGGCGCCGCGCATCCAGGCTGGCCCACCACGGCGCGCCGTTGCGGTCCAGCGCACGGACCTCGGACAGCACCACCTCGTCCGCGGTCAGCGCAGAACAGATCCGGTCGGCCTCGCCCGGTGCGGCGTCATCCAGGCGCAGGATATCGCGCGGCCGCAAGCCGCGGGCGGATGCAGGCGTATACCCGGTGCGGCGTTCGCAGGCCGCGTTGATCCAGCGGATGCGCCGGTCGGCATCTGTCAGGATGACCAGGCTTGCGGTCTGCTCCACAATCGCGCCCAGTTGCTGCACCTGATGACGCTGCGCCATCTCGTCGGTGATGTCGCGGACGACATGGATGTAACCGTGCCGCCCGCCCGGTATACCGGGCATCCGCGCCGATACAAAACTGCTGTACCAGCGCCGTCCGTGCGGCTGCTCCAGGGCGTATTCCGCGGGGCCGGCATGGCCGCGCCGGTCGGTTTCGGCCATCATCCTGCGGGCCAGCGCCGCAATATCGGGCGGCAGAACCGCCTCGGGCGGCTTGCCCATGATCTCGGACGGGTCCAGCACTTCGGCCATGGGCGAGGTCTGGTGAAAGCCCGTGAAACAGCCATCGGCATCGGACTCCAGCACCAGGTCGGGCAGGGCGTTCATCATCGCCTCAGCGCGGTTGCGCTCGGCGGCCAGGTCACGCCGGGCCTGTGCGATCCGCGCCTCGGTATCGCGCCGGTGCAGCACCGTGCCGATGACATTGGCCACCGACTTGATCAGTTCGATCTCGATCTCCGAAAAGCTTCGGGGCGCGCGCACCGCGTCATAGCCGACGAATCCCGACAGGGTGCCCCCCAGCCGCAGCGGCACCGCCAGCACCGAGCGGATTTGCTGGCGTTCCAGCGTTTCGCGCAGGTCGGGGTCTTCACCGTAAATGGCGACATCGGGCACATAAACATGCCCGCGGTGGCGGAATTCGCGCCACCACATATCGCCCAGCGACACGGGCAGGTCCTGCAGCGTTTCGATCATGGGCGCGATGCCCTCGGCGCACCATTCGTGGGTATTGCTCAGATAGACAGTGTCGCGAACCTGGAACAGATAGGTCCGGTCGCAGTCGGCGAACCGGCCCAGCCGTTCCAGCGCCGTGTCGATCTGCGCGTCCAGCGCGTCCGTATCGACACAAAGCAGGTCGTTGATGACCGACACCACCAGCGCCTGCGTCGCTTCGGTCTGGCGCGTCGGCCGCATGGTGTGACCGGACGGCGCATCACCCGCGGGGCGCGCGCTGCGATCCGCGATTGCGCGGTCTGTGTCCGGGTCGTTATCCTTCATGCTGACCTGTCATTCTGGTTAAGGCAGCGGTCCGGGACAATCGGCAACCCTGTCCGGCGACGCCGCGCGGCATATATGGCGGGCAGGAGACACTTACGCAAACATAACACACGGCGCACCATGACCGAAGGCTCACCAAGAAGATTGCTGCGCATCACCGGCGAAGGCGCGCGCGCCTTCCTGCAAGGTCTGGTCAGCAATGAACTCCATCGACTGGAGGCACCGGACGGCGAAAGGATCGTCTATACCGCGCTCCTGACCCCGCAAGGCAAGTATCTGGCGGATTTCTTCGTCATCGCCGATGGCGAGGACCTGCTGCTGGACGTGGCCGCAGAGCTGGCCGAGGACCTGCAGCGTCGGCTGACCATGTACCGGCTGCGCAAGCCGCTGACCATCAAGGCCGATCCCCTGCAGGTGCGCCGCGGCACCGGCCCCGCGCCCGCAGGCGCGCAGGCCGATCCACGCCACCCGGCGCTGGGCTGGCGGCTTTACGGCACCGAGGGCGGCGATGACGGCACCGACTGGGACGCGCTGCGAGTCGCGCATTGCATCCCCGAAAGCGGCATCGAACTGATCCCCAACGAAAGCTTCCTGCTGGAATGCGGCTTCGACCGGCTGAACGGGGTCGATTTCCGCAAGGGCTGCTATGTGGGGCAGGAAGTCACCGCGCGGATGCGCCACAAGACCGAATTGCGCAAGGGGCTGGTGACGGTAGAGGTGGACGGGACCGCGCCCGTGGGCACCGAGATCACCGCCGACGGCAAGAGCGTCGGCACGCTCTACACCCAGTCCGGGGGGCAGGGGATCGCATACCTACGCTTCGACCGCGCCGTCCGCGCGACAGCGCCGATGGAGGCGGGGACGGCGCGGGTACGCTGGACGCCTTCGGACACCGCCGCCACGGAGACTGGCGCCGCTGGCGGCTGAGCGCCCTTCAGGTCTGCCGCCCATCCACGGGCGGAATGCGAAACGGTGCGCCGCGGCTGGGCACGCTGGGCAGCCAGTCGCCATAGCCCGGCGCGCGGGTGCGGTCCAGAAGTGCGGCCAGCGCGTCAAGCGGCGCCTGCGCCCAGTCGACGCGCAGGTTGAGCGGCGCGGCCTCGTCCGTCACCACCAGGAGCGCGGCGGATTGCAGGCCGCGGAAATCGCCGCCCGCGGCTTCGGCCGCGCGCAGCCCGGCCAGCAGCCGGTCCGGAAAGGCGCCGCTGGCGCCCGTGAACCCGTCATGCAGCGCATCGAGCACCCGCGGGCCGGTCAGCATGTTCCCGGCCACCAGCAACTCGGCACCTGTCGCGTGCCCCTTCCAGTCGGTGTTGCGCGCCCCGGTGAACGCCGCGCCCCCGCCCGCGCGCCCCAGCGCCGAAAGCTGCCGCCAGTCGCGGCCCGTGTCCGCCGCCGTCAGCCGCCCGACCGCATCTGCCGCGCTTTCACCCGCCGACATGGCCGCGATCACGTCTTCGCCCCAGAGATGCGAGGGCGCAGCGCCCTGTGACGCACTGATCCCGGCGCGCGAATCACCGCGCAGCACCCAGCCGCCCACGCACAGGCTGCCGGTCGCCGCTGCCCCGCCCAGGGCACCGCTGCCCGGATCGCGGGCAAGAAGTGAAAAGGTCATCGCGCGCCTCCCTGCCTTTTGTTGCGATTTATCATGAAAATTTTGACCGATGCAAATTATCATGATAAATAGCGGCAATTCTCAACCCACAGGGAGATCTCTGCCATGTTCCGTCCCAGACTGACACGTCGTGGCCTCGGAGTGCTGACGGCTGCGCTGCTGGCCACTTCGGCGCTGACCGCACCTGCCATGGCGCAGACGCCGCCGGGGGTGCTGGTGGTCGGCCAGATCGCCGAGCCGCAGGCGCTGGACCCGCACGCGGTCACCGCCGTCAACGATTTCCGCATCCTGATGAATGTCTATGACGGGCTGGTCCGCTACGCCCCCGGCACGCTGGAGGTCGAGCCCGCGCTGGCCACCGCCTGGGAGATCAGCGACGATGGGCTGGTCTATGACTTCACCCTGCGCGAGGGGGTCACCTTCCACGACGGCACCGCCTTCGACGCCGAGGCGGTGGTCTGGAACTTCGAGCGGATGCTGGACGAAGACCACCCGATGCACGAGGCGACGGGGCCGTTCCCGCTGTCCTTCTTCTTCTCGGCAGTGCAGGTGGTCGAGGCGCTGGACACCCACACCGTGCGCTTCACCCTGAACGAGCCCTTCGCGCCCTTCCTGTCGAACCTCGCCTATCCCACCGGGCTGATCGTCTCGCCCGCCGCGGTCGAGGAACATGGCGCCGACTTCGGGCGCAACCCGTCGGGCACCGGGCCGTTCCAGTTCGCCGAGTGGCGTTCGAACGAACGCGTGGTGGTGACGCCCAACGAAAACTACTGGGACGGCACGGCGGCGTCCGAGGCAGTGATCTTCCGCCCCATCACCGACGCCAACACCCGCGTGGCCGAAATGCTTTCGGGCGGAATCGACGTGATGGTCGAGGTGCCGCCCGTGGCGCTGGGGCAGTTCGACGATCCCGGCTTCAGCATCGTCGAGCAGACCGGGCCGCATGTGTGGTTCCTGATCCTCAACATGCGCGAAGGCCCGTTCACCGACCAGCGCGTGCGCCAGGCGGCAAACTACGCCATCAACAAGGAAGCGCTGGTCAACGATGTGCTGGAAGGCACGGCCACGGTTGCCGCCGGTCCCACGCCCCCGGCCTTTGCCTGGGCACATAACGAAGAACTGGATCCTTATCCCTATGATCCTGACCGCGCGCGCGAACTTCTGGCCGAGGCCGGAGTGGAGTCGCCCGCGATCACCTTTTATGTGACCGAAGGCGGCTCGGGGATGCTGGACCCGGTGCCCATGGGCACGGCGATGCAGGCCGACCTGGCCGCCGTGGGCTTCGATGTGACCATCGAAACCTATGAGTGGAACACCTTCCTGGGCCGGGTCAATCCGGGGCTGGAGGGGCGCGCGGACATGGCGCAGATGGCCTGGATGACCAACGATCCGGACACGCTGCCGTTCCTGACCCTGCGCACCGAAGCCTTCCCCGAGGATGGCGGGTTCAACTCCGGCTATTACTCCAACGCCGTGGTGGACGACCTGCTGGAGCGTGCCCGCATAAGCACCGACCAGGACGAGCGCGCCGAGCTTTACCGCGAGATGCAGGAAATCGTGCAGGAGGATGCACCCTGGGTATTCGTGGCCAACTGGGTGCAGAACGCCGTGCATTCCGACCGGGTCGAAAACTTCACCCTGGAGCCGTCGTTCTTCCTGCTGCTCAGGGATGTGGCCAAGAACTGAGGCCGGGGAAAGGGGGGGCGCTCGCGCCCCCCTCGCCGCCCTTCCGGGCGGCTCACCCCCCTGAGGGTATTTTTCGCAAGATCAAGATGCGGGGAGGCCGCCATGGGCGCGTACATCCTGAAGCGACTGCTGTCGGCCATTCCGGTGCTTTTCGGGATCACGGTGATCGTGTTCCTGATCATGGCGATGATCCCGGGCGATCCGGCCACGGCCATACTGGGCAGCTATGCCACGCCCGAGAACGTGGAGCGGCTGAACCGGCATCTGGGGTTGGACCGGCCGCTGTGGCAGCAGTATTTCATCTGGATCGGCAACCTGCTGCAGGGCGATTTCGGGCGGTCATTCGCGCTCAACCGCCCCGTGCTGGACGAGATCCTCGACCGGTTCGGGGCGACGCTGATTCTGGCGGGAACGGCCTTCGTGCTCTGTGCGCTGCTGGGGATCCTGGCGGGCGTGGTCTCGGCGGCGCGGCAGTACGGGCTGGCGGACAAGGCGATCACCTTCGTGGTGATCCTGGGCATTTCGATCCCGTCCTTCTTCCTCGGCATGATGATGATCCTGCTGTTTGCGGTGCAGTTGCGCTGGCTGCCGGCCTCGGGGATGTATTCGATCTGGGGCGGGGGCGATCTGCCGGACCTGCTGCGCCATCTGGTCATGCCCGCGTTCGCGCTGTCGGTGGTGGCGACCGGCGTGATCGCGCGGCTGTCGCGTTCGGCGATGCTCGAGGTGCTGCGGCAGGACTTCATACGCACCGCGCGCGCCAAGGGCGTGCATGAGCGCCGCGTGATCTGGGGGCACGCGCTGCGCATGGCCATGGTCAGCATCATCCCGGTGCTGGGCATCCAGGCGGGCTTCGTGCTCTCGGGCGCGGTCTATATCGAAATGGTGTTCCAGTGGCCCGGTGTCGGGCGGATGCTGGTGGATGCGATCCTGAAGCGCGACATCCTGCTGGTGCAGGGCGGCGTGGTCTTCGTGGCCGCCTGCTATGTGGGTTTCAACATCATCGTCGACGTGGCGCAGGCCTGGCTCGACCCGCGGATCAAGACCTGAGGGGGCGGGGCCATGGGTGCGTTTCTGAAACTCCTGTTCCGCAACCGGCTGGCGGGCTTCGGCGCCGTGGTGCTGGGGGCGATCATCGTGCTGGCACTGATCACGCCATGGCTGCCGCTGCATCCGCCCAACGCGACCGTGACCGCCAACCGCTTCCTGCTGCCGGGCACGCCGGGGCATCTGCTGGGCACCGACCATCTGGGCCGCGACCAGCTTTCGCGGCTTCTCTGGGGGACGCGACTGTCGCTGGCGGTGGGGTTTGCGGCCGCCGTGATCGCGGGCGTGGTCGGCGCGGCCATCGGTATCATCGCGGGCTATTTCGGCGGGCGCACGGACAACGTGACCATGCGCGGCGTCGACATGCTCATGGCCTTTCCCTACATCCTGCTGGCGCTGGCGATTGTCGCCGCCCTTGGCCCCGGGCTGATGAACGCGCTGATTGCGGTGGCGGTGGTCAACATCCCCTTCTTTGCCCGGAACATCCGCGGGATCACCGTGGGGATCGCCAACAAGGAGTTCATCGACGCCGCCCGGCTGTCGGGCATGGGCCACACCCGCATCCTGCTGACCGAGCTGTTGCCGAACGTGATCCCGGTGATCGTCATCGCCATGTCCACCACCATCGGCTGGATGATCCTGGAGACCGCGGGGCTGTCCTTCCTGGGCCTCGGCAGCCAGCCGCCGCAAGCCGATCTGGGCTCCATGCTGGGCGAGGCGCGCTCGGCCATGATCACGGCGCCGCATACCTCCATCGTGCCCGGCGTGATGATCCTGCTGATCGTCATGTCCATCAACCTCTTGGGCGACGGGGTGCGCGATGCGCTGGACCCGCGGCTGCGCTCGGGCGCGTTGACGCGACCGCTGCCCGCGACGCAGGTGGCGCGAAAGTCGGTGCCGGAGGTGCCCGCCAAGCCGGGACTGCTGGAGATCGATGCGCTGGAGACGCAGTTCCATGTGGGCAAGCGGGTCTATCGCGCCGTGGGGGGCGTGTCGCTGGAGCTGAAGCCGGGCGAGTGTCTGGGCCTGATCGGCGAAAGTGGCTCCGGCAAGTCGGTCACTGCGCTGTCGGTGATGGGGCTGGTCGCCTCGCCCCCCGGGGTGATTACCGGGGGCGCGGTGCGGCTGGAAGGGCGGGATCTGGTCGGCGCGAAGTATGAGCGGCTGCGCAGCCTGCGCGGGGACAAGGTGGCCTATATCTTCCAGGACCCGCTTTCGACCCTGCACCCGCTCTACCGCGTCGGCGACCAACTGGCCGAGGCGATCCTGTCCCACCATGGGATCGGGCGCGCGGCGGCGATGGAGCGCGCGGTGAAACTGCTCGAAGACGTGCGCATCCCCAATGCGAAAGCCCGCGCGCGGTCCTTCCCGCACGAACTCTCGGGCGGCATGCGCCAGCGGGTCGCAATCGCAATGGCGCTGGCCAACGAGCCGGACATCATCATCGCGGACGAGCCGACCACCGCGCTGGACGTGACCGTGCAGGCGCAGATCCTTGCGCTCCTGGATCGGCTGCGGCGCGAGCGCGACGTGGCGATCCTGTTCATTACGCATGACTTCGGCGTGGTGGGCCAGCTTTGCGACCGGGTCGCGGTGATGTATGCGGGCCGGATCGTCGAACAGGGGCCCACGCGCGAAGTGCTGGAGGCGCCCGCGCATCCCTACACCAAGCGCCTGATCGCCTGCGTGCCGGAACTGGGCGAGGGGCGGCGGGTGCTGGCCGCCATTCCCGGCCTGCCCCCGGCGGTGGATGCGCTGCCCGAGGGCTGCGCCTTTGCGCCGCGCTGCGAGAAGGCCACCGATGCCTGCCGGGCGGGCGAAATCGCGCTTGAATCGCACGGGGGCCGCAAGCTGCGCTGCATCCATCCCGAACCCGCACCGGTGGAGGAAAGCGCATGAGCATCGCCCTGAAAGCCACTGATCTGTCGAAGACATTCGAAATCGGCAAGCGGCTGGTCGGCCCGCCGCGCGGGCTGGTGCGCGCGGTGCATCCGACCACATTCGAGGTGCAGGCGGGCGAAACCTTGGGAATCGTGGGCGAATCGGGGTGCGGCAAGTCCACGCTGGCGCGGATGCTGGTGGGGCTGGAGCCACCCACGGGCGGCAGCATCGAGATCGAGGGCAAGGCGCTGGATAACGCCGACCCGGCGGCTTTCGGGCGGCTGATCCAGTATGTGTTCCAGGACCCGGTCAGCAGCCTGAACCCGCGCAAGACCATCCGCGAGATCCTCGAGATCCCGCTGAAGCTGCTGCACGGAATGGACCGCAAGGCACGCGCGGCGCGGATTGCGGAAATCTTCGAGGCCGTGAACCTGCGTCCCGAGTTCCTGACCCGCTACCCGCATGAATTCTCGGGCGGGCAGGCGCAACGGATCGGCATCGCGCGGGCGCTGGCGGCGAATGCGCGCATCCTGATCCTGGACGAACCGGTTTCGGCGCTGGATGTCTCGGTCCAGGCGCAGGTGCTGAACCTGCTGGCCGATCTGAAGCGTGAATTCGGGCTGACCTATCTGTTCATCAGTCATGATCTGGCAGTTGTGGAATCGGTCAGCGACCGGATCGCGGTGCTGTATTTCGGCGCGGTGGTGGAGCAGGGGCCGGCGGAGAAGGTCTTTGCCATGCCGCGCCACCCCTATACGAAGCTACTGGCCGACAGCGCACCGCGGGTGGGCCAACCGCTGGGCGGCGTGCAGTCCGGGGAGTTGCCGGACCCGCTGAACCCGCCGCCGGGTTGCGCCTTTGCCGGGCGTTGCCCGAAGGCGACGGACCTGTGCCGCAAGGAACGCCCGGAGCTGCGCGTGATCGAGGGAGACCAGCTTGCCGCCTGCCACCACCCGCTCTGAGCCGCGCACGGGAAGCCGCCGGTCGCGCCCGCAGCAGGTGGCCGAGGCGATCAAGGATTGGGTGATGGAGCGTGGCCTGCAACCCGGCGACCGGCTGCCGTCCGAGGCCGAACTGATCGACCGTTTCGCCATGGCCAAGGGCACGATCCGCGAAGCGCTGCGCATCCTGGAAGCGCAGGGGCTGGTCAAGTCGCGCACCGGGCCGGGGGGCGGGGTTTTCGTCCATCAGGTGTCCGAGGACCGGGCAGCGGCGCTCCTGGGCAACTACTTCTATTTCCAGCGGCTGAGCATCGACGATATCTATGCGGTGCGCGCGGCGCTGGAGCCGGAACTGGCCGCCAGTCTGGCGGGCAAGCTGAACGAAGGGCAACTGGCGGCGCTGGAAGGGGTGGTCGCGCGCTACGCCGAACCCGCCCGCGATGCCGAGGAAGAGCGCGTGCAGCACATGGATTCTCTGCGCTTTCACGCGCTTCTGGCCGAACTGTCGGACAACGCCCTGCTGCGCTTCCTGATCCGGTTCACCGCCAACATGCTGAGCGAGGTGACCGTAACCCGCCAACTTTACACGCCCCCCAACCCCGAGCTGTGGGAAAGCGGGCGCGATTATCAGGCGCGGCTGCTGGCGGCGCTGCGCAGTGGCGCAGGCGATGAAGCCCGCGCGATCATGGCCGCCCACATGCGCAGCGCGCATCGGCTGATGCGCGCGCAGGAAGCCGCTGTCACGCGCCGCTTCCTGCCCGAGGACGGGATGATCTGAACCCGAGACCCGCCAGCCCCCCGCCCGGGCGTCGCGCCCACCCCCCCGCCCCGCGCCACCCGGGCGGGGGGCTCTGGCGGGCGGACCGGTGGCATGGGAAAGGGGGGCTTGCGCGCATGGGGTGTGCGGCAAATCCATGGTTTTCGCAGGCGCCTTGTTCGGGGCAGATGGCCTCGCTATTGCCGAAAGCGTGGGCATCTGGCACAAATTCGAGGCAGGTCGCGCGCCGCTGCGATGCATTCAACGGATTTGGGGATGCGCGGGCGCCGCCATCGGATCAGAAACGAATGCGAATCCAACAGGAGGACATGCTCATGACACGCCCATTCGTCGCTACCGCCATAGGGGCTACGCTGCTGGCCACACCGGCGCTGGCGCAGACGCATATCGATTTCGCGCTCGACTGGCGGTTCGAAGGACCGTCGGCGCCCTATTTCCTGGCCATTGACAACGGGCATCTGGAGGCCGAGGGGCTGAGCGCCGAGATCAGCGCCGGGCAGGGCTCGCTCGATGCGATCCCGAAGGTGGCCACCGGGGCCTATCCGATGGGCTTTGCCGACATGGCCAGCCTGATCAAGTTCATCGACCAGAACCCGGATGCGCCGGTGACGGCGGTGATGATCCTTTATGACAAGCCCGCCTTTGCCATTGTCGGGCGCCGCTCGCTGGGGATCGAGGCGCCATCCGATCTGGAAGGCCGCACCCTGGGCGCGCCGCCGCCTGATGGCGCCTGGGCGCAGTTCCCGATCTTTGCCGAGGCGCAGGGGCTGGATGTCGAGAGCATCACCATCGAGCCCGTGGGCTTTCCCACCCGCGAGCCGTCACTGGCCGAAGGCACGGTGGATGCGGTGACCGGGTTTTCCTTCACCTCGTATCTGAACACCGTGCGGCTGGGGATCGACCCCGAGGACATGACGGTGCTGCTGATGGCGGATTACGGTCTGGACCTCTATGGCAACGCGGTGATCGTCAACACCGACTTCGCCGCAGAAAACCCCGAGGCGGTTACCGGCTTCCTGCGCGCGCTGGCGCATGGGGTGCGGGATGCCGCCGCCGATCCGGCCGCGGGCGTGGCGGCGATTGCCAGCCGCAACCCGGCGCTGGACGAGGCGCTGGAGGTCGAGCGGCTGGAGATCGCGCTGCGCGACAACATCCTGACCGACTGGGTGATGGAGCACGGGCTGGGCAATATCGACGCCGACCGCTTTGCCTCGTCGCTCGACCAGATCGCCATGACCTATGAATTCAACGACATGCCCGATCCGGCGCGGTTCTTCACCGACGAATTCCTGCCGGGTGACGGCAGTCTGAGCATGGAGTGAGGCGGGCAAGGGGGGCTGCCGCCCCCCGTCCAGCCCCCTGAAGGGGCTGGACTCCCCCCGCGGGTATTTTGGGCAAGATGAAGCCAGGCGGCGGTGAAAGGCCGGAATGGAAAACCTGATCGAGATCAAGGGCGTGCGCCATGCCTATGCGACCAAGGCCGGACCGCTGCCGGTGCTGGACGGGCTGGATCTGGCCGTGCCCGAAGGCAAGTTTGCCGCCGTGGTGGGGCCTTCGGGCTGCGGGAAGTCGACGCTGACGCGGCTGATCGCCGGGCTGATGTTCCCCGACGAGGGCGAGGTCTGGCTGCACGGGGAGCGGGTGAAGAGCCCGCGCAAGACCGTGGGCATGGCATTCCAGAACCCGGTGCTGCTGGAATGGCGCACGATCCTGCACAACGTGATCCTGCCGCTTGAGATCGTGGCGCCGCGGATGCCGAAGCGCCAGAAGGAAGCGCGCGCCATGGAGCTGCTGGCGCTGGTGGGGCTGGAAGGGTTCGAGCACAAGCGCCCGTCGGAGCTTTCGGGGGGCATGAAGCAGCGCGCCTCGCTCTGCCGATCGCTGGTGCACCGGCCCGAGGTGCTGATCCTGGACGAACCCTTCGGCGCGCTGGACGCCTTCACCCGCGAGGATCTGTGGCAGACCATGCACGCGCTGCGCGCCGAAGAGCCGTTCACCGGGCTGTTGATCACCCATGACCTGCGCGAAAGCGTCTATCTGGCCGATCAGGTGGTGGTGCTTTCGGGGCGGCCCGCACGCACGCAGCATGTGATGGACATTCCCATGCCCTCGCCCCGCCCGCTGGGAATGCTTTACGAACCCGACGCGGTGGAAAAGCTGGCGGTTCTACGCCATGAGATCGAGGTGGCGCAGGGGCGGGTTGCGGCGGAAAACGGCACGGCAAAGGGGGCGGCATGAGCATCAACTGGCAGAAGATCGTTACCCCGATCCTGGGCATGGCGGTCTTTGTCGCCGCGTGGGAGGCGCTGGTCTGGTACATGGGCTGGCCGACCTTCAAGATGGCCGCCCCGTCGGATGTCTGGCCCGCCTTCCTGCGCTTTCAGCCGCTGTTCTATGAATACGGCTGGCAGACGCTGTGGCGCACGGTGGTGGGGCTGGGCCTCGCCGTGGTGGTGGGGACATTGCTGGGTATGATCATGGGGCTGAGCCGGGTCATGAATGACGCGCTCTACCCGCTGCTGGTGGGGTTCAACGCGATTCCGAAAGCGACGGTGGTGCCGGTGGTGGCGCTGATGTTCGTGGGCCAGCATGATTTCAACACCATTCTGATCGCCTTCATGATCTCGTTCTTTCCCATCGCGGTGTCGGTGGCGATTGGCCTCAGCACGCTTGAACCGGAGTACCGCGATATCCTGCGCTCGCTCGGCGCATCGCGCTTCACGGTGTTCTGGAAGATCGCGCTGCCCAAGACCCTGCCCGAGTTCTTCGGCGCGCTGAAGGTGGCGGTGACGCTGGCCTTCATCGGCACCAACCTGGTCGAGATCATCACCCCGCACGGGCGGGGGCTTGGCCATCTGTTCCAGTCGGCGCAGATCAACAGCGATTTCCCGCTGATGTTCGCGGTCCTGATCGCGCTCGCGATCCTGGGCATCCTGCTCTACTATGTGGTGGTGGCGCTGGAGCGGGTCTTTGCCGGTTGGGCCGAGCGGCGGCCGACCTGAGACCAGGGTCCGGGGCTCGCCCGGGCAGCGCCCCCGAAGTGCCCTGAAGCGTATCGGGGCCGTTTGGTGGGGTGCTGAGGGGGCACTTCTGCCTCCTCAGCCCGCGTTAGCACCGTCCGGGTCAAGCCCTGCAAAACCGCCCTCATGAAACACCAGCGGGCGGCCGGGGCGGGTGGCGACGCGCAGCACCCGGCCCACGACGATGGCGTGATCGCCGCCAGGATGCACCGCCTCGACCGTGCATTCCAGCCGCGTCAGCACCCCGGGCAGCAGCGGCACGCCGCCGATCCCTTCGCTAACGCCCGGCACCGCAGCCGTGGCGGCGCGGCGGGCGAAATGCTGCGCCAGTCCGGCCTGCTCGGCGGCCAGCACATGCACGGCCATGTGGCTGCATTCGACGAAGGCCGAAAAGCGGCGCGAGGCGCGCGCCGGGGACCAGAGCACCAGCGGCGGGTCCAGCGACAGCGAGGCAAAGCTGTTGGCGGTGATGCCCAGCGGCCCGCGCTCGCTCAGGGTGGTGATGACCGTGACCCCGGTGGCGAAACGCCCCAGCGCGGTGCGGAACCGCCGCCCCGTGCCCGGATCGGGGGCGAAGATCTCTTCCTCGGCTGCGGGCATGGCATCCCCTTGCGTATTCTGCCCTTCCGGGTCTAGCGCAGCATCGGGGCGGGAAAAAGGCCGCTGCGGTCGGTTCATCGCCTCACTCCTCTGCCCGCAGGATGCGCGCCGGGCGCGCCGACAGGGGCCGCGCCGCGAAGACCAGTCCCGCCAGCAGCGTGGCCAGCACGCCGCCCAGCACGATCGCCAGCGCCGAGACCGGCTCGAACGTATAGGGCGTGGCCATGACGAAGCGCATCACGGCCCATGCCCCGGTCGCACCCGCGAAGATCGCCACCAGTGCCGCCGCCATTCCCATCAGCCCGGCGCGCAGGGCAAAGCTGGTCAGGATGCCACGCCGGGTGGCGCCCAGCGTCTTCATGATCGCGGCTTCCTGCACCCGCGCGCCCACGCCCGCCGCAGCCGCGCCGATCAGCACCACGAAGCCCGTGACCAGCACCGCCAGCGCGGCATAGGCGGTGGCGGTGGCGATCTGTCCCAACGCTTCCGAGACACGCTCGGCGGCCTCGCGCACGCGGATTGCGGTGATGTTGGGAAAGGCGTTGGAGATTTCACGCAGGATCGCGCCCTCGGCACCTTCCTCGGCGTAGACGGTGGCGATATGGGTGTGGGGCGCCTGCCGCATCGGCTCGGGCGTCATGGTCAGCACGAAGCCCATCCCGCCGGTGGAGAAATCGACCTCGCGGAAGTTGGCGATTTCGGCGGTGATGTCGCGGCCCAGGATGTTGACCGTCACCGTGTCGCCCAGGCGCAGGCCCAGTTCCTCGGCCTCCGAGGCGCCGAAGCTGACCAGCGGCGGTCCGGTGTAGTCTTCGGGCCACCAGTCGCCTTGGGTCAGCGTCACGCCCGCGTCCTGCGTGGCGGCATAGGTCACGCCCCGGTCGCCGCGCAGCACCCAGTGGTCGGACCGGGGGTGGTCGGCGGACGGGATGTCGTTGATCGCGGTGATGATCCCGCGCAGCATCGGCGCGGTGTCGATGCGGGTGACGGCCTCGTTCCCTTCCAGCCGGTCCATGAACCCTTCAAGCTGGTCGTTCTGGATATCCAGGAAGAAATAGCTCGGCGCACGGTCGGGCAGGTCGGCGGCGATGGCGTTGCGCAGGTTGGTGTCGATCTGCCCCACGGCGGCCAGCACCGTCAGCCCCAGCCCCAGCGACAGGATCACTGCCGTCGCCCCCTCGCGCGGGTTGGCGATGGCGCCCAGCGCCGTGCGCAGCGCGGTGCGGCCCCTGAGCGCCTTCGCCCGCGCGGCGCGGCGGGCCAGCGCGCGCACCGCTATCGCCATGATCACCAGCGCCAGCAGCGCCAGCACGATCCCGCCCAACGTGGCAAAAGCCAGGCGCGGCACCTCGGCGAACCAGGCGGCGGCCCCGGTCAGCAGGGCCAGCACCCCGGCGATGGCCGCCAGATAGGGCCAGCGCGGCCAGCCGTCATCGGCACTGTCCATGCCGCGAAAGATCGCCGCCGCGCGCACGTGTTCGGTCCGCGCCAGCGGCCAGAGGGTGAAGACCAGCGCCGTCAGCGCGCCATAGAGCGCGGCCTCCAGGAGCGGCGCGGGACGGAAAACCACCTGTGGCGCCACGGGCAACTGATCGGCCAGCAAGGGCGCGACGGCGAAGGGGACAAGCGCCCCCAGCACCATCCCCAGCGCAATCCCCAGCGCGGTCAGCGCGCCGATCTGCAGGAAATAGACCGCGAAGATGGTGCGCGTCTCGGCGCCCAGTGTCTTGAGCGTTGCGATGGTGGCGGTCTTGCGGTCCAGATAGCTGCGCACGGCGGCGGAAACGCCGACGCCCCCCACCGCCAGCCCGGCCAGCCCCACCAGCACCAGAAACGACCCGATACGTTCGACGAACACATCCACCTGCGGCGCGGCGCGGCGGCTGTCGCGCCAGCGGGCGCCGCTGCCCGAAAGCGCCACCTCGGCCTCGGCGCGGGCGGCATCGAGGTCGGTGCCGGGCGGCAGCAGCAGGCGGTACTGGCTGGTATAAAGCGTGCCGGGACCCAGCAGTTCGGCCTCGGCCAGCGCCTCGGTCGCCACCAGTGTCCGCGGGCCGAAGCCGAAGGTCGCGCCCACGGCATCGGGTTCGCGCACCACCACGGCCATCAGCGTGAACTCCTGCACGCCCAGGCGGAAGGTATCGCCGATCTCCAGCCCCAGCCGGTCGACCAGAATGCGGTCCATGGCCCCGCCGGGCAGGCCGTCCGCGCCCGCGAACATCGCCTCCAGCGGCATGGGCGGGTCCAGCGTGACCTCTCCCAGCAGCGGGTACGCATCGTCCACGCCCTTGACCTGCGTGACCGAGCGATCATCGCCCGCCACGGCCATGGAGCGGAAGTCCACGATTTCGGACACCTCGACCGCCAACCCGTCCAGAAAGTCACGCTCGTCCGGGTCGGCGAAGCGATAGGTGAGGCGCACCTCGGCGTCGCCGCCCAGCAGCGCCGCGCCTTCTTCGGCCAGCCCGGCGTTGATGGCGGCGCGGACCGAGCCCACGGCGGCAATCGCGCCCACGCCCAACGCCAGACAGGCCAGGAAAATCCAGAAGCCGCGCAACCCGCCGCGCATCTCGCGCCGGGCAATGCGGGCGGCGACGGACATGCTCATTCAGCCGCCCCCCGCAGCGCGCGCTGATCCTCGTCGGCGGCGATGCGCCCGTCCATCAGCCGCACCACCCGGTCACACCGCGCGGCGAGTTCGGGGGCATGCGTCACCAGCACCAGCGTGCTGCCGTGCCGGTCGCGCAGGCCGAAGAGCAGGTCCATGATGGTCTCGCCCGTGGTCTGGTCCAGATTGCCGGTGGGCTCGTCGGCCAGCAGCAGGCGCGGGCGCGGGGCGGCGGCGCGGGCCAGCGCCACGCGCTGTTGTTCGCCGCCCGAGAGCTGCGCCGGGTAGTGCTCCAGCCGCGCGCCCAAGCCCACGGCGCGCAACTCTTCCTCGGCCCGGTCGAACGCATCGGCGCGACCGGCCAGTTCCAGCGGGGTGGCCACGTTTTCCAGCGCCGTCATGGTGGGAATCAGGTGGAAAGACTGGAACACCACGCCCATATTCGTGCGACGCAGGCGTGCCAGCGCATCCTCGTCCAGCGCGGTGAGATCCTGGCCCATCGCCGTGATCTTGCCCCCGGTGGCGCGTTCCAGCCCGCCCATCAGCATCAGGAGAGACGACTTGCCCGACCCCGAAGGCCCCACCAACCCCAGCGTTTCGCCCGCGGTGACATCGAGCGTGATGCCATGCAGGATATCCACCGGCCCGGCGTTGCCCGGCAACGTCAGCTGCACATCGGTGAGCGAGAGAACTGTATCGGACATGCTGGCCTTTCCCGGGTCATGGCTTGCAGTGGCATATGGGGCCGCGGCAGGGCTTGGCAAGCGCTGCGCCGCAGCAGTTACGGGTGCACAGTGGGCCAAGGGGGTGACGCTGGCGCTGGCGCTATCCGTCGCCGCGCCCGCCGCCGTCGCCGCCGAACCGCTGCGGCTGGTGGCGCTGGGCGACAGCCTGACGCAGGGCTACGGGCTGGCGCAGGGCGAGGGGCTGGTGCCGCAACTGCAAGCCTGGCTACGCGACGCCGGGCATGATGTCGAGGTGATCAACGCAGGCGTTTCGGGCGACACCACCGCCGGAGGGCTGTCGCGGCTGGACTGGACGCTGGCCGAGCCGGTGGACGCGATGCTGGTGATCCTGGGCGGCAATGACCTTTTGCGCGGGATCGACCCGGCGGCAAGCCGCGCCAATCTGGACGCGATCCTGGAGCGGCTGGCGGACGAAGGCCTGCCCGCGATGCTGGTGGGCCTGCCCGCGCCCGGCAACTATGGCCCCGAGTTCCGCGACGCCTTTGCCGCCATGTATCCCGAACTGGCCGAGGCGCATGGCGCAGCACTCTACCCTGACCTCTTGCAACCCATGTCCGAAAAGGCCGAGGCCGGGCTGTCGTTTTCCGACATGATGCTGGAGGACAATATCCATCCCAACACCGAGGGCGTGGCGGTGATCGTCGAAGCGCTGGGGCCGGAAGTGTCGGCATTTCTGCGCGGGATCGACGCGGGGGAGGGGTCATGAGCCTTGAGGGCACGCAGGACTGCCTGTTCTGCCGGATCGCCGCCGGGTCTCTGCCGGCGCACAAGCTGCATGAAGATGACCATATCCTCGCCTTTCTGGACATCCATCCGATCCGGCCGGGGCATGCGCTGGTGATCCCGAAAGCGCATCACGTCTGGTTCGAGGACCTGCCCGAGGCGCTCGCCACGCGCATCACCACCTGCGCGCAGGCGCTGGCTAGGGGCATGAAGCGGGCCTATGGCGTGGAGCGGGTGTCGATGTTCTATACCGGCATCCACGTGCCCCACGCCCATGCCCATGTGGTGCCCATGCACCATGTGCATGACGTGACCTCGGCGGCCTATATGGCCGAGGGGCCGGAGCGTTTTGCAACGCCGCCGCAGGCGACGGGCGCGGCGCTGCAGTCGGAGGCCGCAACGCTGCGCGCGGCGCTGAAATAGGCGCCGAGGCCTTTGCCCCACGCACGGGGGTCAGGTCGCGCCATGGCGAAACCCCCTTTCGGCGCAGGCCATGACAGGCTAACACCACGGTACTATCGGGCAGCGCCCTGCGGAGGCCGGGCAAGGACAGGGCAACGTGAGTTTTTTCGACGAGATCTTCGCGGTTCTGGACACGCGGTCGTTTTCGTCGGTGTGGTATTGGATCGCGCTGGCGGTCATGTGGTCCACCGTCTCGCATTTCACCCTGGGCGTGCCGCAGGACCTGATTGCACGCGCGCGGCGACAAGGCGGCACGGCGCGGGAGGAGGCTGAAATCCTGACGCATATCCAGGTGCGGCGGCGCCTGACGGTGATGCGCAGCGCCGGGCACTGGATCACGGCATTTGTCGCCACTGTGCTGGCCCTGCTCATGGTGCTGGCGGTCTCTTATGGCGTGGAGATCGCGCAGGCGCTGCTGCTGCTGCTCTTGCCGCTCACGCTTGTCGGGGTTCTGGCACTGCGTGCGGCGGTGCGGATCGAAGCCTTTGACGAACGCGGCGCTGCGCTGTGGAAGCGGCTGGCGCGGCTGCGCCTGGCCACGCAGGTGATCGGCATGATCTCGATCTTCATCACTGCGCTGTGGGGGATGTGGCATGTCATGACCCAGAGCGTGCTGAGCGGATGACGCAGCCTCACCAGTCCAGGAAGGCTCCCGCCCGCGGCGCGAGCATCAAAGATGCATGCGCTGCGGTTGGGCCGAGCCGCGCGCAAGCGCGCGGGAGGGGGGCGCTGCCCCCCGTCGCAGCGAAGCTGCGACTCCCCCCGGGAGTATTTTCGGCAAGATGAAGAACAGCAGGGGTTTGGCGATGAAGGACGGGGCGGGCGCTTCGGTGCGTCTGGGCGGCGCACCCGAGGGCTATGACGCGGCGCTGCTGGCGCGCGAGGTGGCCCGCGCCGAGGGGCCGGTCATCCATGTGGCACGCGACGACCGACGCGCGGCGGCCATGCAACGCGCGCTGGGGTTCATGGCGCCGGACCTGACCGTGCTGCACTTCCCGGCCTGGGACTGTCTGCCCTATGACCGGGTTTCGCCCGCGCCGGGGCTGGCGGCGCAGCGCATGGCGGTGCTGGCCGCGCTGGCGGCGGGCGCGGTGCCGGGGCGGTTCGTGCTGCTGACCACGCTGTCGGGCGCGTCGCAACGGGTGCCGGCGCGCGATGTGGTGGCGGGGGCGTCCTTTGTGGCGCAGGTGGGACGGCGCGTCGATGAGGCCGGGTTGCGCGCGTATCTGGCGCGCATGGGTTTTGTGGCGGTGCCCACCGTGACGGGGCCGGGCGAGTTTGCGGTGCGCGGCGGGATCATCGACATATTCCCGCCCGGCGAGGGCGGGCCGGTTCGGCTGGACCTGTTCGGCGATGTGCTGGACGGGGCGCGGCGCTTCGATGCCGAGACCCAGCGCACCACCGAGAAGCTGGAGCGGGTGGAACTGGCGCCGGTCTCGGAGGTGATCCTGGACGAGGATGCCATCGCCCGCTTTCGCCAGCGCTACCGGGCCGAGTTCGGCGCGGCGGGGCAGTCCGATCCGCTCTATGAAGCCGTCAGCGCCGGGCGCAAGCATCAGGGGATGGAGCACTGGCTGCCCTTCTTCCACGAGCGGCTGGAGACGCTGTTCGACTATCTGCCCGCAGCGCCGGTCACGCTGGACGACCAGATCGCGGCAGCGCAGGAGGCGCGCTGGGCGGCAATCACCGACCAGCATGACGCGCGGCGCGAGGCGATGTCTGCGCGCGGGCAGATGGGCACGGTCTACAAGCCCTGCCCGCCGGAACTGCTGTATCTGGATCGCGATGCCTGGGACGCAGCGCTCGGCGCGCGCCGGGTGGTCGGTTTCAGCCCGCTGCCGCAGGCGCCCGGCCCCGGTGTGCTGGATGCGGGCGGGCGCGCGGGGCGCAGCTTTGCCGCCGAGCGACAGCAGGAGGGCGTCAACCTGTTCGCGGCGCTGGGCGACCATGTGAAAGCGCGGCGCCCAAAGGGTCATGTGGTGGTGGCCAGCCAGTCAGAGGGCGCGCGCGAGCGGTTGGCGGGGCTGCTGGCGGATGCGGGTGCGCCGGAGGCGCAGCCCATTGCCGACGCGCGCGATCTGCCGGACCTGCCGAAGGGCGCGGCAGGGGGCCTCTATCTCGCGGTCTGGGAACTGGAGGCGGGGTTCGAGGCGCCCGGGCTCACGGTCATCTCGGAGGCCGACGTGCTGGGCGACCGGCTGGTGGGCCGGGCGCGCAAGCGCAAGCGGGCCGAGAACTTCCTGACCGAGGCGCAGGCGCTCTCGCCCGGCGATCTGGTCGTGCATGTGGACCACGGGGTGGGGCGCTACAAGGGTCTGGAAACCGTCACCGCCATGGGCGCGCCGCATGAATGCCTCGCGCTGGAATACGCGGGCGGCGACCGGCTGTTCCTGCCGGTGGAGAACATCGAGCTTCTGTCGCGCTTCGGCCATGAGGAAGGGCTGCTGGACAAGCTTGGCGGCGGCGCCTGGCAGGCCAAGAAGGCGAAGCTGAAGAACCGCATCCGCGAGATCGCCGACAAGCTGATCCGCATCGCCGCCGAGCGCGAGCTGCGCCGCGCCCCGGTCTTCGACCCGCCCGAGGGCGCGTGGGATGCGTTCTGCGCCCGCTTCCCCTATGCCGAGACCGACGACCAGTTGCGCGCCATCGAGGACGTGCTGGAAGACCTGCAGGCCGGCCGCCCCATGGACCGGCTGGTGGTCGGCGATGTGGGCTTCGGCAAGACCGAAATCGCCATGCGCGCGGCATTTGTCGCCGCGATGTCCGGGGTGCAGGTGGCGCTGATCGCGCCCACCACGCTGCTGGCGCGCCAGCACTACAAGACCTTTGCCGAGCGCTTCCGGGGCTTCCCGCTGCAGGTGCGCCCGCTGTCGCGCTTTGTCAGCGCCAAGGAGGCGGCGGCCACACGCGCGGGGCTGGCGGACGGGTCGGTGGATATCGTCATCGGCACCCACGCGCTGCTGGCCAAGGGGGTGAAGTTCCGGGACCTGGGCCTGCTGATCATAGACGAGGAGCAGCATTTCGGCGTCAACCACAAGGAAAAGCTCAAGGCCCTGCGCTCGGACGTGCATGTGCTGACGCTGACCGCCACGCCGATACCGCGCACGTTGCAACTGTCGCTTTCGGGGGTGCGGGACCTTTCGCTGATCTCCACCCCGCCCATCGACCGGCTGGCGATCCGCACCTATGTCAGCGACTTCGACACCGTCACCCTGCGCGAGGCGCTGTTGCGCGAACGCTACCGGGGCGGGCAGTCGTTCTTCGTGGTGCCGCGCGTGGCCGACCTGCCGGAGATAGAGGACTGGTTACGCGAACACGTCCCGGAAGTCAGCTTCATCACCGCCCACGGGCAGCTTGCGGCGGGCGATCTGGATGCGCGGATGAACGCGGTCTATGACGGCAAGTATGATGTGCTGCTGGCCACGACCATCGTGGAATCGGGCCTCGATATCCCCACGGCCAACACCATGATCATCTACCGCGCCGACATGTTCGGGCTGGCGCAGCTTTACCAGATCCGGGGCCGGGTGGGGCGCGCCAAGACGCGGGCCTATTGCTACCTGACCACCAGGCCCCGGACGCCGCTGACCCCGCAGGCGGAAAAGCGGCTGCGGCTGCTGGCCAGCCTGGATCAACTGGGCGCGGGTTTCACGCTGGCCAGCCAGGACATGGACCTGCGCGGCGCGGGCAATATCCTGGGCGAGGAGCAATCCGGCCATATCCGCGAGGTCGGCTACGAGCTTTACCAGCAGATGCTGGAGGAGACGCTGTCCAAACTGCGCGCGGGCGAGATCGACGCGCCCGGCGATGCCGACGGCCAGTGGGCGCCGCAGATCAACCTCGGGGTTCCGGTGCTGATACCCGAAGACTACGTGCCCGATCTGGACGTGCGACTGGGGCTTTACCGGCGGCTTTCAGCGCTGGAAGGCAAGGTCGAGCTGGAGGGCTTCGCCGCCGAGCTGATCGACCGTTTCGGCAAGCTGCC
>LFIK01000642.1_pt1 | contig 26519 bp, 23 predicted proteins | sample 643401 | NCBI WGS metagenome assembly LFIK01 (sample SAMN03777447, study PRJNA286221) | soda lake metagenome | biome: soda lake; feature: Kulunda steppe; material: water; isolation source: sample T5-Br brine of Lake Tanatar-5 | place: Russia: Kulunda steppe | collected 2010-07
CGGGCAGTTCGAGGATGCGCATCCGGTGGTTCTTGGTGGCGCGAACCGTGCCGCGGTAGTGACGCCGGCGGATCGTCACCCGTTGGCGACGCAGATCAACGTCGTGCGTCGTCAGTCCACCGATCTCTCCAACGCGGGCACCCAGCGCCAACTGCAGGAGCGCGGCGTCACGGTGCCAGCCCTTGAGGTGCAGCAAGAGTTTGCGGGCATCCTGACGCTCGAGGACGGTCTTGGCTTCGCGCTGGCGACGTGGGCGGTGATGCTTCGACTTGACCGGGCTCCTCACCATGACGTCGTCGGCGACCGCGGCGTTGAACAGCGCCGAGCACGTCCGGTAAACCGCATCGGCGGTGGCCACCGACACCGATGCCTTCAGCCCGTTCAGCAGCCGGTGGATCTCAGTCGGGGTGACGTCCGCAACCGTCCGCGAGCCGAGCACCGGCAGGATGTGACGGTCGAGGTTGCCCTGGTGGAATGTGCGGGTGGAGGTCGGGGACCCCTCGTAGGTGGTCATCCACCGCAGGCTGTACTGCTGCACCGTGATCCGCCGGGGCAGCCCTCCGGTGACCGCCTTGGCCCGGACCACGGTGATCCAGTCCTGGGCGTCCTCCAGGGTCGGCAAGGTCGCGGTGTAGCGCACACCGTTGACCATGAGCCGGGCCTCGTACGTGCCCGAGGGGAGCTTGCGAACGTTCATCGGGTCACCTCGCGGGGTGGTCGGGCCCCGGATGACTGTCCCCGCTCCGCGCGATTTGGGCATGAATTTGGCATGCCGCCCTGTGGATAACCCTCGCGGTCGATCTCCCGAAAGCGCGAAAACGACCCGCTACAGGCACGTAGCGGGCCGTTCTCGAGAAGCGCGCTGGGAGGGATTCGAACCCCCGGCCGCCTGATCCGTAGTCAGGTGCTCTATCCGGACTGAGCTACCAGCGCAGGTCGTGCATCGTACGGTGTGACATCGTGAGCGGAGGCTGAGGGATTTGAACCCTCGAGGGCCATGAAAGACCCAACGGGATTAGCAATCCCGCGCCATAGACCAGACTAGGCGAAGCCTCCTGGCGCCCGGACCGGGACGTACCCGGCGCGGCGGCGGAAGCGTAGCAGCCGCCGAGTTGGACCTGCGACCCGTACGATGCGTGGCGTGCATCCCCTCTCCGTCGCCGTGATCCGACGGACGCCACGGCGTCTGCGGCGGCCCGTCGCGGCCGCGATCCGCACGGGTGACGCAGCCATCGCGGACCGACTCCCGGGCCTGGCCGCGGAGATCGCCTTCTGGGTGCTGCTGTCGCTGCCCGCACTCGTGCTGGCCGCCGTCGCCGCGATCAGCCTCGTGGTCGGTACCGACGAGACCGTGCAGAACCAGATCATCGCCCAGGTCCGCGACGTCGCCTCCGTGGCGCTCACCCCGGGCACCATCGAGGCCGCCGTCGGCATCCTGGAGGATCTGTTCGAGTTCGCCAGTGCCCAGGTCATCTCGTTCGCCTTCATCGCCGCGCTGTGGACCGCCTCGCGTGCCGTGAAGGTGGTGCTCGAGACCATCGCGGTGGTGGCGGGCCGTGCCGACGACCGCCCCGGCTGGAAGGCCCGGCTGCTGGGCTTCGGGGTCACGGTCGTGGCCCTGCTCATCGGCGTGGTGCTCGCCCCGCTTCTGATCGCCGGACCGGGATTCGGGGAGACCCTCGCGGGCTGGTTGAGCGACGGGCTCGGCACGGACATCAGCCTGGTGGCCTCGATCTGGACGACCGCCTACTGGCCCGTCGTCGTCGTCGGAGGGACGCTCGCGCTGGCCGTGCTCTATCAGATCGGGGTTCCCGGGCGGACGCGGTGGCGGGGTTCGTGGCCAGGAGCCGTACTCGCCACCGGTGTCTGGCTGCTCGGCAGTGGCGGACTGCGGTTGTACGGCGCGACGATCGGCGAGGGCTCCTCGGCCTACGGACCCCTCGCCGGTCCGATCGTGGCGCTGCTGTGGCTGTGGGTCACGGGCTTCGCGGTACTCCTCGGGGCCGAACTCAATGCACAGCTCGCCCGGACGTGGCCGTCGATCCGTGACGACCCCGGCCGGGCCGCGGCCGCGGGCCGCGCCCCGGAGACGACCGCCGAACTGCTCGGCGAACCGATCGAGCCGGGCGAACCCGGTGAACCGGTCGAGGACGAGGCCACCCAGGTGATCCGACCGATCACCGATCCGGCGGGACCGCCTCGACGTCGAAGCTGAACGTCGTCCCGACCCCGGCGGCGCTGTGGACGAGCAGCACCCCGCCGTGGGCGTCCACGATGTCCTGGGCCAGTGCGAGGCCGAGGCCGAGCCCGGACGTCGCCCGGGTGTCAGGATGCCCCCCGCGATAGAACCGGTCGAGGACATGCGGTAGGTCCTGCTCGGCGATGCCGGGTCCGGTGTCGCTCACGGACAGCCGGACGCGGTGCACCGGCTGTCCGTCCGCCGCCTCGTCGACCGGCTGACGCTGGGCCGAGACGGTCACGGCCGTCCCGTCCGGGGTGTGCTTCTCGACGTTGCCGAGCAGGTTCTCGATCACATGGGCGAACAGGGCCGGGTCGACGACCACCCGCAGATCCGACGCGATGTCCACACGCACCGGATGCATCGAGGTGACACTGGCGGACCGGTGCACCACCGAGCCCACCAGACCGCGCAGCGACACCTCGTCGGGACGCACCCGCAGCTCACCCGACTCCACCGCCGAGGTGTCGAGCAGCGAACGCATCATCGTGGACAGGCGCTCCGCGTTGGCATCGATGCGCCGTAGCAGATCGCCGCGACGGGGTGCCTCGAGCTCGTCCCAGCGGCTGGTGAGGGTCTGACCGAGCCCGTGGATGACCGTCAACGGCGTCCGCAACTCGTGGGACAGCGTGGACACGAAGTCCTGGATGCGCTGATCGACGACGCGCAGTTGACCCACGGTGCGTTCGTCGGACTCGTAGGCCCGGGCCCGCTGGAGCGCCTGGTCGGCCTGCTCGGCCAACAGCTCCGCCGCCGTCAGCTCGTCGGCCGTCAGGCGGCGCGTCCGGTGCAGGGCACCGACGATGACGTCCACCCGCCCATCGGCGAACAGCGGCAGGAACACGGCCGCGGCATAGGGATGGTCGGCGTTGTGGGTCCGGGGATCGGCCGGCGCGTCCTGCACGACCAGCGGTTCCCCGGAGGCGATGATGTCGGGGACGACCGATCCCGCGAAGGGCAGATCGATGATCAGGTCGACCTCGTAGCGCGCCACGCCCTCGACCAGGACCGCCACCTCGCGCTCGCGATCCAGGCGGCGGATGGACGCGGCATCGAAGCCGGCCTCGAGCAGGCCGTCGACGGTCGCCCGAAGCACCTGCTCGGGTTGCAGGGTGTTCGTCCGCAGCATCGAGGTCACCAGACGCGCCCGTAGCTCCGCGGTCGTGCACAGCCGATCGGCCGTCAACGCGTTGTCCGACAGCGTGTGGGCGAGTCGGAAGGTGGCGGCGTACACCAGCCCGAGTCCGCCGATCTGCAGGACCCAGGTCTCCGGCTCACGCAGCCCGTCCAACCACAGGCCGGTGGCCCAGCCCGCGATGACCACCGCGGCCAACACGGACCGGTACCGCCACGGGCCGGTGAACTGCACCGCCACCAGCATGGTCGCCGCCAGCGGCGCATACAGCAGCAGGTCCAACTCGGGGACCCACCGGACCAGTGCGGGCATGCCGAACGCCAACCCCACGATCGCCAGGCGGAACACCGACGGACTGAACCAGTGGACCTCGATGGTGTTGTCGGACCGCCGGCGGGCCAGCCACGCGATGCCCACGGCCAGGGCGGTGAAGACCGCACCGACCACCGAGACGTACCAGGGCCGCTCGACACCCAGCTCCTGGTAGGCGAACGCGACGGCGGCGAGCCCGACGATGCCGGCCCGGAAGCGGGGATCGGTCAGGGCCCGCCAGCCCTGCTGATCCCGACGCGGCTCGTCGCCGACCGTCCGCCGCGTGGGCCGGCCCGGGGCCGTCGTGTCGCTGCCGCGACTCGCTGGTGCGCTCATGGCCGCTCCCCCGGGGACGTGCGCACCCGCAGCCCCCGCCGAGCGGTCGATGCGTCCACCGGGCGTTCCGCCCGCGGTACCCGCGGCACGACCACCGTGGCCCGTCCGTCCTCCTGGACCAGCCGGGCCCCGGCGGTCGCCAACAGCTGGCGGGCCAACGACCGGACCAGCTCGGGCACCGTCCCGATCCCCGACAGGCCCAGGCCGACGGTCTCCTCGCGCAGCTCGACCTCCACGCGCAGCTCACGGTCGGTGCCCGTGGCGAGTCGCCCGGCGTTGATCAGCAGGTCGAGCCCCGAGCGCAGCAGGTAGGGATCCACGACCACGATCACGCCGGGATCGATGTCCGGGCGGCGTCCACCCTCGGCGGCCGACGGCGTCGGCAGTCCCCGTAGGACGTCCCCGATCGCCACCGGCACGACACCGGGATCCGGTCGATCCCCCTGTGAACGGGAGAAGTCGAGCACGGTGTCGACGAGCTGGCGCAGCCGCGCGGTCTGCTCCGTGACCTCCTCGAGCAGGGCATCCCGCCGGTCGGCGCGTAGCGGACGTCCGCTCGTTCCGGCGTCGAGTTCCTGGACCGCGCGTCGCAGTCCGGTGAGCGGCTCACGCAGTTCCTCGGACATGGCGTTCAGCAACTGACGGCGCATCCGATCGAGCATCCCGAGCCGCTGCAGCAGCTCCTGCTGGCGGGCCAGACGGTCCTCCGCCGCCGCGATCCCACCGAGGTGCGCCGCCAGGGTCTCGACCAGGTCGATCTCGCGACGGGTGGGGGTGTGGGGGCGGAACCACGCCGCCACGACCGAGCCCGTCGGCACGGCGTCCTCGCGCAGCGGCACCGCGATCGTGCTGTGGACGTGCGCGCGGTCGCGGACCTCCGGTGCGTCACGTCGGTAGTCGTCGCTGACCACCGTGCGGTCCCAGTCGATCGCGCGCCACGCCAGGCCCTTGCCACGGGGCGGTGGTGTCGTCAGGCTCCCGAAGCCGTCCATGTGCACGACCCGCAGTTCGCCGAGTTCGATGCGGTGGAGTGCGGCGGCGTCGACGCCCATGCCCCGCAGCGCCGCGAGACAGATCTCGGCGGCCTCGGTCAGCGAGGTCGAGACCAGTCCCCGCAGCGTGTCGAGCAGTTCCGCCCGGTCACGCGCGTCGCCATAGGACTGCAACGCGCGACGACGGGCGGCCCGGAGGTTCGAGGCCATCGCCAGCGCGAGCGCCGCGGTGATGGCCAGCACGGCAAGTCCGAAGACGACGTCGAGTACCGGGATCGACGCCCGCAGCATGGCCAGCGCCATCGTGGCGAACACGACCAGACTCAGGGTCGTGCGCAGCAGCGCCCGGGACGACGATGCCATCGCGCACAGCAGCGCCGCGGCGACGACGAGAAAGTCCTGCGGCCGCTCACCGCCGACCGTGAACAGCACCAGCGCGAACCCGGTCAACGCCATCACCGTCATGACCAGCGCGAGCCGTTCCCGCTGACCGGGCGCGAAGCGCCCGCGGCGCGCGAGCACCGCCAGTCCACCGCCGAAGGCGATCGCCAACCCGAGCAGGACCAGCAGCCACCACGGGGAGCCCCCCACGACCGCGGCCGGCAGCACGACCAACGCGGCGGCGGGTAGCAGCAACGGCTGGAAGCGGGCACGGAGCGAACCGAGCTGCCGGCGGGCGTCGTCCTGCACAGTCACCGTGTCGGGCCCTCGTCCGTCGTTGGTCGCCCCGGCGGCGACGTTCCTGCCTGTCGGCCCCGCCGACACCGATCGAACCGGTGGCCGGGCCGCCACCGCGGGGGCGGGCACGACGACGAGCGGAGGGTGAGGGATTCGAACCCTCGGTACCCGCGAGGGGCACGCCGGTTTTCAAGACCGGTGCATTCGTCCGCTCTGCCAACCCTCCAAGTGCACCGCAACCTACCGTGCGAGCTCGTTTGCCGAAGATCCCTGACGTCGACGCCGACGCGGCACCGGGCCAGGACGTCGCTGGCGGCGACTCAGGAGGCGAACAGCACCTCGGTGCCGAGGTGGGGCTGCAGCGCCGTGGGCACGACGACCGTTCCGTCCGCCCGCTGGTGCTGTTCGACGAGCGCGATCATCGCACGCTGCACGGCCAGCGCCGTGCCGTTGAGTGTGTGGACCAGCACGTTGTCGCCACCGTCCACCCGCATCCGCGCCTTAAGCCGCCGGGCCTGGTAGTCGGTCGTGTTCGAGCACGACGTCACCTCGCGGTAGGCATCCTGTCCGGGCAGCCACGCCTCGAGATCGAACTTGCGCGCTGCCGATGCGCCGAGGTCGCCGACCGGGATGTCGACCACCTGGGCGTGGATCTCCAGCCCGGCGAAGATCTCCTGCTCGATCGACAGGATGCGCTCGTGCTCGGCGTCGGAATCGTCGGGCGAGACGAACGAGAACATCTCGACCTTCTCGAACTGGTGCACGCGCAGGATCCCCCGGGTGTCCTTGCCGTGCGCGCCGGCCTCCCGCCGGAAACACGGCGAGTAGCCGACGTAGCGCTTCGGGAGTTCGTCGGCGTCGAACAGCTCGTCCATGTGCAGCGCGGCCAGCGGGACCTCGGAGGTGCCCACGAGGTAGAGGTCGTCGTCGCGGGTCGCGAAGATCTGCTGCTCGTCGGTCGGAAAGAACCCGGTGGCGTACATCGCCTCCTCGCGCACCAGCACCGGCGGGATCACCGGAACGTGGCCGTGGCGCATGGCCACGTCGATGGCGTAGCGCACCAGCGCGAACTCGAGCAGCGCCCCCTGACCCTTGAGATAGGCGAACCGGGAACCGGACACCTTCGCCGCCCGGCCGAGGTCGATGGCGTCGGCCGCCTCGAGCAGCGCCACGTGGTCCCTCGGCTCGAAGTCGAAGCTCGGCCGGTCGGGGCCGATGGTGCCCCGCACCACCCCGTCCCCCTCGACGCCGTCGGGCGCGTCCGGATGCGGCAGGTTGGGTACGGCGGCGAACCGTCGGGCGTGAGTCACCTGGACCTCCGCGAGCTCAGCCTCGAGCCGCGCCACGGTGTCCTTGAGTTCCTGCGCCGCCTGGATCATCGCCCCCCGGTCCTCAGGTGCGGCCTGCCCGATGGCCTTCGACGCGGACCCCTGTTCCGCGCGGGCCTGATCGACCCGGGCGATCAGGGCGCGACGGTCGTCGTCGAGGGCGCTGAGCTCGTCGAGCTCGGCCCGACTGACGCCGCGGCGCCCGAGCGCAGCGGCGGTCGCATCGGCGTCGTCGCGCAACAGACGGGCATCGATCATGCAGCACTCCTGAAGTCCGGCGGTTCAGCCGGCGGTGGGGGCGTCGATCCGGTCACGCCACCGGCTGAGCCACATCGCCGCCTCACGGTACGCGGTGTCGTCGGCCTGGATCCGGGCGGCCTCGTCGGTCCGACGGGCCCCCGAACGCCGGTAGGAGCCGAGCACCTTGACCTCCCGATGGGTCCGCTTGGCGGCGGCGAGCGCATCCCCCACCCGCTCGTCGGCGAGGTGCCCCTCCACGTCGAGGAAGAAGCAGTACTCCCCGAGCTCGGCCTTGGTCGGGCGTGACTCGATCTTGGTCAGGTTCAGGTCCCGCTCGGCGAAGATCTCGAGCAGTTTGAGCAGCGCACCGGGCCGGTTCGCGTCGATGAACACGACCACGGAGGTCTTGTCCCAGCCGGTCGGGGCGGGGATGGATCGCCCGATCACCACGAACCGGGTGGTGTTCGAGGCGCGGTCGGCGATGTCACGGGCCAGGATGTCGAGGTCGTAGCGCTCCGCCGCGAGCGGGTTGACGATCGCGAGGTGACCCGGTCCGGCTGCGGCGACCTCCTCGGCCGCCCGCGCGGTGGAGGCGCTCGCGAAGCGCTCCACGCCAGCCAGCGTGCTGGTCAACCAGCGCCGCGCGGACGACATCGCGATCGGGTGCGATCGGATGGACACGGCGCTGTGCAACTCGGTGCCCCGCGGCCCCGCGACCACCAGGTTGATCGGCAGCTCGAGCTCGCCCTGGATGAGCAGATCGGTGTCGAACGCCAGCGCGTCGAGCGTGGCGGTGACCGACCCCTCCAGCGTGTTCTCGATCGGGACCACCCCACGCTCGGCGTGGCCGTCCTCGACGGCCCGGACGACCTCGGCCACGTCCCCACAGGGTGCCAGCGCCGTGTCGTCATCCGCGCCGGTGATCAGTCGGGCCGCCGTCTCCGTGAACGTGCCGGCTGGGCCGAGGAACGCCGCGCGGGGAGCCGGGCGCGCCGCGCCCGGTGCGTCGGCCGCCGTCACGATGCCCTCCGGCGCCGACGCCGGGTCGGTGGGACCGTCGTCGCGGTGCGGCCCTCGATGGCCGCCTCGACGGCTTCGGCCTCCTCACCGGTGAGGTCGACCTCGCTGGTCCCACCCGTGATCATCTTGGCGTACGAGCGGGTCTCGGACCGGCCGTTGATGGCGGAAATGACCATCCCGTTCCCACGCTCGTCGAGCAGCGCGGCGGAGAAGGACAGCGCACCGCCCATGTCGTCGAAGGCGTCGTAGCGCAGTACGGCGATGCGCGCGACCGCATCCCGCTGTCGCTCGGCGAGCGCGGCGAGGGACGTCCGATTTCCCTGGTCCGCGTCCCACAGTTCGCGGATCTCCCGGCCGTGCTGCTCCAGCAGGCTGACCAGGTCCAGCTCCCCCCGCCCGAACACCCGCCGCTGGGTACGCCGGACCAGGCGTAGCCGCAGGGCCAGGATCGTGACGATCACGGCCAGGACCGCGATCAGGCCCAGGGCCACGACCGCGAGGATGGCGACGATCTCCGCATCGATGGTCATGGGGTCCCCGGTGGGTCGAGCGGCTCGCCCGAGCGGGCGACCAGCCCCGGACCTTACCGCCGGACACGGCCCCGGAGCGGCAGCGGCGGCACCCCGCGGCCAGCGGCGCGCGCCCATCGTGCGCGACGGTGGGGCGCGGGCTCGCCTCGGCCCCGCAGCAGCGCTCGGCCCGGCCGCGGCGGACGAAGTGACCGGATCGGCGGCGGGCTGCCTAGACTCCCGGCCGCGGACAGGTGGGTCCTCAGATCGGCAGACACGATCGACAGACAAGGAGTAGCGGTGGCCAACGGGTTCCAGACCTGCGCCAGATCCCTCGCGGCCGTCGCCGTGGCCGCGGTCGTCACCGTCATGCTGACGGCCACGGCCGCCATCGCCGCACCGACTCCGGCCCCGAGCCCGACGACCGGTGATCTCGTGCTCGCCCAGGACGGCGGCGAACAGGTCCGAGGCACGCTCAACGACGGCGATGGCGACCCGATCGCCGGCGCACAGATCACGGCCACCACGCCTGACGGCGAGCTGATCGGCGAGGCGACCACCGCTGACGACGGCACGTGGGCGGTCGACCTGCCCGGTCCCGGCGATTACGTCGTCAGCCTCGACCAGGACACACTGCCGGAGGGCGTCGACCTGCGCGACCCCGAGCGCGACGTGCTCGAGGTGTCGATCAACCCCGGCCAGCAACGCACGCTGCTCTATGCCATCGGTGAGGCGGGTGAAGTCACCGGCCTGGCCACCCGGCTGGTCACCGCCGCGTTCAGCGGCCTGCAGTTCGGGCTCATCATCGCGATCGCCGCGATCGGCCTGTCGCTGATCTTCGGTACGACGGGCCTGGTCAACTTCGCCCATGGCGACATGGTGACCTTCGGGGCGGTGGCGGCCTGGTTCCTCAACGCGCCCGCCGGCACGGGGCTGGGCCTGCAGCTCATCATCGCGACCGTCATCGCCGTGGCCCTGTCCGCCGGGCTCGGCGCGAGCATCGAACTCGGCCTGTGGCGTCCGCTGCGCAAGCGACGGACCGGGCTCATCCAGATGCTGGTCATCACCATCGGTCTGGCGCTCCTGCTGCGCAACGTCATCCAGATCCTGTTCGGCGGGAGCAGCCGGCCCTACTTCGACTACACCGTCCAGCAGCGGCTCGACCTCGGCCCGCTGAGCATCACCCCCCGGGACCTGATCGTGAGCCTGCTGTCCGCGGCCACGCTCATCGCGGTGGCCACCATGCTGCAGCGCACCCGCATCGGCAAGGCCATGCGGGCGGTGTCGGACAACCGTGACCTCGCCGAGTCGTCGGGCATCGACGTGCAGCGGGTCGTGCTGTTCGTCTGGGTCCTCGGCGGCGGACTCGCCGGCTTCGGCGGTGTGTTGAACGGCCTGGTGGAGAACGTCAACTATCTGCTGGGCTTCCGCCTGCTGCTGCTGATGTTCGCCGCGGTCATCCTCGGTGGGCTGGGCACGGCCTACGGGGCCATGTTCGGCGCGATCGTGGTCGGGCTCGTCACCGAGTTGTCGACGGTCTTCTTCTCCACGGAACTGAAGTTCGTGTGGGCCCTGTTCATCCTGATCATCATCCTGCTGGTCAGACCACAGGGCCTGCTCGGCCGAGCAGAGAGGGTCGGCTGATGGATCTGCTCATCTCCGTGCTCAGCACGGGCCTCAACTCCGCCATCGGACCCACCGCGATCGTCTTCGCCCTGGCCGCCATCGGACTCAACGTCCACTACGGCTACACCGGACTGCTCAACTTCGGGCAGGTCGGCTTCATGCTGGTCGGCGCGTACGGGCTCGCGATCACCGTGTCGATCTACGAGCAGTCGCTGTTCGTCGGGGTGCTCGCGGGCTTCGCCGCCTCCATCGTGCTGGCGTTGCTGCTCGGTGCACCGACGTTGCGACTGCGCGCCGACTACCTCGCCATCTCGACGATCGCGGCGGCGGAGATCCTGCGCTTCGTGTTCCGATCCTCGCCCGCGACGGGGTTCACCGGCGGGCCGTTCGGTATCCCCTCGCAGGTCGGCGGCAGCGGGTACACCCAGACCTGGAACGCGCTGAATCCGATCCCCTCGGGTCGCTACAACTTCGGGTGGTTGAGCTTCACCCACACGCGGTTGTGGGCCACGATCGTCGGCTGGGCGATCGTCGCGCTCGTGGTGCTGTTGATCTGGGCGCTGATGCGCAGCCCCTGGGGCCGGGTGCTGCGCTCCATCCGCGAGGACGAGGACGCCGCCCGGGCGCTGGGCAAGAACGTGTTCGCCTACAAGATGCAGTCACTGGTGCTCGGTGGGATGCTCGGTGGGCTGGCCGGCATGATGCTGGCCATCGCCCAGGCCGCCATCTCCCCGGACCAGTTCCTGCCGCAACTGACGTTCTACGCCTATGCGGTCCTGATCATGGGTGGCGCGGCCACCGTGTGGGGTCCGGTCGTGGGCTCCGTGTTGTTCTGGTTCCTCATCGCCAGCGTGGAACGGCTCCTGCTCGACACCGGCGTGATGCCCAGCGGCACCGTCGGACCCACACGACTGGCCTTCGTCGGGCTGCTGCTGATGCTGTTGATGGCGTTCCGGCCGCAGGGGCTGCTCGGCAACAAGCGGGAGATGGTGCTCGATGGCTGATCCGACGTCCTCCACCCCCACCGCCGGGGCGCTGGCACTCGCCGATGTTCCGGCCGAGCCCGGTGTCGCCAAGCCCGACCCGATCCTGGTGGTCGATCACGTCATGCGGTCGTTCGGCGGGCTCACCGCCGTCGACGTCGACCACCTCGAGCTGCAACGCGGGGCGATCACATCGCTGATCGGTCCCAACGGTGCCGGCAAGACCACCTTCTTCAACCTGATGACCGGCTTCGACCGGCCCAACACCGGTTCGTGGAGCTTCGACGGCCACGATCTCGCCAGCCTGGCCGCCCACAAGGTCGCGCGTCACGGCATGGTGCGCACCTTCCAGCTGACCAAGGCCCTCACCCGGCTGTCGGTCATGGAGAACATGAAGCTCGGCGCGACCGAGCAGCGGGGCGAACGGATGCTCAGCTCGCTGTTCGGTCCGCTGTGGCGGGAGCAGGAGCGCGAGATCGAGGCACGGGCGGAGGAACTGCTCGTCCGCTTCAAGATGGACCACATGCGCAACGAGCTCGGTGGCGAGTTGTCCGGCGGCCAACGCAAGCTGTTGGAGATGGCACGCGCGCTGATGGTCCAGCCGAGCATGGTGATGCTCGATGAGCCGATGGCGGGGGTCAATCCGGCGCTGACCCAGTCGCTGCTGGGCCACGTCAAGGACCTGCCCAGCCACGGCATGACGGTGCTGTTCGTCGAGCACGACATGGACGTGGTCATGGACATCAGCGACTGGGTCGTGGTGATGGCCCAGGGCAAGATCATCGCGGAGGGGCCTCCTGAGGCCGTCGCAGCGAACGAGGAAGTCATCGACGCCTACATCGGCAAGGGGCACGGCGACGAGAGCCGGTTCACCCCGACGCCGCGCGCGCAGGCGGTCGCCGGCGACACCATCGTCGCCGAGGCACCCCCGTCGGCCGACGAGGGGCGCGAGGACCTCAAACTCGATGCGGACACCGATCCGGCGGATCCGGCGGCCGGCGACGACACCCGAGGTGGGGCATGAGCCAGCATCTGCTCGAGGCCAGCGACGTCACCGCCGGGTATCTGCCCGGCATCGACATCCTCACCGGCTGCAACCTCACGCTCGACGAGGGGGAATTCGTCGGCATCATCGGCCCGAACGGAGCCGGGAAGTCGACGTTGGTCAAGGCGTTGTTCGGGCTCGTGGAGGTCCGCGGCGGCAGCGTGACCCTGCGGGGCGAGGACATCAGCAACCTCCCGGCCAACAAGCTGGTCGCCAAGGGCGTCGGCTACGTCCCCCAGACCCGCAACATCTTCCCGAGCCTCACCATCGAGGAGAACCTCGAAATGGGGCTCTACCTCACGCCGAAACACTTCAAGCGTCGGTTCGCCGAGGTCGCCGAGCTGCTGCCACTGCTGGCCGACCGGCGACGACAGCGCGCCGGCGGGCTGTCCGGTGGGGAACGACAGATGGTCGCGATGGGCCGTGCGCTGATGATGGAGCCCAGTGTGCTGCTGCTCGACGAGCCGTCGGCCGGACTCTCTCCGGCCCTGCAGGACGAGGCCTTCCTGCGGGTGCGGGACATCAACGCCGCCGGGGTGTCGATCGTGATGGTCGAGCAGAACGCGCGGCGGTGTCTGCAGATCTGCCACCGCGGCTACGTGCTCGACCAGGGGCGCAACGCCTACACCGGCGTCGGCCAGGACCTGCTCACCGACCCCAAGGTCATCGAGCTCTATCTCGGCACCCTCGCCCAGGGTTGACGCGAACGCCTGACCGGTGTGGCGAGCAGCTCGCGCATCTCGCGAGCGCTCTTTGCACGTGCAGGGGTGGGGGCGGCGGGGTGGCTCGGGTGACCATCCGGACGTGAACCACCCGCAAACGGTCGTTCCGAGCGCTTCGGTGACGTCATGGGCAGGGTTTGGGCGCCGGGAGTTCGACATCCGATTCCGTGCGTCGCACGAAGTTCGACGTCCCCGCACCCCTACGCACGCGGAGGCAACACCCATGAAGAAGACGCTCACCGCAGCGCTTGCTGCAGCTGCTCTGGCGGTCATCCCGGCTTCGGCCGCGATGGCCGACGCGCACCTCGGTTCACTCCAGGTACTCACGCAGACCATCGATGTCCCGGCGGCTGAGGACACGGCGCAGGTCGTCGTCGTCCACGGCGTGCCCGACGTCGAGGTCAACGTGTGGGTCAACGGCGAGCCCGGCCCCGACGAGGTGCTCGGCATCAACTTCACCGACATCGCCGTCCTCGACCTCCCGGCGGACACCTACTCGATCGCGGTCGCGCCTGCCGATGGTGACCTCGACGACGCCGTCATCGGCCCGGTCGATGTGACGGTCGAAGCCGGCATGAGCTACTCGATCGTCGCCCACCTCGACGCGGACGCCGGCATCACGGCGACCGTCGAGGGCAACGTGACCGACGAGGGTGAGGGCATCCAGGTGTTCCACACGGCCGCCTTCGGCGCCGTCGACATCCTCCCGACCGAGGCCACGGGCCTCGAGGGCGTGACCAACGGTGCAACCGCATTCGTCGCGACCGGCGTCGCTGACGTCGAGGGTGTCGGTGTCGCTGCCGCCGGTGAGTCCGAGGCGGCTCTCGACCTCGGCACCGTCTCCGTCCCCGAAGGCACGTCGATCCTGGCCTACGCGGTCGGTGCGCTCCCCGACGCCGCCGATGACGACGCCGACGCCGAGGACACCCCGGCTCCGGACGCTGTTGACGCCGGTACCGGTGGCGCGCTGAACACCGGTCTGCCGGTGTGGGTCGCGGCCCTGATGGCCCTCGGTGCCATGGGTCTGGTCGCTCCGGCCGTCGCCACCGCGCGTCGCCGTAGCTGACCGTCGTCGCACCAGCACCAGCGGGAGGGGACCCTCGGGTCCCCTCCCGCTCGTTGTACCCACGGCACCATGTGCGTCACGCCGACCACCATCGTCACACCGGAAGGGCAATCCCGTGTCCCGCCTGAGCTGGATCTCCATCGCGCTCGGTGCGCTGCTGCTCGTCGGTACGCCGCTCGGCTACATCGCCATGCAGCCCGCCCAGACCGTCGGCGACCTCGACGCCGTGTCCGCACCGTCCTCCATCAGCGGAGCGACGGACACACCGACGACCCAGCAGCCGGAGGTCGGCACCCTGCCGGGTGACGAGCAGGCGGACGCCGCCGACGAGCCCGAACCCGAGCCGGTCGCGGAGCCGGTCGGCCTGCAGATCCCCTCCCTGGACGTCGACGCATCCGTCGTGAACGTCGGACTCGAGGACGACGGGGGCATGGAGATCCCGGAGGACGTCAGCACCGTCGGCTGGTACGACCTGGGGGTCGCACCCGGCGAAGGCGGGACCTCGGTCATCGCCGGCCACGTCGACTCGGCCGAGCAGGGCCCGGGCGCGTTCTGGGACATCCGGCGGCTCGACGTCGACGACATCGTCACCGTGGACCACGAGGACGGCACGACGTCGGACTGGCGTGTCGTCGCCCGCACGTCCTACCCCAAGGACGAACTCCCGATCAGCGACATCTTCACCCGCTTCGGGCCGTCACGGCTCGTGCTGATCACCTGTGACGGCGAGTTCGACCGTGGTGAACGCAGCTATAGCGACAACGTCGTCGTCTACACCGTGCCCGTGGATGCGGACGACGACCTCGCCTGACCGCCCCCGGCCGGCCACGCTCCGCCGCTCGGTACGCTCGTCGCCGTGGTGCTGCACCGGGGGATGACGTGGGAACCGACGGCTCGAGCCGAGGCATGGGACGTGCACGCGGTATGGGACGTGCACACGCCGCCATGGTCGGCACGGCCCTGCTGCTCGCCATCGGGGCCTGGCAATTCGGCCCGTCCGCGGATGCCTCGCTGCAGGAGGGCGGCGTCGAGGTGGCTGCGTCACCGGCCCTGGTCGCGCCGGGGGGCCTGCTCACCCCCGCGGAGCAGCGGGCGACGGCGTCCGAGCCCGCCGAACTCAGGTTCGGCCCGGGTACCGGGTATCCCGACGTCGCGGCACCGTCAGCCGAACCGGAGCCAGCCGAACCAGAACCGGCCGAACCAGAACCGATCGAGTCCGCTCCCGTAGTCGCCGATCCAACCTCGGTGACGATCCCGGCGTTGGGTATCGGTGCACCGGTCGACCGGGTGGGGCTGGAGCCCGATGGCGGCATGGAGATTCCGCACGACATCCGCCGGGTCGGTTGGTATGAACCCGGCGTCCGACCCGGTGAGACCGGCTCGGCCGTCATCGCGGGCCACGTCGACTCCCGCAGCCAGGGACGTGGTGCCCTGTGGGGACTCAAGGAACTCGACGCCGGCAACACCGTGACCATCGGGCACGCCGACGGACGGTCGACGACCTGGCGGGTCACCAGCCGGACCTCGCACGTCAAGGAGCAGCTGCCGATCGGGGAGCTGTTCACCCGCTTCGGTGAGACCCGTCTGGTGCTGATCACCTGCGGTGGCTCCTTCGACTCGGCGCGGGGCCGGTACACGCACAACATCGTGGTCATCGCCGAGCCGGTCGAGCCCGCTGCCTGAACGCCGCCCCCCGTGCGGATCGGTCCGGGCCGCGACGGGCGGCCAGCCGGGGACGCAGACGACGATGGGCCCCACCGTGAGGTGGGGCCCATCGTCGTGTGCGCGTCGTGGAGCGGGCGTCGCCCGCTCCACGACGGCGTCGATCAGAAGGTCGACTCGACGTTGTCCACGGAGTTCACCGCGCCCGTGTCATCGATCTCCCAGACCTCGTAGAACCCGCGGTCCGGCTCACCGTTGCCGGTGTCGGTCAGGGTCAGCGTGACCCCCGCCGCACTCAGGTAGGTGAAGTCCTCGCCGGCATCGAACAGCTCGATGCACTCGGCGTACGAGGTGCACTCCGTGCCACCCTCGGCGGTGACGTTGACCATCTCCGCCGCGATGTCCTCACCCTGGACCGAACCGGCCAGCTGTGCGGCCAGCGCGATGATGACGGTGCAGTCGTAGGCCTCGGCGGCGAACGTCGTGTCGTCGAGTCCGGTCTCCTCGGTGAAACGACCCAGGTAACCGGTGTCCTCGACCTCGTCCGACGGCGGTGCGCCCGGCGCGGTACCGCGCATGCCGTCGAGCACGGACTCGTCACTCGGGTCGACCAGACCGGCGAGGTCGTTGGAACGGATGCCGTCAGCACCGTAGACCGGGATGTCGGACGGACCGAAGCCCTGCTCGACCATGGCCTGCAGGATCTGGGCACCCTCGTCGAACGTGATCAGCACGACCGAGTCGGCACCGGAACCGGCGACCTGGTTGACCTCGGCGTCGAAGTTCGCGGCCTCCGGGTCGAACACGATCTCGGCGGCGATCGTCGCGCCCTGGGCTTCCAGCGCGTCGACGGTGGCACCGAGCAGACCCTGGCCGTAGTCGTCGGCACGGGCCAACAGGGCCGGGTTCGAGTTGCCGTCACCGATGATCGTCTCCGCCAGGACCGGGCCCTGGAGGATGTCCGACGGTGCGGTCCGGAAGTACAGACCGTTGTAGTCGGCGTTGGTGAAGGTCAGACCGGTGTTCGAGGCCGAGCACTGCAGGACCCCGGCCGAGGTGATGGCGTCGACGAAGGCCAACGACATACCGGTCGCGGCGGCACCGACGATGGCGTTGACGCCCTCGCCGACCAACCGGTTCGCGGTCTCCGCAGCGATCGTCGCGTCGCCGGCCTCGTCACCCGAGGACAGCGTCACGTCGTTGCCGAGGACGCCACCAGCGGCGTTGATCTCCTCGACGGCCAGGTTCACGGATTCGATCTGCGGGGGACCGAGGAACGCGAGCGGCCCCGACTCCGGCAGGATGTAGCCTAGGTTCAGGACGTCGTCGTCACCGGCTGCTGCGTCGTCCTCGGTGGCGTCGTCATCCTCTTCCGTCGCGTCGTCCTCTTCCTCGACCTCTTCGGTCTCGGTCTCCTCGACGGGTTCGTCCGCTTCGTCATCGCCGTTGCCACACGCGGCGGCGACCAGCGCCAGCGCGGTGACGGCGGCCATGCGGCGCAACCAGAGTTGCTTCATGTGCTGCCTCCCAGATTCTCGTCCATCAGATCCAGCGACCGGGCCGGATCGCACGGAGGCGATCCTCGCCAGCGGTGCCAGCAGTATGGCCGCGCCGATGCGCGTCCGCCGGGAGCCTACTACTTTGCTAGGAGCCAGGCCAGACGCGGTGCCCTACGGTGCCCCTCGCACCCGATGGAGCGGAGCGACACCGTGGACGAGGCCCTGCTGTTCACCGTCACGCACGGGGCGGACGCACCCGAACGCGCCACCGTGCCGTTCATCGCCGCGGCCACCGCGGCGGTCAGTGGTCGACACGCGATCGTGGTCGCCACGATCGAGGGGGTCACGCTCGGGCTGCCGGAGGTCGCGACCGGGGTCGAGGAACCGGGCATGCCGCCGCTCATCGACCTGCAACGGCAGCTCGTCAGCGGTGGAGGGGCGATCTGGCTGTGCAGCGCGTGCACCACCAAGCGTGGCATCACCGGCGATCAGCAGCTGGTCGAGGGGGCGATGATCGTCGGGGCGGCCCGTATCGTGGAGGCGCTGGGGACCGGGCGGGCGATCAGCCTGGGCTGACGGCGGACACCCCGGGACGACCTCGCCCATGACGAGGTCACCCCCGTGACACGACGACGCCCCCGGCACGAACCGGGGGCGTCGTCAGGCGTGGCGGTGGCCGCCGCGGCCGGATGCTCAGGCGGCGACCTTCGCGGTGATCTGCGCGAAGTGCTCGCCGTAGGCCAGCGCGATGTTGCGCTCCTCGTCGGTCAGGCCCTCGCCGTCACCGAGCTGGGTCGGGCCGTAGGGGCCACCACCCGAGCGGGTCGTCTGGACGTCACCGGCGACGCCATAGCCGAGCGGCACGATGACCATGCCCTGGTGGTAGGCGAAGGTCGACATCGTCAGGATCGTCGACTCGTGGCCACCGTGGATGGTGGCGGCACCGGTGAAGAAGCCGGCGGTCTTGCCGACCAGCGTGCCGTTGGCCCAGTGGCCGCCGGTCTGGTCGATGAAGGCCTGCAGCTGCGAGGTGGCACTGCCGAACCGGGTCGGCGAACCGATGATCAGCCCGTCGAACTCGGGCAGCTCGTCGACGCTGGCCTGGGTGACCTCATCCTGCGCGGCGATGGCTTCACGCACACCGTCGGACTCCTTGACCTCGTCGGGGAGCAGCGGGTCCGGGACCTTGCGCAGATGCGCCTCGCCGCCGCCCTTGACCACGCCTTCCGCGATGGTCTTGGCGAGCTCGTACGTCGCGCCGTACATGGAGTAGTACACGATTCCGACGGATGCCATGGAGAACCTCCTGGGTCGATGCTGGGTCGCTGGCTGGCGTGCTGACACGCCAGTTGTTGCTTCGTCACCTAGTTTCGGTGCCGCACCCGATCTGTCCCGGCCCGGACCACGTCCGTCCGGTCATCGAACCGGACCGGCTGACGGGAATGGCGCGACCAGTCGCGACGTTGGCGCGTCGCCGATCGACGTCAGGCGCGTCGGGCCGGGGCCGGTCGCCCACCGACCGGTCGCAGCCGGGTCAGCCGCGTTCGAGCCAGTCGACGAACGAGCGGCCCGTCAGGCGTTCGTAGGCCTGCACGTAGCGGTCCCGGGTGGCCGCCACCACCTCGACGGGCAGCGCCGGTGCCGGCGGACGGCGATCCCAGCCCGACGCCCGGACGTGGTCCCGGACGAACTGCTTGTCGAAGCTGGCCGGGTTCTCGCCCGGCACCCAGCCTGCGCGTGGCCAGTAGCGCGACGAATCGGGGGTCAACACCTCGTCGGCGAGCAGCGTGCGTCCCGCCGTCCGCCCGAACTCGAACTTGGTGTCGGCCAGGATGATGCCGCGCGACTCGGCGTGGACCGACCCGGCCCCGTACAACGCCAGCGAGCGCGCGCGCAGTTCGTCGGCGAGCTCCGTACCGATCGCGTCGGCCATCGTCGCGAACGGCACGTTGACGTCGTGATCGCCGGCCGCCGCCTTGGTCGCGGGGGTGAAGATGGGCTCCGGAAGGCGATCGGCCAGACGCAGGCCACGCGGGAGCTCGATGCCGCACACCGCACCGGTGCGCCGGTACTCCTCGAAGGCGGACCCGGCGAGGTAGCCGCGCACGACGCATTCGAACGGCACGATCTCCAGGGGCGCACCGATCATGATGCGCCCCTGGAGCACCGCCGCGTGGGGTGCCGCCTCGGCCGGCAGGTCCCGCGTCGAGGTGGAACGCAGGTGATGCTCGCCGAGGTGATCGAGTTGCTCGAACCAGAAGGCGCTCAACGCCGTCAGGATCCGACCCTTGTCGGGCACCGTCGTCGGATGGACGACGTCGTAGGTCGAGATCCGGTCCGTGGCGACGAGCAGCAGCGCACCGTCCGACAGCCGGTAGACGTCACGCACCTTGCCGCGTGCCACCAGGTCGAGTCCGGGCAGCGGCCGCTCGAAGGGATCGGTGTCCATCGCGCTCACCGCCGCTCTCGTCGTTGCTCGCCGGTCGACACCCACACCCTAATCGACCTCGAGTGGCCCGCCGGCCCGGTGCCTGACGTGCCGTGGGCGAACATCAGATCTCGCGGGCGAGCCTCCGGAGATCGGCCGGGGTGTCCACGTCCAACGGCACCGGTGTGTCGTGGACCACCTCGACGGTGTCGACGCGCCGCAGCAACTCGCGGGCACCCACATCGCCCTCGACCGTGCGCAGCCGGGGGACCAGCGACCAGGCGAATGCGACGGGGTGGGCGACCGCATCGAGGTAGCGCACGCGTGCGGCCTCGGCACCGGCAGCCACCGCCGCGACCACCGCCGTCACCGTGACCGGATCGATGTGCGGCTGGTCGGCGAGCAGGACCGCGATCGGATCGGACCGCCCGCCCGGCGGGTCGTCCGCACGGGCGTCGTCCGGCTCGTCCGACGCCGGGTCGGCGGACGCCCGGGTGGCGAGCGCCCGGAGTCCGGCCACGAGCGACGTCGACTGCCCGGCCGCATGGTCGGCGTTGACGACGATCTCGACCGGGGTCCCCGCCGCCGCACCGGCCACGCGGGCGGCCGCGCCGACGCGCTCGCCGTCGTGGCCGACCACGACCATCACCCGCGACGCGCCCGCGTCGACCGCGACCTGCACGGCGTGCTCGATCAGCGGCCGACCGTCGAGCTCGGCCAACTGCTTGGTGGCCGCCCCGAACCGTCGGCTCCGACCGGCGGCCAGGATCAGACAGACGAACGGGATCCCGGCCGCCGTAGGCTGCGGGGACCCGTCCGGTGATCCGACCGACGGATCAGTCATGGAGCGCCACGGTGTCGACCGACGAACAGCGAGCGAACCCGACCGTCGACACCGACGTGGACGCGGTCCCGCCGCGACGCCGTGCGGCCGTGGTCACCTCCAGCGACGGGGTCGCGTCCGGCAACCGCGAGGACGGGTCCGGCGACGCGGTCACCGCCCAGCTCACCGGGGCCGGGTTCGGGGTCGTCGTCCGCGCGGTCACCTTCGACGATCGCGACGCCATCGCAGCGACCCTGCGCGAGTTGTGCGACGACGGCGGACTCGCGCTCATCGCCATCACCGGCGGTACCGGGTTCGGTCCCCGCGACGTCACCCCGGAGGCGACCCGCGACGTCATCGACCGCGAGGCGCCGGGGCTGGCCGAGGCGATGCGCGCCTCCGGGCGCGCGGCGACCCCGATGGCGGATCTGTCGCGCGGGGTCTGCGGCGTGCGCGGCGACACCCTGATCATCGACCTGCCGGGCAGTCCCCGCGGGGCGACCGAGTCGCTGGCGGCCATCCTCGAACTGCTCCCCCACGCGCTGGACCTGCTCGCCGGGGACACGCAGCGCCACCCCACCGGCCACGGCGAACACGGCGCGGTGCACGGCGGCTGAGGCCGCACGCCGTGCGTGGCCGACGCAGCCCTCACGGCTCGCGGGCGCACCGGCTCACGCCGGCTGCGGTGCCGGCTGCGCGTCACGGTGGATCGGACCGTCGGTGTCCTTGAGCGCCACGCCGGAGCCGCCGTGGCGGAGCATGACCAGCTCGGCGGCGATGGACACCGCGGTCTCCTGCGGCGTGCGCGCTCCCAGGTCGAGCCCGATGGGCGAGCGCAGGCGGGCGAGCTGCTCGTCGCTGAGCCCCTCCTCGCGGAGCCGGTCGAGCCGGTCGTCGTGGGTACGCCGTGAGCCCATCACCCCGATGTAGCCCGCGTCGGTCTCCAACGCGACCTTGAGCACCGGGACGTCGAACTTCGGGTCGTGGGTGAGCACGGCGATGACGGTGCGCTCGTCGACCTCGGTGCTCGCGAGGTAGCGGTGCGGCCACTCGACGACGACCTCGTCGGCATCCGGGAAACGGGCCGGGGTCGCGAACACGGCGCGGGCATCGCAGACGGTGACGTTGTAGCCGAGGAAGCGTCCGACCGACGCGACCGCGCCGGCGAAGTCGATCGCCCCGAAGACCAGCATCCGCGGCCGTGGCGCGAACGACTCGATCATGACGGCGACCTCGTCCTTGCGGCGTTCGCCATCCGCACCGAAGTGGCGCAGGCCCGTCGCGCCCTGGGCGAGCATCCCCTGCGTGGCCTGGACCACCGCATGGTCGAGCCGCTCGGTCCCGGTGCTGCCCTCGGCCCGCGCCTCGCCGACCACGATGCTGCGCCCGACGGCGTCGGGGTCCGACGGATGCTCGACGACGGTGGCGACCGCGACGGGCTCCTCGGACTCGAGACGGCGGCCGAGGTCCTCGAGGTCGATGGTGGCGGTGTCGACCGCCCGGACGAACACCTCGATGGTGCCACCACAGGTCAGGCCGACCGCGAACGCCTCGTCGTCAGAGATGCCGTAGGAGACCCGCTGCGGGGCACCGCTCGCCAGCACCTCGGTGGCGATCTCCACGACCGCGCCCTCGACACAGCCGCCGGACACGCTGCCGAGCACGTCCCCGTCCGGGTGCAGCGCCAGGGTCGCACCCGGCTGCCTCGGTGCGGACTGTGACGTCGCGGTGACCGTCGCCAGACCGATCCTGGCACCGTCGTTCTGCCAGCGTCGAAGGGTCGGAAGTTCTTCACGCATCGGTGGTCTCCTCAGTCCCTCATCAGAGGGTCACCCGCATCGAAGGTACGTCCTGCCACCGCGGCACGCCCACCGACGACCGCCAGGCGACGGTCCCGCGAGCGGCGCGCACGTTCGTCGCTGCGATCCCCGCCCGCGCCGGCGACGACATGGGCGAGGTGTTCGAGGGCCGCCAGCGAATGACCCTCGACGAGCTGCTCGCAGTGCGGCAGTGCGGCCGCCATCCCGGCGGCGGTCGGCTCGAAGCCGTCCCGGCCGGCGCGCGGATTGACCCACACGAGCCGATGGGCGAGCCGCTCGAGCCGCGCCATCTGCGCGCCGAGTTCGGTGACGTCGCCGGTCTCCCAACCATCCGACAGCACGACCACCACGGCCCCGCGGGCCGTGCCGCGCTGCCCCCACTGGTCGAGGAACACCCGCAGCGTCGCCCCGAGCCGGGTGCCACCCTCCCAGTCCGGGATGGCGTCCGACACCGCCCGCATCGCGGTGTCGGGATCGCGGTGCTCCAACTCCTCGGTGACGCGGGTCAGTCGGGTCCCGAGCGTGAACACCTCCGTCCCCCCTCGATAGCGGCGTGTGGCGGCGTGGGCGAACCGCAGCAGCACATCGGCGTAGCCGGCCATCGATCCGCTGACGTCGACCAGCAGGACCACCCGACGGGGGCGGCGACGCGGCTCGTCGAAACGCAGCACGCCGGGCTCGCCCCCGGCGGCGAGCATGCGCCGCACGGTCCGGCGTCGGTCCACGGTGCCGCGCCCGCCGGCGGTCCGACGCCGGGTCCGACGGGCCTCGCCGGGCAGGTCGAAGGCGGCGAGCAGCCGGTTGAGCTGGTCGCGTTCGTGGGGTTCGAGGTCGGTGACGTCGCGGTGACGGAGCAGCTCGGCGGCGGACGCCTCACGTTCGACGAGCTGCAGCTCCGGGCCCTCGACCTGGTTCTCCCCACCGGTGGCGGGGGTCGAGGAGGTCGTGTCACTGCCGAAACTGATCCGCCGGTGGGTGCGGGTGCGGGCATGGGCCTGCTCGCCGTCGAAGAAGGCGCGGAACACCCGGTCGTAGCGCTCCAGATCATCGGGCCCGGCGCACAGTGTCAACCGCCCCGTCCAGTACACCTGCCGGCGGTCCGCGGGGTCCACCACCTCCAACGCCTCGAGGAAGGCGTGGACCCGCTCCGGGCTCGCGTCCACCCCCGCGGCGCGCAGCGTGGATGCGAGTCCGACGACCGGCGCGGTCAGATCGCCCCCGCCGTCGGGCACCGGCTCGTCGGGTGCGTCCATCTAGGTGCCCGAGACGGCTCGCACGACCATCTCACCGACGTCCAGCGAGCGTGCCCGTTCCAGGTCCTCGCGGAACTTGAGCACCGAACCGAGCGTCGCGGTCGCCTTGGCCGCATCGAGGTGGTCCGCGCCGAGCGCGACGAGCGCCTCGGTCCAGTCGAGTGTCTCGGCCACACCGGGCGGTTTGAGCAGGTCCTGCCCACGCAGCAACTGCACCGCGGACACGACCTCGCGAGCCAGTCGTTCGCCGACCGCGGGCATCCGCGCCCGGACGATCGCCACCTCCCGGTCGAAGTCGGGATGATCGACCCAGTGGTAGTAGCAGCGCCGCTTGAGTGCGTCGTGGACCTCCCGGGTGCGGTTGGAGGTCAGCACGACCAACGGCGGTTCGGCGGCCGTGATGGTGCCGAGCTCGGGGATGGAGACACTGAACTCGCTGAGCACCTCGAGCAGCAGTGCCTCGAATTCGTCATCGGCGCGGTCGATCTCGTCGACGAGCAGCACTGCCCGGGGGGTCTCGATCGCCTGCAGGATCGGGCGGGCGACCAGGAACCGGCGGTCGTAGAGTTCGGCCTCGAGCTGCTGGGCGGCCACGGCCGCATCGTGGTCCGCATCGAGCTGGACACGCCCGGCGGCCTCGGCGCTGCGCAGGTGCAGGACCTGACGGGGGAAGTTCCAGTCGTAGAGCGCCTGGGCCGCGTCGATGCCCTCGTAGCACTGCAGCCGCAGCAGCGGCCCGTCGACGAGCCCGGCCAGCGCCTGCGCGATGGCGGTCTTGCCGACCCCGGCGTCGCCCTCGAGGAACAACGGCCGGCGCAGTGCCAGCGCCAGGTAGGCGGCCGTGGCCAGTCCGTCGTCCGCGAGGTAGTCGTGCGCCTCGAGCGCCTGCGCGAGGCTCGCGGGGTCGGTGACCCCCGCCGGCAGGCGTGACGACGTGTCCACACGGGTGGACCCGGCGTCACCGCCGGGTCCACCTCGTGCCGTGCCCGTTGCAGCCTGGTCGCTCACCCGGCGGCGGTCGTGAGCGCACGCTTGGTCAGTACCCGGGCGAGGTGCTGACGGAACTCCGCGGTCGCATTGAGATCACTGGACGGCGAGGTGCCGTCCGCGGCGTGCTCCGCGGCCGCCGCGATCGCGTCGACCCCCTGGCCGCGCAGCGCGTCCTCGACGGCGCTGCCACGGACCGGGGTGGTACCCATGTTGGTGAGCGCGACCCGGGCGTCCTCGACGGTGCCGTTGGAGCGCTTGACCAGGCCGAGCGAGCCGACGATGGCCCATGCGGCCGCGACCCGACTGAACTTCTCGTAGCGCCACGACCACGAGTCGTCGAGCTTCGGCACCCGGACCTCGACGACCAATTCGTCCTCGCCGAGCGAGGTGGTGAGGTAGTCGACGAAGAAGTCCGCCGCGGCGATCTCCCGACGCCCGCCGGGGCCCTGGGCGACCAGGGTGCCCTCGAGCGCGATGAGCACCGAGGGCAGGTCGCTGGCGGAGTCACCGTGGGCGAGTGCCCCACCGATGGTGCCGCGGTGACGGACCTGGGCGTCCCCGACCATGGCGGTGACGTCCGCCAGCACACCACAGTGCTGCTTGACGAGCGGGCTGTCCATCACCTCCTGGTGCGCGGTCATGGCCCCGATGGCGAGTTCACCGTCGGCGGTCTCCGACACGCCACGCAGCTCGTCGACCCGCCCGAGGTCGATGATGACCTCGGGGGACGCGAGCCGCAGCTTCATGAGCGGCAGGAGGCTGTGGCCGCCGGCCAGGATCTTCGCCTCGTCACCGTGCTCGACGAGGGCGTTGATCGCGTGGTCGGCGCTCTCGGCGCGGATGTAGTCGAATGTCGCCGGGATCATGCGTTGCCTCCGTTGGCCTGGGCAGCCTGCATCGCGTTCCACACGTTCTGGGGCGAGGCCGGCATGAGGATGTCGTTCACGCCCATCGGGCGCAGTGCGTCGACGACCGCGTTGATCACCGCCGGGGTCGAGGCGATCGTGCCCGCCTCACCGACACCCTTGACGCCCAGCGGGTTGCTGGTGGCCGGGGTCTCGGTCCGGTCGGTGATGAAGTGCGGCAGATCCGGTGCACCCGGGACGTAGTAGTCCAGCAACGACCCGGTCTTGAGCTGACCGTCCTCGTCGTAGACCGCTTCCTCGTAGAGCGCCTGGGCGATGCCCTGGGCGAGCCCGCCGTGGACCTGGCCCTCGACGATCTGCGGGTTGATCACCTTGCCGATGTCGTCGACCGCGACGTAGCGCAGGATCTGGACGTCACCGGTCTCCGTGTCCACCTCCACGGCGCACAGGTGCGTGCCGTGGGGGTAGGAGAAGTTCTCCGGGTCGACGGTCGCGTCCGAGTCGAGCGACGGCTCCATGTCCTCCGGGTAGTCGTGCGCCGCGAACACGGCCAGGCTGATGTCCTGGATCGTGGTCTTGGCGTCCGGCGAGCCCTTGACGGAGAACGTGCCGCTGTCGAACTCGAGGTCGTCCTCGGATGCCTCGAGCAGATGTGCGGCGACCTTGCGGGCCTTGGCCACGACCTTGTCGCAGGCGACCTGCACGGCGTAGCCGCCGACCACCAGCGAACGTGATCCGTAGGTGTCCATGCCCTTGTGGGCGACGTTGGTGTCGCCGTGCCGCACCTCGACGTCCTCGTAGGCGACCCCGAGCGCGTCGGCGGCGATCTGGGACCACGAGGTGACGTGACCCTGACCGTGCGGCGAGGTGCCCGTGATGACCTCGACCTTGCCGCTCGGCAGCATCCGCACGGACGCGTGTTCCCAACCACCGGCCCCGTAGGACAG
>LFIK01000644.1_pt1 | contig 26516 bp, 21 predicted proteins | sample 643401 | NCBI WGS metagenome assembly LFIK01 (sample SAMN03777447, study PRJNA286221) | soda lake metagenome | biome: soda lake; feature: Kulunda steppe; material: water; isolation source: sample T5-Br brine of Lake Tanatar-5 | place: Russia: Kulunda steppe | collected 2010-07
TACCACTATTGGCGTGTATTCAGCGATTATGACTTACTACGCAAGGCGAGCTCTTGAAAAACTCTTGGAACAGGCCGCTACACGATTACCCAAGCGAAAAAGGTGACCTTCCTGAGTGCGTGACGAATCAGAAAGCATATCGATATATAAGGAATGTCTTCTTTGGTTGCCGCCCGTGATGCAAGAGTCTTCTGACCCTGTCGGCGTGTGATCGAGTGCGGTCTTCTTTCAGGCCTCGATGTGCGGCGCTGATAAGGCAGTTTCAGTTCAGGGTTTGATGTGCGAGGTCCGGTTCAGTCCTCGGAGACGAAGCAGGCTTTGCGTAATTGCAGATAAAGCGCATCCAGCCGCTCGGGCGGCGCCTGCAGCAACTGTCCCGTGACCCGCGCGGCGGCCCGTGCACCCGCCAGCCGGTCTCGCCCGAACGCGCTGCGCGCGCCAAGCCTGTATTGCATGATCTTGTAGGCCTCAAACCGGCGCATGGCGCGCTGAATGTCCGGATCCGTCTGTCTGGAGCGTGCGATCACATAGGCCCGGTTCAGAAGCTGCATCGCGCCGAGCGCCCGCCCGTTGGCGCGGGGGCTCGGGGCCTTGTGGTGATAGATCCGGGCATTGCGCGCGCCGATCAGCAAATGGCTGCGCAGGATCTGAAACCCGGCATCGAGGTCTTCGAACAGCGCGTAGCGTCCCAATGCCTCGCAAAACCCGATCTGCCGGATCACTTCGGTCCGGAATGACATCCGAAACCCGCCGACCCAGGGAACGGTGATGGCGTTTTCCTCTGCCAGCCAGGCGGGTGCGGCGGGCAGGCGGGCATAACGGCGTTCGCCAAGCAGCAGGAACGGATCGGGGAAAAGACGGTTCTCAATCCAGCGCCGTGGCTGTGCTACCCGCGTCCGGATCCGATCCGTGACAGTCATCCGATACGGTGTCCGGGGGCCTTCGATCACGCCAGCGGGGGCAACGGGCGATGCGGCCGCGCAGACCCCGCCGATGATCCCGTCGCGGTCTCGGTCATAGATCCGCAGCATCGCTTCGATGGCGCCGGGCAGCAGCAGGCTGTCGTCATCAGGGAAGAAAACGACTTCGGTCCGCACGCGTGCCAGGCCGAGGTTGCGCTGCACCGTCATGCCAGAGTCGCTGAGGACGTGGTGCAGTGGCACGGGGGTTGTGGATTGCAGCCGCTCCACAAGCGCGCGGTTGGCTGCGGGATCGTCCGAACTGTCGATCACCAGCAGCGCCTCGGGCAGGCGGCGGGCCTGGAGATGCAGCGGCAGGGACAGCGCCAGCGCCTCGGGGCGGTTGCGGGTCACGATCACCGTCGTGTAGCGGTTTTCGGCCAAGGGAATATCCTTATTGCAGGCCAATCAGGCAGCTTCTTCCGTATCCTTCGGGAGCCGTCAAGGGTAGCAGCCCTGCGCCTTGACAGGGACAAGGGCGTTTGTAGAGATGCCACGCGTCTTGTCGAAACGTGAAACCGCCTTGGCCCGAGGAGCATGATGCCTGACAAGCAGGTCTCGAAGATCGGGTTCGGCGGTGCGCGGCTCGGTTCGCTCAGCAATCCGCTTTCCATGCGGGATTGCGCGCGGCTGCTGGATGTCGCGATCGAGATCGGCATCACCTTCTTCGACACCGCCAACATCTACGGCCAGGGCGACAGCGAGCGGCTGATCGGGCGAGCCATCCGGCGCGACCGCGACCGCTTCACCATCGCCACCAAGGCCGGACAGCGGTTTTCGCGCAAGATGCAGCTTTTGCGGCCCTTCAAGCCACTGATCCGGATGCTGCCGCGCGGTGCCCCGGCCACGCGCGACGCCATCAAGGCGCAGCGCATGCGCAATGTCGGCCCGGCCTTTCACGCCGATACGATCGAAGCCGATCTGGAGGCCTCGTTGCGCCGGTTGGGCACGGATCATGTGGATCTGTTCCTGCTGCACAGCCCGCGCCCGGAAGATCTGGCTGACGGGCGGTTGTTCGACGTGCTGGCGCGGATTCGCGCGCGGGGCCTTGCGCGGCGGGTCGGCCTCTCGGGGGACAACGCCGCCGTGGGCGCGCAGGCGCTGCAGGTGGAGCCGGTCACGGCGCTGCAACTGCCGATGGGCGAGATCGATGCGCTGCGCCCGCAGCTTGTCGGGCGCGACATCTTCCTGGTGGCCCGCGGCATCGTCGCCGCGCGCGGTGAACGCGATGTGCGCACCGCCTATGCGGATGCCGTGCGCGATCCGCTGATCACCACGGCGCTGACCGATACCCGTTCCGAAGCCCGGTTGCGCGCGCTGGCCGGGCTGCCATGATCCGCGACGCCCGCAAGCATCCCCCGCCGCCGACCGCCGATCTGGTAATCATCGGCGCGGGGGCGGCCGGGATCACCCTGGCGCGCGCGCTGGCCGACAGCCCCCTGCAGGTGGTGCTGCTGGAAGCGGGGGGGCGGCGGTTCGACCGCCATGTGCAGGCGGATTATCGCGCCGAACGGGTCACCCCCTGGACGCATTTCGCGGGTGAACTGGGCCGCCGCCGCGCTTTTGGCGGCACGACATCGCTCTGGGGCGGGCGCTGCATTCCGCTCGATCCGATGGATTATCGCGCCCGCGACTGGATCCCCTTCTCCGGCTGGCCCATCGGCATCGAGGCGATCGACCCCTACATGGACGGGGCGATGGAGGTGCTGCAGGCGGGCGCTGCCGAATTCGGGGTGGAGACCCTGGCCGGGGATGCCGGCCCGCTGGCCGAGGACCGCTCGGGCGTGCTCGATCTGGGGCGGGTGGAGCGTTACAGCCTGCCGCTGGATTTCGGCGGCGGCTACCGCCGGGACCTGGAGGCGGCGGCGAACCTGACCTGCCTGCTGCATGCGCCGGTGCTGCGCATCCTGGCCGAGGCGGGGCAAACCCGCGGGGTCGAGACCCCACAGGGCAGGATCGCGGCCCCGCGCGTCGTGCTGGCCACCGGCGGGATCGAGACGGCGCGGCTGCTGCTGGCCTCGGGGCTGGGCGGCGCGCATGTGGGACGGTTCTATCAGACCCACATACGGGTGGAATTCGGCTCCATGCGCCTGGCCGAAAGCCACCGCGCCGCGTTCCAGAAGTCGCGCGACGGGGTCTGGTGCCGGCGCTATATCGCCTTCGATCCCGCCGCGCAGGACACCCGCCGCCTGCCCAATGCCGCGCTGCGCCCGGCGAATCCGCCCCTGGCCGATCCCGCGCATGGCAATGCCATCCTGTCGCTGATCTTTCTGGTCAAGGGCGTCCTGATCGACGAATACCGCAAGATCCTCGTCGGTCACCGGGATCGGACGAAAAAGGCGCTCGGCTACGGCTGGCCGCTCTATCGGCGTCACATCGGCAACGTGCTGCGCGGGATCGGGCCGCTGGCGGTGTTCCTGGCGCGCTGGGTCCGGCAGCGCATCCTGCCCGCCCGCAAGCTGCCGGCAGCGTTTCTGGTCACCGAGGACGGGCGCTACCGGATCGACCTGCAGTTCGAACAGGTTCCGAACCCCGACAGCCGCATCACCCTGGGCCGCGAAACCGATGCCCAGGGCGTGCCGCGCGTGTGCATCGACTGGCGCCCGGCGGCGGCCGATCGCGACGGCCTGGCCCGGGTGATCGAAGCCATGCAGGCCGCCAGCCAGCCCGGGCGGCTGGAATTCGATCCCGGCGACATCGATCCGCAGACGGTCGAGCTGTTTCCGGTGCCCTCGCATCACATGGGCACGGCGCGCATGGCATCCGGCCCCGAAACCGGCGTCTGCGATGCCAATTGCGAGGTCTTCGACACGAAAGGGCTCTATGTCGCCGGGGCGGCGGCCTTCCCCACCAGCGGCTTCGCCAATCCGACCCTGATGATCGTCGCCCTCGCCCTGCGCCTGGCCGCTCATCTCGGCCATCTGCCCCGCAGGCCCTGAGGGGCAGGGACATGCTTCCGATCCAGGGCGCGTGCACCGTCTGTGGCTCGCGGGTCTGCGCGCGACCATCGTTGATACATCCCTGCGCGCATGGCCCGAATCATCTGATACCAACGGCCCTAGAGTTTGACTTGTTCTGCGTAGGCTCTGTTGGTGATGGAGCGGACGGTTCGCATGTCGTTTGCGAAGAAGTTCCAAGCGTCACAGCATTGCGCGACGATTTCGTCGTAGGTCTCGAAGACGGAGATAGCGAGGCGATTGGATCGGAGGTAAGCCCAGACATTCTCCATTGGGTTCAGTTCCGGGGCGTAGGGCGGAAGAAGGAGCAGGGTGATGTTATCGGGCACGCATAACGCCTTCGCCCCGTGCCATCCGGCACCGTCGAGCACGATTATGGCGTGCGCACTCTCGGCGACGGCGCCGGATATCTCGGCGAGGTGGGCGTTCATCGCAGCCGTGTCGGCGTGTGGCATGACCAGCGCAGCTGTTGCACCACGCTCGGGGCAGACAGCACCGAAGATGTAGGCTGAGGTGTAGCGGGTATCGCGCGGCGCGCGCGGGCGGGTGCCGCGCGGGGCCCAGATGCGGGTCAGCGTGCCCTGCTGGCCCACGCGTGCGTCCGCCATGGGCCTCGGACCGATGGCGGCCACATGGCGAACTCCTGAAACCATATCTCCAGCGGCTTGCCGCGGGCCTGCTCGGGCAGCGCCTCGGCGACCGTCACGGCGAAGTTTTTTTGAACGCCTCTTGGGCGTCAGGGTCCGACTTCGGGTGCTGTGGGCGCACCGAGAGGCGACGGAACCCGAGTGTGGCCAACTGCTTGCCCACCGTGCGCTCGTGCATTGTGACGCCGAAGCGATCTTCGATCTGCCGCTTCAGGTCGACGCGCCGCCAGCGCACCACCCCGTCCACCGCGGGGTCGGGACCGTCCCGCACAATCTGCGCAAGCTCGGCCTTCTGCGCCGCGCTGAGCCGTGGCTTCGGCCCGGGCGCGCGACGGTTCGACAGCCCTGCCAACCCTTCGGTATTGTAACGGTGAACCCAGTCACGGAGCGTCTGGCGGTCCATCCCGCAACTCTCAGCCGCTGTCCTGCGGTCGATCCCCTCCATAACCAGGGCGATCGCCAGCATCCGCCGCGCCGCCTTCGCATCCGTCGTCTTCGACGCCGCAGCCGGAAGCTCGCGCGCCGAAAGCTCCGTCCGTGTGATTAAAACCGCCATATCGCCCTCCCTGTCGCGAAGACAGGGAATCACAAATCAATCCAGATGGGAATCCGTCCCGAGTCAGAGCCAAGGGCCGTTGGTATGACCGGGCCCCGGCGGGAGGGAGGTGTGGTCGAAACGTGAACAATCGTGACCTCCGGGAGTATTGTTCGCACTACGGCAACAGCACCCCGACGAAACCACCCCGTTCTTGCTATTTTCTGGGCTGATCGCGGGATTCCGGCCCCGCCCTTGCCATGAAAATGACGAAGTTGTTGCGCGGGGCCCGGCGCGTCGTGTATGAAAAGTTAATGAAAATCGGATGCTGCTATCCGAACGCTTTGCCTGATCCGAGGAGATCATATTATGTATGCAAGACTTTCCGCCCTCGCTGTCGCCGCTGTCATGGCGCTTGGCGTCAGCCAGGCAGATGCGATTACGATCGACTTTGATGAGATCGTGCCCGAGGACGGAGCAGGGCACGCGACGGTCACGCCATCCAGCGTGCCGCTGAGTTTCGGTTGGAGCCTCGACGCTCCGGGGGACGAGGTCGGTGTCTACTCGGTAGAGTTCACCAACTCCATGACATCGACGGTCGAGGTGTTCGCGAATTACGTGTGGTCGTATCAGTCGCAACCCCTCGGTAGCAAAGTTATGGGCACCTTCGAAATCGATATCGCGGGTGTCACAACAGTGCTAGCGCAGAACGTTTCTTCGGCCGCCAACGATTTGAACAGCTTCCGTCTGGGCATCGGCGAAATTGTCACGCTCAGCGTCTTCACTTCGGGGGCCGAATCCAACGCGCTGGCCGCAACCGCCACTGGCCAGATTTCGTTTGCTCCGGTTCCGATCCCGGCCGCCGGGCTGCTGCTGCTGACCGCGCTGGGGGGGCTGGCGCTGGCCCGCCGCCGCAAGCACGAGGCCGCCTGACCGGAGCCATTCCGGCCCGGGACAGGGCAGAACCGAGAGATCTCATGCAGAAGGGCAGCGCAACCGCTGCCCTTCTTGCGTTGTCGTGGCTGCATCACCTTCCTGCAATCGCGCTGCGCCGCCCGCGCGCCGGGTCAGCCGCCGCTGCCCAGCCGCAGGTTGAGCGTGACGAAGGCGCGGGCGCGCTCCAGCCGGGCATCGGCGGCGGCGGACTGGGCGGCGCTGAGGTCGGCCTCGACCGCCAGAAGGTCGGCCAGGGTGCCTTCGCCTGCCTCGACGCTGCGCGCCTGCAGGTCGCGCGCCCGCGCGTGCAGCCCCTGCGCGCGGCTGGCGGCGGTTTCGGCGCGGCTGGTCGCGCCGTAGTCCGCGAGCGCAGTCTCGACCTCGAACAGGGCGTTCAGGGCGGCGGCCTCCCAATCGGCATGGGCCGCCCGCAGCCGCGTCTCGGCCGCCGAGATCCCGGCCCGGGTCGAGGTCTGGGGCAGGGCGGGCAGGCGCAGGGTGGGGCCGACGCTGGTCAGGACCGTCTGCGTGCTGCTGCCGGGCGTGGCGACCTGGCGCGCCTCGATCACCCCTGAAAGCGACAGGCGCGGATAGAGCGCGGCCCGGGCCTCGCCCAGATCCGCGCGCGCGCTGTCATACCGCGCCTCGGCCAGGCGTAGGTCGGGGCGGTTGCGCAGCAGTTCGGCCGGCACACGCGGGTCCGGCAGAAGCCGCGGCTGTGGCTGTGCCGCGCCGGTGCGCAGGCTGCGCAACAGCGCCTCGGGCAAGGTGCCGGGCGCATCGCCGGCCAGCACGCCCAGGCGCAGGATCTCGCGCGCGGGCGCGGCTTCGAGCGCGGGCAGGCGGGTCTCGAGGGTGGCCAGCCGCGCCTGCGCTCGGGTGATCTCGAGCTCGGTGCCTTCGCCCGCATCGGCAAGCTGGCGTGCCAGCGCCAGTGCATGGCGCAGGCGGCGCGCTTCGGCATGGGTCAGCGCCAGCCGCGCCTGGGCGTGGCGCAGGGCAAGGTAGCTCTCGGCGATCTCGGCGGTCAGCAAGAGCTGCGCGGCATCCGCCTCGGCCCGGGCAAGGGCGGCCCGCGCCACCGCCCCCTGGCGCTGCGCGGCGCGCGCACCACCCGGATCGAACAGCCATTCCAGCCCCAGATCGGCGCGCAGGCTGGTCCGGGCCGGGGTGTCGCTGGCGTTCTCGCGCGTGCCCTCCAGCCCGCCATTGACGCGCAACCCGCCGGGCACGGTGGCAATCGTCTGTTCGGCGGCCGCGCTGCGGGCGCGGGCGGCCGCCAGCGTGGGGCTGCCGGACAGGGCCCGGGCGATCACCGCATCCAGGACCGGATCCTTCAGGCCCTGCCACCACAGGCGGTTGTCCATGGTGCGCGGGTTTCCGGACAGCGGCGTCTGCCAGTTCGGGGCGTGCGCCAGCCGCAGGCCGCCGGGCTCCAGCGGCGGGGCACAGCCGCTCAGCCCCACCGCGGCAAGCACGGCCAGCGCGCTCACCAGCCCGGGCGCGCGCGCAATCCTGCCCCCCGGCGGGGCGGTGCCTCCATACCTGTCGCGATGGGCCATTGTCGGCCTTGCCTGTCCTTCTTGCACGCCGGTGGCCGGATCTTGCGTCCGGCCTGTCGGCATGGCTGCTCATTGGCGCATGGTGCGTCATGCGCCCGCGCCGCGCAAGCCTTGCGTCCGGGGCGGCGCATTTACCCCGCCGGATGTGCCGTGGCTGCATCGGTGCGCGGGCGGGCCGCAACGCAAGAAGGGCAGCGCGACCGCTGCCCTTCTGCATGGGTTTCCTCGATCGTGCCCCTGTGCCGGGCCGGGGTGGGTCAGGCGGCCGCCAACGACATCCTGCGCCCGGATGAGGACATGGCGGACGCGTTGCGCGCATTGAGCGCGGCGCTGAACCGGGTCGGCAACAACGTCAACCAGGTGGCGCGCCGTCTGAACGAGGCGAAACTCAAGGGCGCGCGACTGCCATACACACCCGCCATACGATGACCTATGGCGCGTTGTCGGAGATGTCTGCGACCTCTTCATCGAAGAAGAATGCTACAACTTCTTCAAGGCCGCAGGTCATGAAATCGATTGAACGCAACACGCTCCAACATCTTGATATCACGTAGGCTGACCATCCAAGGGGATCAGAAGCTGGGCTTGAGGTGTCGAACTCGGGTGGGAAGCGTCATCGGGGCTGCGTCGTCCTTGGCCGCGCTGGGTTCTCAGGCCATCGATCTGGATGGCGCTGCTGATCTATTCCGACGCGGGCGTGGCCACCGTGCTGGCCGGGGCCGTGATCGCCGCGCTGCGCCCCGCGCCCGAGGACCGGGTTGCACCCGAGCCCTATGCGCTGACCCCGCCGCAGCGCGGCTGACCCCTCGGGACCGAATCACTCGGCACACGCAGACCTGGCGACTGTCCAGAGATTGGCACCAACAGTTTCCGCTGACGTAACAGCTTCTGCTGGAGCGTGTGCCCACCCTCGAAAACATAGTCGCATATCGCGCTAGGGTTGTGAGCGCTGTATTCGTTGACTCCGAGACGAATTGGGGCAAAACTGTGGCATCTCTGGGAGGTTTCTCGGATGCGTCGGTGAGCGTGGTGCCCGCCCCCCATCCGTCAGGAGAATTTCACTTCCCACCCTTTTGGTGAGGTATCAGGAATGTTTGGATTCAAGAAAATAGTGGCGGTCACCGGTGTCGCAGCCATGATGGCAGTGGGTGGCGGTCTTGCGAATGATGCTCAGGCTGCGACTGTGACGTTCGAGAACGGAGCAAACGGTGGCGGTGATGATCGTTTCACAGTGTCTTGTAGCTTAAGTTGTGAAGGCTGGCTGTTCGATGCAGAAGAGCTCGGTGGTAATATCGGCGGTCTGATCGATTTTCAGGACTCGCTCTACGCGACTGGTCAAGGGGAAAATTGGGAAGAAGACCTGCTGGCATTCGTTGCAGGCGAAAATGGGCTGGCCTTTTCCAAGACCGAAGAAAATCCGTCGACAAGCTATTTTTCAGACGCATTTGTTCAATTGTTCAAGATCGGACAGACACCGAATGTAGGTGTGCTCGTGAACACGGCAGGCTTCTCTCAGGCATATACGTTTGCTTCGGTGGCGACTGGCTCAGGGCTGAGCCATATCGCGAGCTATGGTACTGTGCCCCCCATCCCGCTTCCTGCCGCTGGCTGGCTGCTTTTGACCGCCGTTGGCGGGCTGGGCTTCGCCGCCCACCGTCGTCGTCGCAAGGCCGCCTGACGGTACGACGGAACTCTGAGCCGTCTGCAACAACCCCCGTTTCGGGGGTTGTTTGCGTTCGGGGCCACGCTTCTGGGGCTCTACGAATTCCTGCTTGCGCGGCTCTTGTCGCGGGCGTCGCTGCGCCTCGATGCCAAGGCGCGCGAAGAGGCGTTTCGCCTGGCGCTGCGTGCCGCCATCATCGGCGGCGTACGCGGGCCGATCCCGGCATGCCCTTGGGTTGAGCGGCTGCCGCGATTGATCGAAGGCCGAAAATATACTTTTATGTTCAAGAAACTATAGCTGTGGAAGCGGCGCGGGCGCGAACCGATTCGCCCTTGTGTCGTGCCCTTGTGCCGTGGCATCCCGGCCCGGATCGGACCTGCCTGTTTCTACCCCGAAATGGTGCTCAGGCGCTCCGCGCCGGGGCTTTGCCCTGTTATTTCCGCTTTCGGGCCATTATCTGGAACCAGGGCGGGTGCATTCCTTGATGACACGGGATTGTTTGATGAAATTGGACGATGGATTCAGGTTCTATGCATGTAGCGGGCATGGTTGATGCCGTCCCCGATGCCGCCCGCGCCGCGCGGGCCAGGATGGGGGCGATGACAGGAGCCGGTTCGGGGCGCGGATGGGGGCCGGGCGCGGTTCGTCCCGGTTTGTGGGAGCGGGTATGACGACCGAGACGTATTTCTATAACGAGCATTTCGGACTGGAGCATCGCCCCTTTGCGATCCAGCCCGACCCGGCTTTCCTGTACTGGTCGCCCGCGCACAAGCGCGCCTATACCATGCTGGAATACGGGTTGATGACCCGCGCCCCGATCACGCTGATCACCGGCGAAATCGGCGCGGGCAAGACCACGCTGGTGCACGAGCTGCTGCAGAACCTGCCCGAGAACATGCGCGTGGGCCTGCTGTCGAACGCTCATGGCAGCCGCGGCGAGCTGCTGCGCTGGGTGCTGATGGCGCTCGACCAGCCGGCACGGCGCGGGGAAAGCTATGTTGATCTCTTCGACCGGTTCCAGCGCCACCTGATCGACGAATACGCCGCTGGCAACCGTGTGCTGCTGATCGTGGACGAGGCGCAGAACCTCACGCAGGAGGGGCTGGAGGAATTACGCATGTTCACCAACATCAATTCCAACAAGGACGAGTTGCTGCAGCTCATCCTGGTCGGCCAGCCCGAGCTGCGCGACATCATCCGCCGACCCGAACTGCGCCAGTTCGCGCAGCGTGTCTCGGCCGCCTTTCATCTGGGCGCGATGGAGCTTCTGGAAGTGCGCGATTACATCGCGCATCGTATGAAGGTGGCCGGCTGCACGCGCGATGACGTCTTCACCTCCGAGGCGATCACGCTGATCCACCGCGTCACCGGCGGGGTGCCGCGGCTGGTCAACCAGATCTGCGATTTCGCGCTGGTCTATGCCTTTTCGGCCGATCAGGTGCAGGTCAGCCGTGTGACGGTGCAGCAGGTGCTCGATGACGGGATCTTCTTTGCCGGAGAGACATCTTCTACAGGCTCCAACATCATTTCCGTGCGCCCGGGGGCGGGGCGGACATGAGGCGTATAACGGTGATCGGTGGGCGACATGGGTGAGGTGAAGTTCTATCTCTCGCTGGTCCTGCGGCGGCTGCACTGGGTGGTGCTGGTGGTCGCGCTCGGCAGTGCGGCGGCGATCTGGGGGGCGGGCACGCTGCCCACGACCTATCGCGCGCAGGCCACGCTGCTGGCGGAATCCGAACAGATTCCCGATGAACTGGCGGCCTCGACCGTGCGGGTGCAGACCAACGAGCAGATTCAGATCATCCGCCAGCGGGTGCTCACCCGCAATGTGCTGATCGAACTGGCCAACCGGCTGGATGTCTATGCCGACCGGCGCGCCGCCGGGCGCGGGCCGATGGACGGCGATGCGATCGTCGAGGACATGCGCGATCGGATCGACATCCGCGTGACAGGCCAGGGCGGGGCCAGGGGTGCTACAATCCTGACCGTGGCGTTCCGCGCGCCCGATGCCGCGCTGGCCGCATCCGTGGCCAACGAACTGGTCGATCTGATGCTGCAGGAAAGCGTGTCCATGCGCCGCGGCGCCGCCCGCCAGACGCTGGAATTTTTCGAACAGGAGGTCGATCGGCTTGATCGCGAACTGGCGCGCCGCTCTTCGGCCATTCTCGAGTTCAAGCAGGCCAACATGGATGCGCTGCCCGACACGCTGTCCTTCAACCGCAGCCAGATGACGGTGCTGCAGGAGCGGCTGTTCCAGATCGAGCGCCAGGAGATCGAGCTGCGCGAGCGCCGTGACCAGCTGCTGCGGCTGCAGGCCGCGGCCCCCGCCGGAACCGGCACGCCCGACATCAACACCCCCGAGGCCGCGCAGCTGCGCGAGCTGAAGCGCGAACGTGATCGCCAGCTGATCCTGCTGGCGCCCGAGAACCCGCGCATCCGCATGCTGGATGCCCAGATCGGCCAGCTCGAGGAGGTCGTCGCCGAGCAGGCGGCCGCCGATGCCGCGCTCGATCCCGGGCAAGCGGCCGGGCTCAGCCCGCTGGAAATCCAGATCGCCGACCTGGAGCGGCAAATCGCCAATGTCGAGGCTCAGAAGCCGCGCATCGAGGCCCAGCTCGATCAGATCAACGAGATCATGGCCGCCATCCCCGGCGTCACCGCACAACTTGAAGCGCTGGAGCGCGATTACGCCGCCACCCAGTCCCAGTACAACCGCGCCGTGGCCAGCCGGGCACAGGCCGAAACTGGCGACACGATCGAGACCATGGCCCGCGGCCAGCGGCTGAGCATCATCGAACCCGCCACCGCGCCGCGGCGCCCTGAAAGCCCCAACCGGCCCCTGATCATGGCGGGCGGGGGTGTGGGCAGCCTGGCGTTGGGGGTGGGGCTGGTGCTGCTGCTCAACCTGCTCAAGCCGGTGATCCGGCGCCCCGACGATCTGACCCGGGGGCTGGGGATCACGCCCTTCGCGACCCTGCCCTATCTGCAGACCCGCCGCGAGATCCTGCGCCGCAGGCTGGCGCTCTGGGCTGGGGCGGCGACCGCCGCCGTGCTGCTCGCTGTCGGGCTCTGGTATGTCGACAGCGAGATCATGCCCCTCGACCTGGTGGTCGAGCAGGTGCGGGCGCGGTTCGGCTGATCCCTGTCAGGAGTATCCGGTCTTGGAACGTATTCAGTCCGCCATTGAAAAGGCCCGTGCCCGGCGGGCGCAGGCTGCCGCGCCGCGCCCGGATGAAGTGGGGTCGGGGGGTGCGCGCGCTGCGGATGCGCTGATACCCGAGGTCCGGACCGAGGCGCTGGAGCGCGCGGTGGAAAAATCCGCCGCGCAGCAGGCTTCCGTGCCCCCCGGGGACACCGGCGCCGGGGCGCGGGAAGCGGATCGGCCCCGCAATTTGCAGGACCATGCGGGTCCGGTTCATGGCGGCTCCGACCTCCCGCCTCTCGCGCTGGAACTGCCCGAGCCTGAACCTGCGGCGGCGGACCGCGCCGCCGCGCCACTGTCGCAACAGGCAATCCAGGCGGCCTGGGCGCAACTGACCCCCTGCACGCTGTCGGCGACCGCGCTGGTCCGCAAGCGCATCCTGACCCTGCAGTCCGGGGGCGATGCGGTGCATTTCGACCAGATCCGCACCAAGGTGCTGCAGACCATGCGGGCCAGGCGCTGGAAGCGGCTGGCGATCACCTCACCGCTGCCGTCGAGCGGCAAGAGCACGCTCGCGCTCAATCTGGCGCTGAGCCTCGCGCGGCAGCCGGATCTGCGCACGGTGCTGCTGGAGCTGGACCTGCGCCGCCCGTCGCTGGCGAGGCTGCTGGGGCTGCGCCAGCGCGAGGGGATCGCGGCCTGGCTGGAAGGGCGGACGCAGTTTTCCGATCATGCCGTGTGCTGGAACCACAACCTCGCCATCCTGCCCGGCACCGCGCCCATGCGCGACGCGGCCGAACTGCTGGCCAGCCGCAAGACAGCCGAGGCGCTGGCCCGGATGGAGGCGCAATACGCCCCGGACATGGTGATCTGCGACATGCCGCCGATGCTGGTCGGCGATGACATGATGGCCTTTGCCGCGCAGGCCGATGCCGCGCTGATCGTCGCCGCCGCCGAGGAGAACACGGTCAAGCAGATCGACGCCTGCGAAACCGACCTGGCGCGCGAGACCAATGTCATGGGCGTGGTGCTGAACAAGTGCCAGCACCTGCCCGACAGTTCCGATTACGGCTATTACTACGGCTGAGCCGGCGGCCGCTCGCGCGCCGTGTGGCGTCTAGTGCGGGGCCGGGTGTTGCGGGTTCGGCTGCGTGCGAGGCCGGAGGCTCCGGGGGCACCGCCGCCATCGACCTGGGCAACCGGATCTGACGGGCCCGGGCGGGGTCAGCTTTCGCGCAGGGCTCTGGACATGGGGGTCGTGATGGGGGTGACCAGCCAGCTCAGCAGGGTGCGACTGCCGGTGGTGAGAAACACCTGCGCATCCATGCCCGCACGCAGCGACAGGCCCTCGGGTAGGTCGGCCTCGTCCAGCGCCAGCGTCACCCGGTAGAAGCTGCGCCCGGTCTGCGGATCGCGTACGGCATCGGGGGGCACATGCGTCACCTGCGCCCCGATCCGGGACATGTTGCGCATATCGAAGGCCGAGAGTAGGATGTCCGCGCGCTGACCCTCGTGCAGCTTGTCGATGTCGCGCGGATTGACCTCGGCCTCGATCTCGAGCGCCCGGCCCGACGGCAGGATCTGTGCCAGTGCGGTGCCCGCGCTGATCACGCTGCCCGCGACCGGTACGGTCAGGTCGTGGACCACGCCCGCGACCGGGGCCCGCAATTCGGTGCGGGCCAGTTCCTCGCGCAGCGCACCGATTTCCGACAGGATCTGCTGGATCTCGGCGCTGCGGTCGCGCAGACCCACGGCGATCTCTTCGGCGCGCCGGGCCATGGATTCGGCATGGGCCAGCCGGGCATCGCGCCGCGCGCCCGCCAGGCGGCTGAGTTCCGACTCGAGCTGTGCGCGCCGCCCCGTCACCGTGGCGTACTGGCGCTGCAACTCTCCCAGGGGCGCCTGGCGCGCCAGCCCCCGGGCTACCAGATCACTCTGGCGCAGCACGTCCGCTTCGATCAGCCGGGCTTCCTCGCGGGTGGCGTGCAGCTGCTCGCGGGTTCCGGCGATCTGGGCATCGAGCTGCGCCTCGGTTTCCTTCAGACGCGCCTGGGCATCGTGCAACTGGTTCTGGCGGGCGGCGAACAGGGCCTGCTGGCGCTGGCTGGCGCGGCCCATGTCCGGCGCAGTGATCGGCAGGGCCGGCAGGGTAAAGTCGATGTCCGCCCGGCCATTGGCCTCGGCTTCGAGCCTGGCCTGTTCGGCCAGCGCCTCGGCCAGTCGGTCCTGGGCAATCTCAAGCCGGGTGCGCGCCGTGGCGCTGTCAAGCTCCAGCAGTACCTGCCCGGCCTCGACCTGATCACCGTTGCGTACGGCGACCCGGGTAACGATGCCGGGATCGAGGCTCTGGACCGCCTGCGGGCGGCCTTCGACCAGCACCCGCCCTTCGGCGATCACGGCGCCGTCGATGGGCAGCGTGGTCGCGGCCGCCACGCCAAGGCCAAGGACCAGTGTCGTGACCAGCGTGGCGCGCATCAGGCCGGTGGTGGCCAGCCGCGGCCGCGGACCCGGCGCTGCGTCCGGTGCGGGGCCCGTTTCGGCTGCATCGGCAGGGGGGGGAGCGTCTGCGTCGGGGGCGGCGTCACGCATGGTTCAGGAAACCTTCTGGCTGGGCAGGAGCAGATAGGGCGCGCGGGCGCTGGCGTCGGCGGTGTCTGTGGCGGTGGTGTCCGTGGCGGCACCGGGGGTAATGGCCGCCCCGTCCGGTCGCCGCACGGTCAGATCGCTGCCGCAGCGGTAGAGCTTGCGCGCGACCGGACCGGGGTGTGTCGGAGCCGAGTGTGTCGGGGTCGGGGATGGCGCGGCGGCGGCACTGGCCGTGGGCGCGGGCTGCAGGGCGGTCGGTGGCGGTGCGACGGCAGTCGGGCGCGCGGGGTCTTCGGTCCGGCTCCGCTCTGCGGTCGGGGCCGAGGCCGTGTCTGGGGACAGCGCCGGAGCCGCGCTGGGGGCCGCATCCCGGGATGTCGCTATGGCCGGGTCCGGTGTCTGCGCCGTGCCGCGCAGGGGCCGGATCGTGACCCTGGGCCGGACCGTGCTGCGGGCGCCGAAGGCGATGGCCGGGGGGGCGTCCGGCCCCTTGTGGTCGCGCCGTGCCGCGGCACCAAGGCTTGCGAGCACCTCGTCGCGGGGTCCGTCATGGGCGATCCGCCCTTCCTCGAGCACGATCAACCGGTCCACGGCAATCAGTGCCCCGGCCCGGTGCGCCAGCACAATCACGCTGGCCCCGGCCTTGCGCCGCGCGGCCAGGGCGGTGGCCAGCGCCGCTTCGCCCGCCTTGTCCAGATGCGCGTTCGGCTCGTCCAGGACCAGAAGCTTCGGATCGCCATAGAGCGCGCGGGCAAGGCCGATGCGCTGGATCTGCCCGCCCGAGAGCGGCGCGTCCTGGCCGCCGATCCGCGTGCCGTAGCCTTCGGGCAGGCGCAGGATCATCTCGTGCACGCCCGCCGCGCGGGCTGCGCGCAGCACCGCCGCGTCGGTGGCTTCGGCATCGAAGCGGCAGATGTTGTCGCGGATCGTGCCCGGCAATAGATCGACGCGCTGGGGCAGATAGCCGATCTGTCGGCCCAGCGTGTCGGCATCCCACTGCCCGATGGTGGCGCCGTCGAAGCGGATGCGCCCGCTATCGGGCGCGATCGCGCCCACGATCAGCCGCGCCAGCGTGGACTTGCCGCTGGCCGAAGCGCCGATGATCCCCAGCCCCGCGCCCGGCGCCAGGGTGAAGCTGACCTCCTTCAACACGGGGACCGGATCCTCGCCCTGGGCCCCGGGAGCATTGCGCGAGACATTCTCGAGCGTCAGTGCGCCGGTGATCGGCGGCAGTTCCAGCCGCGGCGGCGCACTGTCGAGCGGTGCGGTCTTCAACCGGGCATGGGACGCGCGCGCCAGCATCAGCGCACGCCATTGCCCGATCAGCTGATCGACCGGCGCCAGCGCCCGGCCCGACAGGATCGAGGCGGCGATGATCGCCCCGGCAGTGAGGGTGCCCTGCAGCACCAGCCAGGCCGCCGCCGTCAGCAGCGCGGCCTGCAGCAGCAGGCGGAACGCGCGCGAGGTCGCGGCCAGCATTTCCGAAGGCTCCTGGCCGCGCTGCAGCACCGCCAGCCGTGCCCGCTGCACGTCCTGCCAGCGCGCGCTGATCGCCCCGCGCATGCCGAGCGCGCCCAGGCTGGCCGCCCCCAGACGCGCGCTTTCGGCGAACTGCCGCTGCGCGACCTCGATCCCCTGGGCCTCGGCGGTGGGGGTCTTCAGCACCATGCGGTTGATCCAGGCCAGGATCGCCGCCAGCGTCATGCCGACCAGCGTCAGCACGCCCAGGGCCGGGTGGATCACGAACAGCACCGCCACGAAAATCACGGTGAAGGGCAGGTCGAAGAGCGCCAGCATCCCCGGACCCGAGAGCATGAGGCGCACGGTTTCCAGATCGGTGCTGGCCTGGGTGACCGGGGCGCCGTCGCGCGCGGGTGTCAGATCGCTGCGGAACGCCGCCTGCGCCAGCGCCGCGTCCAGGTTCAGCGCCAGCCGCGACAGCAGCCGCATCCGCAGCCCGTCATAGAGCGCAAGGAACCCGTAGAGCACCACCACCAGCCCGAAGAGCACCATCAGCGTGGGCACAGAGCCGGAGTTGAGCACCCGATCATAGATCTGCAGCATGTAGATGGAGCCGGTCAGCATCAGCAGGCTGATCACGGCCGAGACCCCGCCGACCACCCACAACCCCCTGCGCAGGCCGTTCAGGGCCGTGGCATAGGCCTTGCACTCGGTGTTTCCCTGCACGCGCCAATCCCCCGTGTTCCCGTATTCTGTCCGCATCTCTAGCGACAGTTCGGGCAGAGAATTGGACCGGATTGTGGCTGCAATACGGTTCCGGTCGCGAAGCTGCGGGCATTCTGCCGCCGAGGCGGGCGCGCCGCCCGGTGCTCATCCGGGCCGCGTGTGAGGCGGCCCGCGCGGGCGCGTTCGGGACCGCCCCCGGACGGGGCGGGTGCCGGACTGCCGACTACGCGGCTGCGGAGCGCCGGTTACGGCGCGGCGGCGGCTTCGTGCAGTTCGGCCAGGCGGGCGCGGGCGCGGGCGATCTGGGGCAGGGGGCGGTCGCCGGCCAGGTCGATGGCGCGTTCGAACAGGTCGATGGCTTCCTCGGTACGGTCGAGATCGGCATAGACCATGGCCAGGTGATACTGCACCAGCGGTTCGTCCGGCAGCCCCTCGGCGGCGCGTTCGAGATAGTCGCGCGCCGTCTGCAGGTCGCCCAGCCGATAGGCGATCCAGCCATAGGTGTCCAGGAACGCGGGCACCTCGCTGGCCCGCAGCGGGCGGGCCAGATCGCGCGCGCGTTCAAGGCTTTCCTCGTCCTCGCGATAGGTGCTGAGCATGCTGGCGAGGTTGTTGCGCAGCACGATGCTGTCGGGGTCGCGGGCGTGCATCGCCTCGTAGGCGGCGATCGCGTCCTCGAAGTCGCCGCTGCGTTCCAGTTCCTCGGCCCGGAACCAGTTCAGGATCGCGCTGTCGGGCGCTGCTGCCAGGGCGGTTTCCAGCAGGGCGCTGGCCTCCCCGGCGCGGTCTCTGCCGCGCAGCAGCCCATAGAGCAACCGCGCCACATTGTCGGCATCGGGGCGGATCTCGAGGATGCGGCGGTATTGCGCCTCGGCGGCGGCCTGATCGCCGGTCACCGCTTCGAGATTGGCGCTCAGCAGCAGCAGTTCGGGATTGTCCGGGTCGGCCTCGAGCAGCGGGGCGAGGTAGTCGCGCGCGGCTTCGGCGCGGCCGGTGCGCAGCTGCATGCTCAGCACCGCCGCATGGCCGCGCATGTCGTCGCCCATCTCCGCCGCCTGCCGCTCCAGCAGCGACAGCCCCTCGTCGATGCGGTTCTGCCCCAGCAGGATCGCCGCCTGCACCCCCTGCGCCAGGCGCGCGGCGGTCTCGCCTTCGATGGATTCGAGCACGGCGGCGATCTCGCTGGCCTCGGCCCAGCGACCGTCCTCGAGATAGATCCGGGCCAGTTCCGTCAGCACCCCGGTGTCCTGCGGCGCCACCCGGCGGGCATCGTTGAGCAATGGCTCTATCGCCGAACTGCGCCCCTGGCTGCGCAGGAAGGCGATGTAGCGCAGGGTCTCGGCGGGCGCAGCGCCCGCGGCCTGCACCGCCATGGCCAGCTGTTCACCGGCCAGATCGGGGCTGCCATCGCGGAGGAAAGCGTTGGCCAGCGCGCTCATGATGCGCGCATCGCGCGGGGCCTGGCTCTGGGCGGTGCGCAGATCGTTGATGGCCTGGGTGATCTGCCCCTCGGCGATCGCCCAGGCGGCCCGCTGCAGCAGCGCATCGACATGGGTGCGGTCCTGTTCGAGCACCGTGGCGACCAGCTCGCGCGCGCGCGCCTCCTGTTCGGTGGCCAGATGCATTCCGGCGAGGCGCATCATCAGGTCGCGGGTCTGGTCCGAGCGCTCGGCCTGATCGACGATCGCCTCGAGCGTGGCAATGGCGCGCTCCTGCGCGCCGTCCTGGAAATCCATCAGCGCCAGCGCCGCCAGATAGGCATCGGCATTCTCCGTGCCCTCGGTCGCCGCGGCCAGCCGTTCCAGTTCGGCTCGCGCGGCCGCGTCGCCCTGCGTGGCGCGCAGCAGGTCGACCACCATCAGATGCCCCTCGGGGTCGTCGGTCACCTCTCCGGCTTCGCCGCGCAGATAGGTCTCGGCGGCCTCGGTCTGCTCGGAACTCAGATACCAGCTCAACAGGTCCTGGCGCAGGTCCTCGTTCTCGGGAAAATACCGGACCATGGTCTCGAGCTGTTCGGTCACGCCCGACACATCCTCGCGCGCGAACAGAAGCTGCAGCCGGACCAGGTTGAGCGCGAAATCCTCCGGCTCGATCTCCAGCGCGGCATCAATCTCGACCAGCGCGGCGTCGGTCGCGTCCTCGGCCAGCAACTGGTCGATCACGATGCGGCGGGGGATGAGGTTTTCCGGCTGGCGCTCGATCAGCGCCGCGGCGCGCTCGGACAGCTCGGCGCGGGCCGCGTCATTACGGTCGCGCGCCGCCTGCTGATAGGCCAGCGCCAGACCGATGGCCGAGGTGCGCCCTTCCTCGGGGGCCAGGTCGAGCGCGACCTCGCCGTGGCGCCGCGCCTCGTCCCAGTCGTTCCGGTCGATGGCGATCTCGGCCAGGATCTGGCGCACTTCGGCCATGTCGGGATACTGCTCGGCCAGCAGCAGGTAGTGGCGCGCGGCCTGGGCGACGTCGCCCTGTTCCATCATCAGGTCGGCATAGAGCTTGCGCGCCTCCTGATGCGTGCCGTCATGGTCAAAGACATTGCGCAATTCCAGCAAGGCGCGCGTGGTGTCGCCGTCCTCCAGCAGGGCGAGCGCCTGCGCGTAGTGGCGCGCGGCGCGTTCCTCAGCGCTGTCGCAGCCGACCAGGACCAGGCCGGTGCAGAGCAGGAGCGTGGCCAGCAGACGGGGACGGGAACGCAACATCAGGACCTCTCAGACATTCGATGCGGGCATCGCTACGGGCATCGGTGCGTTACGCGGCGCGGGGTGGAAGGAGCGCGGGCCTGCCTGCAGCGCGGCGCGCGCGGGCCGGATCAGGCCACCGGATCTGCCATTGCCGCACGATTGCCACATGGGGTTGCCTAATCCGGCCCGCCGGGTCGTGTCCAGTAAACAGCGCGTTTCGAAGGGCATATCCGGAGCGTGCATACCCGGAGCCGCGATGTCAGGACGTCGCGCAAGAGGCCACCCCGTGCAGGGGTCAGTATCCGGTTCCGCGCAGCACCACGCCTACGGTGGCCAGCAGCAGCCGCAGATCGGTCACCAGCGAGACGCGGGTATGGTAATGGGCGTCGAACCGCGCGCGCTCGGCGAAGCTCGAATTGTTGCGCGCCATCACCTGCCATGGTCCGGTAATGCCAGGGCGCATGCTCTCGTAATGCTCACCGGGATAGAGCGGGCGCTGGTCGAGCATCATCGGCCGGGGGCCAACCAGGCTCATGTCGCCCTTGAGCACGTTCCAGAGCTGCGGCAGTTCGTCGAGCGAGGTCTTGCGCAGGAAGGCGCCGAAGCGGGTGATGCGCGGGTCATGCCGCAGTTTCTGGGCGTGATCCCATTCGCTGCGGGCCTCGGGGCAACTGGCCAGATGGGCTTCGAGACAGGCCTCGGCATCGGGCACCATCGTGCGCAGTTTCCAGATGCGAAAGACCCGGCCCTTCCGGCCCAGGCGCGGATGGCTGTAGAAGGGGTTGGCGCCATCGCGCGCGGCGATGATAATCGCCAGCACGGCGACCAACGGCACCACCAGCGGCAGCGCCAGCACGGTCAGCACCAGATCGAGGGCGCGCTTGCCGCTGGCCTGGTAGAAACGGGCAACCGACGTGAGGGGCTCGACCGCGCGCGCCGCCGCAGACCGAGCTGACGTGCCGGTCTGCGGCCCGCGCATGGGGCCGTGCGTGAGCCTGGTGTAATGAATGGTCAAAACCGAAACTCCTTCGCTCCACAAAAACGCAGCGCTCAATCCAGGCTACGGCACCAAAGGAGGAGAGCCCGCCGCAATTCGACGGCACGCGTCACGCGTATTGTATCAATCCCCAGGAACCGCTGGCAGAACGGTCGTCTTTTCAACTTCTCAAGATCACCACAAAGTTGCCACAAAGTTAAGAACTTTCTTACCTTCTTCTCCTGCCGAGTGCGCCGGTTCCGGCCGCGCGGAGAGTGGACGGCGACAAAGCCACACCCCGATCGAAGATTGTCATTGAATCGGCATCAATCCGACCGGCAGGTCCGCACGGCATGGGGCGCAGCATTCCGGTGTTGCCGGACGAGAAACAACCAAAGCGAGAGCGTCTCGCTGTATGTTCGCCCTTAAGGAGTCAGCGGGCGCGAATCACACAGGCCACCGGGCGACAGTCCCAGGGGCCGGTCGTGGCTTTCCCGCCACGGTTCACCCGTCCGTTGTGGCGCGCGGCCCACCACGCTCCCTGCAGGCCTTTATTCCGACACATGTTTGCGGGTAGCTTTGCCCGACATCATCGCACCCGGCACAGCGCGCGCCTCCCGGAGGGCTTCTTGCATGGTACCAAACAGGTTGTTTTCCCGTCTGCGCGGATATGTGCAGACCCTTCTTCTGGCCGGTCTGGGCGCCGTGCTGATCCTTGCCGGGTCCGGGCAGGGCGTGGCGCAGTCCGAATACCGGCTGGGGCAGGGCGACGTGCTGCGCTTCGAGGTGCTGGAGGATCCCAACCTCAACCGTTCGCTGCTGGTTGCGCCGGACGGGCGCATCTCGGTGCCGCTGGTGGGCAACGTGCGCGTCGGCGGGCGCAACCTGGAGCAGGTGCAGGCCGATCTGACCCAGCGTCTGGCGCCCAATTTCGCCGCCCCGCCCACGGTCTTCGTCTCGCTCGAACGGCGCGCCGAGCCACGCCCGGCCCAGCCCGCCGCGCCACAGGTGATCGAGATCTTCATCATGGGCGAGGCGCGCAATCCCGGCCGTCTGGAGGTCCGCCCCGACACCACCGTGCTGCAGCTTTTCGCGCAGATGGGCGGGTTCACCAATTTCGCCGCCACCAAGCGGATCCAGTTGCGCCGCGGCGAACAGATCTGGGCGATCAGCTATCCCGACATCGAATCCGGGGCCAGCAATGCCGGTGCGATCCGGCTGGCGGACGGGGATGTGATCGTCATTCCGCAGCGCCGCCTGTTCGAATGACGGCGCCTGTCCGGATGAATCGGGGGTGCCGACCATGGCCCGTTTCGCACCGCACCTGATCGGGCACCTGATCCACCACCTGATCCGTGGCCGCCCCGTTCTGGCCTCCGCACCGGCCCCCGTTCTGGCCCTCATTGTGACCCTGGGCGCCGCGCCCGCCGCGGCGCAGGATGACGGCGGCGGCGTGCAGTACCGGCTGGGCGTCTCGCAGGACCTGCGCCTGCAGTCGCGCACGTCCGGAACCGAGGCCAGCGCCCGCACCGGGCTCAGCTTCGGCTATGTCACCGAAACCCGCACGCAGAGGCTGGGCTTCGGGGCCTCGGGCGCACTGGAAATCGGCCCCGGGCGACGCAGCCGGATCCTGTCCGACCCGTCGCTGAGCCTCGACTACCGGCGCGACTCCCCGCGCGCGCGGCTGGAGCTGGAGGCGTTCCTGAACCGCCAGCGCCTCGACCGGACCGAACTGATCGTCGATCTGGATGATGCGGGCGATCTGATCTTCGAAACGCTGGCCACCACCGCCCGGCGTGAGCGGGTCGGCGGGCGCGCGCGGCTGGAGTTCGGCCGCGACGCGCCCTTCGGCGGCACCTTCAGCCTAGGCGAGACGCGCACCCGCTTTTCGGGCACCGCCAGCCCCGATCTGGTCGACAACCGCCGGCGCAACGCGGGGCTTGACCTGCGCTTCGACCTGAGCCCGGTCATGCGCGTGACGACGGGACTGGACGTGGCCCAGTTCCGCGAAACCGGCGCCGCGCAACGCCAGACCGAGACCCTGTCGCTGGGGGTGGCGATCGACCGGCCCGATGGCGAATACGCGCTCGATGCCAGCCTCGCGCGCCGCCCCGAGGCGACCCGGCACAGCCTGGTCCTGCGCCGTCAGATCACGCTGCCCGAAAGCCGTCTGGCGCTGCGCTTCGGGCTGAGCGGGGTCCAGGGCGGGCACACCCGCATCATCGGCGGGGTGGACTGGCAACGCAACCTGCCCGAGGGCGCGATCACGCTGGGGCTGGAGCGCGGCTTCCGGGGCGATATCCGCGACCGCGAGACCGAGACCACCCGGCTGACCGTTTCGGGGCGGCAGACGTTCACGCCGGTTCTGAGCGGCAGCGCCAGCCTGGGCCTGCAGGAAACCCGGCGCCTGGACGATGGCAGCCGGGGTCAGGGCGGCGATCTGTCGGTCTCGCTGCGCTATGCGCTGACGCCGGACTGGGGCCTGAGCGCGGGCGCCAGCCACAGTCTGCGCCGCAGCGACGGCGCCGACGACCAGCGCACCACCAGTGTCTTCCTGACACTGGACCGGGAGTTTCTGGCGCGGCGGTGAGGTGGGGCCGAAGGCAGCCGGCCCCATCCGGACGCTCTGCTGCGGCGCCCTGACCGGTCGGCAACGGCTGCAAGATGTCCGGAAGACGTCTGGCGAAACCCCGTCGGCCCCGTTATGACCCGGACGCATATCCCCGATTGCGTTTTCCCTGATGGCGCCCCCGCCGCAATCTACCGCACGGATCGTCACAACCAGGAGAACTCCGATGCTGAGGCAGATTCTTCCCCTGTCGGTCCTCCCGGCCAAGATCCACCGCAGGCTCATGGCCGATCTGCTCAAACGCGAAAGCATCACCCGCAAGATCTACGGCATCCCCATGATTTTGCCCCTGCGCACCGAGGGGATCGGCACAGCATTGGCCATCTATGGCGAGCGGGAGCTGGACCAACGCGCGATCCTGAACCGGGTTCTCGGGCCCGGAGAAACGGTGCTCGATATCGGCGCCAACATTGGCTACTATGCCTTGCTGGAATTTGCCCGGGTGGGACCAAGGGGCAGGATCTACGCCTATGAACCCGATCAGCGCAACCTGGATGTGCTGCATCGCAACATCGCACTCAACAATGCGCAATCCGTGATCGAGGCGATCCCCGAAGCAGTGTCGGATTCCGAAGGGATCGCAAGCTTCCATCTGGCGAGTAAGGCCAATCTGAACGCGCTCGAGCCGTCGCGCGATCACATGTCCGAGGTTCTGACCGAGCGCTATGGAAAGCCACGCAGATATGTCGGGCAGATCGAGGTGCGCAAGCGCGATGTCGGCGACATCCTGGCGACATGCGCGCGGCCCGTGACCCTGATCCGCATGGACTTGGAAGGGCACGAGGTCGCGATCCTTCAATCGATCCTGCGGGCACTCGACAACGGACGCCTGCAGGACCGTGCCCCGCAACATGTGCTGTTCGAACCCCACAGCTGGGAATACACCGGCGCACCCAACAGCCTTGAGCGGGTGCTGACCGGACTTGCCCGGCATGGATACGAGGTTGCGGCACTCGGAACTCGGGACGAAAGATCGTCACCGATCGCCCCACTCGGATATCGCGCGCAGGCGTGCCTGCCCGAGAAACGCGGTGTGACCCGGGGGATATACTGGAACCTGCCACAGGAAGATGCCGTACGGCTCGCAGCTTGTGTTGACGGGGTGACAACGGTGCTGGTGTCACGCAGGCGCGCCGCGGCCTGAGGGCCGCACCGGTCGGGTCCGGAGCTGGGCTCAGCGCTGCAGAAGCCTCTGCCCGAGGGCTCGGAACAGGCTGAGCGAGAGCAGGAAGACAAGGAAGCTCACGGCAACAAGGAGCTGCTCGTGTCGCAGCGACAGGTCCGGCAGAAACCCCGGTGCCCAGAGCGTGACGGTCAGTTCGTGCAGCACGATCAGAGCGATCACCGCATAGCTGGGCAGCAGTTTCGGCAGGATCGGGCGAACATGGCGGAACAGCATCGTGATGAAGACCAGATAGCCCGCCAGTTCGGCCAGGATACCAATCCAGATCACCTGCATCAGCGTGCCCCCCTGCAACAGCACCCAATAGGCGATTCCCAGGGATGCGATCCGGGGCAGGTTGGCCATGAGGTTGCTGAGCGTCCTGGCGCTGGCCAAGGAAATGGTACTCAGCCCCGACTTGAAAATACGCAATCCGAACAGGATGGCCAGCGGGCCAATGATCTGGCCCAAGGGCGCATAGGCCTCGGTGAGTAGCAGGCGGATGACCAGGTCGCCGAACAGGATGAAGAACACCATCACGCTGACGCCATAGAGCATCGTCGCCTCCATGGTGAAGCGCATCAGGCGCAGGTCTTGTTCTGCCTGGCGCATCGTCTGCGATACGCGCGGCAGGAACAGGTTCTGGGACGTCTTGGCCAGCACCAGCGTCGGTGTCAGCGTCAGGGTCACCCCCATGGCGAAGAGCCCCAGCGCTTCCATGCCCAGCAGGCGGCCAACGATCATCTTGTCGCCCTGGAACACGGCGAACATCAGCGCGGAATTGATGAGCAGGGGCCAGCCGTAACGCAGCAATCCGGCGATGATCGCCGGATCCCAGGCCAGCTGGTAGCGCCGTTCGGCCAGAAGGTGTCCTGCGGCAAGCGCCAGCGCAGCCTGTGCCAGGATCGACCAGAGCATGACCCGCCAGTCCCCGAACCACAGCACCAGTGGCCAGACCAGCAGAACCGAGACCAGCGCGGGGATGAGGTGCGCCCAGAGCATCGGACCAAAGCGCATCTGCCGGTGCAGGCGGTAAATGTCGAAATGCCCGAAGGCGCCCAGCACCGGCACCATTGCGAGTACCTGATAGGCCCAGGCGGCCTCGGGGATGCCGAAGAATGCCGCCAGCGGCGCGGCGATCAGGAACAGCAGCAGCCCCGCCAGCACCCCGCGCAGAACCTGGAACCCCTGCAGGGCAGCCTGGAAGCGCGGTGCGTTGCCGTCCTTAGCCTGCACGATCTGCTGTTTCAGCCCCAGCGTCGAACTCATCTCCACGATGGCCATGACGATGGCGAAGGTCGCAGCGACCCCGTAATCGGCCACGGGGATCATGCGCGCGACCAGCAGGTTGCGGATCAGCGTCAAGAGCGATGTCGCGGCATTGCCAGAGAGCAGCAATAAGGCCTTTTGTAACATTATGACTGAGAGACCTGATCTGGCGGCGGAGAAAAAGACTGGAAGCGACGCGTCCTGTATCGATCGAAAAGACCTGTTCCGAGGATGCTGCGGCTTGCCGCGCCAGAGGGGTCCCGCGTCGTTTTCAAAAGCATACCGGAAACTGTTGCCGACACTCCATCGGAGTGAAACAACTATCGGCCCGAAGGCACCGGAACTCAAGTGCTTGTGTCTTTTCGATCAAGCCCTGAAATGAAACGGTAATGGCGGAGGAAGGTCCCGTGCGAAGACATGCCCGATACCGCTCCTGTATGGCTGCCCTTGGCCTCTCGATCCTTGTCTGGTTGGCAACAAGCCTCCAGACGAGCGCGGATGTCCACGTTTCGAGTGTAGAAGAGCTTCATGAGGCTTTGTCGCAGGCGCGGGGGGGTGAGACAATCCTTCTGGCGCCTGGACGGTATGAGCAGTTTTCGCTTAATAACCGCACGCCTTACGACAGGCA
>LFIK01000645.1_pt1 | contig 26495 bp, 49 predicted proteins | sample 643401 | NCBI WGS metagenome assembly LFIK01 (sample SAMN03777447, study PRJNA286221) | soda lake metagenome | biome: soda lake; feature: Kulunda steppe; material: water; isolation source: sample T5-Br brine of Lake Tanatar-5 | place: Russia: Kulunda steppe | collected 2010-07
ACACTCCCGTCGATCATCAGCCCCAAGGCGTCCTTGCGGCTGTGTGCTTGTAGGTGGTCGGTCTTGCAGAGCAGGATGAGGTGGTAGGTCTCTCCCACCTCGTCGAGGATGCGCCCACCTCGAGACTTCGGAAGCAAGTGATGGACCTCGGTGCCACGATCACCACAGCGAGCCCAGCCAGAGATGAGGGGGAGCTCTACCTCGACCTCACAGAGTCCTCGAGCGCGCGTGATGATGGCGTCATAAAGCTCGGGCTTCACGAGAGCACCTCGTCGACGTCGATGACGTAGACCTTGACGTTGGTCGCGACCTTGTCGCCTTCCCTGAACGGGTGCCCATCGTCGTTGCGAGCGAGTGTCTCAACACGCATCGCGCCAGGAGTGATGATGATCTGTCGCATGTCCTGCCACAGCTCATCCGCCTCTTCCACGCCGAGGAACCGCAACGCCATCATCAGGTCGCTCAGCTTCATCACTCACCCACCGAGCGAAGCGCCCTCGCGTCCTTCAGCTTCCCCAGCACGCCGTTGAGCGTCCCGTCCTTCGCGTAGTTCTTCCCGCCGGTCACAGACCTCGCATCGCACCTTGCGACGATGTCGGCGACATCCTGGTACGGGGCATGGCTCGCGATCTCCATGGCTGCTTTCTCCCCGACCCCCTTGATGGACAGCAGCCCTTTCCTGATCGCCTGTCGACGGTGGTCGATGCTCCATATCGCTCCCGAGATGTTGATATCAGGGCCGAGCATCGTGATGCCCGCCTCCTTGGTTGTCAGGATGTAGTCCCGCTCCTTCTGCTTGCCTGCCCACGTCTGGAGCAGAGCCGTGTGGAACTCGAGCGGGTGGTGGGTCTTCAGATACGCCATGCGGTACGACCGACGCCCGTAGGTCGCAGCGTGCGCCTTGTTGAAGCCATACTTCGAGAACCCCTGGATGGCCTCCCAGGTGAAGTCCATGTCACTCTGGCTGAACCCCGCCTGTGTCGCGAGGTCGCGGAACATGACCTCGTACCCCTTGATGACCTTGGCGGCGTTGCCGATGTTCTCGTTCGACGCCTTGACCGCCTTCAGGAAGTTGGTCAGGTCCTCCGGCGCGAAGCCGATCTCGCGCAACACCACGATGACCTGATCCTGGAACACCGGGATGCCGTAGGTCTCCTTCATGGCTCGGGTCAGAACTTCGTGGCGCTCCGGCACCTTCTCCCACCCGGCCATGCGCTGGATGTAGGCGTCCTTCATGCCCGTCTCCATCGTGGCAGGGCGGTACAGCGCAACGAGGTGCACGAGGTCCTTGAGCTTCTTCGGGCGCATCTCGCGGCACCCCTTCTTGCACGTCCAGCCCTCCAACTGGAAGACGCCATCCACTCGTTGCTGGCGGATGGCGCGGTAGGTGTCCTTGTCGTCGAGCGGGATCCAGTCCCACCCGTCCTTCGGGTCGCGACCGAGGAGTTCAGTAGCGCGACGCATGGTGCTCAGACTGATCTGGCCGAGGATGTCCTCCTTCAGCATCCCCAGCGCCTCGACGTCATCCATGTCGTACTGCGTGACGCGGGTATCGGAGCTCGCGACCAGCATCGTCGGGATGAGCCGGTCGAACTCCTCCCGTCGTGAGGTGATGACCAGCCCACCTGCGTGGGTGCCGTAGCCGCTGTAGGCATCGTGACGGTCCAGTGCAGTGACCGCCTTGTAGTCATCAACGCTCAGGTCGTGGACGGTCTTGATGCTGTTGACCACCGATGGGTGCTCACCGTCCTTACGGAGCCGGGAGAGGTAGCCAACGAGCAGTGACCCACCACCCGTATCGGGGTTGATGCCGTACTTCGCCCAGGTCCCTATCTGGCAGACGTTGAAGTTGTCGGCCAGCATCTCCAGCACCTCACCGCGACGTGCGTCCTCCACGTCGATGTCGATGTCCGGTGGCTTGGTGCGGTCCTTGGAGAGAAATCGCTCGTAGCGCAACCCCTCCTTGAGCGGGTCCACCTGCGAGATGTTGAGCAGATAGCAGATGAGTGAGCCACTGGCGGAACCACGCACCTCGTAGAAGATGCCCTGGCTCCGCATCCAGTCACAGATCATCTTGTTCAGCAGCAGGTAGCCCGACATGTCCGTCGCCTCGACGACCTCGAGCTCCTCATCGAGACGCTCCCAGTACCGAGGTGTGTCCTTCTCAAGCTGCGTGACCATCCCAAGAGAGCACTCGCTCTTCAGTTCTTCGAGTGGGTCACCCGTGGTCACGATGGGCACGTTGTAGTGGTAGCGCTCGAGCTCCGGGATGATGAGCGAGTGCTTGTTGCGGAGGTCGGTCAGCCCCTCGATGCCACGTTCCCAGAACCCGAACTGCCCGATGCCGTTGTAGTGGTCCTTCACGAACCGCTCGTCAGCCAGGTGGAAGCTGTCGCCGGGGAAGACCGCATCGTCGCTGTCCTCGCCCCAGCTCACCAGTCGCTTGAGTGTCTCGTGCTGTGGCTTGTCGTCCACGGTGCAGTAGTGCGCATCCTGAGTGATGACCACGGGGAGACCGACCTTGTAGGCGATGTCCGCCATCTCCTCGACGAGTTCGTCGTCGGAGTACCCCGGCTCGTGCTCGATGTGATGGTGCTGGAGCTCGACGTAGGTGTGCGGGAACCAGTTCGCGAGCATCTGGATCAGATGACTGGCTGCGCGCTCACCCTGCTCGATGAGCGTCTGCTGGACCATCCCGAAGAAGCACCCGGTGGTGAGCGCGAGGCCATCCGTCATCCCTCTATCCGACCACTCCGCGAAGTCGGTGAAGTCGACGTGGGGCTTGTGGTGGAACCTCGCGCGGGTGTGGCTCCACGAGGAGAGCCGGACCAGGGACTCGTAGCCCTCGGTGGTGAAGGCGACGATGCCGACGTGGTAGCGCTTGGCATCCTTGTCCCTCGCGTCCCGCTTGAGGTAGAACTCCTCGCCAGGGAACGGGAGGATGCCTGCCTTCTTGCACTCCTGGTAGAGCTGCACGCTCCCCGCCATGTTGCCGTGGTCGGTGAGTGCGAGTGCAGGCTGCCCCAGAGTGGAGACGGTCTGCACCATCTGCTCGACGGTCGGCAGCGCGTCCTTGGCGGAGAAGTGGGAGTGAGCGTGGAGATGCCACCAATCAGAAGAGGGCGTCGGCAGCTTCAACCGACGCCCTGGGGCCTTGATCCGTCTCATGTCTTCATCCTCTCCTTGCACCGAAGGCAGTTGACGTTCTTCACGTCCGCGACGGTGCCGATGCCCTCTGCCGAACCACAGATGGAGCGGAAGTCGCCGAGGATGCCTGGCTCCTGGTCACGTCGGTAGACGTGCCACTTACCTTCCTTGTCCCGATAAGGGCGTGCCTTGAACGCGGCGTAGGTCGCCTTCACGCCGACATCCTCACTCTCGCTGAGGGGTACTTGAGACACTGGTCCCGAACCTCACGGAGCACCGGCAGCAACGAGTCGTAGTCGCCCCAGCCGTTGCTCGGGTTCATCGCCCGGTAGCGGATGGGCTCGCGCTCGAGGTTCAAGAGCGCGAAGTCGAGCTGGTCGGCCAACTTCGCAGCAGGCCAATCACTGACCTCGTACGGCCACTCGACGAGCCCTGCTACGCGGATCATGCCGTTGGTGTTGTGGGTGTAGTTCGGGCCGTCCCAGACCACGATCTCGTGGTCGTCGAGCTTCGTGACCAACCAGATATCCCAACTCATGACGTCTCTCCTGTTGTCAGGTCTTCATGACGCGGTGTGACCGGGTATGCCCTGCCATTACGTAGCTTCCCCAAGCTCCAGCGGTGGTTTCGGCATACCCGGTCACAGCACGTCATGAAGAGGAAGGTCGCTCCTATCCTCGAACTTCAGAGCGACCATCGGGCGTGGGGCGGGCGGGGGACCCGTCGAGGACCCGAGACCATCAGCCAGCCGCGTCGAAGATGGCCTTGACCATCTTCTCCTTCGACCAACGACCGTCGAGTTCGACCTCGAGCTGGTCGGCCAGCGACTTGAGCTGGTCCTTGTCCATCTGCATGGCCTGCTCTTCGGTCAGGTACTCGCCGTCGTCGTCGTCCTCATCGGTAGAACTCGACGGCTCAGAAGGGAGGTCTTCGTCCTCGTCCGACGAGATGTCGACCGGAGGCTGACGCCGCCTGGACGCGGACGAGGGCTTCTCTGTGCGTGCCGGAGCCTCCTCGCTGGAGTCGAGATCGAAGGCGTCCTCGAACTGCTCGATGAGGGCCTTCTCCACGTCCACGAGCGTGTGCTTGGAGGCGTTGAAGTCCGACGGTGCCTCGGGGGTCACGTCGTAAGTGGTGTCGAGTCCCTGACCCATGCGGTGCAGGGTGTAGTCGCGGTCGACGATGGTGTCGCCGTGCCGCTCGTAGCGCGCCACCAGACGGTTCGCCAGGTCGAGGGGCAGCTTGAGCGGGATGACCTGCCCAGCCGTGACGTCGAAGGCGTTCGCCAGGTAGCGACGCGACGAACGCTGCACCTTCTCCGACTCGTGGTTGCAGCCGGGGCAGTCGCTGTCCCGACCGATGCACGGGAAGAAGTTGACGCTCGGGTCGTAGTGCTCCCGATACGCGTACCACTCCTCCGGCTCCGTGAGGAACCGAACCGTCATGTCCTCGCCCTCGCGGACGTTCTTGATCCAGGTCTTGCCTCCGGTGCTCTTCGCCATCTCCTTCTTGAGACGCTTGACGGAGCCGGACTTGCCTCCACTGATCTTGACCATGTGTCGCTACTCCTGATGCGTGATGCGCTGTGCGCTGATGTATGCGTGAAGTAGGTCTCTCTTCCCTGACCAGTACCCGGCACGGAACCCGATACCCAGGGCGATGAACCCGATGATGATGGCTAGTCCAAAGGCTTCCTCCTCGTTCATGTGAAGACCGCGATGACCACGACGACAGTGAGCGCCGCGATACAGATGAGCGTCATGAGGCCCATCACGTTCTGGATGAACTCGTTGTTGACCTCCATCCCGTAGGCGAACGACAACACACCCAGTAGGAAGATGATGATGGCGAGACCGAGAAGTTCGGTCACGACAGGTCCTCGATGCGCCGGTCGATCTCTTCGTTGACCCAGTCCGTGAAGCGGATCCGCGCTGCATCCGTGGTCTCTCCCTCGCGCACCGCCGACTCGCCACCGAACTTGACCCACGCCTTGCCGTGGCCTGTGTCGACCTCGACGGTCAGGCGGTAGTCGATGATGTCGCCCGGAGCCAGTGGTTCGTTCTTCACCGCAGGCTCTCGCTTGACAGGCGTCTTGCCCTGTGTGGTGTCCGGGAGCTTCAGCTTCCCCATCTCAACTCTCCTCGTCGTACGGGAAGTCCTCCCGCTTGTAGACCTTGTGGTGCGTGTCGATGTACGCCTTCAGCGCAGCGATGTCCTCCTGGGTGTAGAGGTTGACTCGAGTGTTGCCGAAGGGTGCGACATAGCTCGGTGCCTGGGTCCAGCGCTTCGCTGCTGCCTTGCGGACCCACGCATCGCTTTTGCCGAGCTCCTTCGCGACCTCACCCGTAGACCTGTAGTCGCCCAGACTGCGGATGTAGTCGATCACGGGTGACCGACCCTCCGATCCCTTTCTCTTGTGGTCCAACTTCGGCCTGCCCTTCTTCTTGGTCGTATTCACCCGGACCCCCTTCATCTCTCCGTAGAGGTCATCGAGGACCGATTGCACCTCCTCCTCGGTCGGCTCGTCCTCGAGCCTGCTCAATGCTCTGAGGTGAAGTGGTAGATGAGCAGCCCTCGTTTCTTCGCTTCGCCGACACAGTGCTTCGTGCCCTTCGACTGCTCGAGGTCGTTGTGGAACGCGAGCACGAGTTCTGGGTCATGCTCGTCGAGCATCTTGATGTTGCGCAGTGGACCAGCAGCCTTGCCGTGCTTGTCCCAGTCCGCGTTGACGGTGACGAGTTCGACGTTCATGTCGTCGAGCCTGCGTGCCGTCACCCAGTCACGAGCAGCTTCGTCTGCGCCTCTCGCGCCACCTTCGATGACGGTCAGTGGCTCTCCCCAGGACTTCATGGCGATTTCCATGAAGCCGTAGAGCACTGCGCTCAAGAGGTACCTGTCGCTCCAGTTTCGGTCGCCGGTCACGAGAGCCCTCATCCGAGGAACAGCCAGAGGATGAACGCGATGAACGTCAGCGTGGCGATGTAGGACACCGCTGCGGGCCACGCCGAGTCCTCCACCTTCCGCAGGCGCTGTGGGGCACTCCCGTAGGTCGTGTACTCCCGGTCACTCTCCCAGTCGCCCATCACCGCTTCCGCTTCTTGGTGAAGCGTGCCTCGAGGTACGGCGTCTCGGTGGTCTCCATGCAAGACGAGACCACGTTGGGGTCGATGTCACCGAGCCGGATAGCAGCTTCGATCTTGGCGTCATCGAGCATCGGGGTCGTGAGCTTGTTGAAGACCCTGGCACCAAGCGCCTTCTTCAACTTGTCCTGGTCGATGGTGGTGTTCTCGCGCTTCTTGATCGCCACTGTCGCGTCGAAGTTCTTGTCGAAGTCCACCTTGACCTTGCTCGTGCCGGTGCCTTGCAGCAGTTCGAGGGTCTCCTTGCCCTGTGCCTTGCGCTTGGCTTCGATGCTCTTCTCGTCGTGCTTCAGGTTGGCGTACTCGCGGGCGCTGTTGTAGACCGCGCCGTCGTCCGTCTCTTCTGACATGGCGTCCTCCCCTGAACGCAAAAAAGCCAGCCCGCCGATGTTGACGGACTGGCTCAGTGCATACGTGTGTTCACGCCTCCCATCTTACCACACCCAACACGCTACGTCAACGCAACTCCGCCTGCTCGTAGAAGAGGGCGCGGTCGTCAGGTGAGAGGTCGAGTGGGTCCTTTCCGTGGGTTCGATCCCACCACATGACACGGTGCGGGCAGATGTGCAGCGCTGGGTTCTCCAGTGCGCGCATCGTCGCCTTGTGCCCCGCAGGGTCCATGTCGTAGGCGAAGGTGATGCTCGAAGGCGCGAGCTTGGCGATGAGCTCTGCCTGGAACGCGCTCAGTGTGGCTCCCATCTGGGCCAGGGCAGGAACGCCGATGTCCCACATGGCGAGTGCGTCCAGAGCTCCCTCGGTGAGCACGAGATCCTTGACCCCGTAACGAGCCTTGTAGTACCCGAACAGGGTCTTAGAGATGGGAGCGTGGTCGGGGTAGCGGTACTTGGGACGTCGGTCATCCAGCACCCTTCGTACCACTCCCAGCACGTCACCAGCAGGTCCTCTCAACGGGTAGGTCGCACAGTCGGTCTCGAAGTCGTACCCGAGCCGGAAGTCGGTCACAACCTCCTCGGAGAGACCGCGCTCGAGCCAGTAGGGATGTGGCCCGACCATGTCGAACTGGTCCAGCCAGCTCTCGGGGTAGCCATGCTTCTTGCCGTCGAACCCGGCGAGTTGTGAGGTGATCTCCACCAGCAGGTCCTCCACGTCGGGGTCTGAGAACTGCTCCCCGAAGAGTTGGTCGAGCGACCCGCCCCGGCCACAGGAGTAGCAGGTCCAGAGCTTCTTCCGGACGTTGATCGCCGCAGAGGGATTGCGGTCGTCGTGGTCAGGGTGCGGGCACGAGACGATGGCCTCGTCCCCGATCCATCTGCTGACCTTGAACCGCGAGACAACCTGCTCGCGGAGTCCCATCAGTTCGGCGAGATAAGCGAGAGCAGGCTGGGTTGGTAGTAGACCTTGGCGCGCTCGTTGACCTTCGTTCTGATCTGGTCGATTTCTTCGTCGGTGAGTTCGCGTCCGAGTCGTTCTTCTACGTCACGAGTCGTCTTCATTATGCACCTCAGTACTCGTCGTCGATGTCGTTCGCAGAGAGCGTCATCGCTTCGTCATGGGTTATCTCGGCGATCCTCCCTTCGTTGGGCTGGAACGACGACCAGAAGACCTGGCCGTCCTGACCGGATCGGTTCTTCGCGAGAAGGAGCTGCATCACGCTCGGGCTCTCCTTCTTCATGGTCACGATCACGTCGGCGTCCTGACCGATGGAGTCGGACTGCGCAAGATGCTTCGCGGAGGGAGGACGCTTCCCGCTGTCGCCCTCCCGGTTGATCTGCGCCGCTGCCAGGACAGGGACGCCGTACTGGCTGGCGACGAGTTTGGTGTCCTTCGAGAGCTTGGCGATGCCCTGCCACTCATCCGACTCCGTCTGCATCAGCGTCAGGTAGTCGACGAGCATCAGGTCAGGGTCGTGTCGCTCCATGAGTGATGCGAGCGTGTAGGGACTCGCGCGTCCACGGGTGGGGTCAGCGATGTAGAGGCCGGATGAGTCAGGAAGGTGGTCCGGCAACGCCATCAGGAACGACTCGTAGGCCCCCACATCCATGTTGACGCCCTGCATGAGGTCGCGGTGTCGGATGCTGTAGCCGAGTGCGCGACCCAGGAGAGTGTGCATCCTGAAGACGATCTGGCTGCGTGGTTGCTCGAGGGAGACGAACACGACCTTCTTGCCGCTCATCACCGCCTCTGCCGCAACCTTGCAGAGCATCCAGGTCTTGCCCTGACCGAGTCGGGCTGCCCAGATGGCGAGATCGCCAGGATGGAGCCCTCCTGTGCGGTCGTTGAGTGTTTCGTAGCCGAAGGTGACCCCTGCGTACCCCAGGGACGCGGAAGCCTCTACACGGCGTCTCGCTTCCTCCAGGAAGGGGCTGTACTCCCGCAGCGCGTCGGCGTTGGTGCTTCTCGACCCGGTCATCGAGTTGAAGCCCGCCATCGCGGAGTGCAGGAGTGCCATCGCCTGCTCGGGGTCGTTGTCCACGAGATGGCTCGTGGCCTCTCGCATGGTCGAGGAGAGGATGTAGCGAAGATGTGCCTGCTCCACCGCCTCCACGCCGTGTTCCACGTCGGTGGTCACCAGGAGGGGGAACTCGGGGAACTGGCTACGGAAGGTCGCCTTGTCGGGGACCTTGCGGTGTTGCATCACGAAGCGCTCGAGCCAGTTCCATTCCTGCCTGTGGCTGTGGAAGTGGTCACTGGTGATGCCAGCGGAGCTCGGTGGCTTGATGTCTCCTGTCTGGACCACCGATGAGATGAGGAGGATTTCAGGGTTGATGGGACCATCCAAGGTGTTCTCCCTTAGCCTTGGTCTGTCAGCAGCGAACCCTGCATGTGTAGCACGGCGAGGTCCACCCCCGCTACCACTGCGTGGCACCCGGATCTCTCTCTGCGACATCCTGTCGATGGGTCGAGATGTACGTCCCATAGAGCTATTCCCCTTCTACATGAAGAAAGAGACCTCCTTCTCTGGGAAGAGGTCTCTTCTCTAGTACGTGTATGTAAGTACTACACCACTACTATAGGCATCACAGGTAGGGAGTGTAGCGACTTGGAATGATTGCATAGGTGTGGCGGGGTGTCCGACCTTAGCACAAAGCGTAGACTGAGTGCAAGGTTGCTCTTGCTAACGCGCGTAGACAGCGCTACGGTGGTCTAAGACCAACCGAGGAGAACGAGATGGCTGTCTACGAGAAGCCCGTGTACGAAGCGCCCAAGATGCCACAGAAGATGGGCAAGTACGAGCGGGTACTGGTTCCGCTGATGGAGACTCCTGGCGAGTGGGGGAAGATCGGGGAGTACAAGTCCAGTGATTCCGCCTACCAGGCTGCGCTGAACCTCCGTAGTGCGCGGTACAAGATCCCTGGAGAGGCGTCTTCGTGGGAGTTCGTGAGCGAGGACCTGGATGTCTTCGCGAAGTACCTCAACGGCACTGATCCCTCCTAAACACAACGAAGTCCCTGCCATCCCCACGACGGGGACAGCAGGGGCTTCGTCATGTCATCAATCCATCGGGAACCGGATCCGGCGTGGCTCGTCGTAGCCGAGTTCCCTCGAGATGTACTTGAGCCCACGACCGACGATGGCAGTGATGGTGCTCACCTCGATGAGGAAGACCGAGACCTTGTAGATGGACCCTGCCGTCTTCTGGCGATCCATCTGCACGCGGTAGCTCCTGATCCGGTCGAGTGGGATGGTCTCATCGTGATGCGGCATCGACTCGCTCCTTGTACTCCTGCTCGGCCCGGTCCCGTGCGTGCTTGAACTCGAGGACGTTCTCGGTCGTGAAGTGTTCGTTCGATAGTCGATAGCGGTCTCCTACGAGGTAGATGTACTTGCCGTTGTTGGCCTGCTTCCTGAACATGACGACGTAGCGTCCGCCTTCGAGATTGACCTTCTCCAGCTCGAAGTCGTCGAACCCGTCGTCATAGCTCGACGTGAACGGGAAGAGGAGCTCTTGCATCAGAGGCTCTCCTTCTCGTTTAGTTCCTTCGCGTACCCACCCGCGAGCCCACGGTGTGCGAAGGACTCGACGACCGCGTCGGTCGAGGTATCCACGACCTCGTAACCGATCCCTCTGGCTCGACGGATGGTGTAACGAGGAGCCTCCTTCTCCTCACCCTCAGACGGCAGCGTTACGGTCTCTTTGACCGCACTGACAGCATCGAGCACGTCCCTCTTGAACGCCCGAAGCTCGTCGAGATCAGACGTCGTCCAATCGATGTGGGAGAGCTCTTTGGCAAGTGCTTTGCACCTGCCCATCGTCGGGAGAAAATCACTCGGCCTGAGGAGCGACAGCCCGGATGCAACGTGAGTAACGGTCCATTTCGAGACGTGCTTGTGCTCGTTCTTGGCAGGAACCCACTGCAACGCGCGATGGATCGCGAGCCCCTTCGGTTCGTCGGTGAGGTATGCGCTGATCCGCATGGTCTTCTGATTCGAGACCTTCAGGTCAATGGTGTCCTTCTTCATCGCAGCTTCTCCAGTGCCGCGACTGCTCTGCCACGCTGGAAGAACGAGCCCTTCACCTCACCATCAGCAGCGATGACCTCGTACACCCGCTTACTGCCATCGGAGGAGATCTCGAGACGCGGTGCTCCTGTCGACTCACGTTGCTCTTTCGCCTCTTCCTTCTTCGGGACCTTGAGTGCAGGGACCTTGAGTCCCTTGGGCTTGTGCTGCCTCTCCTCTCCCATTAACTCCTCTATGGCCTCTGGCAACACGCCATCCGCGCTCATGTTGACGTTGTGGTCCTGGAAGACCACGCCCCATATCCCTCCCTTGAAGAGCCAGAGCGCGGTCAACATCTTCGCTTCCTCTTCTACCGGAAGATCTGGAAGCGTCAGCCCCTTCTTCGGGGACACATCGATGTTGAGACTCGCTGCCGGAAGTGCGTTCCGGGAGTTCTTGACCGAGAGGCTCCGGTGTCCGTTGTCGTTCAACTGGATCTTCCCGGAGAAGATGTCCTCACCGACATGTGCGAAACGTACATCTGGCCGGAGATGGACCGGTATGTCGGGGTTTCCCACTGCACCGATCTCTCCGGTGAGAGCTTCTACGTTCCACTGACGATAGGCAGCTCGTCCACAGTTCAGTGCACTGGTTTCCCACACCCTGTAGACCGTTTCTCCGCTGAGATCGTCCTCGGATTCGTACCTCGAGTTGAACTCCGGCCTGCTGTGGTTGTGCTTGCACTGCCACACGACCGTCTCGTCGCTCTTGCGACGGACCACCCCTTTCCAGAGCTTCTTGCGAACCTGGAGCATCCCTCCTTCGACCTCACTCTTCGTCAGTGACAGGTACGTCCCCATGCTCATCCTCCTTGAGCCACTGCCACGGGATGTCGACGTGCTCAGCGAGCGCCATGAGCGTGCGTTCCCGTGGCACGGTCTTGCCTGTCTCGAACTTGATGATCGCGTTGGTGGAGACCCCCGAAAGTTCGGACAACTTCGACTGGCTCAGGTTCGCCTGGTTCCGAGCACGAGCAAGAAGGTGCCCTGGGAGGACACCTCCGGGTCGCTCTTCGCCGAGCTCCATCGTGCGGAGCTTCTGCGCGAGACCCTCCAGTTCGACCGCGATCTCGACGAGATCACTCATCGAGCACCCCTTCCGTGAGACCGAGAGCGAGCTCGACCTTGCGCAGAGTGTTGTGATGAGGCCGCGTCGTACCTTCCAGGAAGCGCTTGACCGTGTCTCTGGTCATCCCCGCGTCAGCCGCGAACTCCGTCAGCGACCGAGTGTCCGTCTCGATCAGGTACCGGGCGGTCTCCAGAGGAGTCGCGTCGCGCTCCTCTTCTTCCAGAACGAAGTCTTCTTCTTCGACCTCATCCTGCTCGATGAGATCAGAGAAGACGTGGTGTACCTCGATCAGGTACTCGGAGAGACTGAGGAGTTCGTTCTTGACCTCCCATACGAGATCCTTGTCCTCGAGCATGAGCTCCGTCCTGATGCTCGTCACATCTGTCGCGAACTGCGCGAGGTTGTCGGCAATCTGATGTACCCGCTCATCCATGTCAGTTCCTTCCCGCTAGGCGCTCGTCGGAGAGACGGAACGCGAGGTTCTTGACGACATCCACCAACTCGACAGGGTTGCCGATGGTCTGGGTGTGGACGACGTTCCTTGTCTTGTCGTACCTACTGACGCTCGACCCGATCCCGATGACCGAGATGGGGTCGTCGTACTCGCTCATCACCTGCATGGCGTTACCGGGATCGTTGAAGTCCCCGTCAGTGATGACCACGCAGAGCTTGAGCGGCTTCTGAGAGACGCTGAGGATCCGCTTACCCTCGTGGAGGGACGGGACGACGTTGGTGCCGCCAGAGACGCCGTAGTAGTTCACAGCGCCCGTCAGCGCAGGTGTACCTCGCTGCGATAGCAGATAGACGCCGTTGCTGAAGCCCAGCACTGTCACAACGCCCTCCAGTGACTCGAAGGTGCGCTGCAAGACCCACAGCGACTCACTTGCGTTGTGGATGTACTGGCCTTGCATCGAGTACGACATATCGAGGAGGAACACCACCTCGAAGTCCAGCGCATCGTGCACGCCCTCGTACCAGCGACGGTAGACGTGCTCGCTCCCCTGTAGCGCCTTCGCGTACTGCCGGTGATTCAACTTCCCGTACCGCTGGCTGATGTGCCAACCAGGGGCGTGTCGCTCAGAGACCTGACGGAACTCCTCGATGCACCTGTCGACGGTGGAGATCAACCGCGACGACGGTGCTTGCGCCCTGAAATGCTCCTGGTGCAGGTCGACGGTGTAATCCGACTCATGATCCTTGATCGCCTCGATGCGATCCTCGAGCTCCTCCTCAACCTCGCCGAAGAGCTCGTCGAAGACCTCCCCCAGGGTGTCTTCCAGGTCCTGTTCATCATCACCGCTGGATTGTCCTCCAGCGTCGTTATCGCCACTCTCCTCTTCGGCGTCTTCAGACTCAGCACCTCCTGCCTGAGCCTTGCCGTCCTCTTCCTGTTCACCCTCGTCTTTCGACGACGAAGCGGCTTCTTCACTCTGTTCCTCCTGGTCTTCGCCCTCAACTGTTGTGGTTTCGTAGTTCTCCTCCTCCTGCTCCGAGAGCTCCTGTGAGAGCTCGCCGTCCGGCTCTCCTACGGTGATGTGATCGTGGGTGGTGCCTGCCTTCGTGAGCTTCCTGTCGAAGTCGTTGATGAGCTTGTGGAGCTCCAGCGTGACGTCGAACATCTCGCTCTGGTCGCGCGGGAAGACCAGAGTCTTGTAGCGCGCGACGAGGTCGTCGATTTCGGGGATCAGCTTCGGCTTGTGGAAGCGGTCAGCGAGCTTGTCACGTAGACGCTGTGGGATGAAGAGGCGACCGGAAACCAGCACGTAGTTGTACTGGAGATGCTCCTCGCTCTCCATCATGTACTGCGTGACCAGTGCAGCGAAGTAGCTCTTCGCAGGGTCGTACATCTTGACGAAGCGCGTCTCGTCCGCCTGGTCCTGGAGGATGTTGAAGGTCATGAACGCACCAGCACCGGTGATGTCCTGGACCAGCTTCGTGTCGAGCCTCGGCATGAACATGCAGTGTGCGAGCTCGTGGTAGTTCAGTGCGGTAGTCGTCAACATCGACTTGGTCGTGAAGCCATCGACGAGCGCGGTCTTGACTGGGTCGAGACCTGCATTGATCGTGATGGCGCTCCCGTTCGTGAAAGCGGGAGCAGGGACGGTGCTGTTCTCAATGTTGACCGTCACGCCTCCTTGACCGAGGATGCGGTCGGTCTTCTGGAGGACGTTCCTGGTCGCGTGGCTTCTGATACGCGACCTGTCGCTCTTCGATTGACGTGCGTTGGAAACCGTCATGGTCTCTCCTTGTTGTTCGTCGGAGGGGTGGCCGATGTTCCGACCACCCCTCCTTGACGAGCCCCCTGCGAACAGGAGTTCCGGTCGCGAGACGCGATAGCGCTCCACCGGCTCTGGTCACCCAGCAGTCACTTGACGAACCTCCCCTTGTCCGGGTCACGTCCGGTCTCTTCCTTGACCTCCTGGTACAGCCGCTTCTTGTTGAGCGTGAAGACGTTCTTCACGGCCTCGTACTCACTCCCGTCGAAGTAGGCCAGGAAGTTGTCGACGGCGGCATTGAGACCGAGGTCGTCTGCCATCGTCTGGAAGTGCATCAGTTTGTTCGTCGACACCGGCACGGAGATCTCTCCAGAGCCGTGCATCCGTCGCAGCTCCCTCGCGATGTTGCGCAGCGTGGGGAGACTGACCAGCGCGCTCTCGACCTTCTCCGAGTAGTCCCAGCGGAACTGCACGGCGAAGCGGTTCTCGAACGCCTGGTTCGGGCGGAAGGTCCCTTCATAGCGTGGGTTGTACGCAGCCACGAAGAGCGTGCCAGGAGCCGCTCGCACGATCTCCGGCATCGCACGGACCTCTCCGGTGTCCGGGTCTTCGTACTCGATGAGGTGGTCGTACAGGTAGATGTAGCGCTGGTCATCGAAGAGCGAGTGGAGCATCCCTGTGACGCCTGGAGGCCAGAAGTTCAGCTCGTCGGTCAGCACCAGGCAGTCACCTCGACGCAGCGCGGCGGTGAGGATGCCGTCGACCCAATGGGTCGAAGCGTTGCGCAGCACCTCCTTGCCGGTCAGCATCGAGGGCTCGATGGCAGTACCGGGGTTGATGTTGACGAACGGGATGCCACGAGCAGCGCAGTACGCGCGGCAGAGCATCGTCTTGCCTGGGCCGGTTGGTCCCTTGATGAGCACATTGTCGCCCACGAGGCGAGCCCAGTCGAGCAGCTCGAGGTCCTCGTGACCGCCGTGCATGTTCCTCCCGACATACATTTCTGCGATCTCGGGGTCCGGGATCAGTTCATCGAGCAGACTCACACGCTCTCCTTCGGCTCATGTACCGGCGCGATTGGAGCACACGAAGTGAGCGCGTTCTCGTCGACCCACTCTCCTCTCGGGTTGGTTCCGATGGGATCCCCACAGTGCTTGCAAGCCATCTCTACTCTCCTGTGTCTCGGGGTCTCGTCTTACTGGTCGATCTTCTCGGCGAGGTCGTCCTGGTCGACGGGCTCACGCTCGCTGGCCCAGTTCACGGTCTCTTCGTCATCGAGGTCCTCGTCCACGAGGAAGGTGACGTACGCCCCCTTCCCGCAGGAGGTCTCGTTGATGAGGCGGCTCAGGTACTCCCTCACGGCCTCCATGTGCTCGTCCTGCTTGCGGATCTTGCGCCAGAGGTAGGCGGTGGTCGCTCCGAGCCCCACGGAAGCCACGGAGAGCCCCACCAGTGCGAGGTGGTGCTTAGTCATGTCGACCTCCACCTCGAGGTGCCCCTCTGGCTTGGGGTAGACCCTCGCCGCCTTCAGGTTGCCGTAGCGGTCGTACCTCGCGTTCACGTCGTCCGGGAGAGTGTTCTCGCGAGCGTTGATGTTGACCTCGGTCATGGTGCTGCTCCTCTGTGCTGGTGCGCGGTGCGCGGTTGCATGAGAAAGGCCCCAGCACGGATGTACTGGGGCCGGTGGTGCTAGGCAGATGCACGTTCATCCATCTCGATAGCGATGTACGAGCACAGCGTCGAGATGATCGCGAGTGCGTCGAACGCTGCGCCGTTCCTCTTGAACTCGAAGGACAGCTCGCTGATCAGGTCCTGTGCTTCGTCGGGGTAGCCGCCCTTCCAGAGAGCGATGATGGAGTAGAGCACGACCTTGGGGAGGTCGTCGCCTCGCTTGAAGGTGACGACCACATCGGGGAACTCAGGTCCAGCCGCGTCTCGCTCTTCCTCTTCCGCGATGACCTCGTGCGGCATATCGGAGAGGAAGCGGTTGACGAGTGCGCCTTCGCGATCCCACGGGATGGTGTCATCGTCACTCCCGTAGTCGTCAACCTGCTCCATATCTCTGAGTAGGTTGAAGACCTGCTCGTAGGTCTTGTTCGATGGTCTTCTCGTCTCGTCCCCGACCTCGTAGAGGTTGGCGTACTCCTCCGCGAGCTCAAGAACCTGTCTGAACTTCAGATCGTCGTTCGGTGTCAGCATCTCGATGTGCTTCCACCTCGCGAGGAAGTCACGGGCGTCCTGCTCCCACCCCTCATCGGCGAGGAAGTCGGCGAAGTCCTCGGGGAACTTCGCGATGACCAGCTCATCCTCTGCGTCGTAGTAGAACGTGGGTGTTGGCATAGGTGCTCCTGTAGGGCTCGTCGGTAGAAGGCATAGCTCTCCTACCAGTCTCCATTATAGCACACTATGCTGTCTGAAGCAATGCGCTACGAGACGATACAAGAGCACGACAAAGGCAGCAGCCAAGACCAGTGGAAGCACCGAGATGACTGCTGCCAGGGTGATGAAGACGGAAGTGATGGCGAACAGGAAGAGGAGGATCGCGACGAAGATGATCACTCCTCCAGCTCCTTCTTCGAGAGCCTGATGACGGCCGCGATGGCAGCCACGGCGGCAGCCAGCGCGAACACGACGACGATGTCCCAGTTCGGGGTCCAGCTCTCGAACCCCTGCCAGTTGACGATGGTCTCTTGCATCTCAGTCCCCCTGGTTCACGATTGCTGGCGTGTGGGCTGCTGCGTAGTTGTACGCAGCGACGACGAACTCAGATAGCCCACGATCCTCCCACTGAGGGATGAAGAGGACGGTCCCGTGTTCGTCGTCGCTCGCGATGTAGTGCGAGACAGGGAGGTTCGACCTTCTGAACTCCTGCGGTACGAACATCTCCACGCGCCCAGGGTCATCGACGATCTTCATCTTCTTCGGTGCGTTATGCAGGTCACTGCTCATCAGTTCTCCCATCCGGGGATGATGTGCGTCGGGATGCCGTGGTCCTGCCACAGCTTGATGACGTTCGGGTTGTCGTCCACCGCCATGACCGGCCGGTAGCCGTCCTTCTTGATCTGCTGGAGGATCTCCGCCTTGACGATGTAGTCCTTGCGGTAGTCCTGGTTCTTGCGCATGTAGAGCTCGTCGTGCTCGACGCCATGCTCCTTCAACCAGAGCAGGGTCGGCAGCGACCAGACGTTCATCCGCGCGGTCACGATGAGGATGGCGAGACCATCCGCTCGCGCTTCCGCGTGAAGTTGCAACGCCTGTGGGATCGGAGGGCAGTCGATGGACTTGCCGTGGAACTCCTCCCAGAGCTTCTTACCAGGGAACTTGGGGTCGCTCGGGCTGACGTAGTGCCGGACACTTGACACGTCCACGAGCGTCCCGTCGACATCGAAGATGGCAGCGTCACGCATCCTGTCTCTCCCAAGGTCCGATCTTGCGCCGAGCGACGTAGAACCAGCTTTCAGGGCACTCTGTCTCTACGATCGCTTCTCGGACCCATTCGACAGCTTCTTCTCTTGTCATCGGCCCTCGGTGTGGTTCCTGGGGAAGATCCGAACGCATCACGCAGTACTCGAACTCATCCATCGCTCTTCTCCTCTTCGTCACAGGACTCGCAGGTGATGTTGGACTCCATCTCCCGTGGGACACGGAACCAGTGATCGAGCGGGGTCGAGTACTCGTCGCGCTGCTTCCCGACCCGCTCGTCGTTCTCGAGTAGACGTTCGAGGTAGAAGCCGCCGTGGCCCTTCTTGCCGCAGGCCACGACGCCTTGTTGTGAGATCCAGAGGCTCACGATGGCACCTCCATCTTCACCGCAGGGTTGTTCATCGGATCCATCGCGAACACGAAGTCCACGATCTCGTCGTAGGTGCGAGCGAAGGAGGCGAGGCACTCCTCGCCATAGCGGTCGTAGACGTCGATCACCATGCCCTCGTCGTTGGTGTGGATCTGGAGGTAGTAGTGCCTTCCCTCACTGTCGCACGCATGGAGCCCAACGATGCCCGGTTCGAGGTCCTGCGGGGCGTGGCTGTGCTTGTCGGGGAACTCGTTCTCGAACTCACTCACGATGGCACCTCCTCGATGATGTTGACGATCTCGTTGGCTCCCTTGTCGACGATGTCGTAGAACTGCTCGACTGCGTGCTTCTCGTCCTCCGCCCAGACCTCGTGCACAACGCCGATGCGGAACTTCTCGAGGTGCGGCTCCGCCTCCTGCGAGATCAGCTCGCTACTCGAGTGCATCTCGCTGACGCGGTCGATGGCCTGGTACTTGTCTGCAGCCCTGACGGCAGTGACCTGTGTCACGACCCAGGTGCGCTCGGGCTCGTCGTTGTGCTCGGTCACCTCTGGTTCCTCGTCCACGATGGCGCGCTTCTGGGCGTATTGCTGGCAGGGCTGTTCTTCGACGCCGACCGCACGCTGGAGCTCCTGTAGGAACTCACTGGGCTCCAGCTCGACGCCGTCGATGGACTGGATTGCCCAGGTGATCTCGTCGGTGGAGAGGATGTACCCGAACTCCACGCCGGACATCGCGCTGCGACGGAGCTCGAACTGGCGCTGGCGGTTCGCGGGCTGGTCATCCCACACGAGGGCTGGTGGGGCGTAACGGAGAATGCCCTTGTCGTGGGCCTTCACGATGAGCTCTTGGATGTACCTCATAGGTGGCTCCTGGTCTCCCATCGGGATGTGGCTGATGGCGTTCTCGAGCAGTTGGAAGATCTCGGTGTTGGTGCCGCAGAGCACGAGTGCTTCGCCCATCAACATGTGCTCGAGGTAGAGCATGTCCCCGTCGCCGTCGTTCTTCTTGACGTAGCGAGGGGCGAGATCGCTCGCTGACTGGAACTTCTGGTGTGCTGGCATAGTTTGACTCCTAGGGCTCGTCAGGGCATAGAAAAAGCCCCGAAGCAGGTCACTTCAGGGCTTGGGCATAGCTGTCTTACTGCGCACATTATAGCACATCTTGCCATACTGCTGCAAGCGTGAAGAAGCCCCGGTCACGATGCTCGAGGCATGTGCCGGGGCTGTCTTCACTGGAAAGAACCGCCAGTGACCTTGCGGAGTGGGTTCTGTGAGGTCGACTTCTGCGGGTTCGGCTGAAGCGTGATCGAGAACACCCGGTTCTCCATCCCGTGCGTCGTCATATAAGCGTTCAAGAAGTTGGTTGTCGTGACTCCTACCGTGCTCAGCACGGTCATACGGAGTCCGTTGACAACGGACTGTCTCACGTTCTTACGGTCGAACGTCAGACGGGCGGTGGTCTTGAGTGCCTCGAAACGCTTCGTCTCTGTCGCTGTCGTCACCTTGCATCCTTCCTCTCTTGGGTACATGGGTCCTTTCACCCCCTAAGCCCCGCACCAAGGGCATGAAGCCGATGGGTACGGGGCTGTGGGGTTGGTTCAGGAGACTGGCTCCCGGACCACCTCGGTGACGGTGATGTCGGCGTCCTTGCTACGGGCCTGCTTCACCGCGGCCTTGACCTCGTCGTAGTCCTCGAGCAGCTCCCCGACCTTCGTCTTGGCGAAGCCCGACGCCTTGGCGGCGACGGCCATGCCTACGACGGCCTGGGTACCTGCGCCGACGGCGCTCACGACGTGAGGCGCGGCTGCGGTGGTGACCTGTGCGATGGTTCCGATCATGCTTGTCTCTCCTGGTGTGTGGGAGTGTCAGTTGTCTCACTGACTAACCCTACTATAACACATTGTTACACACTTGTCAAGGTTAGTCATAGACATGAAGAAGGCCCGACCTAAGGCCGGGCCTACTTCAGTCCTATCGTGCGGTCCTAGTTGGTGCTGGTGACCACGTTCTCGGGGCTGACGCTCTCTGTGTGACCACGGAGGTCCTTCAACCTCTTCGCCGCGTTACGGGTGTCGCGCATGTTGTTCACGAAAGCCGTCGCGGAGGAGATGGTGTAGGCGGCTCCGATGATGACCTGGATAGCGTGCTTCGCCTCGTGCTTGTTGATCATCTCTAGCTCCTATCAGGGACTCGTCAAGTAGAGGCTCGGACCGTCCTCCAGACGCCCCTTTCGGGGCGTTTCGTCCTGGCTTAGATGTCTCGGAGTGGGTTGCGGTTAATCTCGCTCAACGCTCGGTCGAGGTTGACGCTGCACCGCCGCTTGCGGCGGATGCTGAGCATCTGCTCGATGGATGCGAAGAGCTTGTTGATCCTGTCTCGCATGTTGTCCTCCTGGGACTCGTCAAGGGTGAGCTCGGACCGTCTCACCGACGCCCCTTTCGGGGCGTTTCGTCCTGGTCTTGGGGCCTAGTTGAAGATGTGCTGCCGGTTCTGGGCGTTGCTCGCGGTCTGCTGCGATAGTTGCGTGATCTCGTCGCGAGCGATGAGTGCGTTCTGCACCAGATCGTTGATGGCCTGTGCGGCGATAGCGCCGTTCAGGATCGTCGTGATGCTGGAGAACACAGCCCGCTGCTTGAGATCGGTCGAGCTGTCGTGTGCGTACTTCGCGAGCATTGCTGCGATACCGAACATGGCTTCTCCTATCAGGGACTCGTCAAGTAGTGGCTCGGACCGTCCACTAGACGCCCTCTGTGAGGGCGTTTCGTCCTGGTCTTACGAGTGAGGGCTGGATGTCTCGTAGCCGTTCCTGGTGAACCCGTTCTCCACGAGGATGGCGCTGGCGCTGAAGGCCAACAGGCTCTTGAAGTAGCCGGGAGAAGCCTCGATATTGGCTTCTTCGAGCTCTTCGAGAGCCTCATCGACGGTCAGCCGGCCTGCGCCGACCTCTTCGAGAACCGAGTCTCGGACCAGTTCATCGGTGAGGACCATCTCTAACTCCTTGGGACTCGTCAGTGGCGGCTCGGACCGTCCGCCTGACGCCTCAGAAGAGGCGTTTCGTCCTGGCTAGAGTGAGCGGATCTTCGCTCGAGCCGAAGCCGTCATGGCGTCGTCTCCGCTCTCACACGTCTCGCTCTCGCCTCTGTGCCTGCGGTCATGGCGTAGATCGTGTGCTCTAAGTCGTACATTGGGGGTATCTCTCACCTCCAATAGACACACCATAGCACACTTTACTGCCTCTTGTCAAGGGTTTGGAGCAGAAAAGCGCCTTGAAACATCAGAAAGCCCCTTATCCAACCCGTATAGGGCCAGATAAGGGGCTTGTTAGGCGTTTCTCAGGTACTCAGCGCTCTGGTCTGCATCTGGGGGCGTATGAGGCCACTGCCAGGTTCTCAGAGCGATTTCCACTGAGGTCCAGCTCGAGTCACCTCCTAACGGATCCGAAGACCTGGGTGACAAGCGGGCTGGATGCGTGCTCCACCAGAGTGTGACGTCCAATGGAGCGTGGCACTACTGGGCTAACGGAAAGAGTGCCAGATCCCGTGTGAGTCAGGTTTCTATACCGGGCACAACTCCGGTTCCACCGCTGCCGGACATGCTCACGGTATGCGCGTCGCGCTACTTACGCGGTGGATACAAGGTCATTGGTAGCTGTGAGTGTTGCTGTTGTCTACTTCGACCTTGCAACACAACTATAACAGATGTCAGCCTACTTGTCAAGGCTGATGTTGTACGGGTCTACGCCATTTTCTTCGACAGACCTTGCTTCGTACTCACGCGCGCCTGGATTCTCGTCATACCAGCGGACAACGTGGATGCGCTCGATGACGTCATACACCGCTGATGCCGCCACGAGGATCTGGATCGTGAACAACGCAGAGACCCCGAGCAGGTGGATGCCATCCCCGTTGTGGATCTGCCAGATCCTGACCGATGACACGACTGCGAGACCGAAGACGATCACCGCCTGGAGCGCGGTACGACGGATCAACGCCTTCGCGACGATAGTCCTGCCGTTCTTCATGCCGAGCTGTCGGAGCGCGGTGAGGTTGGAGATCGACTGCTTCAGGCTGTAGAGCACGACCCCGAGAGTGACGGTGTCGATGACGATGGCGACGATGAGCAGGATGATGAACGCAGTGCTCACTGTGAGTTCCTCAGAAGGTCGACCCGCTGCTGAAGGACCGTCAGACGTTGTCGAACCTCTGAGATCGGCATGGACCTAGCGCGATGGCTCTTCGCGGTGTAACCAACGCGTGTCTCGAGATCCTTGACCCTGCGGATGCAGGACACAAGCTCGGACCGCTCGCGCTCGATGTCGCGCACATCACGGAAGGCGGGGATGACCATGTCCGTCATCGCTTCTCAGCCTGACCTACGGCTGCCTCCCCTAGTGTAACAGCGCCAAGGGCGACTTCGCGCCACAGATCGCGGTCTTCCTTCATCTGGTCATGTTGTCCACGAGGCACGAGGTGTCCTGTCAGGATGAGTGCGAGCACGACGAAGGCAGTCCCAGGCCCGGAGAGCGCGGAGACGACTTCGGCGAGGCTCACGGCCTCTGCGACACCTGTGCTAGCTGCCTTCACCATCGGTGAGTTCCTTCTCGTAATGCGGAGGCGATGGCAGACCCAGGAGCCACCCGAACTTCTCTTCCTTGGTCTCGAGGAACCGGACCACGGTGTAGTAGAGCCCCACGAAGAGTGCATCCACGAGGCCATAGAGCGCGGGCTCGTCCAGGGTGACGTTGATGGTCGCCAGCCCCGACATGATGAGTCCCACCACGACCGGGACGAACGTCCTGATGACAGACTTCAGTAGATCTTCCATGCCAGCCCTCCATTGCTCTCAGTGAAGCGCACGTCACGCTCCGCGTCGCTGACTCAGGACTGGACGCCGTGGTAGAAGCGTCCCTGGAAATAGACGTTGTCCTCGGCGTAGAACGCCACCCAGACGACAGGCTCGCCTTCCTCGAGCTGGAACTGCCAGGTGCCTTCGTCGATCAAGATCCCAGTGACGGGGTTGCCCTCGGACTCAAGCCCCGGCCAGTACCCCGCGCGCTGCCCTTCCTGCCCCCACAGCACGATGGCAGTGGAGTCGTAGCCGCTCAGTGCTTCGCCCGAGTCCGCTGGTTGGAGGAAGGCGTCCGGGGCGAAGGGCTGCTGTGGCATCGAGTACTCGGTCACGTCTGCACCGTAGACTCCTGCATGGAAGGGCACCGCCATCGGGCTACCCGAACTGTCGTAAGCTCGGATCTCGCTGCGCTGCACGCTTCCCTTGCCTGCAAGTACGACCGGGACGATGGTCCAGCGCTTCCAGGGGTCATCGTTGGTCCCGTTGACATAGACGAAGAAGCCATCGAAGTCCGCAGGGTCGTCCGGCATCACCGGCAGCGGCTCCCGCGTCAGCGCAGCACCGGACTCCTTGGGAATGGATCCAGACCCGGCTTCGTAGTCCCAGGGAAACTTGGTGTCGTCCACGTTGGCCGACTGGCGGTTCGCCATCAACATCTTCGCCGGGTTCTTGTTGGTGGCTTTGTTGCGCTCGATGAGCTCGCTCAGGGTCGCGAGGTCCCTGAACTTCGAGTCGACGGTGAGTTCCGCTGTGGCACTCTCGAGGTTGATCTGTACCTGGGAGATGTGGAAGAGCACTCCTTCGTCGTCCTCGAGCATGTCCCCGCCGAGGAAGCGGTTCATGCGCTGGAGAACGATCCCTGCCTGCTGACGTGTCGCGCCGATGTTCGGCTGATACGACCCGTTGGTGTTGCCGAAGATGAGGTAGTTCTCCGCTGCCTTGTCGATGTCCTCTTCGTGAGTGGTGCCGACGACGTCATAGAAGTAGCTGTGCTGCGAGGTCAGCATGGTTCCCTCCGCCCACTCAACGATCCTGACCATGAAGCCTGCGAGCTGTCCACGGGTGAGATCGTCGTTGGGGCCGAACGTCCCGTCGCCATACCCCATTGCGATACCTGCTGCCTCGAGCTTCTCGATGTTCGCCTGGTGCGTGTTCCCAGCGACATCGGTGAAGTTGGTGGAGCCCGTCGGCAGCGTGTAGCCCATGTACTCAAGCAGCCGCACGAGCACGCTCGAGTACTGCCCTCTGGTCATCACCGCGTGCCGGTTGTCTTCGAGGTAGATGCCGAGCTCGAGGAGCTTGTCGAAGGTGTCGCTGATGGCAGGACCCTGCCCTTTGAACTTCTGGAGCAGGATGTTCTTCCCGGCTTTGATCTCGAACCGCGATGCTTCGACGGGGTCGATCTTGAGCGTGATGGTCCCGAAGTAGCCAGCGGTGAGCTCTCGGCGAACCTGCTGCCCTGCGCTCCTGCGTGCGTCACGGAGGCTGATACCTCCTCCGTACTGCTGGAGAGTCTCGACTCGCACGAAGTTGGGGTTGTAGACATCCGGCGGTGGATCCGTCGGTGCACCGCTCTCGGACAACTCCTTGTCAGCAGGATGCACCGTCTCGTCCCAACCGAGTGGGTGGTACTTGGTCACTGACGCGAGTCCCTCGTCAACTTCGACGATGTCGATCTCCGCGTTCCTCCAGGTGGTCGAAGACTCGTCAGTCCCTTCACCGAAGATGACATTGTTCGCCTGGGAGTGATCCGACTTCAGGTTGTGGGTGACCCCTGGAGCGCCGGTCAGCACGCGGTAGTCGATCTCCCTCTCATCACGGACCTTGAGAACTGGCTGTCGTCCGTCGTTCTTCATCAAGGTCCACTGACCACTGGCAGGACCATCATCAAGCCCGCTGTGGACCATGTCCGCCAAGAGACGCTGGACGTAGCCGGTCAGCGTCCGTTCCCACGCACCTGAGTAGCGCGTGAGCCAGCCGGTCCCTTCCTCGGCGTCGAGCCCTTCCGGGTACTCGATGATGCACGACTGGGTGCGCAGCGCTTCCTTGTCCTCGAACTCCTCCGTGATGGCGTGCTCGTAGAGCCGCATGTTCTCGAAGGAGCGGTTCTCCGGCGAGCGCACGTAGTAGTCGAGTTGGTACAGCGCGCCGATGCACTCGATAGTGAGCACCGAGTCGTCTTCGGCGAGGTCGTCGTCGATGGAAGCGATCATCCCTTCCCACAGGATGTCAATGGAGTCATCAGGCCGAACGAGACGGATATCAACCACTGCATGTGGCTGGAGCCAGAAGAGATCCGCTGCGCCGAGCACCTCGTAGGGCGTGATGGATGGGAACTCCAGCATCGCCGCAGCGTCCCCGAAGGGGTCTCCTGACGACCACGAGACGATCCTGGTCGGGATCCCACGGAAGAAGGTGACGTCCGTGTCGTTGATGACGATCTGGGGCTCGCCCCACTCGCCGAACCCGATACTCATACTGGCCTCCCGAACCTGTCGAGCATGATCTCTAGGCCACCTGAGAAGGTCGCGGTCTTGATCGCAACGTCATACCCAGATGGCGGTGCCACTCGAGCAGGTATCACATCTAGTTGCGCGCTCGCAGTCACCGTAGAGGTCGATGAGCCGAAGTCCTCACTAAGATCCTCGTAGTCTTCAGTAACGAGGTAGCCACCCTGCTCAAGAACGAGGTATTGGCTCGCTTCTGTTGCAAGGACGCCCATCACTTGATCCTGATGGTGAGTGAGCCAGGTCGGAACCCAACCTGCGCTCCTTCAGCGATGAACCGTTGCGTCATCCCTCCTGAGAAGAGCAACTGACCATCACCTGCCTCGTCGATTAGCGCCCACGCTCTGACTGCTCCCCACGCTGTGCTCGCAGCCGGGAACTGGAAGAAGACGCCGTTTGACTTGATCCCGTTGATCGCCGCAGGGAAAGCAACAGCATCGTTGGTGATCTCAAGTCGCGCGTAGTCGAGTGCAGTCACTTCTTGAAGGTCAGCGATCGACGATCCGAACGATGGTCGCGTAGAGAGCAGCGCGAGATGGACCAGCGCAGGCGTCCCGCTTCCGAGCTTCATTCCGAGGAGCTCGTTCGCCGTGTCACGATGGATCATCAGAACGCTCCTGCGACCGGCGACGGGTGCCGCATCGTGGTGAGTTGCACCGGGACCTTGAGCGCATTGACCGTCTCCGTGGCGAACGCGACGTCGTAGTCAGCGCGCTCACAGGTCCAGGTGTGCTGCTGCCCGTTCACGGTGATCTTCAGGTCGTAGCTGTACTGCTCGGTGAACGCCTCGAGGAGCGTCTGCACCCGTGTGTTGACAACGGGGTAGCTCTCGCCGTGGACATAGACGATCAACGACATCTCGACCGCGTCCTTGACCTCGTGCACGACGAACCGACCCTCGTAGAACGGCGACTGTGCGGTCTCCTTCCGCCAGGTGACCGTGCCGTTGCTGAGCTGCTTCGCGAGCTCGTAGGTGGCGATGTCGTTGATGTCGAGGTCAGCCATCCCCAGTTCAGTACGGGTGACGGCAGCAGTGAGGGTGAGCTCAGGCATCGGAGTGAACTCCTGCGAGACGTGAGTGACGACGCTTGCGGTCGAGCTTGCGCTGCATCTCGTTCGGGTCCTGCGCCTGGACGGTGATGGGACCGTAGGTGTTGCTCTCGGAACGCCCCATCTCTACGTTCTTCAACGCCTTGGTGAACGCCGCCACGAGATCCTGCTGTCCGCTTCCCGTCGGCTCTCGGCCTCTCGTGCGCGGGAGCGTGCCGACAGCGCCGCCCGAAGCGAACTTCCGCGCGTTCATGGCCTCCATCT
>LFIK01000646.1_pt1 | contig 26470 bp, 22 predicted proteins | sample 643401 | NCBI WGS metagenome assembly LFIK01 (sample SAMN03777447, study PRJNA286221) | soda lake metagenome | biome: soda lake; feature: Kulunda steppe; material: water; isolation source: sample T5-Br brine of Lake Tanatar-5 | place: Russia: Kulunda steppe | collected 2010-07
GAGGGGGCGCTTCGCGCCAGCGGGTGCGATGTGGCGGTGGCAATCACCGGTGTCGCCGGCCCGACTGGCGGCAGCATGGCCAAGCCGGTCGGGTTGGTGCATTTTGCCTGGGCTTTGCCGACAGGATCAGTCACGGCCTGCCGTTGGTATGGTGGTGATCGTGATACGGTTCGGCGCTTCGCCGTCGCCCAGGCGCTTCGTGGTGTGATCATGCAGTGTCGATCAGCGTGCTGATTTCACAGTCCTGAACCTGACTGTCCAGCCTTCTGGACAGTTCAAGGGGCGCGTTGGCGTCGTCTTTCATGGTAAAGTGTCAACAGTTCGGTGGGTTGCTGCCCCGGATCGGGTGGTCGCCTCGCGGTCCGGTTCTGTCTTCGACTGAATCAAGCCCGTGGTCGCCGTGGATTGACTGACAGGTCCAATGACCGATCAAATGACCGATGGGTTGGCAAGCCGGCGTTCCTTGATGGATCGCCTCACTATCGCCTCAATCAGGAGCGTCGAAATGGATGACAATCGCAAGAAAGCGTTGAGCGTGGCTCTCGGTCAGATCGAGAAGCAGTTCGGCAAGGGTGCCGTGATGCGGATGGGCGACGAGGGGGCTGTGAGGGATGTCGAGGCCATCTCGACCGGTTCACTTGCACTGGATGTTGCGCTGGGAATCGGCGGCCTGCCGAAAGGGCGTGTGGTCGAGATCTACGGGCCGGAGTCCTCCGGCAAGACCACCATGACCTTGCAGCTGATTGCCGAGGCGCAGCGCGCCGGTGGAGTTGCCGCGTTTGTCGATGCCGAACATGCGCTCGACCCCACGTATGCCGAGCGGCTTGGCGTCGATGTCGACGAGTTGCTGGTCTCGCAGCCCGATACCGGCGAGCAGGCGCTGGAAATCGCCGACATGCTGGTGCGGTCGGGCGCGGTTGATGTGGTCGTGGTCGACTCGGTGGCTGCGCTGACGCCGAAGGCCGAGATCGAGGGCGAGATGGGCGATTCGCACGTCGGCCTGCAGGCGCGGTTGATGTCGCAGGCACTGCGCAAGCTGACCGCCAACATCCAGCGCACCGGGACGCTGGTTGTTTTCATCAACCAGATCCGGATGAAGATCGGTGTGATGTTCGGCAGTCCGGAAACCACTACCGGGGGCAATGCGCTCAAGTTCTATTCGTCGGTGCGTCTCGACATCCGCCGCATCGGTGCGATCAAGCGCGGTGACGAAGTGGTCGGCAACGAGACCCGTGTCAAAGTCGTGAAGAACAAGATGGCTCCGCCGTTCCGTCAGGCCGAGTTCGAGATCCTCTATGGCGAAGGCATTTCCCGGCATGGCGAACTGATCGAGCTCGGCGTGCGCCACGGCCTGGTCGACAAGGCTGGCGCCTGGTACAGCTACGGCGGCGACCGGATCGGTCAGGGCAAGGAAAACGCCAAACGGTTCCTGGCTGAAAACCCCGAGCGTGCCGCCGCCCTCGAACAGGCATTGCGCGAACTGCTGCTGCCGGCCCGCAAGGCCGCGCCGCAGGCGACTCCGGCCGAGAGTTGAGGCGCCTGCACCTTGGCGTCTACCAGCGAATCGGCAACGGCTTGCGCCATGGCCAGTCTGGCGCGTCGCGAGCACAGCGGTGCGGAACTGCGCCGCAAGCTCGAACGGCGCGGTTTTTCGGCTGACACAATCGAAGACACCATCCAGGAGCTGGAGAGTGGCGGCTGGTTGTCGGAACAGCGCCTGGTCGACGCGGTCATCAGAAAGTGCCTGCGGCACGGCCGCGGGCCGCTTCGGTTGCGCGTCGAGCTGCATGAACGGGGTGTCGACCCGGCGATCTTCGAGCCTGCACTCGAGGCGCTGGATGTCGACTGGGATGCGCTTGCAGCGGCGCAGCTGCGCAAGCGCTTCGGCGACGCGCCGGCAGAAGATCGTCGCGAACTGGCAAGACGCGGGCGGTTTCTGCAGGGCCTCGGGTTTCCACCGGCAGCCATCTGGCGCTGCCTCGATCGCGCCGGGCGGGATCAGGATATCGACACGGAATGGGATGAAGCATGAACAGCAGTCAAGTCCATGAGCGTCTGGGTCATCATGCACCGAACAGCAGTGCCGGGTTGCGATCGCGGTTCCAGCGGTTCTTCGAACAGCGTGGTCACACCATCGTTCCGAGCGCCTCGCTGATTCCCGGTACCGATCCGACGTTGCTCTTTACCAATGCCGGTATGGTGCCGTTCAAGGACGTGTTCCTCGGCCAGGAGCAGCGCGATTATCGCCGCGCCGTGTCTGCGCAGCGCTGCGTGCGTGCCGGCGGCAAGCACAACGATCTTGAGAACGTCGGTTATACCGCTCGCCATCACACATTCTTCGAAATGCTGGGCAACTTCAGTTTCGGGGATTACTTCAAGCGAGACGCCATCCGCTTTGCCTGGGCGTTCCTGACCGAGGAGATCGGTCTCCCGGCCAATCGCCTCTGGGTCACTGTGTACGAGGAGGATGACGAAGCGGCAGCGATCTGGCTCGACGAGATCGGCGTTCCCGTCGAGCGGTTTTCACGGATTGGCGCGAAGGACAATTTCTGGTCGATGGGCGACACCGGCCCGTGTGGCCCGTGTACCGAAATCTTCTACGACCATGGGCCTTCGGTTCCCGGCGGACCACCAGGAACGCCTGAAGAAGACGGTGATCGCTACATCGAAATCTGGAATCTCGTGTTCATGCAGTACGATCGTGCTGCCGATGGCACGTTGACCCCGCTTCCAAGCCCCTGTGTCGATACCGGCATGGGGCTGGAGCGCCTGGCAGCGGTCGTGCAGGGCGTGCACAGCAATTTTGAAATCGATCTGTTCGAGGAACTGATTGACGCTGCGGCTCGGGCGACGGCAACCACCGATCGCGGCAACAGCTCGCTACGAGTCATCGCCGACCATATTCGCGCCTGTGCCTTTCTCATCGTCGACGGCGTGGTGCCGGGCAACGAGGGGCGCGGCTATGTGCTGCGCCGCATCGTGCGTCGTGCCGTGCGGCACGGCTACAAGCTCGGCCAGCAGCAGCCGTTCTTCCATCAGCTGGTCGACCCGCTGGTGGCCGTCATGGGAGACGCCTACCCGGAACTGCGCGATGCAGCACCGCACGTTGCTGCTGTGCTGTTGCGTGAGGAGCGCCAGTTCCACGAGACGCTGGAGCTCGGTCTGGGCTTGCTTGACGAGGTGTTGGGAGGCCTGGAGGGAGGCGTCATCCCCGGTGAGACCATCTTCCGCCTCTACGACACCTTCGGCTTTCCGGTCGACCTGACCGGCGACATTGCCCGAGAGCGTGGCCTGACGCTCGACATGGACGGATTCGAGCGTTGCATGACCGCGCAGCGTGAGCGTGCACGTGCAGCGAGCCGTTTCCGGTCCGGTCATGGCGATGCGCTGCAGGTCGACCATGCGTCGACATTCTCCGGTTACGACACGCTTGCCGACCACGGTGAGGTGACTGCGCTGTTTCGCGACGGCGCAGCGGTTGACGCGCTGGCACCCGGTGAGCGCGGCGTGGTGGTGCTCGATCGGACACCGTTCTACGCCGAGTCCGGCGGTCAGGTCGGTGACACCGGCCGTTTACTGGGCGAGGGCAATGCGTGCTTTCTGGTCGAGGATACGCAACGCTACGGCGCTGCACATGGCCATCTGGGAGTGGTCGAGGCGGGGGGGCGTGCCCTGACCATCGGCGATCGGTTGCGCTGCGAAGTCGATGCGCAGCGTCGCGAGGCTATCGTGCTGCACCACTCGTCGACGCATCTGCTGCATGCCGCGTTGCGTCAGGTGCTTGGCAAGCACGTGACGCAGAAAGGCTCGCTGGTTGCACCGGATCGGCTGCGTTTCGACTTCTCGCACCCCGAGCCGGTCTCGAGTGACGAGCTGCAACGCATCGAGCGGCTGGTCAACGACTGGGTCAGGACCAACGTCGAGGGTGAAAGCCGCACCATGCCTTTCGATCAGGCCATTGCCGCTGGGGCGCTGGCGCTGTTCGGCGAGAAATACGGTGATGAAGTCCGCGTGCTGCGCTTCGGCGAGCATTCGACCGAGCTGTGTGGCGGTACACATGTCCGGCGAACCGGTGATATCGGTGTGTTCAAGATCGTCAGTGAAAGCGGTGTTGCATCGGGAATCAGGCGCATCGAGGCCATGAGTGGCGCCTGTGCCCTCGACCATGTCGCGCAGCAGGAACAGCGCCTTCAGCTCGTGTCGTCACGGCTCAAGATCTCTCCCGATCAGATCGAGTCGCGGATCGACCAGTTGCTCGAGCGGCAGCGCACCGCGGAGAAGGAATTGCAGCGTCTGCGCCAGCGCCTCGCCAGTGGCGGTGGCGGTGCATCCGACGACGACGTCGTCGAGGTGGCAGGCGTCAAGGTTGTGGCCCGCGCGCTTGACGGTGCCGATCCGGCGGCGCTGCGCAATGCGGTCGATGGGCTGAAGCAGCGCCTTGGCAGTGCCGCGATTGTGCTTGCCGCAGTCGATGATGGACGGATCCGGCTGGTCGCCGGTGTGACCGATGATCTTGTCGGTCGCCTGCCGGCCGGTGAGCTGGTCAACGCCGTGGCGTCGCGGGTCGGCGGCAAGGGGGGTGGGCGTGCCGATCTGGCACAGGCCGGTGGCAACCAGCCGGATCTGCTGCCAGCAGCACTGGCCAACGTGCCGGACTGGGTCCGCTCCAGGCTGGGTTGAGGATACGGAAAGCATGGCGTTGATTGTTCAGAAGTACGGCGGAACCTCGATGGGGTCCCCCGAACGCATTCGCAATGTCGCCGACCGGGTGCTCCGTACGCGAGCGGCTGGCAACGATGTGGTGGTTGTGGTGTCGGCGATGAGCGGCGAGACCAACCGCCTCATCGGGCTCGCGCAGTCGCTGCATCCTGAGCCTCCGCCACGTGAGCTCGACCTGTTGCTGTCGACCGGCGAGCAGGTCAGCATCGCGCTGCTCGGTATGGCGCTGCACGCCTCTGGCGTCAAGGTGCGCTGTTACACCGGGGCGCAGGTGCGGATTCTGACCGACAGTGCGCACAACAAGGCGCGTATCCAGGAAATCGATGCCAGAGTGGTCACAGAGGATCTGGCCATGGGGCGAATCGTGGTGGTCGCCGGCTTCCAGGGTGTCGATGCGAGTGGCGCGATCACAACACTGGGGCGTGGTGGATCGGATACCACCGCGGTTGCACTCGCTGCAGCGCTGGGTGCCGAGGAATGCCAGATCTATACCGATGTCGACGGCGTCTACACCACTGATCCGCGTGTGGTCGACAAGGCGCGCCGATTGAATCGCATTACCTTCGAGGAAATGCTCGAGATGGCCAGCCTCGGGTCAAAGGTGCTGCAGATCAGGGCGGTCGAGTTTGCTGGAAAGTATCATGTGCCGTTACGCGTACTCTCGTCATTTGAGGATGGAGAGGGTACACTCATTACCTTCGAGGAAGATGACATGGAAGCACCGCTGATTTCGGGTATCGCGTTCAACCGCGACGAAGCCAAGTTGACGGTCATCGATACGCCGGACCGGCCAGGAATTGCCGCACACATTCTGGGGCCGATCTCGGATGCCAACATCGAGATCGACATGATTGTTCAGAACGTGAGCAAGTCGGGCTCGACAGATTTTACCTTCACGGTCAACAAGGCCGACCACAATCGCGCGCTGGCGACGTTGCGCGAGACGGTGGAACAGATGGGGGCGGGGTCGGTCTATAGCGATACAGCGATCGTCAAGTTGTCGCTGGTTGGTGTTGGCATGCGCTCCCATGCTGGTGTTGCGTCGCGGATGTTCCGGACCCTCGCTGAAGAGGGGATCAATATCCAGATGATCTCGACGTCGGAAATCAAGATTTCCGTGGTGATCGAGGAGAAGTACCTGGAGTTGGGAGTGAGAGCACTCCACAAGGCCTTTGGACTCGACCAGGAAGAGCATCCGGTCAGTGTCGAAGGGGAAAATGGGAAGTAGGTCCCCGGGGCGTTTGCGGGGTTCTGGTTGTCGGATACAGCGGTTCGGCCCGGCAGGGTCTGATGGTCCGGCGAACGAGATGGCTGATGTGGCTTGTTGCGGGCGTGATGCGAGCAGTTCCGCAGCCACACTGAGGAGAGAGGCAATGCTGATTCTGACCAGGCGCGTGGGTGAGACGCTCATGATTGGAGACGAAACCACTGTCACTGTGCTGGGTGTCAAGGGTAACCAGGTACGTATCGGGGTGAATGCTCCCAAGGATGTGTCGGTGCATCGTGAGGAAATCTACGATCGCATTCAGCAGGAGAAGGAAGCGGAAGCGGTCGACGATTCGCGCAACTGATCCGCACTCGGCGCGGCTGTCCAGCTGGTCTTGAAGTTCAGGACCCGGCAGCGCCGTGTGGTCAAATTGCGCGCCCCGTCTCTTTACGTGGTGTTCAAAATACCGTATCGTTTGCGCGGAATGATTCGGAGAGGTGGCCGAGTGGCTGAAGGCGCTCCCCTGCTAAGGGAGTATGGGTCAAAAGCTCATCGAGGGTTCGAATCCCTCCCTCTCCGCCAGTTTCTGGATGCGGATTGATGAGATGAACCGCACCCTGCATCCGGTCGCATGTAAGCGCAGGTTTTTCCCCTCTTGCTGACATGTGTCGCGCCGGTCTGCTAGACTGCACGTGTTGTTTCGGAGAAGGTTTGGCGTTCCTGATCTGTCGCTGAGGATCTGCCTGACTGCCGGTTTTTCCGTTACCACCTCTGTATCGACTGTTGATAGTTGCAATGGTGACGGTGCCGGTCCCCTCGCAACGAGAAACTGTGAACCCGGTCAGGCCCGGAAGGGAGCAGCCGTAGCAGTGGATTCGTGTGCCGGGGTGTGGCTGGCACCGGCGCCGCCCGATGCTGGCCGGTTGAGGGTCTGGTAACGGGCAGCTTCCGGTCCTGTCAGCGCCTGCCAAGCGGTTGTTGCGGAGCCAAGATGAGCTATCAGGTCCTGGCCAGGAAGTATCGGCCCCGCGATTTTACCGAGATGGTGGGTCAGGCTCACGTCCTGCGCGCCCTGATCAATGGTCTTGATCAGCAGCGTCTTCATCATGCCTTTCTTTTTTCCGGTACGCGCGGTGTCGGCAAGACCACGCTCGCGCGTATTCTTGCTCGTTGCCTCAATTGCGAAAACGGCGTCACCAGCCGACCCTGCGGCGTGTGCAATGCCTGTGTGGAAATTGGCGAAGGGCGTTTTGTCGATCTGATCGAAGTCGATGCGGCGTCGCGCACGCGTGTCGAGGATACCCGCGAGCTGCTCGATAACGTCCAGTACGCGCCGACCCGCGCGCGCTACAAGATCTACCTGATCGACGAAGTGCACATGCTTTCGACGCACAGCTTCAACGCCTTGTTGAAAACGCTTGAAGAGCCGCCGCCGCATGTCAAGTTTCTGCTCGCGACGACCGACCCGCAGAAACTGCCGGTAACAGTGCTGTCGCGTTGTCTTCAGTTCAACCTCAAACGTGTGCCGCCGGACCTGATCGCCGGGCATCTGCAGCATGTGCTGGAGCTGGAACAGGTCGCGTTCGAGGAGCGCGCGCTCAGGCGGCTCGCCCGGGCTGCCGATGGTAGCCTGCGCGACTCGCTCAGCCTGACCGATCAGGCAATCGCGCATGGCGCCGGACAGGTGACCGAGACAGCGGTTGTCGACATGCTTGGCAGTATTGAGGACGACGCCGTGTTGCGTTGCCTTGAAGGCTTGTCGAGCAGCGACGGCGCCGCGGTGCTCGCCGTCGCCGCCGAACTCGCCGAGCAGGCTGTGGATGCCCAGAGCGTGTTGGCCAGCATGCTCGATGTTCTGCACCGGCTTGCGCTGCTGCAATGGGTGCCAGAGAGCTTGCCCGAGCACGAACCCGAGCGCGATCGTCTGCTTGATCTGGCAGCCCGGTTGTCCCCTGAAGACGTACAGCTGTTCTATCAGATCGGCGTTCAGGGGCGGGAGGATCTCGGTCTGGCGCCCGATCAGCAGGCTGCCTTCGAGATGCTGCTGCTGCGGATGCTGCATTTTCGACTCGACGTGCTGTCTGCGCCCGAACCAGGCGCGACTCACGGTCAGGCCGCCGAGTCGCCACCAGCGTACCAGACGCAAACGCTGCGGCCTGATGGCGCCGCTGACCGCGGTCGGTCAGGTAAACCGCAGCCGGGCAGGGCAGCCGCTGCGCTCGCTGCGGTTCAGCGCGAGCGAGCCGAACGCAAGGCGCAGCCCGAACGCAAGACACGCCCCGAAAACAAGCAGGAGCCTGAGCACAAGGCGCGGCCTGAACGCAAGCCACAACATGCTGCTGCGCCGCCACCGCCGGCGCAGCACGCTCCGCACGCTGGCGTCCGCGAAGCGACGGATGCGTCGATGCCTCGTCCGGCACGACGTCCGGACCCGAGCGGCTCGACGGATCACCCTGTAGCGACGACGGTGCTGACCGATCGCCTGCCCGATGCCGATGCGTGGAATGCGCTGGTTGCGCGACTTGCATTGACTGGCGTTGGCAAGGCGCTGATCACGCATTGCGAGTGGGTTGGCTGCGAAGGCAGGCGGTTGATGCTGCGTCTGCCACAGGCGCAGGCAGCGCTGCGCGTGCCGGGAGCCGAACAACGGATCGAACAGGCGCTTGCTGATGCGCTGGATTCACCTGTCTCGCTGCAGATCGATATGGTGTCGGACAGTGCTGAACTGGATACGCCCGCTGCGCGGCAAGGGGCGCTGGAGCAGGAGCGTCAGCATGCCGCCGAAGCGGCGATCGACGCCGATCCGACAGTGCGAACGCTGCGTGATGTCTTCGGTGCGGAACTGATTCGTGATTCCATCCGTCCGATCAACCAGAACAGGAGCGCGTGAGATGATGAAAGGCGGTATCGGTAATTTGATGAAGCAGGCCCAGAAGATGCAGGCCAGCATGCAGAAGGTGCAGGAAGAGATTGCCACGATGGAGATTGTCGGTCAGGCCGGCGGTGGCCTGGTCAGCGTGACCATGACCGGCAAGCACGAGGTCCGTCGCATCGACATTGACGACAGTCTGTTCGAGGATGACAAGGACATGCTCGCCGACCTGGTCGCTGCTGCGGTCAACGATGCGGTGCGCCGCGTGCAGGAAGCGACGCAGGAGAAAATGAGCGAAGTGACATCCGGTCTGAATCTGCCACCCGGCATGAGTCTGCCATTCTGATCGGCGCGTCGGCACGATGTCCTACTCGCCGCTGATTCGCGACCTGATCGAGGCCCTGCGTTGTCTGCCCGGTATCGGCCCGCGCAGTGCGCAGCGTGCTGCGTTGCATCTGCTGCAGCGCGATCGCGACGGAGGTACGCGTCTGGCTGCGGCACTGGCGGAGGCGATGGCGCATGTCGGGCAATGCGAGGAATGCCGCTTGCCGACCGAGGCGGCGGTATGCAGTCTATGCGCCAGTGCGCGCCGTGATTCCGGGCTGTTGTGTGTGGTCGAAAGCCCGGGAGATGTCTTTGCACTGGAAAAGGCGACGGATTTTCGTGGCCGCTATTTTGTTCTGCTTGGTCGGCTTTCGCCGCTGGATGGTATCGGGCCTGACGACCTTGGGCTCGACCGGCTGGACGCCAAACTGCGCACAGGGGAGGTGCGCGAACTGATTCTGGCGGTCAGTCCCACCGTCGAGGGCGAGGCGACCGCGCAATACATGCTGGCAATGGCCGCCGCACATGGTGTTCCATGTACACGGATTGCCCATGGCGTGCCGATTGGCGGCGAGCTGGAGCATGTCGACAGCGGAACGCTCTCCCATGCGTTCGCCGGGCGCAGGACGCTCGACTGAGTGGCGGCTCGTCGTGTGTGTCGTCACTACTGGCGCTTCTGCTGACGTTCGGCGGTCAGGCGCTGCAGGCTGATCAGGCGAGAAGCATGCACGGCGCCAGACGCCAGCGCCGCCAGCAGCGCGCATCCTGGTTCGCTGCGATGCGTGCAATCCCGAAAACGGCAACGTCCGAGGTGTCTGGAGATGTCCGGAAATCCGGCTTCGATGTCATGATCACTCAGATGATCCAGGCGCAGGATTCGCACGCCGGGAGAGTCGATCAGGCCGCCACGATCGCCGAGTCGGTACAGCGTGGTCTCGCTGGTCGTGTGACGGCCCTGGCCGCTGGCGGCTGACAGCGCTTGCGTGCGGGCGCTGCGATCCGGCAGCATGGCGTTGACCAGTGAGGATTTGCCGACGCCGGACTGGCCAAGCAGGATTCCGGTGGTGTCGAACAGCCGCTCGCGCAGCGTCGTGATTCCGCTTCCGGTCAGCGTGCAGGTGTGGACCAGCGTCACACCGAGGTCACGATACAGGGTCAGGATGGTGTCCGGTGGCTTGCCGAGATCGGACTTGTTCACAACGATCAGTGGCACGATGTCGAGATGCGAAGCCAGTGCCAGGTAGGCATCGATCAGATGAACATCGGGCTCGGGCTCGGCGGCGATGACAATCATCATCACTCCGAGATTCGCTGCCAGCGGTCTCGGCTTGCCGCGGAAGTCGGCACGTTCGATCAGATTGCTGCGCGGACGCCGCTGCTGGATCACGCCAAGACCTGCATCCTCGACAGCAACTTCGACCAGATCGTTGCAGACCAGCCGCCCGATGCGGCGTTGGTGACGGCAGTAAAGCAGCTGATCGGGGGCGACCTCGACCAGACATCCCTGGCCGTGGCTGACCACCACCCGGCCAAGCGGAAAGCCGTGTTCTCTGGTAGCATGCAGGGACTCGATCATGGAACAGGAACCCACTCGGTCATGCCTGAATTTCCCGCGTCGCGCTTACCTGCAGCAGGTTGTGATGCATCCAATCTGATCTGGATCGATCTGGAAATGACCGGCCTTGACACCAGTCGGGATGCCATCATCGAAATTGCCACAATCATCACCGACAGCCGGCTGCACATTCTCGCTGAGGGTCCGGTCATCGCCATCCATCAACCCGAGTCGGCCCTGCTCGGCATGGATGCCTGGAACACCCGCCAGCATGGGCAGTCGGGGCTGATTGATCGTGTGCGCCGTAGCCGCCATGATTATGCCGCGGCCGAACAGGAAACGCTCGATTTCGTGAAGCGTTGGGTGCCGCGAGGCGCATCGCCGATGTGTGGTAACAGCATCTGCCAGGACCGACGTTTCTTGTATCGGTTGATGCCACAACTGGAAGGCTGGTTTCACTACCGGCACATTGATGTCAGCACGATCAAGGAGCTGGCGCAACGCTGGGCGCCCGATGCGGCGCGCGGCTTTCGCAAGTCCGGTGCGCATCTCGCGATGGATGACGTCCGAGAGTCGATTCGCGAGCTCCGTCATTACCGTGACGTCTTCATTCGGGTCGCGCCCGACGAACAGGATGACGAAGACGACGAGGACGCGCTGGACATGCACCACCACAACGCGTGAGCGGGTGTGGCGGGCGCCGGCAGCGTTTCAATCACGTCTCGATCGGCACGTGCGGGTCATTGCCCCATTCCGACCAGCTCCCGACATAGCCGCGAACCCGCTCGAATCCGAGATGCTTCAGCATGACCCACAGCAGCGCCGAGCGGTGATGCGTCTGGCAGTACACGATCAATTCCCGATCGCGTGCGTCGGGGTCGACACCGCGTGACGCAAGCAGCGTGCGCAATTGCATGTCGGGGAGCAGGCGGCCAGCGCGCGCGGGGTCGCGAACCTCGGTCCAGTCGAGGTTGATGGCTCCGGGAATATGCCCGGGGCGCGCAGCACGCTGATCAATGCCTGCATACTCTGCCGGGCTGCGAGCGTCCAGCACGGTGACGTCTGGCGCCCCGAGTCGAGCCAGTACGCCGTCACGATCGACGTATGCCGACGATGTTGCGGCAGGCGTCAACGCGCCTGGTGTCGCCGCAGCATCGTCGGCACCAGGCGGCGTTTGCACATCAACGCCCTGTGCGACAGCGCGACCGTCGGCGACCCAGCCCTGCAGCCCGCCGTTCAGCAGGCGTGTATTGGTCAGTCCGAGGCATGCCAGCGTCCAGATCAATCGACTGGCCTTGCCGCCGCCACTGCTGTCGTACGCAACCACCTGCGACGCGTGATCGATACCGAGGTGGGTCACGATATCGCGCAGCCGACCATCGTCGGGAAGCAGCCCCATGGCGGGAGGTTGCTGACGCACCAGCAACGGATAGTCGAGCTGTCGCGCGCCGGGAACATGCTGTTGCTGATACCGCGCTGCGTCGTCGACATCGACCAGCACCAGCGTCGGATCATCCAGCAGTGCAGACAACGCATCGGGTTCGATCAACAGGCCTTGCCGGGTGACTGTTGTCATGACCTTGTCGCTCCTTCGGATGTGCTCATTGACGGTCTGCGGCAGCAATCACGTCCAGCCAATGCCGAACGGGGACATCCGCTGCAGCATCGAGGTGCGTCAGGCAGCCGATGTTTGCGGTCAGGATCATCTCCGGCCCGCCGGACTGCAGATGGTCGAGCTTGTTGCGGCGCAGCTGTTTCGATAGCGCAGGCTGCAGCACCGAGTAGGTGCCTGCCGAGCCGCAGCAGAGATGTGCATCGGCGACCGGGCAGAGTTCGAAGCCGAGTCGGGTCAGCAACGACTCGACGCGACCGCCAAGTTTCTGGCCGTGCTGCAACGTGCAGGGCGACTGGAACGCAACCCGCTCGGGAGCGCCGGGAGCGCGTCGCAGCCGCGGCTCCTCGTCGAGCAGGAACTCGACCGGATCACGCGTCAGTGCGCTGATGCGGGCTGCGCGTTCGGCGTAGACCGGGTCATCCCGCAGCAGGTGACCGTACTCCTTGATCTGGACACCACAACCACTGGCGTTGACGATGATCGCTTCCGCACCAGCTTCGATATGCGGCCACCAGGCGTCAATCACCGCTCTGATCCGATCGCTGGCGCGGTCGGGGCTGCCGAGATGTTGATCGATCGCGCCGCAACAAACGCTGCCCGGCGTACGCACCACACTGACGCCGAGTGCATCCAGCAGACGCGCGGTGGTCGGATTGATTGTGGGTTCCATGGCAGGTTGCACGCAGCCTTCGAGCATCAACACCTTGCGTTGATGCCGCTCGGGCGCCGGCCACGCAGGTGCCGGACGTACCGGAGGAATCTTTTCGCGCAGTGAACCCGGGACCAGCGGGCGGACTCGCTGACCAATGCGCAGCAACGTTCCGAACAGGGCGCGGCGAGGCAGGACGTTGCGCAGCGCCCAGCGCAGCAGGCGCTTGTCGCTGGTGCGTTCGACGCGTTGCTCGACCAGTTCGCGACCGATATCGACCAGCTTGCCGTACTCGACCCCAGACGGGCAGGTGGTTTCACACGATCGACAGGTCAGGCAGCGATCCAGATGCAGTTGGGTGGTGGCCGTTGTCTCCTTGCCCTCGAGCATCTGTTTCATCAGATAGATGCGGCCACGCGGGCTGTCGAGCTCATTGCCGAGCAGCTGATAGGTAGGGCATGTGGCGAGACAGAACCCGCAGTGGGTACAGGTCCGCAGGATACGATCGGCTTCCTGGCCGGCAGCCGTGTCGCGCAGTGCTGGTTCGATGGCAGTCTGCATGCGCCAATCCTCTCCGGTAATCAGCCCGCGAGCATGTTGTTCTGTCTTCGGGCTGTGGTGGCGATGACTCAGATGTCGGTATACATGCGTCCCGGGTTAAAGATCCCGGTTGGGTCGAACGCGGCTTTCAGGCGTTCATTGAGACGTTTCGTGATCGGATCCAGCCCGTCGAAGACCGCCACGTCAGCTGCTTCTTCCGCTTCGGCCGTCCGGAACAGCGTGGCATGCCCGCCCAGTGTTCGTACCCGCTCACGCAGGGGGCCGCAGTCACAGGGGCCGCGATACCAGCGCAGCTGACCGTTCCAGTCGTGCCACTCGGCACCGCCGAGATCAAGCTCGGGAGCCAGCGGTGGCAGAGCAATACGCCATAACGGCCGGTCGGTCGAGTCCTGAAACCACGGCAGCCGCTGATTGACCAGATCCGTCCACCACTGATCGGCGGCGTCAAGCAGATCACCGCCAATGGCCTCACCGGCTGCAATGACCGCCGACTCCGACCCGGACAGCCGTAGCCGCAACAGCCCGTCGTGCCAGCTGGCGCCGGAGATCGGGTAGCCGAGACGAAAACCGTGTTCGACCTGTCGCATTGCAGTGACGGCATCGATGGCGATCACCCGCGTCTGCTCGAGCCGTGGTGCCGGCAGCACCTTCATCGAAACCTCGGTGATGATGCCCAAGGTGCCGAGTGCACCGGTCACCAGACGGCTGACATCATAACCGGCAACGTTCTTCATGACCTCGCCGCCATAGCGGTCGTGATCGCCATGCCCGTTGATCAGCCGGACGCCGAGGATCAGATCGCGGGCGCTGCCGCTCCATGGTCGGCGAGACCCCGACAGGCCGGTCGACACCGCGCCACCGATCGTTGCGGTGCCGGTGAAGTCGGGTGGTTCGAATGGCAGCATCTGCCCGGCATCGGTGAGCAGCGTGCGAATCTCGGCGAGTGGCGTCCCGCACCGTGCGGTGATGACCAGCTCGGTCGGGTCATAGTTGACCACGCCGCGATGGCCGCGCACGTCAAGCTCGCGACCATCAACGGGGTTGCCGTAGAACGCCTTGCTGTCACCGCCGCGAATGCGCAGTGGATGACGCTCGGCCAGTGCGGCGCGGACGTGCTCGAGCAGTTCTGCTGACAGATCAGTATTGGTCGGCATGCTCAGAACCGTGGCAAATCGGCATGCGGCAAGCGCCCGCCACGCACATGCATGGCGCCGAACTCGGCACAGCGATTGAGTGTTGGAATCGCCTTGCCGGGGTTCAGCAGGCCGGTCGGATCGAACGCCCGCTTGACGGCATGAAACTGGCTCAGCGCGCCCGGAGCGAACTGGACGCACATCTGGTTGATCTTTTCCATGCCCACTCCGTGTTCGCCGGTGACAGTTCCGCCGACTTCGACACACAGCTCGAGAATGCGGCCACCGAGCGCTTCGGTTCGCTCGAACTCACCCTCGACATTGCCGTCGTAGAGAATCAGCGGATGCAAGTTGCCGTCGCCGGCATGGAACACGTTGACCACACGCTGCTGGTATGTCTGACTGAGTTGATCCATGCGCTGCAGCACCTCGGCAAGGCGCTTGCGGGGGATGGTGCCGTCGATACAGTAATAATCCGGCGAGATGCGGCCGACCGCCGGGAAGGCAGCCTTGCGACCGGCCCAGAATCGTTGTTTTTCCAGTGCATCACGGGCGATGCGGATGGCGCTCGCGTGGTGCGTTTCGAGGATGGTGGTGACCGCCTGCAATTGGTCATCGACCTCGGCCCGAGTGCCGTCCAGTTCACAGATCAGGATCGCAGCGGCGTCGACCGGATAGCCGGCGCGGACAAAATCCTCGGCGGCACGGATTGCCGGGTTGTCCATCATTTCCAGCCCCCCGGGGATGATGCCGCCGGCAATGATTGCTGCGACGGCATGCCCTGCATCCTCGACGCTGTCGAACGCGGCGAGCAGGACGTCCTTGACGGGCGGCTGCGGCAGCAGCTTGACGCAGACTTCAACAAGCACGCCAAGCATGCCTTCCGATCCGGTTACCGCACCGAGCAGATCAAGCCCCGGCGCATCGGGTGCTTCGCTGCCGAGGGTGATCAGTTCGCCCTCGACAGTGAGCATGGTCACCGTCAGGACGTTGTGAACAGTCAACCCGTATTTGAGGCAGTGAACGCCGCCAGCGTTCTCGCTGACATTGCCGCCGATCGTGCAGGTGATCTGTGAAGAGGGGTCGGGGGCATAATACAGCCCCTGCGGCGCCGCGGCCTCGGAGATGGCAAGGTTTCTGACGCCGGGCTGAACCCGGGCAATGCGCCGCTCACCATCGATGTCGAGAATGCGGTTGAAGCGGGCCATACTGAGCAGCAGGCCTTGTGGGTGCGGTAGAGCGCCGGCTGACAGCCCGGTACCGGCGCCGCGGGCGACCACCGGAACGCCGAGCCGATGGCAGATCCGCAGCACGGCTTGTACCTGGTCGACCGTCTCGGGGATGGCAACGACCAGCGGCAACTCCCGATAGGCAGACAAGCCATCGCATTCGAAAGGGCGCTTTGATTCTTCATCGACCAGCAGCGCATCGGCCGGGAGCACGGCGGAAAGCTCCCGGACCAGATCTGGTTGCGAAACGTCAAAGCAGAGGTCTTCTTCGCGAAAAACCGTCGCCATCGCGCACGCTCCTCCATCTGTTCAGATGGCGAGTCTAGCACAGAGACGACGGCTGACGAGCCTTGATCAATCGTCGTGCGAACGGTCTCCGGCGAGGTACAGCCAGGTCTGGATGACCGAGTCCGGATTCAGCGAGACGCTGTCGATACCTTCCTCCATCAGCCAGTGCGCCAGTTCGGGGTGATCCGATGGGCCCTGGCCGCAGATGCCGACGTACTTGCCTTGTCGCCGACACGCCTGAATGGCCATGTGCAGCAAGGCTTTCACCGCTTCGTCGCGTTCGTCGAACAGGTGGGCGATCAGACCGGAGTCGCGATCGAGGCCCAGCGTCAGCTGCGTGAGATCGTTCGAACCAATCGAGAAGCCGTCGAAGATCTCGAGGAACTGATCGGCGAGCAGCGCGTTCGACGGCAGTTCGCACATCATGATCAACCGCAGGCCGTTCTCGCCACGGCGCAGGCCGTTTTGTGCCAGCAGTTCGACCACCTCACGGCCCTCGGCAACCGTACGCACGAACGGGATCATGATCCAGACATTGGTCAGCCCCATCGTGTCGCGGACTCGCTTCAGCGCCCGGCATTCGAGCTCGAAGCAGTCGCGGAAGGCGTCGGAAATGTAGCGCGAGGCGCCACGGTATCCGAGCATGGGGTTTTCCTCGTCCGGCTCGTACTGCGCGCCGCCGATCAGGTTGGCGTATTCGTTCGACTTGAAGTCGGACATACGGACGATGACCGGCTTCGGCGTGAACGCGGCGGCGAGCGTGGCGATGCCTTCGACCAGACGATCGACGAAGAAATCGACCGGGCTGGTGTAGCCGGCGATCTGCGTCCGGATCACGTGCTGCAGTTCGGGCTCCTGCTCGTCGAAGCGCAGCAACGCCTTCGGGTGAATGCCGATCATCCGGTTGATGATGAACTCGAGCCTGGCAAGGCCGATACCGGCATTCGGCAGGCTGGCGAAATCGAAGGCGCGATCCGGGTTGCCGACATTCATCATGACCTTGAACGGCAGATCCGGCATGTTTTCGAGGTTGACTTCCTTGATCTCGAAGTCCTGCTGGCCGGCGTAGATGAAGCCGGTATCGCCCTCGGCACACGACACGGTCACCGGCGAGCCATCGGGGACCTGCTCGGTCGCGCTGCCGCAGCCCACCACGGCCGGAATGCCCAGCTCACGGGCGATGATCGCCGCATGGCAGGTGCGGCCGCCGCGGTTGGTGACGATTGCCGAGGCGCGTTTCATGATCGGCTCCCAGTCGGGGTCGGTCATGTCGGTCACCAGCACGTCGCCGGGCTGGACGCTGGCCATGTCGCGATGGCTGGTGACGATGCGCGCCGGCCCGGAGCCGATGCGCTGACCGATGGCGCGGCCGGTGATCAGGATGTCGCCCTGGTTGTTGTTCAGCTGGTAGCGTTGCAGCGTCTGCCCCTGGTTGCGGCTTTTCACCGTTTCCGGGCGCGCCTGCAGAATGTAGAGCTGACCGTCGATGCCGTCCTTGCCCCATTCGATATCCATCGGCCGGCCGTAATGGCGTTCGATGATGCAGGCCTGACGCGCCAGTTGTTCGACCTCGGCATCGTTCAGCGAAAAGCGCTGCCGATCCTCTTCGGCGACGTCGACGGTCTGTACCGATCGACCATGACCACTGTCGTCGCTGTACGTCATCTTGATCGCCTTGCTGCCGATCGTCCGTCGCAGCACGGCCGGACGTCCGTCAGCCAGCGTTGGTTTGTGAACGTAGAATTCGTCGGGGTTGACCGCGCCCTGCACGACCGTTTCGCCAAGCCCGTACGACGCGGTGATGAACACCACATCGGGGAAGCCGGACTCGGTATCCATGGTGAACATGACACCCGCAGCACCGAGATCGGAGCGGACCATGCGCTGGACCCCAGCCGACAACGCCACCTCGGCATGGTCAAAGCCTTGATGGACCCGGTAGGAAATCGCCCGATCGTTGAACAGTGAGGCAAAGACGTGGCGGACGGCGAGCAGGATGCCATCGCGGCCGCGAACGTTGAGAAATGTTTCCTGTTGCCCGGCGAACGATGCATCCGGCAGGTCTTCGGCGGTCGCCGAGGAGCGGACAGCGTAAGAGCCTTCACCATCGAAGCGGGCTTCGAGCGCGGCTACGGCGTCGCTGATGGCCTGCTCGAGCGATGGTGGAAACGGCGTGTCGATGATCATCTGGCGCAGCCGTGCGCCGGTTTCAGCAAGCGCGTTGACGTCCTCGACATCGAGTTCTGCAAGCTCGGCGTTGATCCGGTCACGCAGGCCGGTGCTGTCAAGATAGTCCCAGTAAGCATCGGCCGTGGTGGCGAAACCTCCCGGCACGGAAACCCCGGCTCCAGTCAGGTTCGAGATCATCTCCCCGAGGCTGGCGTTCTTGCCGCCGACCCGGTGAACGTCGTTCATGCTGAGGTTTTCAAACCAGATGATGTGATCGGTCAAGACTCCGCTCCTTCGCGATTGACTGTGCGGCCGACTGTGAGGCGTGTCTGACGATGTGCGATGCATGCCTGATCGCCATGAAAAACAGTGCCGGCCGACAATGTTGCAACGCCGCGACGCTATCGTACGAGATGCCTGCGACCACGTCACCCCCAAAAAGTGTCATGACAATGTTACACTGGTTTCATCACGGATAGCTGACGCACGTCTCAAGTGTGCCGGCGTGGATGTTGTGGTCCGACGTTCGATGCAGGAGATTCGATGCATGCATGTGCCCGGTTCCGATGACCAGGCCGCTGCCGCGCCAACGGCACCGGTTCGCACGGTCCTGTTCATCTCCGATGGCACGGGGATTACCGCCGAGACACTCGGCCACAGCCTGTTGACCCAGTTCGATGCCGAGTTTCGCGAGATCACGCTGCCTTACGTCGATTCGATCGAGGCTGCCCGGCGTGTGGTCGAGAAGGTTGCGGCGCTGATCGGCGCCGGGCATCCACGCCCGATCATCTTCAGCTCGGTGGTGCGCGACGACGTGCGTGCCGCGCTGGCGACGTCCGACGCCACATTTTTCGATGTCTTCGATGCCTTCATCGGGCCGCTCGAGCAGGAGCTGCAGATGCCGGCGTCGCACGCGATCGGCCAGGCGCATGGTCTGCGTAATCCGAAGGTTTACGATGTGCGCATCGATGCGATCAACTTCACCTTGCAGCATGATGATGGCGCCAGCTTCAGTCATTACTCCAGAGCCGATGTCATCATTATCGGCGTCTCACGGACGGCAAAGACACCTGTGTCGCTGTATCTCGCCATGCAGTACGGGATCTTTGCAGCCAATTACCCGCTGACCGAGGATGACATCATGGAGAAGGGCCTGCCTCGGGCGTTGCGCGGGTACAAGGACAAGCTGTATGGCCTCAGCATTGCTCCGGAGCGGCTGCACACGATTCGTCAGGAACGGCGGCCGAACAGTCGCTACGCCTCGATGCGTCAATGCCAGCTGGAACTGGTGCGTGCCGAGGCGCTGTTTCGCAGCAACCGGATTCCCTGGCTCAACTCGACGACCGTGTCGATCGAGGAAATCGCGACCACCATCATGCACGAGCGCGGCCTGCGCCGGCGTGTCCAGTAAATGCCTGCCGACCATGCGTCGAGTCCGGTTTGCCGTGGCCTGTTGGCGCTGCTTTATCCGACCAGTCCGTATGGTATCCTCGACGCCATGCTGACACAGACACTGCAATGGCGGCTGGAGTCGTTCCCCACGCGAAGTTTCGCTTCGCTGATGGAGCTCTACGAAGGGAATTATCTCCTCATGCGCCGACTTGTCCCCAGCCTGGCGCGGCCGGATCGCCTGCATCCGAGCGGCTGGGTGCGTTCCTGCGTCGAGTATGGCCCTGATCTGTACCTGCGGTTGCTCGACCGCTCACGCCATACGGCGACGGTGCTCGTGACTCACCGCTTTTCCGAGCATGGCGAACGGTTCGAACCCGATCTTCCGGTCAGGGTTTACGCCGACGCCCGCCTGGCCGAGGTCTGGTCGCGCCAGTCGTCTCGGCGCCTGCCGCAGCCGCTGGCACAACGTTGGGAGAGCAACCATTTTCTCAACCGCTGGTTGCGTTATTGTCTGTCGGAAGGGCATCGGTTCGTCGAGCTTGATGGTCAGGCGCTCGACGCCTGAACAGTCCTGTTTTTCAGGTCACTGGATGCATTGAATCGCGGGGTGGATGATGAAGCTGTCGACAAAGGGGCGCTACGCCGTCACGGCAATGATGGATCTGGTCCTGCATCAGCAGAACGGGCCTGTCACACTGGCCGAAATTTCGCGCTGTCAGAACATTTCGCTGTCGTACCTCGAGCAGTTGTTCGCACGTCTGCGACGGGCGGGGCTGGTGCGGGGTGTGCGAGGTCCTGGTGGTGGATATCGACTTGCGCGTCAGCCGATGGGAATCAGTGTTGCCGAGGTCATCGAGGCTGTTGACGAGAATCTTGATGCAACGCGCTGTCGCGGCAAGCAGAACTGCGATAACGGCCAGGCCTGCCTCACGCACAATCTCTGGAGTGAATTGAGCGAGCAGATCCGCGGCTTTCTGTCGGGAATCAGTCTAGCCGATCTGGCGGCGCGGCCGGAGCTGCTGCATATCGCGGCGCGGCAGGATCTCGATGCCGGGCGCGGCGAACTGCTCCGCTGATTGTTTCGGATCTGCTTGATCGATCCTGTCGCCACAAGCGATCCGGGGGAAGCAGCGCGCTGCTTCCCCCGGCGAACAATCCTGATTGTATCAACCGAGTCGCTATTCCGAGCGCTCAGTCATCACCACCAAACACGCCAAGTAGATGCAGCAGGCTGGTGAACAGGTTGAAGATGGCAACATACAGCGTGACCGTCGCCATGATGTAGTTGGTCTCACCACCGTGGATCATTTCGCTGGTCTGCCAGAGAATCAACCCGGCCATCAACAGGATGAACATGGCGCTGACCGCGAGCGACAGGCCGGGCATGCTGAACACCAGCGCGCCGAGACCGGCCAGAAATGCCACCAGAATCCCGGCCATCAGAAATCCACCCATGAAGCTGAAGTTCTTGCGCGTGGTCAGCGCATAGGCGGAAAGGCCGAGGAAGATCGTTGCCGTCCCGCCGAAGGCCATCGCAACCAGCTGACTGCCGTTCGAGAAGGCGGTCAGATAAAAGCTCAGCAACGGCCCGAGCGTATAACCCATGAAGCCGGTCAGCGCGAACACCGAGGCAATTCCCCAGACGCTGTTGCGCAACGCGTTGGTGAGAAACAGCAGACCGAAGTAGCCGCCGAGCACCAGATACCAGGGCAATGCCGGCGCGCCGGTTGCCATTGCAGCCAGTGCCGTGAACGCACTGAAGGCAAGCGTCATCGACAGCAGGATGTACGTATTGCGGATGACACTGTTGGTCTCGATGGCGCCCGAACGAACGCCTCCCGCGACCTGATAGGGGGTTTTCGTAGCCATTGCCGGTTATCCTCCAGACAGGAATTGTTCAGAATCAGCGAAACAGACAACCATCATTGCCGAAAGTTTGCAAGAGCGTGCGAGCCGTGTCAGCCAGAGGCGCATGATACGCTGTCACCACCAGCATGGCTCGAAAGAGGGGGATCGTGATGTCCGAACAGCAGGCTGAACGTCTGGTCGTGGCCATTTCTTCTCGTGCGCTGTTCGACATGTCCGAAGGCCATCAGGTCTTCGAAGAGCAGGGGGTCGATGCCTACTGCCGGTATCAGGTCGAGCGTGAGGCGGAGGTGCTCCGCCCGGGGGTCGCGTTTCGGCTGGTCAGGAAGTTGCTGAATCTGCAGCAGAGCGACGCCCGTGTCGAGGTCATCCTCCTGTCGCGCAACAGCGCCGATACCGGTCTGCGGGTCTTCAATTCGATCGAGCACTACGGCTTGCGCATTGCGCGTGCGGCATTCACCAACGGTGCCAGCCCCTGGCGCTATGTGCGGCCGTTCGGCGGGCATCTGTTCCTGTCGTCGGATCCGAACGATGTCAGCCGAGCGCTTGAAGCCGGGTTTGCTGCCGCCACCATCCTCCCGAGCACGCAGCGCGACGAGCCGGTCGAGCACGACGATGACGGCGAGCTGCGCATCGCCTTCGATGGCGACTCGGTGCTGTTCGGCGATGATGCAGAACGCGTCTTTCGGCGTGACGGCCTGGCCAGCTTCAGCGCCAGCGAGCGTGCGCAGGCGCGTGACCCCCTGCCTGGCGGGCCGTTCAAGCGTTTCCTGTCGACATTGCACGCGCTGCAGCGCGGCTATCCTGCCGAGTCCTGCCCGATTCGTACCGCGCTGGTGACGGCGCGGGCCGCGCCGGCGCACGAGCGCGTCATCCGCACGCTGCGCCACTGGGATATCCGCATCGATGAGGCGCTGTTCCTCGGCGGCCTGCCCAAGGCGGCGTTTCTCGATGCCTTTGGTGCCGACATGTTCTTTGATGATCAAGCTGGTCACTGTGAACTGGCGACGCAGCATGTGGCGACGGGTCATGTGCCGTTCGGCATCGCCAATCTGCCGCCCGAGACCGACGATGCCGATGCCGCACCAGAGCTGCGTCATCCACCGGTCACTTGAAGTCGGTCGCGAAACAGCATAGTGTCCGCGCGAAATCGGGGCAGCCCTGATGCGGGCTGCTGCCCGTCGGGGCGCGGTGACTGTAGCGCAATGAGCGACGATAAAGGGACGGGGTGTGTGATGGGGATAGTGTGTCTGGATCTGGAAGGTGTGCTGGTGCCGGAAATCTGGATTGCCGTCGCCGAGCGTACCGGCATCGATGCGCTGCGACGGACCACGCGTGATGAACCCGACTATGACGTGCTGATGCACCAGCGGCTGGAGCTGCTCGATCGACATGGCCTTGATCTGCCGGCGATCCAGACGGTCATCGCCGGCCTGGAGCCGATGCCGGGTGCCCGGGCGTTCGTCGACTGGGCGCGTGCGCACCACCAGGTCGTGATCCTGTCCGACACGTTCTACGAGTTTGCCGAGCCGTTGATGCGGCAGCTGGGCTGGCCGACGTTGTTCTGTCATCGGCTGGTCGTCGATCACGCCGGCCGGGTAACCGGCTATCGCCTGCGTATGCCCGATCACAAGACCGCGGCGGTCGAGGCGTTCCGACACCTGCGCTTCACGACCGTCGCCGCCGGCGATTCGTACAACGACATCGGCATGTTGCGCGCCGCCGACCACGGGCTGCTGTTTGCGCCGCCTGCTCGCGTCGTGGCTGATCATCCGGATCTGACTGTCTGTCACGATCATGCCGCATTGCGCGAAGCGGTTGCTGCTGCCTTTGCGGCGTCGGAGCCGTGCCAATGACGGCGTCAACCGTCTGTACGGTTGCCATCCTGTCGGATACCCACGGATTCCTGGATCCGCGGATTCGCGAGCGGGTGAGCGATTGCGATTATGCTGTGCATGCTGGCGATATCGGCGGTGCTGATGTGCTGTGCGCATTGCAGCCCCGACGTGCCGTGGTCGCCGTGCGCGGTAACAACGACACCGCCGAGCGTTGGGGTGGCTCCGAATCGCATCTGCTCGGCAATCTCCCGCTCGAGGCGACGCTCGACCTGCCGGGCGGGACGTTGGTTGTCGTGCACGGGGATGATGGACGCTCGTTGTCGGAACGCCATCGCGCACTGCGCGAGCGCTATCCCGATGCCCGTCTGGTGGTGTACGGACATAGCCACCGCTTGTTCATGGAAACCCGGGAACGGCCCTGGCTGGTGAATCCGGGTGCGGCCGGCCGTGTGCGCACCTTTGGCGGTCCGTCGTGGGTGCTGCTGCGTTGCGATGGCGAGCGCTGGGCGCTGGAGGCGCTGCGATTGCCGGCGATGAAGGTGCCTGACCGTAGCAGTCACCGGCGGCGGAGCCGTCTCACAATGTGATGCCGATGCCGACTGATTCGCACTCGGCGCCAACCCGACCGCTGCCACAGCCGGATTTCAGCGGTGATCTGCCGATTCACGCCGAACTCGCCGCGCTGCAGTCAGCGATCCGTGATCACCAGGTCATTGTTGTCTGTGGCGAGACCGGCTCCGGCAAGAGTACCCAATTGCCGAGGATCTGTCTGAGCGTCGGCAGGGGGACGGCGAGGCGGATCGGCCATACCCAGCCACGTCGGCTCGCTGCTCGCACGCTGGCAGCGCGGATCGCCGACGAGCTCGGCGTCACGCTGGGGTCTGATGTCGGCTACAAGGTTCGCTTCAGCGATCAGGTCGGCCCGCAGACGCGTATCAAGCTTCTCACCGATGGCATGCTGCTCGCGGAAACGCGGTCCGATCCGCTATTGCGCGAGTACGACACACTGCTGATCGACGAGGCGCACGAGCGCAGCCTCAATATTGATTTTCTGCTCGGTTATCTGAAACGCTTGCTGCCGCGCCGCCCTGATCTGCGGCTGATCATCACGTCGGCGACGATCGACACCGACCGCTTTTCGCGACATTTCGACAATGCCCCGGTGATTGAAGTCGGTGGCCGTGGCTACCCGGTCACGGTGCGCTATCGGCCACTTGCCGGCGAGCTCCAGGAGGATATGGCCAGCAGCCGGGACCGGCAACTACTGCCCGCGATTGCCGATGCCGTCGGTGAGCTTGCCCGCGAGGGCCCGGGCGACATTCTGGTTTTCCTGCCCACCGAGCGCGACATCCGCGAAGCGGCTGACGTGGTCGCCGGTCTGCAGCTGCCGCACACCACGGTCCTGCCGTTGTATGCGCGTCTGTCGAGCCGCGAGCAGCAGCGGGTGTTCGCACCGCATTCCGGGCGCCGCGTGGTGCTGTCGACGAATGTGGCCGAGACCTCGGTGACCGTGCCGGGAATCCATTACGTGGTCGACTCTGGTCTGGTGCGTCTCAGTCGCTACAGTCCGCGCAGCAAGTTGCAGCGTCTGCCGGTCGAGCCGATCTCGCAGGCGTCGGCAGCACAGCGCGCTGGACGTTGTGGGCGGGTGGCCCCAGGCGTCTGCATCCGGCTGTACGCCGAGGAAGACCTGCTGAATCGGCCGCAGTTTACCGACCCCGAGATCCGCCGCAGCAATCTGGCGTCGGTGGTTCTGCAGATGGCGGCGCAGGGGCTCGGCGAGCTGGACGCATTCCCGTTCATCGAGCCACCCGATCGGCGCCATGTCAACGATGCTTATCGGTTATTGTTCGAGCTCGGCGCCGTCGACGAGCAGCGTCGCATCACCCGGTTGGGCCGTCGCCTGGCGCGTTTGCCGGTCGATCCGGCCATCGCCCGAATGCTGGTCGAAGCGTCGCAGCTCGGTGTGCTCGACGAGGTGCTGGTGATCGCTGCCGGGCTGAGCGTTCCCGATCCACGCGACCGACCGATCGATGCCAGAGAGGCAGCTGATGCTGCGCATGCGGCGTGGCAGCATCCGGACTCGGACTTTCTGGGGCTGCTCGCCGTGTGGCGGGCGTACCGCAACGCTGCGACGCGGCTCGGCCGTTCGGCGTTGCGTCGCTGGGCGCAGGAGCACTATCTGGCGCTCTCGCGATTGCGTGACTGGGAAGATATCCATCGCCAGCTGCGCGCGCTGTGTCGGGACATCGGCCTGCGGCCGAACCAGCGGCCTGGCTCACAGCGGTTGATTCATCGCGCCTTGCTGAGCGGGCTGCTTGCCGGCGTCGCGCAGCGCGACGAGGCTGCCGGTGGTGACCATGTCGGCGTCAGGGGGTTGCGCATGCGGATTTTCCCCGGGTCGGCGCTGGCGCGTCGGCGACCCAACTGGATCGTGGCTGCCGAACTGGTCGAGACCAGTCGCGTCTTCGCGCGCATGGTTGCACGTGTGCCGCCTGACGATATTGAACGCCAGGCCCGGCATTTGTTGCGACGGTCCTATACCGACATCCACTGGGACCGCCGCCGTGGCCGGGTCAGCGCGCGCGAACGCGTCAGTCTGTACGGGCTGGTGCTGGCAGCCGATCGACGCGTCGACTACGGGCGGGTCGATCGGGCCACCGCGCGCGAGGTGTTCCTGCGCCAGGGGCTGGTCGATGATGCGGTCGATACGGCCGGGGCGTTTGCCCGGCGCAACCGCGACCGGATCGCGGCGATCCAGGATCTGGAAGCGCGCGCCAGACGCCGTGATCTGTTGGTTGACCATGACGGGTTATTTGCCTTTTTCGATGCGCGGGTGCCCGCGGACGTCTGCGATCTGCGGCAGTTCGAGGCGTGGCGCGCCAGAGCCGAGACTGCAGCCCCCGATCTTCTGGTCTTTTCCAATGCCGATCTGTTGCAGAGCGACGCGCCGGAGGTCAGTCTCGATGACTATCCGGACAGCCTCGATTGCGCAGGACTGCGTTTGCCGTTGCGTTACTGCTTTGCACCGGGCGAGGACGAGGACGGCATCA
>LFIK01000647.1_pt1 | contig 26438 bp, 25 predicted proteins | sample 643401 | NCBI WGS metagenome assembly LFIK01 (sample SAMN03777447, study PRJNA286221) | soda lake metagenome | biome: soda lake; feature: Kulunda steppe; material: water; isolation source: sample T5-Br brine of Lake Tanatar-5 | place: Russia: Kulunda steppe | collected 2010-07
GTGTGGATTCGCTTTGTCTACTTTGATGAGGAGGCTGAAGCTATAGCTGTTGCCGGTGATTTCAGCGATTGGGATCCCGTTAATTTAACGAAGGATATTGTTGATGGTAAAACTGTATGGACAGGTATGGTTCCGGTTAACAGGGGTGAACATCACTATATGTTTGTGAAAAATGGAAATGAATGGGTCACGGACCCTCTTGCAGACGTGAAGCGAGATGATGGCTTTGGTAATAAAAATGCTGTGCTCTATTTATGAAAAAATGGGTAGTTATGCTGGCCGGTCTGCTATTAATACCGTGTGCTGTTTTCAGTCAGGATTGGGGCGCGCTATTCTTATTAGACGGTAAAACCGGATATAGTTCTAATACTTACTTAAACCCGGTGCTGTCTGAATGGAACCGGGCGAGTGATACCGGTTACGGCACAATTACACCAATGGGCAATATATTTGTGTCTAAAGGTAAATTTTCGTCAGATTTAACTGGCGGAGGTGCGTACAGTATGTTTACAGACGAAGAGAGGGATGCGTGGTCGTCACTTTTTTTACTTCTCAATACAAATTATCGAATAGCCGATCGCTGGGGTCTAGGAGTTGAAACAGGAGGGAGTCACTATTCAACACAAATCGATCGATCCATTTACTGGATTCAGCCGGTTTTAAGTTTTTCTCCTTCACTTTTCACAAGAGTAAATATTAAAGCGGGATCTTCTTTCAGGAAGATAAATTTTGAAGACGGAACAGAATCATCCGGTTTCGAACGGTTTAATAACTATACTGTTGAATTTGAAACCTGGCCGACATTAAGATGGCAGTTGAGAGCAGGTGTTTTTGGAGATTTGAATAATCCTGCAGAAAGTTTAGGTGCACGCGCGTCATCTAACTTTAATCTATCCGGAAACTGGAATATGAACCTTGGGACAGGTATTGAGAGGTATCGGTTTCAGATAATGACGGATGGAGGAGGCGGTGGCGGTTTTCCTCCGGGTGGTAATCCGGGGAATCAGACTGCTACAGTGGATGAGGCAGACATACTTTACAGAGCTTCGGCCGGAATAAGGTATAGGGTCAATTCATCATTGGAAGCGACCGTTAGTGCAGATTATTTAAACTATTACTCAACGGCTACAGAAGAGTCTCTATCCGATATACACGCTTCTGTAGGTTTTCGTGTAACCTTATTTAATAGTAGTCGTCATACCGGTGGAGCAAGTGTTGAAGTGAGACAAAACACAACGCAGTCGATTTTATTGAATTTAAACTACGATGGAGAAGGGCAGCTATATATTCTTGGTGATTTTAATGACTGGGATAAGCCGGGTATTCCACTCGTAAAACAGAGACGAAATCGATATGCAGCTCAGCTTACACTGGATACCGGTGCGTATGAGTATAAAATTTTACTGGTTGAAGGAGATGAAGAAAAATGGCTGGATCTATCTGATGACACATTCACGATAAGTGATGGTTTCGGCGGGGAAAACGGTTTACTTATTATTGATTAAACAAAACAAGCTATGAAAACGAGAATAAAAAGATTCAAAGGAAGTTTTTGGACAGCATGTATGGCGCTCCTTTTCCTTATGCCTGTAAACATTTATGGGCAGGATACGATTGATAGTTTATTGAATAATGCGATTGAATCCGGAATTGATCAGGATAGAATTGCGGAAGTACGGCAACGCGTTGAAGCACGGGGTATGAGTGAAGAGGAATTTATGAGTATTTTAAAACCTGCCATTGAAATGGCGAGAGATAATTTGCCGTACGAAATGATATTTGAAAAAGTATTCGAAGGTTTGTCTAAAGGGGTTCCAGCGCAAAGAATGAGTCCAGTGTTGTCATCTATTCGTGAGAACGCCTCGAGATCTGCTCAGATGGTGGACCGATGGATGGAGCGTCCTGAAGTGGGGCAATTTGTTGAAAGAGGAGAGGGGCGAATGCAGCGAGAACAGTTCCGGAATGAAATGATTAAAGCCGGCTCTAAAGCAATGATGCATAATGTTGATGAAGAGATTTTGTTTGAAACATTGAACAGCGTATCGGAGGGCGATATGGAAAGGGTAAGGCCCACAGGGTTATTGGCCGCTATTAATGTGTTGAGTGATCTGCCTAATGGGGCTAATGAATCTACACAAAATGCCAGGCTGGTACTAAAAGCCTTACAAAGTGGTTTTGAAGCGGGAGATATTCAAAAATTACCGGCAGCGTTACATATGGCTCAAAGAAGAAGTCAATTACCGATTGCCGCTGTTGGAGAAGGTTTCTTGCAGCAGCTAGAGAGAGGTTTCCCCAGCGAAAGAATTTTGCAGAATATGTTTAATGGAGAGATTGGTGGAGGTCCCCCCGGTAATGTACCCGGAGGTATCATGAATGACAGACCGGGAAGACCCGGTGGAAATTAAATAAAAGGGCGCCAAAAGCGCCCTTTTTTGTTTTTAAAAGAATTTTCAAAAAAAATGTAACGCTTTTGGTTTGCAATCGTCGTACTGACAAATACACGAATCTACAGAGTTACAATTTCAAATAAGAACTAAAACAGATACAGTTATGAAAATTCTTAATAACATCTTCAATAAAACATTGATGGCCGTTCTGGCTGTTGGAATGTTTGCTTTTGCAGGTTGTTCAACAGACAGTACACCCGGAATGGGAACACTTGAAGTTAAACTCCATGATGCACCGGCTGACTTCGATGAAGTAAATGTTTTCATCGAGCGAGTGGAAGTGAATAATACTACAAACGAAGAGCAAGGATGGCAGGTGATCAGTGAGCCAAATCAGCAGTACGATCTTCTCGAACTTACAAACGGAGTTTTTGAAGTGATTGGTGAAGCGGATCTGGAAGCGGGCCTCTATCCGCAAATCCGTTTAATTTTGAGCAGAGACAATAACAGCGTTGTTGTAGACGGTGAAGTACACGACCTGTTTATTCCAAGCGGTGCTCAAACCGGAGTGAAACTGAACGTGAATGCTGAGATTGAAGAAGGTTTTGTTTACACACTGCTTCTCGATTTTGACGCTTTGAGATCTGTACACAAAGCTGGACAGTCTCCGAATATCGATTATATCCTGAAGCCTGTAATCCGGGCAACAAATGAAGCGGTTACCGGAAATATCGGTGGAGTTGTTAATCCAATTGAAGCCAGAGCAGCAGTATTTGCCATTGCAGGTGAAGACACACTTTCTTCAACATACGCAAATGAGGATACCGGTGAGTTTCTGCTGGTAGGGCTCGAAGAAGGTTCTTACGATGTTTCTGTTGAACCGAGAGAAGAGGGGTATGGCAGTGAATATCTTGAGAACGTAGATGTTACTGTGGGTGAAACCACAGACCTGGAAACTATTGAGTTGACAGTAGAGAACAATGATGAATAACGGCGGTTAAATCAGAGCCCCGAACTGTAACGGATCAAAGTACTGGTAATACTTCCATAGATCCGATTACAAATCATAGAGCACAAAAAAAGCCTCGGTGAGAACCGGGGCTTTTTTCTTTTAAATGGGTTGGTAAAAGTTTATTGATCAGACCGTAATTGCAGCCTTTCCGAAGAATTCCTCTATAGAGCTTTTCCGAATAGGTTTTGCGATCAGAGTTGCGGATGTATAGTCGGTAACTTCCACTTCAACATAATTGCCCTTCTTAAAATCTTTTCTATCAAATACGGCCATCTTATTTGTATCAGTTCTTCCGGAAAGCTGCTCTTCCGATTTTTTGCTTGTTCCTTCAACCAGAACCAAATGCCTTTGGCCAACTTCCTCTTTATTATTCTTTTCCTGAATGGCCATCTGCTGCTGAATAATTTCTGACAATCTCCGCTTTTTCACATCCTCTGGGACATTATCCTCATATTTGCGGGCGGCGAGTGTTCTTTCCCGCTCAGAATAGGCAAACATATAGGCCAGGTCGTACTCTACAATTTTCATCAGAGACATTGTTGCTTCATGCTCCTCTTCCGTCTCATCACAAAAACCTGCGATGATATCTGTAGAAAGTGATACGCCGGGAATAATCTCACGCATTCTATCAATTAATTCCAGATACTGCCGGCGAGTGTATGGCCTTCGCATTCTTTCAAGCATGGAATCACTTCCGGCCTGAGCAGGTATGTGTATATAATTACAGAGATTGGGTCGCTCGGCAATAAGGTGCAGAAGCGGCTCCGGAAAATCTTTAGGGTGAGGAGAGGAGAAACGAAATCTTATTTCCGGATTGGCCTTGCTAATCTCATCCATCAGCCGTGTAAAGTCGATCTCCTCATATTGGTATGAGTTTACGTTCTGCCCCAGCACCGTTATCTCTTTATAGCCTTCTTCATTCAGCTGACGGATTTCATTCATGATACTCGTCAACGGCCGGCTCCGTTCGCGTCCTCGTGTAAATGGCACAACACAGAATGCGCACATGTTATCGCAGCCCCGCATGATGGATACAAAAGCTGTGACACCATTTCCGCTTGTCCGAACCGGGGTTATATCGGCGTAGGTCTCTTCGAGAGAGAGGAGTACATTGACGGCTTTACGGCCATCATTAACTTCTTTTAGAAGATTGGGTATATCGCGATACGCATCAGGGCCAACTACAATATCAACCAGCTGTTCCTGCTCAATAATATTCTCTTTGATACGCTCGGCCATACAGCCCAATACACCGACGGTTAACTCTTTTTTCTCTTTTTTGAGTGATCGAAACTCTTTGAGACGATTCCAGACTCGGGTTTCTGCGTTCTCCCGTATCGAACAGGTGTTCACGAAAATAACATCGGCTTCCTCTGCAGTTTGAACGGGACTCATTCCCTCATTCATCAGAATGGAGTTCACTACTTCAGAGTCGGCCATATTCATTTGGCAACCGTATGTTTCGATATAGAATCGTTTATCACTCATAACAACGTAATTGGAAAGAAAAATTAGTGGAATCAATTAGCGGACAAGGTTGACCGCAATAGAGCTTCAAAAGATACAAATTTATCGAACAGATGTCATTACAGAATCACAGTTCCAAATCTCTGTTTTGGCTGAATAGGGAATCTATTGTACTGCACCGTCAGGAGAGGTGAGAAGCATGTAGATATCTCTGCTGACTTTTGGCGGACCTGAAAAATCACCGTCGTTGGACTGTGTCCAGCCTGTAAATCCGATATTTCCCCCGGGAATTTCAACGACTGACTGGGCAGTTTCATCGGCACTGCCTCCGTATGTGCTCAGGCGATTTAGAGTTCCATTAAGGCTAAAATCCACCATAAACAGATCCTGACCCCCAAAACTCAATCCGTCAAAATCCTCATCTGAAGAGCGGGTATCACCAACTGCAATTAACCGGGAGTTATCCGTTTCAATTATGGAATTTAATTCATCAAAATTGCTGCCTCCTACAACATTCAGCCACTGGATATTTCCAAAGCTGTTTGTTTTAAGCAGAAAAGCATCGGTATCACCTCGACGCTGATTTTGAAAAAGCCCATCGTTTGAAGTGGTTCTTCCGGCAATGGCAAACCCATTATCAGAGGTGGCGGTTAGCGACTTGCCAATTTCTGCACCGCTGCCGCTGTAGGTGTAAATGTCGCTAAGTAGTCCGCTGGGATCCATCTTCAGAAGAAAGGCACCGCTTTCGCCGGGCTGGCGCCCGCTAAAATCGTTGTCAAAAGATTCATAAAATCCGGTCACGGCAATTTGTGAGTTTGGACCAACAACAACATCAAGTGCTTCATCATTATTTGAACCGCCATACGTTCGAATCCAGTTGGGCTGTCCATTAAAGTCGGTAAGCATTACGAAAATATCTTTCGAGAGGTTAGACCGGTTTGAGAAATTACCGTCAACAGATCGGGTTGAGCCTGCAATGACGTAACCGCCATTCGGACCTTCTGTAACTGCAAAACCATAATCCTCATTAGAGCCGCCATACTGCCGGGTCCATATCAGTGAACCGTCGGGGCCAATTTTGATGAGAAATATATCGTTCTCGCCACGATTCTGGTTTGCGAACTGGTCGTCATTCGATCTGCTGTAGCCTGTGATGACAAAGTTGCCCTGAGAATCCTGAATAACATCCATCGCCCATTCGCTGTTAGACCCCCCGTAGGTTCGCACCCACTGTTGGTTTCTATTGGCATTGAGTTTAAGAGCAAACACATCCCGGTTCCCACGAGCCAGCCCATTGAAAAGCCCGTCAGATGACGTTGTTGTACCAACGATCAAATATCCGCCATCTTCAGTTCTTAGCAGTATCTTTCCAAGATCATCATTGGTGCCGCCATAGGTAAACTCAGACTCTGTTTCAGGTGGCCTCTCAGGCGGCTGGGTGATAGACTCTGCATCACATGATACCAGGGTGAAAAAGATCACCGATGAGATAAGCATTGGAATGAGATTGCGCATAGTTGATTTCTATATGTTTAGCTGCAATAAACGGTGCGGCTTTGATAGCGTATATAGAGAACTAACTTCCGACCTCAAGAAGTTCCACTTCAAATATGAGGACAGACCCGGCTTCAATTGCATTAGCAAAACCTGGACTGGCTCCCTGTGGTGGATTTTGGTTATAGCCTATATCAGATGGAACAAATAGTTCATAAACTGCACCTTCGTTCATTAATTGCAATCCTTCACTGAATCCCGGAATAACCTGACCGACCTGAAAAATAGCCGGAGCATTCCCTGATTCATCAAATACATATCCGTTTGTGAAGGTACCGGTATAATTTACGCGAACCTGGCTTTCAGCACCCGGGCTTTCACCTTCACCCTCTTCTATTACACGATATTGAAGTCCGCTTTCAGTTACCTGTACATCTTCTCTTTCGGCATTATCAGCTAAAAACTCATTGGGTCGTTGCAGAAAGGAGTCGAGAGTTATATCAAAAATTAAAACGGATCCCGGACGGATGGATGTGCCTTGAGGCGGATTATCTCCATAGCCCAACTCTGATGGGATTACCAACTCATATTCAGATCCTACTTCCATCAGCTGAACACCTTCGTAGATTCCGGATAAGATGTTTTCGGTTAAAGCAAAATAGTCGAGTTGAGTAGTTCTGACAAATACATCGCCATTGATGAGCCGGCCTTCGTACTCTACAAATACGACAGCACCATCATAAGGGTTTTCACCTTCACTCTCTTCCAGAACGCGATATTGAAGTCCACTCTGTGTAACTGTTACGCCCTCTTTTTGGGCATTTTCTTCAAGAAAATCGGTTTCATCGACAGGCTCTCCAAAAGGGTTTCCCGGATCGCTGAGGCAACCGGTGATAAAAAGTGCAGCAAATAAAACGGGTAGGATTAGATAGTTGAGCTTCATAAAAGGTTGTGGCTTGTAATGTATTAATGAATAATCAAAGTTGTGCCGATTTTGGCAGCTTCTGTACCTCAGACTGGATCTTCAGAATTTCGGAAGAGATAGAGTGCTCAATGTCTGAGCTCAAATGTTCACTGTAAAATTGTTCATCCGTGTATCGACTCCAGAACTGTCGCTGGCGGTCGATCATAGGAATAACGGTTTCTATCTGTTCAGGCTCAAAAAAGAGTATTTTCCGATGAATTTCTTCAAGAGCATCATTGATCTGACTTGCAAGTGTAACGACAAAAGGAGAGCGATGTTTCGTTTCATCTTCCAGTAAGTTCTGGAGCCCGAACAGATCGAGCCTGATTTTGTGGCATAGTGTAAGCAGGTCGGTTTTTAAAACAATCTCGGGCCGACCGGCTCGCTGTTTATAGTAATTGTAATTCCTGATGAACTTCCGGCTTGTGGTAAGCGTAGCTGCGGCTGCAGCAGCAGTTAACTCAATCAGATCTTCTGAGTTTATTTTGGCCATTCTGCAGGGTTTTCCCTCCAGGCATTTAACATCTTCAAATCACTCTCAACAATATATTTTTCCTCGAGTGCCACTTCGATTAGTGTGGAGTAATCTGTAAGACAGTAAACCGGGATATTCAAATTCGAAAATTGGTCGATGGAAGTTTGGAATCCATAAGTAAATATGCTCAGTACACCGCGTACATCTGCACCAATAAATTGCAGAGCTTCAATTACAGAAACAGCAGAACCACCGGTTGAAATCAGGTCTTCTATTACAATGGTTGACTGGCCTTTATCAACTCCGCCTTCAATTTGATTCCCTAAACCGTACGCCTTGGCTTTTGCACGCACATAAGCCAATGGCTTATCAAGGTTTTCGGCAATCCAAGCAGCGTGAGGTATACCGGCTGTGGCCGTTCCGGTTATGACTTCAACATCGCTAAACTCACTGTTGATGATATCAATAAATGCTTTGGATATTTTCTTACGGATTTTTGGATATCGCAGAGTAAGTCGATTGTCGCAATAAATGGGTGAGTTCCATCCGGATGACCAGGTAAACGGATCATTGGGTCGTAAAATAACGGCATCTATATCTAATAAATGCTTGGCCAGTTCCCTGGCAAAGTCTTTGTCTGCAATTTGATTGATCGTGTTTTTTTCTTCTAACATGGTGTCTTTATCTATTCTCCTGGGGTCTGAATATGGAATAATGATTCAAACCTTAACTTATAAAACTTGTATTAACTGTCTGTTATTATATTCTGAGGGAATTTTAAACGAGAAATGATCCCAAAAGTACTTTTAGCAGTTCCAGGCAAATAAGTGCATAGATGCCGGCTGCCAAGTCGTCGGCTAATATACCAAATTTTCCTGGTAATTTCTCTAATCGGACAATCCCCAACGGTTTGAAGATGTCGAAGATGCGGAAAAGCACAAAACCGGATAAAAGAAGGCCTGTGTTCATAGAGAGGCCGTAGTGGAAGGAGGTAAACAGAAATACCAAAGCTTGTCCCGCCGTTTCGTCTATTACAAACTGGCCGGGATCATCACCAAACTTCTCAACGGATGCATCTGTGGACCATAGTGAAATAAGTGATGCAATCACTGCAAACCCCGCAACTCCAAAGATTGGATGGATCAAGTAAGCGAAATATACAAATGGCAGTGTAAACAGGCTGCCCCATGTGCCCGGCGCTTTTGGGAGCAGTCCTGCGCCAAAAAGTGTACCAAATACGATTTTCAGTTTTTTCATGCCGGTTGTGAACTCTTAAAGAGAGAACGGTTCACATAGAGGTATTCAACGCCTGAGTAGACGGTTATAAATACCACGACAATCATTCCCCAGAAGAAGATGTTCATGCTGTAGATATTGAGTACAAACTGGCTTATTGCACCATCAAACAGCAGTAAAAACCCAAATAGCAGCGCCACGTATAGGTAACCCATTTGGATAGCTGTTTTTATTTTAGCCGTTTTTCTGGTTTGAAGGGTGATATTTTTCCGTTTTGTAAAAATTCGAAGTCCCGTAATGGAGAGATCTCTGACTACAATAACGGCTACAGCCCACCACGGAAACTGGGAAGGGTCGAGGAATGGGAGGCAGACAAATCCCGCGAATGTGAGAAATTTATCAGCTAACGGGTCCATAAAGATACCGTATTCACTCTCCACGTCATATCTCCTGGCGTAATATCCGTCGAGCGCATCAGTTATCGCAGCAACTGCAAAAACCACTAAGCTGATACCCCTGAGCATTAGATCGTCCTGAATAAAGAGTAGTAAAAAAACGGGCGCCATGCCCATTCTGAGAGTACTGAGTATGTTGGGTAATTTTTCCACACCAAAAGGTAAAGTTCTCTGTAAACAAATGATATATTAAATCCCTTAAAAGGGCGGGCAAACAGAATACAAAATTTCATTGATCACCTGCAAAATCCTATTTTCAACCTCATATGAAAAAGGCACACATAATATCTATCGGAAATGAGCTGCTAATTGGGGATACAATCAACACGAACGCCTCGTGGTTAGGCGGAATGTTGACCGAGCAGGGGTTCTATGTTGAACAGGTCTTTACCATTCCCGATTCGTACAAACTGATTTTTGGAAAAGTGAGTGATTCACTCGATCAGGCTGATATTACAGTAGTTACCGGAGGTCTTGGCCCTACCCACGACGATATCACGAAAAAAGTGATGGCAGACCTATTCGATACCAGGCTGGTTGAAAATCGTGAAGTGCTCGAGTTTATCAAATCGATCTTTGAAAGAAGAGGATTCAACTTCAGCAGATCAAACGCCGACCAGGCACTGGTTCCTGAAAATTGTGAGGTACTCTTCAATAACAAAGGTACAGCACCGGGAATGTGGTTCGAAAAGAACGGACATATTTTAATTGTACTTCCGGGCGTTCCGTATGAGATGAAACATTTAATGGAGAATCGCGCACTACCCAAAATTCATGAACTTTTTCCCGATCGTGAAGTTTGGGCCACCCGGTATTTTAAAACAGCGGGAGTGCCCGAAAGCACACTAAGTGATCAGGTGGGGAATTTGGATGAATTTGTGAACAACGGCATTGGAGTAGCATACCTTCCGTCACCTGCAGGCGTTACGATACGGATTAGTGCAAGCGCTGATACCACACAGCATGCCGAAGATAAATTAAAAAAGATCAAAAACTTGCTGTACGAAAAAGCCGGGAATTTGATTTATGGTGAAGGCAAGAATCTTACACTTGAGGAGGTTACAGGGAAATTACTGGCAGACAGGAAGTTGAAAATTGCCGCAGCAGAAAGCTGTACAGGCGGACTTCTATCCAGTAAAATTACGGATATTCCGGGAAGCAGTGCGTATATGAAAGGTGGAATTGTAGCCTACGAAAATAGCATCAAGGTAAAATTTTTGGATGTTTCGGAAGAGAGTTTGAACAAACTGGGTGCTGTGAGTAAGGAAGTAGCACTGCAAATGGCTAAGGGTGTTGCAGAAAAACTGGACGCCGATATTGGAGTGTCTGCAACAGGAATTGCCGGACCTGATGGCGGTACAGATGAAAAACCGGTTGGCACGGTATGGATGGGATTTTGGATAGAGGGGGAGCATTTTGCAATGAAAGCGGTTCTCACCAACGATCGGTTACTGAATAAAGAGCGAACCGTCATGATTATACTGGAGACTATTCGTAGGAGACTGCAAAATACCAAAGAACTACCTTATCAACTGAAACCCCACTCAGCTTGATCTATCTATTAACCATATGGACAGCTTTTACCTTTACGCTGCAGGACACGATTCCGCCTCCTGCTCAGGCTGATTCGCTGCTGCAGCCGGTGTCGATTGATACGATACCGAGAGCAGCGGATGCAGATACTACGTTTATTGAAGAGCCGGAGCCTGAAGAGGAAAAACCTGACACTGTATATGTTTGGGATTATGAACTGCGCCATACAATGGACATTGCTGAAACCGACAGCACACTTCGCTGGGTCAATATGGTGAATCTGTTTGACAGATTTCACGGAAGAAGAGGAGCAATTACCTATCGGACCGGAATAGCGGGCCGGCCGGATGGTCTGGACCTGCATACTTACGAGTCCAGGCATATGAATATGGAGCTGGAGGGAATGAATATCAATGACCCGCTGACCGGTGCCGTTCATTGGAACCGAATTCCTATTCGGAAGATTAGCAAATATAAAGAAGCAGACTACGGTGTGGCTTACCATGGGGAGATCAGGTTGATCGATCACTATCTTACACAGCCCCGTACCTACATAAATTTTGACGAAAGCCACTTTAACTACCGAAATCTCGACTTTGTATTCACCCAGAATGTACGGGCAGACACCAATATCGAACTCTCATTCTGGGACAGACGGGACGGCGGCGGTTACAATCGGTCAGACGTAGAGGGAAGACAGGCAGCAGCAAAAGTTTACCATCAGGTTTCAGATCAATGGATGTTAAAAGCCATGTACCTGAACAACGCGATGGACCGCGAGGAGTCTTTTGGATATGTGATAGACGACCCTGAACTGTTTCCATTTAATCGATTTACGGCGACTCCCATTGAAAACAATGCCAATTCAAACCAAACGTCCAGTGATGTTTACCTGCAGGCCCATCACAGAGGGGGAATAAACAGTACGGTTCAAACCGAGTTTGGTCTTCACTATCAAACCAATAAGTGGTCACTGAACTATTCCGCTGATTCGTTAGCTACCGACTTTAAGCAGGCGGAGCTATTTGCTCGTCAACATCTATCCTTTGGAAGGATCGATGCTTCATTTCGGGGAAGTGTGAAGTGGATGAATGAGTCTGCACAGAAAAATATAATGGAAGAAAACTGGCTTGGGGGCTATGGCAGGGTAGACCTGAATTTCAAACCCTTTTCATGGCTGAGTGTTCAATCCTACTCAACTGCAGAATATTGGGATGACGATCGTTTGAGTTCAGAAGTTTCCGGTAGAATTACCTTTTTTCCAGAAAGCAGATTAACCCTATCCGGGTTTGGTGGGTTTCTGAATCGTTCTCCGGATCTACAGGCTCTCTACTGGCAGTCGGCTATCTATCTGGGAGATTCTACTCTTGAGAATGAACAGGAAATTTCGATGGGTGGGATGGTCGAATTTCAACTGCTTGATTGGTTAAATACCGGATTTCGCGGAGACTTAAGGCTCAACGAAAATAGTGTGTTTATCAACGCATCCAATCAATTTGAAAATATAGATCCCTTTACAAACATAAGCGGAACAGGCTGGATTGGGCTGGATAGCCGAATTTTTGAAGGTGAGGTATCTGCCGTTTATAAATCTTTTTTAAGCGATTCCGATAATCCTGTAAACCAACAGCTTGAACTTTCGGGTGATCGTATCTGGCTGAAAGGGCATTTCTACTGGAAAAACTACCTTTTTGACCGGGCAACGTATGTGAAAGCAGGAGTCTCGGGGATGATGTCTCCCGATATGTTTCGCACAGCAGAGTTTATCGCACCACTAAACAGGAGGCAGCACGGAACAAATTCGCAGGTTAATCCTTTCTACCAAAGAGTGGATGTGGACATTTCAGCGCGAATCCGCTGGTTTATGCTCTTATTAAAGTGGGAAAATGTACTTGACGGAGTGAATCAGCTGGGCTACTTTGAATCGACCGGATACCCCATGCCCGAACGGCGCTTTAGATTGGGTCTGAGAATATTATTTACAAATTAGGTGAGAAAATCATGAGCTTGGGATACGTATTAAAAGAAGGAGTGGCAGGATTGAGCCGCGCTCGTTTGGCAGCTTTTACATCTGTCTTTTCACTGTTTGTTGCCGTGCTTCTTGTGGGTGTTCTATCCCGGGTGGGGTACAACGCATACGAAGTAATACAAATATTGAAACAGCAGGTTGAAGTTGAAGTATTTCTTCAAAACATAGATGACCGAACAACACAGGAGATCAGGGACAGAATTGCGAGTGAAGAGATTGTCGCAGAGTTGTCCTACATATCTCGCGACAGTGCGTCCAAAATATTTCAACAGGATTTTGGGATCGGCAGTGATGCGCTGGCAGATCTGCAATTTCTTCCGGCGTCGTTTAAAGTAAAAATTGCCGACAATGCAGAAATTACACAGATCGATTCACTGGTACAGCAGGTCTCCGGGTTCAGGGGGGTAGACGAAGTTCGATTTAATCAGGCGCTGCTGCAGACGCTTGAGTCGAGAACAGAGACTCTGTTTTTGATTGGCGGAGCAATCGGATTCTTTATTCTTTTTGTGGCGATGGTGCTGGTGTTCAACACAATACGGCTCACAATTTACGCCAAAAGAGATCTGATCCGCGCCATGAAACTGGTTGGAGCCACCAACAGTTTTATCCGCAGGCCGTTTTTGATTGAGGGGATGGTACAGGGGGTAATTGCGGGAACCCTTGCCGCAGCAATTATTTTTGGCCTTTTCGAGTGGATTGTCCCTCAGTTTGTGCCACAGCTGGGGGTGCTTTCCTGGCCATTTGGAAGATGGTACTTCCTGCTTGGCGCCATACTGCTACTATCCGTTATAATGGGTTGGTGGGGAAGCCGGTGGGCGGCCAGAAAGTTTATCAAAGAGACAAAAGTATACACCACAAACTGAGGCTTAATTGTGAGTCAACAGAAACTCACTAAATAGTTCAGGCCTCTTCTTTTTTAAGCGACTTTATTTTGTCTCCATTCTCTTTTCTCTTCATGCAGGCCTCTTCATCGTTGCAGCGGCCAAAGAGGTGCAGAGAGTGGCCTTCTACATTAAAATCGTGAATCTTCTCCATGAGTCTCTGAATCTCTAAAATTCGGGGATCGCAAAACTCAATCACAACACCACACTCTTTGCAGATCATGTGATCGTGCTGCTGATAGGCGTATGAACGCTCGTAGTAGTACTGGTTTTTCCCAAACTGCTGACGCTGAACAAGACCACACTCAATAAGCAAGTCGAGTGTATTATAGACGGTGGCACGAGAAACACGTGTCCCGGCATTTTTCATGTTGAAAAAGATATCGTCTGCGTCAAAGTGCCCTTCAGCTCTGTAGATCTCCTCCAACACCATAAACCGCTCAGGTGTCTGGCGCTGGTTTCTCTCCTTCAGATACGTTCTGAATATTTCTTTCACCAAAGTAATTGTCTCTTCCTGGGCCGGATGTGCCATAATGCATCAAAAATTAGAAATTCAATGAATGTAATTAAGGAGATTTAAATTTATTAATACAGTAAGTGAACTGTTAATAACATCGGAAATTGTCTGGATAATTTAAAAGCCTCGTAATATTTGGCTAATATGTTATCTTTTAGAACTACAGTTAACAAAATTTGAAGATATGCCAACGCTCGTCGCTTTTGAGACTTTAACTGATCTCTACCAGAACTTAACTCAAAAATACGAAAATTCTCCTAAAACTGCTTTTGCATTTAAGCCTTCTCCAAATGATGAGTATAAAACGGTTACCTGGGATCAGGTAAAAGAGGACGTCAATTCTCTTGCTAGTTATTTGATTGATTTTGGCATTGAAAAGGGAGACAGGGTAGCAATCTTGAGTGAGAATCGCTATGAATGGGCTATTGTTGATCTTGCCATACAAATGGTTGGTGGAATCAATGTTTCCCTTTATACAACACTTCCGCCAAAACAGTGCGAGTTTATCCTGAAAGATTCAGAAGCCAAGCTGTTTTTTGTTTCCACAGGTATTCAGCTAAAAAAAGCGGTTGAAGTGTTTGATAGCTGTTCTGACCTGAAGCACGTAGTTGCATTCGATAAACCGAAAGTTAAGAAGTATCTGGATCACGATTATGTTACGATGTTTAAAGCGGTGTGTGAAGCCGGCTCGAAGTCTGAAAAGGTAAACCTGGATAAAATCAAGAAGCGGGCACTGGATATTTCTCCTGAGGATGTTGCAACTCTTATCTATACATCGGGCACAACCGGCAATCCCAAAGGAGCGATGCTTACGCAAAGAAATATTGTCAGCAATGTTAAAGCAGCACACGATGCTATTTATATTACTGAAGAGGATCGATGTCTCTCGTTTTTACCGCTATGTCACTCATTTGAACGAACGGGCGGATATTATGCAATGATGGCGGGCGGAGCTGAAATTTATTATGCAGAAAGCGTGGACACCGTAGCAAAGAATATGCTTGAGGTACATCCAAGCATTGTTGTAAGTGTACCGCGGCTGTTTGAGAAGATTTACAACCTGGTAATGAACAATGTGAAGGAGGGTTCTGCTATCCAGCAAACCATTTTTGAGTGGGCACTGGATATAGGAAAAAGGCATTGGCAAGGCGAAAGGGGACTGGTTAGCGTTCAGAAAAAAATTGCCGATAAACTGGTATTTGATAAACTGAAACAGAGAACCGGTGGAAATATTCGATTTTTTGTATCGGGCGGTGCTGCTCTGCCATCAGAAATCGGGGCGTTTTTTATGTCGGCCGGCCTGAATATTCTGGAAGGGTACGGTTTAACAGAAACTTCTCCCGTTATGTGCTGCAATCGCTATGGAGAAGAGGTTATGGGTACTGTTGGCAAGGTTATCAATGGGGTAACCGTAGCCATTCAGCGATTGGAAGACAGTGAGATTATTGCACAGCTTAGCGGTGAGGACTATCCGTCTGACCTGACTTCTGAGGAAGGTGAAATTCTGAATCGCGGTCCCAATACTATGAAAGGATACTGGAAGAATGAAGAAGCTACGAAAGAGATGATCGATGAGGATGGCTGGCTCCATACCGGTGATGTTGGAAAGTTTGAGAATGGGAGACTGAAGATTACCGATCGTATTAAACACATGATTGTGAATGCAGGTGGTAAAAATATTTATCCCGGTCCGATCGAGGATATGTTTAAAACCAGCCAGTGGATCGACCAGCTTGTGGTAGTTGGAGAGAAGCGAAGCTATATGGCCGCCCTGATTGTACCTGCTTTTGAAGCTCTTGAAAAGTACGCCAAAGAGAATAGTATTGAATATTCGGACATGGAAGATCTTCTCAAGAATGAATCGGTTCAAACCCTCTACAACAAAGAGATCCGTTCGTTCTCCAAAGAGCTGGCTTCACACGAAAAACTCCGTGATTTCCGGCTCATACCGAATGAGTTTACGGTAGAGACCGGAGAGCTGACCCCAACCCTGAAGGTGAAGCGTAGAATCATCGAAGACAAATACGGTCACCTGATTGAGGATATTTTTGAAGGAGATGAGGCGTAAAGATTAATTAAATTCACCGCTGAGGCGCAGTAGAGACGCAGAGACTTTGAAAAGGTGACCCTGCGTTCTCTCCGTCAGTAACGCTCAATATGAATTTTCGAATTGAAATGGTATGAATTGAGAGTTCTGCTCAATCAGTTAAGCCTTTTTCTCTTTTCTGGCATCAATAAACGATTTAACACCAAGAATTAGAAAGATGATACAGATTACCGCCATTACAGCCTGACTTGCAGCGGCTGTAAATCGAACAGGCATATCTCCGCCAAATAGTGCAATAACAATTTGCCTTAGCCCGGTAAACGATCCGCCGAGTCCGAGAAGAGCCAATAGCATGGCGGCGTGCATGGTGTGTTTCTGCATACTGTCAGACTTTCTGGCCAAAAGACCAAGGCCAACAAAAGCGAGCCCAAAAAAGGATGGAATCAGAGCTGTAATGCTGACCATTTCTGAGCCGATGTATGCAAAAAAGCCAAGAATTATAAGTAAAACTCCAACATTGATAGATAGTTTTGGCATGATATAAAAATTTGTCAGGTTAATTTGTTGAGTACAATCAGATAGCTTTCAACTTTTTTGAAAATTCTCTTCACTCTTCTTCGGTTTACCCCAAGATCAGAATAGCCCACTCTGCTGGAGCTTTTCAAATGCAGTACGGAATCAGAACCGTTCGGTTCAATCAACGCAATAACGTCGTCTTTAAATCCAAAAAGGGGGATTTTAAAAACCGCATGAACTTTCAGTTCCGATGAGTCTGCATCAATCTCATTGGGATTTAAATCATCAAAGGCTTTTTTCAGGAATTCAAACAGTTGTTCTGCTTCCATCTCAAAACTTCTTGAAACGACAATACAGTTTGGAGAGTCCGGACACTCATCAATATCTGTGTGAATCTCTGAATCAGAATGGATATCGGCAGGGCGTGAGCCCTGAAGTGGGAAATAAACTGCCATAGTTGCTGTGATGAGTAGTAATATGAGAACTCCGAAGAGTAAAGTTCTACGCTTGCTCACACAACTCCAAACACTCTTCCAGCGTTTCAGCTACCTGAATAATTTCCCGGTTTTTTGGCTTGATGAAACCGGAGTCAACAGCGTGGTCGATCATCTTCATCAATGCATCGTAGTAACCACTCAGGTTCATGATGGTAACGGGCTTGTTTAGAATCCCGATCTGATTCCATGTGATAATCTCAAAAAGCTCTTCCATCGTGCCAAATCCACCCGGAAATGCAACAAATGCATCGGCAAGTTCGGCCATGTGTGATTTGCGCTGATGCATGTCTTTTACTGTAATGAGACGTGTTATTCCCCGGTGAGCAACCTCTTTCTTGAAAAGATTTTCAGGAATGACACCAATTACTTCACTCCCGTTTACCATCACAGAATCAGCGATTGTTCCCATAATTCCGAGCGATGAGCCTCCATAAATCAGACTGTGTCCTCTTTCGGCCATCAGCTTTCCAAACTCTTGTGCTTTATCGACAATGTCGGGATTATTACCCGGTGAGGATCCGCAGTAGACGCAAATATTCATATTAAGAGGCTACTTTCATCATTCTGTCGAGCACTCCTTCAAGTTTATCTAAAAAGAAGTCAATCTCCTCCTCACTGTTCTGTTTGCCGAAACTGATCCTAATGCTAGAGTTGGTAATGGCATCGTCTTCAACCACCTCTTGTAATACGTGCGAAGGTTCCGTTGCTCCGGAAGTGCAGGCCGACCCGTTTGAGACACAGATCCCCTCAATGTCCAGGTTCAGGAGCAGCATCTCTCCGTCCAGCCCCCGGCTGCTTCCGGTTTTAAATCCGATGTTCAGAATGTGAGGTACACCGCTCTCTTTAGGTCCGTTGATGGTAAATTTTCCTTTAAACCTGTTTTCGAGCCCGTTGATGATTTTCTTTCGAAGAGCTATAAATTTTTGAGTATGGGCTTCCATATTCTCCCAACAGAGCTCCATCGCTTTTGCTAGGCCTACAATGCCAGGAATATTGGAAGTTCCTCCTCTACGGCGCCGTTCTTGCGAACCGCCCTGAAGCCATGGAATCCATGGGGTGCCATTTTTTACATAGAGCACGCCTATTCCTTTTGGTCCGTATATTTTGTGAGCACTGATGCTCAGCATGTTCAGTCCCAACTCCTTTACATCCACGGGGATTTTTCCCACACTTTGAACGGTATCGGAGTGAAAGGGAACTCCGGCTTCCCTGCAAACCGTTGCAATTTCTTTTACGGGGTTGATGGATCCAATCTCGTTATTCACGTGCATCAGCGAAACAATGGCCGTTTTATCAGTGATCGCCTCCTTTACCTGATCTGCCGTGATGATACCGTCTGAATTAGGTTTAAGATATATAACCTTAGCACCCTGCCTTTTCAGTGATTCTGCCGGATGCATTACGGCGTGATGCTCAATTGGTGAGGTAATAATTTCGTTCTTGCCGGCAGGCGAGAGTGCAGAGTATACCCCTTTAATTGCCGCATTATCACTTTCTGTTCCTCCGCTGGTAAAGATGATTTCAGAAGGTTCAGCATTTAAAAGACGCGCGATGTTTTCGCGTGCATCTTCAACGGCAACTTTGCAGTTTCTGCCAAACTGGTGCGCTGCATCAGCATTTCCAAAATCTTCTGTAAAGTAAGGAAGCATGGTTTCAAGTACATCGGGGTCGACCGGTGTGGTAGCCGCATTATCAAAGTAGACAGGATCCATAATCTAATTATCAGTTATGATGATTTTCGAGCTCAATAAAAATATTCAAATTGATTGTGAAAAACAGTTTTGAATTTAATCATTAAGCAGCGAAGAAGATAACCCGCAGGGAGCAAGATTATTTCAAGGATTTACACAGATCGAAACCTGAACTTTTCTTACCTTAAGCGCACATCGAATTTCACAAGTTACAGATCCAAAAATATGTCTAATAAATCTCCAAAGGAACCTGAAGTTACCCTCGATCTGGCCATCGAACACGGCTTAAATGAGGAAGAGTTTGAAATGATTAAGAACTTTCTGGGGCGAACTCCAACTTTTACAGAACTGGGAGTCTATTCTGTTATGTGGAGTGAACACTGCTCTTATAAAAACTCCATTCTGGAGATTAAAAAGCTGCCGAGAGAAGGTGAACAGCTATTAGTGGATGCGGGTGAAGAGAATGCCGGATTGGTGGATATCGGAGATGGCCTGGCTTGTGCATTCAAGATTGAGAGTCATAATCACCCGTCTGCCGTGGAGCCCTACCAGGGAGCGGCAACCGGAGTTGGCGGAATTCACCGGGATATTTTTACGATGGGTGCCCGGCCGGTAGCCTCGCTCAACTCTCTGCGATTTGGGTCGATGGAGAATCCCCGTGTGCGTTATCTGTTGGATGGGGTTGTGCGCGGAATTTCCGACTATGGCAACTCTTTTGGTATTCCCACAGTTGGGGGAGAGATCTACTTCGATGAGGCTTATGAAGGGAATCCCCTTGTGAATGCGATGAGTGTGGGTATTGTGAAACATGGCGAGACAGCCTCTGCCATTGCCGAGGGAATTGGAAACCCTGTTCTGATTGTAGGAGCCAGTACCGGCCGTGATGGAATTCATGGAGCAACGTTTGCATCAGAGGAGATCAGTGAGGAGAGTGAAGCAAAGCGGCCAAGCGTGCAGGTGGGGGATCCCTTTACGGAGAAACTTCTGCTTGAAGCAAGTCTTGAAGCTTTGAAAACCGGTGCAATTGTTGGGCTTCAGGATATGGGTGCAGCAGGAATTACCAGCTCATCATCTGAAATGACCGCCCGTGGCGGACAGGGTATGACGCTGGACCTCGATAAGGTTCCGATGCGTGAAGAGGGTATGACCGCCTATGAACTTCTGCTGAGTGAGAGTCAGGAGCGGATGCTGGTTGTGGCTGAAAAAGGCCGTGAGCAGGAAATTATTGATGTATTTGAAAAGTGGGACCTGAATGCGGTCGTTATCGGTGAAGTAGTTGAAGGCGATAAACTGACCTATATCAAAGATGGTGAAGTGAAAGCGGAAATCCCGGCCGACTCACTGGTATTGGGCGGTGGAGCTCCACAATATGAGCGCGAGAGAAAGAAGCCCGCCTACATAGATGAAGTACAAAATTTTGATTTTTCGACCATCAAACATCCGGAAGATGTAAACGAATCTCTGCTCAGAGTGCTGGCTTCCCCGAATGTAGCCTCAAAGAGGTGGGTCCACGAACAGTACGATACTACAGTACGGACGAATACGGTGAACGCTCCGGGCGCTTCCGATTCGGGTGTGATTAGAATCAAAGGAACCAAAAAAGGACTGGCTGTAAAAACCGACTGTAATGGACGGTATGTCTATTTGAATCCTCGGCGTGGCGGGCAAATTGCAGTGGCTGAGTCAGCGCGGAACGTCGTTTGCAGCGGTGCAAAACCGGTAGCTATCTCTAACTGTCTTAATTTTGGAAATCCATACAAACCCGAAGTATACTGGACATTTAGCGAGGCTTTGGCAGGAATGGGAGACGCATGCCGCGCACTGAATACTCCGGTTACGGGCGGTAACGTGAGTTTATATAATGAAAATCCAAACGGAGCAATTTTCCCAACTCCCGTGATCGGAATGCTCGGTCTGATCGAGGACGTAGAAAATCATACCATGACTCCCCAGTTCAAAAACAGCGGGGATGTGATCTACTATCTTGGTGCCGAGAGAAAAGGATTGGGTGGATCAGAGTATATTAAAGCTGTACAAGGACTTACAACCGGTGATGCTCCCGAATTGGACCTTGATCTGGAAGTAAAACTCCAGCAAACTGTATTAAATCTGATTCACAGTAAGACTGTAAATTCTGCACATGATGTTTCTGACGGCGGGATGAGCGTAACGCTTGCAGAGATGGCAATTCACTCAGGTTTGGGCGCCGATGTATCCCTTGAAAAAATGGGAGGAGACATACATGAACTTCTCTTTAGTGAAGCACAATCAGGAATAGTTGTTACGGTTCCAAAAGAGAACGTATCTGAACTGGAGAATGCGATGAACGAAAGTGGCGTACCGTTTCACGTACTGGGTACAGTTTCAGGGGATTCGCTAACAATCAATCAATCTGTAAATCTTCCGGTTTCTAACCTTTCTGAGGTCTATGAGTCTACAATTCCAAAAGCAATGGAACAGTAGATCTTACATTTTTCTTCTTTAAGGATGATCGTGTAAAATTCACTTTTTCGTGAACGATTTGAATCTCTTTGGGCTTTTGAAAGTGGAAATTTCAAACCCAAAAAAGAAATTATGGAAGATAAGATTGTACTCATCGTTGGCGGATCAGGCGGAATTGGAAGAGCCTCCGCCGATCTGTTCGCAAAGGCCGGCGCAAAAGTTGTATTAGCTGCCAGAAATAAAGAGAAGGCAGAAGAGAAAGCGAAAGAGATTAACGACAATGGAGGAGAGGCATTTGCCATTAAGGTGAATGTGACCGATCTGGGATCTGTCTCCGACATGGCCCGGGAAGTTACTGAGGAGCTCGGTGATATCGATGTGCTTGTCAACGCCTTTGGTTTGGGAATGATCCAGCCCCTGCTCGACATCAAACCTGAAGAGGCAAAAGAAGTGTTTGATGTGAATGTCTACGGCACATTTCTTGTAACACAAACGGTTACCCGCTATATGGCAACAGCCAAAAAAGGCAGGGTTATTATGTTTCCCGGAATTCTCGGAAAAGCAGTGATGAGAAATTCATCCGTTTACTCAGCTTCTAAATATGCAGTTACCGGTTTTACCAAAGCACTTGTTGAAGAGAATAAGAGATCGGGTGTTAAATTTTCACTGCTATATCTTGGCGGAGTGGCTACTGATTTCTGGGAGAATCCTAACATCGACATGCGAGTGCAGACTGATAAAATGCTAACGCCGGAGCAAGTTGCAAAAGCAGTTTATTACTCCGCATCACAGCCGGACGATTCTGTTCTGAATGAAATTACAATTCAGCCCGAGTCTCATCAGATGGTATAAAAAACTCCGTCAGACCGCTTCACGCGGTCAGACGGATGAATCTGGAAAAACCCATCTGACCGACTTTAGCGGTCTGATAGGGATTTTAAATTTATTCTCCAACAAGACGCATTCTAGCTCGTGGCACCACTTTGATGCGTGCCACGAATGTTATGCTTACTCTCCAACAACCGGGCACTTCTCAATGGCTGTTTTGTAACTCTTTCTGATGATATCAATTCCTTCATCAATATGAGCCTTCTCTACAGTTAGCGGCGGACGGAAACGAATGGTCTTTGAGCCGCAGCCTAAAATCATCAGGTTATTATTCATGCACTCTTTTACAACTTCATCTCGTGCATGAGAGTTTGGCAGATCCATAGAACAGAACAGGCCTTTACCTCTTGGATTTGAGATGTATTCAAATTCATTAGATAGGTTCGTGATCTGTTCCTGGAGGTGTTTGCCGACAGTGGCCGCATTGTCTACCAGTTTCTCTTCCTCGATAATTTCAAGAATGCGATCAAACCGAACCATGTCGACCAGGTTACCGCCCCATGTAGAATTGATTCGGGACGAAACATGGAAGCAGTTGGTTTCGATGTCGTCAATCCTGTCGCTGGCCAGAATTCCGCAAACCTGTGCTTTTTTCCCGAAAGCTAATATATCCGGTTTCACATAGTATTCGTGAGCCCAGAATTTTCCGGTTAGACCCACACCGGTTTGAACCTCATCGTAAATCAGTAATGCGTCAAACTCATCACAGAGGTCGCGCAGTGCCTGGTGAAACTCAACTCTGAAGTGGTTGTCGCCGCCCTCACCCTGAATCGGCTCGAGAAGAATACAGGCGATATCATCCTTATACGTTTCGAAATATTGACGAGCCTGAGCCAGCGCCTGTGCCTCTTCCATTTCCACCTGTTTTTTATTCTCTGCATTCAGAGGAAATTTAACAGCCGGGTTATGAATCCTTGGCCAGTCAAATTTTGGAAAGTATTTTACCTTTTTGGGATCGGTATTTGTCAGTGAAAGGGTATACCCACTGCGTCCATGAAATGCTTTGTCTAAATGAAGGGCCTTATGTCCCTTTTCAGTACGATAGCCTTTTTTGAAATTTTTCTGCACCTTCCAGTCGAATGCTACTTTTAAGGCATTTTCTACAGCCAATGCGCCGCCGGATACGAAAAACGCATACGGCATGTAGTCAGGGATGCCAACTCTTGAAAATGTATCTACAAAATGAGCCATCTCTTCGGTGTAAACATCCGAGTTTGACGGTTTGTTGATGGCAACCTGGCCCAGCTTGGCTACGAAGTCTGAGTCGCCGGCCAGCTTATCGTGATTCATTCCCAGAGGGTTGGAAGCGAAGAATGTAAAAAAGTCCAGATAATCTTTTCCTGATGCTGAGTCATGCAGATAAGATCCTTTACTCTTCTTGAGGTCGAGAACCATCTCATACCCATCTGCAAGAATATGTTTTTGTAGTGTTGAGCGTACGTTTTTTGGTTGTATCCCTTTCATGTAGTGTGTCGTTTAAAGTTTAATTTTTAGCTCCTGTTTGATGGTAAGTAGAGGCTTTTAAGCTTCAAATTCAAGGAAAGTTTTCCTGATAATTTCGATGCATTTTTGAAGCTGTTCCTCATTCATAACCAATGGTGGTGCAAATCGGATAATATTGCCGTGAGTAGGCTTGGCAAGAAGGCCGTTATCCTTCAGTTTTACACAAAGATCCCAGGCAGTGGTACTGTCGGGTGAGTCGTTAATTTCAACGGCGTTGAGGAGTCCCTTTCCGCGAACTAAACGAATCAATTCACACTCTTCCTTTAAATTGTTCATTGCTTGCCGGAATATTTCTCCAAGTTTACGGGCATTCTGGGCAAGTTTTTCGTCCCGAACAACTTCCAATGCAGCAATGGCCACACGGGCAGCCAGCGGGTTTCCGCCAAATGTGGAACCGTGTTGCCCCGGTTGGATAACATCCATGATCTCATCATCGGCAAGAACAGCAGACACGGGATAAACACCGCCGGAGAGAGCTTTACCGAGAATCAGTATATCGGGTTTAACATAATGATCAGGCTGACGCTCACAGCTTCCCTGGCAGGTGCAATTTCCACAAACGGCCAGAAGTGATCCCGTTCGCGCAATTCCGGTTTGAATCTCATCGGCGATAAAAAGTGCGTTGTACTTTTTACAGAGCGCAGCAGCTTTTTTCAGGTACTCTTCATCAGGAACCATTACCCCGGCTTCGCCCTGAATCGGCTCAATCAAAAATCCGGCAATGTTCTCTTCCTTGAGTGTTTTCTCCAGGTCATCGAGATCGTTATACTCAACCTTGATGAAACCCGGTGTGTATGGCCCAAAGTTTTTACTGGCATCCGCATCATTGGAAAATGAAATAACAGTCGTAGTCCGACCGTGAAAATTATTTTTCGCTACAATGATTTTGGCTTCATTCTCGGGAATCCCTTTTTTCTCATATGCCCACTTTCGGCAAATTTTGATGGCCGTTTCCACACCCTCGGCTCCTGTATTCATAGGCAGTACTTTTTCAAACCCAAACATGTTGGTGATGAACTGCTCATACTCGCCCAATACGTTATTGTAAAATGCCCTTGATGTGAGCGTGAGTGTCTCGGCTTGTTTCTTGAGAGCTCCAATTATATGGGGGTGGCAATGGCCCTGGTTTACGGCCGAGTAAGCGGATAGAAAATCGAAATATCGTTTCCCTTCTGGGTCCCAAACATAGACACCGTCGCCCTTAGCCAGTACAACCGGGAGCGGGTGATAGTTATGAGCACCGTATTTATTTTCAAGTTCGATAGATTCTTTGGTGGAAAGCATAAAGTGAGAAAGTCGTTTAGTGTTATTTATTGATGATAAGATAGTAAAAACCCCCATTCGGGGCGACGGGTAGCGATTTTCTTTACAAATTAGGAGAGAACCATGCCTATAAGTTTTAAAGTTGGAAGTGGGATGAGAATCGAGCTGATGAAGATTGAATTTGGCCCGGATCAATATAACCTGAAGAGTAGGTTTTGAGAGTGGAGGGGAAGAAAAAGGCGGATTTGTTTTACTATTGTTTTACCACAAAGCTGTAGAAATAAAAAAAGCCCAACAGCGTGAGCAATTGAGCCTTTTGATAGTGGCGGGTTCGAACCAACGTCCGCCTCAGGCGGATAAGAGCCCGACGAGCTAGGAATTGAGAAGAGTTTTACGAATCCACTGTCTGCCTTGTCCGCTTTTTAATTGTTGTTCCCTGGCCATGGCGAGTTTTTTTGGTGTCAAATTCTTCGGTATGGATGAGAGTCCAGGGACGGTAATCCTTTGGTTCCCAATTTGTTATGTGACCTCAAACGTTCTTCGAGATTGGAAGAGTAGCCGATATAGATCTTGTCATATTTTTTTGAATGAAGAACGTAAACCGTAAACATGAGGCAAGAACTTAAAATAAAAAAGGCCCAACAGCGTGAGCAATTGAGCCTTTTGATAGTGGCGGGGGTAGGATTCGAACCTACGACCTTCGGGTTATGAGCCCGACGAGCTACCAGCTGCTCCACCCCGCGATGTCAATATGTATAGTTGAATTATTTGATGTCATTACCATCTCCCAACTAGACTCCTAAGATAAGGATTAATTTCTCATCATGTCAACATTAGATTGGATTTTATTTGCACTTATTCCATGAAAAAACCGCATCAGAAACATATGAAGATATTTTGGGCTCGGGAAGATTTTTTTACTCAAAAAGAAGACTAGGATATGGTAAAGATCTCGAAAGAAAGTACTGCACCTCCGGCGCAGGTAAATGGTTTGGGGCTTTGTGTTGTACAAAACTACTGCTCCGCTGGAGCAGCTTATCATGGGGTGAATACTTTCTGTTGATATTCGATCGACATCTGAATCGTAACAAACAGCCACAGCTAATCAATGCTCCGGATGGAGTATTATCCTTGTAAGAAA
>LFIK01000648.1_pt1 | contig 26409 bp, 20 predicted proteins | sample 643401 | NCBI WGS metagenome assembly LFIK01 (sample SAMN03777447, study PRJNA286221) | soda lake metagenome | biome: soda lake; feature: Kulunda steppe; material: water; isolation source: sample T5-Br brine of Lake Tanatar-5 | place: Russia: Kulunda steppe | collected 2010-07
ACCAACTCATGGGAGACGCACCGATGTACAAAACGATCTTCGTTCCGGTGGACCTGTTCCACGTCGGCACGTTGGACAAGGCGCTCGCCACCGCCGCCGACCTCGCCAAGCAATACGGGGCGACGGCCGTCTATGTCGGCGTCACCAGCACAGCCCCGAGCGAAGTCGCCCACAACCCCGAAGAATTCCAAACGAAACTTGATGCGCTCGCCGCCGAACAATCGGCGAAACATGGGATCGACGCCAAGGGGAAAGCCGTCATCAGCCACGACCCGACCATCGACCTGGATCGAACCTTGGTCAAGGCGGTCAACGACGTCGGGGCCGACCTGGTCGTCATGGCGTCTCATGTCCCCGGCCTGACCGAACATCTGGTCAGTTCAAATGCCGGCTGGCTGGCGGCTCATCTGCCGATTTCCGTCTTCGTTGTTCGTTGACGGGGAACGCGACGGGAAACATCTCGGGTAACTCACCCGACCAACGCGGCGAACCAGGCTCATCCGCTTCGGCGGATGGGCATTCGCGCCTATTCAGGGTCGGTGACCGCCATGACGCCGCAATCCGCAAATGCCCGCTTTGGGGCGGCGGATACAGGCGCCGGCACGTCAATGGATTGCGGCGAAGCGCTCGTGGCAACCCTCTCCGCCAACGGCGCATCCAGGTCGGTCCCGGCGCAAAACACGCTGTACAATGCCCGGATCACCGGAATCACTTTCGGGTCGCGAAGCTCGTAGTAGACGACCTTCGCTTCCCGGCGTGACTGGCCAATCAGCCGCGCCTCGCGCAGGATCGCGATCTGCTGGGACAAGGTGGGCTGACGAATGCCAAGCTCCTCTTCCATCTGTCCGACCGATCGCTCGCGCTCGAGCAGAAAACACAAGATCATCAAACGGTTGGTGTTGGCCAGCAGACGCAAGAGCCCGCTGGCTTCGGCGGCGGCTTCGGCCATTTGGGAGGGGTCCATAGCATCAACGTCCGGCATGCGCGATCCGGCATTGAAACTGGCTTCATCCGTCATCGTCATCGTCCCACCCATTTCATATACCAAGGATTGTCGCCGGTCTTCGCACGATCCGGGGCAGCATCAGAGGATTGCCCTTCGCCATCGTCGCGATCCAAGTCCGTCACATCGACCAATTCAAGCATTGGCGTACCCGGCACCCAATCGGCAGGCGCACAAACCGCCCCGTCCTGAACCGCCTGAAGCGCCCGCACCAGACGCAGCAGTTCCGAAATACTTCGGCCAACGGTCATGGGATAGAACTGGATCGCTTGAATGATCCCTTCCGGATCGATGGCGAACACCCCGCGGACAGTCGCCGTGGTCGTTGATCCATCGTGAATCATGCCATAGGCACGCGCGATCGAAAGGCCGACATCTTCGACCACCGGAAAGCTGATGCGTTGGCCGGTATGCGCCTCAATCGAACGGATCCAAGCCAGATGCGCCGACAGACTATCGACCGAATGGGCAATGATATCGCAGCCGATCGCGTCGAATTCAGGCTTGGCCGCCGCCAGCGCCACGAACTCGCTGGTGCAGACCGGCGTGAAGTCGGCGGGATGGGTGAACAACACAATCCATCGCCCCCGCCGATCCGACAACCGTAACGGCCCCCTGGTCGACCGCGCCGCGAAATCAGGCGCCAGGTCGCCGAGCCCAGGGCGAACACGGACCGGTACGCCAGCCCCCGCCATCTTTCCCTCAGACACTGCTTCCAAACCCCCTCAATGTCACTACACCATTATATATAGCCAATAATTGATGCAATGAAAGACCTGGATAGAACAAGGTTGGCGTCAACCGTCCTTCAGGGCGCGGCGCAGCCTGCGCAGCAAGACATTGCGGGCGCGGTCGTCCGCCAAACCGTCGAGCGCCTTATGGATATCGATGGCCAATTGGGCATAGTCGTTGTGCCAGTCTTCGCGGCCGATGGCCTCCTGCGGCAGACGAGGATGGGGGGTGCGCTTTTTCGAGGGCGATACTTCGTGGGGTTTGGCCGGCGCCTCGTCGGGTTCGGCAAGCTCGACCACGGAATCAAGGGCCGGACATGCGATGCGGTCGGTTGCCAGACCCGCCTCACCCAGCCGGTCCACCATAGCGGTGCGGGCGTCATCCTCGCCATGGACGAGATAGATCGTGCCGCCGATTGGCAGCCGGCCGACGACCCACTCGGTCAACTCTGCCGCATCGGCATGACCGCTATAGCCGTCCAGCGTTCGGATCCGGGCGGCGACGGCGGCTTCCTCGCCATGGATGCGCACGACTTTGCGCCCTTCTTGCAGCAAACGCCCCATGGTGCCGACGGCCTGGAATCCAGTCAGTAATACCGTACAATTCGACCGCCACAAATGGGCCTTCAGGTGATGCCGGATACGCCCGGCATCGCACATGCCGCTGCCCGCCATGATGATGGCGCCGCCCGTGATCCTGGCGATCGCTTTGCTTTGGTCGACGGTTTCGGTGATTTTCAGGTTGTGAAGGCTGAACGGGTCAACCCCGCGCGGCATGTTTTCCAGCGCACGGGCATGCTTGGCAAACACCTTTGTCGCCCGCGCAGCCAGGGGCGAATCCAGGAAAACCGGAACCGGCTTCAAGGCGCCGGTGACGAACAGGACGGCCAGATCGACCAGGATTTCCTGGGTCCGTTCGACCGCAAAGGCCGGTATCAGCAGATTGCCGCCCCGGTCGATCGCCGTTTGCACCTCGTCGCGCAGGATCTCGCGCCGCTCGGCCACATCGAGACGGATTCGGTCACGGGCGCCATAGGTGGATTCGCAAATCAGGTAGTCGATTCCGGACGGCGCCGATGGATCGGGGTGGAACAGCTTGTGACCGGGCCCGATATCGCCGGAAAACAGCAGCCGTGTCTTGCGATTCCCGGCCTCGTTCCCGTTCGGGCCGCCTTGATCGATCTCGAGTTCGATCGAGGCGGAGCCCAGCATGTGGCCGGCGTTCCAAAACCGCGCATGAACACCGGCCTTTGGCTCGATCCACGTCTCGTAGTCGGTCGGCTGCAATCGATCCAGGGTGCGGTCGGCGTCCTCGGCCGAATAGATGGGCGTCACCGGGTCTTGCCCACGCTGCCGCCGGCGCCGGTTCAGCCTGTCCACTTCCGATGCTTGGACGGCGGCCGAATCGGGCAGGACGAACTGCAGCAGATCGCAGGTCGCCGCCGTGGCATAGATCGGGCCGGTGAACCCGGCGGCGACCAGCTTGGGCAGAAGCCCGGCGTGGTCGATATGAGCATGGGTCAGCAGAACAAAGTCGAGTTCAACGGGATCAAACGGAAACGCTTGGTAATTCAGGGCCTTGACGGTTTTCGTGCCCTGAAACATGCCACAATCGACAACAAATGCCCCTTTTGGTGTCGCCAGTCGAAAACAAGACCCGGTGACGGTCCCTGCCGCCCCGTAGAATCCTAGTTCGATCCCCACATTGCCCCCAAAATTTTCTGCCTTTGGCCCAAGAGCGGTCCATAGGGTGACCATGCTACTGTGAATGCCGCATCCGGTCGAATTCTAAAGCGACAGCCTGCCAACACCGTCGACCATGACCGGAACCGGATCGGCGATGGCGCCGACAAACGGCTCGCCGCCCAGGTTTTCCAGGAAGCCGAGCAGAACCAGCCCTTCGTCCGTCGCCACGATCTTTCCGGCATAGCGGCGACAGGGGGCAGCGCCGTCGAGAAATGGCCCCGGCGCCAGCGTCCATGGGCCGCGCGGCGCGGGGGCGGTCAGATAATGCGTGCCGGTGACCGGCGAGCCCGGATACCCGTCGCAAAAGGCCCGCGACCAATGGGCACCCTCGTTGCAGAACAGGCAGTACCAGCGGCCGTCGCGTTGAAACACCTGCGGCACCTCCATCTGGCCGAACTGGCGGCCCCGATAGACCGGCGGCTGCAGTGTCCAGTTGTAAAGGTCCGGCGACGTCGCGAACCCGATCGTGCCGCCGGCATTCGACTCGGCAATACCGGGTTCGCGGGCTGTAAAGAACATCAGCCAGCCGTCGCCGTCGGGGTCTTGGATCACCCACGGGTCGCGCATCGCCCGGTCGTGCCAATGACCGGGGGTGAATTCTTCATAGTCCGGATGCCGGGCTCCGTCAGCGCCGACAATATCCAGCGCCGGCGCGGTCCCGACACGCACCCAATTGTGCAGATCGGTGGACGCGGCATGGCCGATACGCTGCTTCTTGCCCTGATCGGCCCGCGACGTTCCGGTATAGAAAAGATGCCAACGCCCGTCTTCGGCCCCACCCTGCACGACCGACCCGGTCCATGTCGTCAAATCATCGAAGGCGGGCCCGCTTGCGGGCCCGAAACAGGGACCAAGCGGTGTCCAGGCCCGCAGGTCCCGGCTGACGGCATGGCCGATCGAGACGTTCCAATGGCGAAGATCCGGATCAAGCAGTGACTTGTCCGCCTGCAGGAAAAAGACATGCCAGTCGGCGCCATCGCGGGCCAGCCAGAAGTCCCAGATCCACTTATCGTCGAGTGCAAGTACCACGGATCGCCTTTCCTCTGCCATTGGCGCTCAATGTCAAAGGGTCAACGATACAAACTGCGCAAACAACCGGAAAGGGAATTTTCGGCCGGCAAACAATCCAGAACTCATGGGCCGGACAGGTACTCGAACGCCCCCAGCCCGGCATGGTCGTAAAACTCGAGTCTCAGCTGTGTCGCCCGGTCAGCGGACTCGCCAATCACAAAATCGGCGGCTGAAACAGAGCCGGGGGCTGCGTTCTCGTTCAGGATATCGAACACGAACCGATCTCCCGACCAGGGCCGAAGGGCGAAAACCTTCGGCTCGGGCCCGATCGACAATTGCAGCCCTTCATCGACGATCCGGACATCCACCGGCCCGAAATAGCGGTTCTCGTACCGGCCGGCATATGACGAAAGCGGTCGAGCGGGAGCGGGGTTCGCGGGGGCGATCTCTCCCACGAGATCGCCTGCCGGCGCCATAATCGCGGCCATCATCGGCTGATAGGCGGCCAGCCAGTCCCGCGCCGTCTCGCCGAATTGCACCAGATCGGCAAAGGACGAACCGACCGCCTCGGCCGCCCCCGTCGGCGCGGCGTTGGTCAACGTAACGATGCCGACATTCGCAGACGGGATCAAAACGATATTCGTCGACCACCCCATGGCAAAGGCCCCGGAATGGCTGAGCATGACACGCCCGGACGGCTGATACCCGACCCCGAACCCAAATCCGTAAAAGCTGGCCCGCGCGTCCGGCATGCTGGGTCGCGACGAAACCGCCTGCGGGCTGACCGCCGGCAGCAGGGCATCGGCCGAAACCAGGCGGGTACCGTCGATCACACCATCGCCCAGGACCAGCCGCATCCACCGAGCCACGTCTTCAACGCTGGAACTTACCCCGCCGGCCGGCGTTTGGGCATCGGGTTGGCGGACAAACAAGGGCTGGTAGCGGCCATCGGCCGACACATGGCCGGCGGCCCTGTCGTCATGAGCCATGAAGTCGGCGAACCGGGAGCTGGTCCGTGTCATCCCCAGGGGGGCATAAAGAGCCGATTCCGACAGCGATTCCCAGTCTGTACCCGCGGCCGCCGCGACAGCCTCGGCCGCCGCCGTTATCCCGAAATTGGTATAGGCATACGTATCGCGGAAGGCGCCGAGCGGCACATGGCGCAAGCGCTCAAGGATCGTTCGGCGATCAAAGCCCAGATCCTCCAGATCGTCGCCGATATGTCCGGGCAGCCCCGCGCGATGGGCGTAAAGATCGCCGATGGTAACGGCTTGCGTCACCCAGGGATCGGCCAATTCGAACCATGGCAGATGGGTCGCGACCGGCGTATCCCAGGACACGCTGCCTTCGCCGACTTGGTGCGCCACGACCGTCGCCCCGACCGGCTTCGACAGGGACGCGATCTGAAAGACGGTCTGCGGTGTCACCGGATCATCCTCGCCGGCCCGCCTCACCCCAAAGCCTTCGGCCAGGACAATGCGGCCGTCGTGAACGACGGCAACCGCGAGTCCGGGGATGCCGGTGGTGTCCATGACATCGGCAATCACGGCCCCCAGGGCGTCAACCGCCTGTTCGATTTGCCCTTCGGGGATCGGCACACCGGCGACCTGCGAAGGCGGCAACGGTTGCGCCCCGGGACTCGCAGCGACCAGAGCGCCCGCCGCAGCAAGCATAACCGTCCCGATACAAGCACCGATCCGGTTCCGTCCAACAATCATTCGCGCCACGATACCATTCCCGTCGGTTGTTTTTATAAGCGCAACAATAGCCCGGACGCCGGGATGTGACAGAAAATTTAACGGCCGGTGATCAACAGAGCAGATCCCCGTTCGGCGACAAGGCCCTCCAAGCCTCGACAAAGCGCCGGGCCGAGCTTGAAACCGCTGCCGGCGTCCGTCCCGGTTTATAGAGCGCCGAGCCCAGCCCGAAGCCCGACGCGCCCGCCGCCACATACTCGGCCATGGACTCGGGCTGGATGCCGCCGACCGGCAGCAACGGCGTCCCAGGCGGGATGACAGCCGTCATCGCCTTGACCACGGTCGGCGGCAGCATCTCAGCCGGGAACAGCTTCAACCCGTCCGCCCCTGCCTTGAGGCAGGCGAACGCCTCGGTCGGCGTGGCGATGCCCGGCAGGCACCACATTCCATTGTCGACGGCGGCACGCACGATGTCGACATCGCCATGGGGCGTGACGATCAGCCGGCCGCCTGCGGTCGCGACCTCGCCGACGTCTTGCGGCGTCATGACGGTTCCCGCCCCGATGACGCAGGTCTCGCCGAACCGGTCGGCAAGCTGTGAGATCGCATCCAATGCCCCGGGCCGGTTGAGAGGCACCTCGATGATCCGAAACCCGCTATCGACCAGTGCGTGACCGATCGGCAGCGCGGCTTCCGGCATGATTCCGCGCAGGATCGCAATCAGCGGCAATTCCCTCATGGCTTGATCAAGCTGTGTGGCCATTGGCCCTCCCCCTCTTTCTCATCAAGACAGCAAACCGGCCGCGCGGGCGATCCTCTCCAGTCCGGCAAAGGCGCTATCATGCGACCAGGATTCCGGCACCCAGCTCCGATCGCCCCCCTTTGCGGCGATGGCGCCATGATAGAGCCCGACCAGCGGGCCGTCCCCCAATATGACAACCCGGCCCGCATCCGAAGTCCCGCCCAAGGCGCCATTCGTGCGGGCCTTGAGCGCGGCCGTGGCCTCGCGGACTTCGGATCCGATGACCAGACCCGACAGGAACGCCTCCTGGTCGGGCGGCCCCAAGCGGTCGAACAGACCGCGCGTGCGGACACCGAACAATCGATGCAAGAGGCCGCCCGCCGCCGGATCGGGATCGATACCGGCGGCCACACCGGCACAATAGGCCGGATCCTCGGGACTGGGCGGCGATGTGCGGCGCTCGATCATGCGCCCGAGAAGACTGTGATCGCGCATCGACGCAAACACTTCGCCGGACATAAACGTCATGAACGACACCAGCCGGCCGCCTTCGACCCAGGCCCATTTACTATGGGTGCCCGGCAGGACGAACAGCCCGGATCCCGACGGATCGTCCATCGCGCCCAGAATCTGGGTTTCCTCGCCGCGCATGACATCGGGCATGCCCCCGTCATCCCGGCAAATACCCGGCACGATCTGCACAGGCCAGTCGAACGGCGCCGGCGTCAATTGCCGCGCCAATCCGGCCAAGGGCGCCGGGCATCGTGCATAGGGCGCCTCGACCCAGCCTTGCCGGCTGCCGATCATGCCCGACATCAAAATCTGAGTCGGGTCGCGCCCAGCAGCGCTGTCCTCACCCAGCGCCGTCAAAACCCGGCGAAGAACGGCCGCAAAATCGCCATCGGTGACGGACGCGATGCCCCACGGTTCGGAAACCGTCTTCGGCGGGTTCCCAGGGTCGATAGCAGGGTTGCCAGTCAGTCCGGATGTCAGGATGCGGGCTCGCAACCGGGTCGTCCCCCAATCCACCGCGATCAATCGTTCATTCGCGTCCGCCAAGGCCATGCTCCGTTCCTGTGGTTGAAATTGGCAAAGCGGGACACCAGGGCACCGCAAACCTTCGCAAAGACAAGGGGGGGAGACCCCCGAAAGCTCGCCGCCCCTCAAATGAACGCGACCCGGGAGCCCCGTTGACATCGCCGTTGCCAACGCGTTTAGTGCCTGCCTGTTCCGATGATCGGCCGGTATCCTTTCGCCCTTAGGCCTTCGTCATACACCAACACCGAACCCGTAAGCCAGTGGCCCGGCCACACCGATAACCATACCATGGCAACCAATCGACCACACGAAATGGACTCGAAGATCATGATATCGCCCGTGATGCCCACCTATGCCCGTGCAGACGTTTCTTTTGAACGGGGTGACGGACCCTGGCTGTTCGCGGCGGACGGGCGACGTTATCTCGATTTCGCGTCCGGCATCGCCGTGACGGGGCTGGGCCATTGCCATCCGCATCTGGTCAAGGCGCTGACTGATCAGGCGGCGAAGCTTTGGCACACCTCCAACCTGTTCCGCATACCCGAGCAGGAGCGGCTGGCCGAACGTCTGGTCGCCAACACTTTTGCCGACACCGTCTTCTTCACCAATTCCGGCGTCGAGGCGTGGGAGTGCGGCGTCAAGCTCGTGCGCAAATATCACTATGAGCGCGGACAGCCGAAACGCTGGCGGATCATCACCGCGACGGGGTCGTTCCACGGCCGGACCTTGGCCGCCATCGCCGCGGCCAAGGGTGAAAAACTGACCAAGGGCTTTGGACCCATGGTCGATGGATTCGATCAGGTGCCGTTCGGCAACACCAACGAACTGCGCGCCGCCATCACCGACGAAACCGCCGCCATCCATGTCGAGCCGGTCCAAGGTGAAGGCGGCATTCGCGCCGCCGATCCCGACTATCTGCGTCATATCCGGGCGATCTGCGACGAGTATGGCCTGCTCCTGTATCTCGACGAAATCCAATCGGGCTATGGCCGGACCGGCAAGCTTTTCGCGCATGAATGGACCGATGTGAAACCGGATGTCCTGTGCGCCGCCAAGGGCATCGGAAGCGGTTTCCCGCTCGGCGCCTGCCTGGCGACCGAATCCGCAGCATCCGGCATGACCGCAGGCACCCATGGCACCACCTATGGCGGCAACCCGCTGGCCATGGCCGTTGGCAACGCCGTTCTCGACGTGTTGCTCGAACCCGGATTCCTTGATCACGTCCAGACCATCGCGGCGCGGCTGCACGGCAAGCTCAAGGAACTGGCGGCGCGCTATCCCGCAGTCATCGAAGAAGTACGCGGCAGCGGCCTGATGATCGGATTGAAGGCCGGTATTCCCAATGGCGATTTGATCGCCGCCCTGCGCGAGGCCGGCATGCTGACCGTCCCCGCCGGCGAAAACGTCGTCCGCCTGCTTCCGCCGATGATCATCGGTGACGAGCATGTGGAACGGGCGATCGACATTCTGTCCGGCGTTGCCGCCGAGCTGTCGACAAAGAAGGGCTCCGCGGCATGACCGATCCGAAACACTTCCTAGACTTGAATCTGCCTGCCGCCGCGGCGCTGCGCTCGATGCTGGACAATGCTGCCGCCATGAAGGCGGCGCTGAAGGGGCCAAGCGGCGGCACACCCACAAACCGCCCGCTCGCGGGCAAGACGCTGGCCATGATCTTCGAGAAACCCTCGACCCGCACGCGGGTTTCGTTCGAGGTGGGCATGCGCCAGCTCGGCGGCGAGGTGATCATGCTCTCCGGCGACGAGATCCAGCTCGGCCGCGGCGAGACGATCGCCGACACCGCGCGGGTGCTGTCGCGCTATGTCGATGTGATCATGATCCGAACCGGCAGCGAAGCCCGACTCGCCGAGATGGCGGCCAACGCCACCGTGCCGGTCATCAACGGCCTGACCGACGACAGTCATCCCTGCCAGCTCATGGCCGATGTCATGACCTTCGAGGAGCACAAGGGGCCCATCGCAGGGCGCGTTGTCGCCTGGTCGGGCGACGGCAACAATGTTGCCCGGTCCTGGATCAAGGCGGCCGTCGCTTTCGGCTTTGAGCTCCGGCTTGCCTGTCCCGAAGGCCTGAAGCCGCCGGCCGATCTCATTCAATGGGCGCAGAAGCAAGGCGCGCGGATATCGGTAGGCACCGATCCGGAATCGACGGTGGACGGGGCCGACTGCGTCGTTACCGACACTTGGGTTTCCATGGGTGACAAAGAAGCGCCGTCCCGCCATAACCTCTTGCGGCCGTATCAGGTTGACTCCAAACTCATGGCCCGGGCGGCGCCCGATGCGATCTTCATGCATTGCCTGCCCGCCCATCGCGGTGAAGAGGTATCGGACGACGTCATCGACGGTCCGCAATCGGTCGTCTGGGACGAAGCGGAAAACCGCCTCCACGCTCAAAAGGGTATTTTGCACTGGTGTCTGACCTAACCTCCGAAACCGGCGAAAGCCGTGACGGCGACGATGTCGTTCAGCCTTTCATGATCGAATTATCGGGGCTCCGCGGTCGTATATTACGTCTCGGACCGCTTCTCGACGACATTCTGGGGCGGCACGACTATCCGCCGCCAGTCGCGCGGCTGCTGGGCGAAACCATCGCGCTTGCCTGCCTGCTGTCGTCGGGGCTGAAATATGACGGCATCTTCACCCTTCAGATCAGCGGCGATGGGCCGGTCAGCTTGGTCGTGGCCGACGTTACGTCGGGGGGGCAAGTGCGCGGCTATGCTCGATATTCCGGTCAGCCGGTACCGGTCGATCCGGACTCGCCGCTGTCCCTGGTCGGCGACGGCCGCATGGCCTTTACCGTCGACCAAGGCGCCGACACCGACCGCTATCAAGGGATCGTGGCGCTGACCGGGCCAACCCTGGCGGATTCGTTCCGGCATTATTTCAAGCAGTCCGAACAACTCGAAGTCGGTGTCTCACTGTCGGTCGGACCGGCAAGCCATCCACCGGCCGACGGCGGTGCCCCCACTTGGCGGGCTGGGGCACTCATGATCCAGCGACTGCCGGACCAGGAACGAATCGTTCCCACCGCGGACCGCGACGAACTCTGGTCCCGGGCCATGATTTTCATGGAATCGGCAACCGAGCGCGAATTACTCGATCCCGGCCTGAAATCGACCGATATGCTGTTGCGACTCTTTCACGAAGACGGCGTTCGGGTGTTCGAGCCGATGGCCTATCATCGCGGCTGCCGATGCTCGCGCGAACGGATTCTTCGCACCCTCGCCTCATTTAAGCCCGAAGAACGTGAGACCCTGCAAACAGAGGGGCAGATCGAAGTCGTGTGCGAGTTCTGCAACACGGCCTATACGATCGACGCCGGCGAGATCAACGAGACCCCGCCGCCCGACGCCTAAACGGGGCCGAGCTGGCAGACCGGAAAAGGCCGCGTGGGAAAAAGGACGGGAACCATGACAATAGCTGCCTTCCACAGACGCTCCGATCAAGCCGGCAAGCCGCTCCGGATCGTCACCACCCTGCTGCTTCTACTGGCTTCACTGATCGTGGCGGCCTGCGACACCACCGCACCGCCGGGACGGCCCGCGCCGCTGACCTTTGACGGAATGACACCAATTGGGCTCGATGTCGCCCGGCTCGAGGTCGTCGACGCCTATCAGGCACCGATGCAGCAACCCAATATCGATCACACCTTCCCACAGACGCCAACCGACGCCATGCGGGCCTGGGCGCAAAGCCGCTTCCGGCCCGAGGGCGGGTCGGGCACGGCCACGCTGATCATTCAGGATGCCTCGGTAATCAAGGAAGACCTGCCGCGCACCGGCGGCATCGCCGGGGTCTTTACCCGCGATCAGTCGGAACGCCTGACGGCGTCCATGCGGGTACGCCTGGAGATCGAGGGCGGCCGTCGTGGCGGCTATGCCGAAGCGCGCGCCCGGCGCTCGATCACCCTGGCAGAAAATGTAAGCGTCGCAGAGCGTGAAGCAGCCTGGGCCAACCTTACCCGCGACACCCTCCAGGCGCTAAACGATCAATTCGTCGAAACCGTTAATCGAGAGTTGGAGCCCGTTCTAAGATAGGTTCTGCCGAGCACAATTCAGGCGCTGATCGGCAGCATGGCTCACCGAGGACCGGCGACGGAATCCACCGCGTCCAAGAGCGTGCCGTCATCTGACCCCAATTCCCAGATCATAACGCCCCCGAGCTGCTCGCGGCGCGCAAAATCAGTCTTGAGCCCTATTGACCGCGCATCGTCGTAGGTCACCCATACGCCACCATCGCCGCTATAGAGATACGGCACCTGGGTGGGGTCGTGCCAATACTCAGTGAGATCAGGAACGGCCTCCCGCAGCCGGTCAAGCTGGCGATAGGCGACGGTTTCGCTGTCCCAATGCGGCTCTCCGCCCGGTGTCGCAGGCCGGAAAAGCCCGTCACCCGATCCCGACACGCCGGAAAATACCCGGCCATAGAATGGCAGCCCGAGGACCAGACGCTCCGCCGGCACGCCTGCAGCATGGAAGGCGCGGATGCTCTCTTCCACGCTGCCCGCCAGCGCCGACGCTTCCGGTGCTTGATGGAGCGGGGCGTTGAACCCCGTGACGCCCGTCCCGGCGACGTAGTCATAGGTCATCACGTTGATCCAATCGACCACGGCACCGAGCGCCGCGGGCTCGATGTTGTCAAGCATCGGCACGCTCGCCGATACCGCGATGGAGAGTTGATAGCGGTCGTCCCGTGGATGCGCCAAGGTGTCGAGCTGTCGCCGGAATTCCTCCATCAGCTTCGTGAAATTCCGGCGATCCGATGGATGGTAGGTGTTGTCGGGCAGACCGCCAGAGACAGGGTATTCCCAATCGATATCGATCCCATCGAAAATCATCGGATACCCGCCGATAAAGAGATCGATCGCCGAGCGCACGAAACGCTCTCGGCTCTCGGGCGTTCGCGCCATCTCGGAAAAATGGGTTGAACCGGTCCAGCCACCGATCGAGATCATGACGCGAAGATGCGGATGCCGCTGTTTGAAAGCAGCCAGCGCGGCGAAATTACCGCCGGGCGCCACCGTGGCATAATCGCCGCAAGCACCGATATCGGCACACGAATCTCCCAATTCGGCCAGCCCTTGGTCGGAAACGGCACCGAAAGCGTAATAGATGTGCGTAAGGGCGTCACCGTCGATGTCCGCAATGTCCGGCGCATCACCGTAAACGTTCCAGGAAGCGACATATCCCTTTACTGCCCGTAGCGGATCGGATGATGGGGCGCCCGCATCGGCCTCGCTGGCCACACCGGGGGATGTCCCAGCCAGAACCGCCAAGACGGCCACGGCCCATATGGCCGCACCGTGGATCCTTTGGCGCTTACAAGGCAACAAACTGATACCCCCCATCCGATCGGCGCCGTACATCCAGAATGTCGCCCGGCTGCAACCGCGTATAGAGGTCGGCCTCCAACCGCTCGATGCCTGTGGGCGTACGCCGGACGATCTCAAGCTCGAGGTCTTGTTCCAACGGCTCACGATCCGCACTGAGATGCAAACCCTGATCCAGCACCGGCGCCAGCCTTCCGAGCACCTGCTCCTCTTGAGCAATGGCGGCGCGCAGGGATTGGATCTCCTGCTCCCGGTCGACGGTCCATCCCAATTCAATGCGGATTGCCGTCTGGCGCGCCTCTGCAAGGCTGCGTTCAAGGCGGCTGCGCGTTGCGCGCAGAGAATTCCAGTTGCTGACCGCCTCGGCACGCTCGTTACGGACGATCTGAACCTGGCTATCGGTCGTCAGGCCGCTCGCGAGATGGGCTTCGAATTGCACGGCGCGCTCCGATTTGACCCGCATGTCCGACTCTGCGTCGCCGAGACTCTCAATGACGATCGCGAGTTCGCCTTCGATCAATTCCGCGCTTCGCTCCGCCGCTCTTTTCTCGGCCGACCGTTGCGCATCCTCAAGCTCGAAAACCCGCCGCGCCTCGGCGAGGCGTCTTTGCGCCTCCTGCTGCCCGATTTGTTCGGCGAGCCTTTCAGACGCCGTGTCCGGGCGGCCCGCATTCGTCAGCAGTACACTCGCCCGCCCCAGAAGATCGGCCAGCCGTGTCCGCGCTTGGTGTACGCGTACACGTTCGCGCGCCATATCGAGATGCTGCCAGTCATTGGCGTTGATCTTCTGGGAAGTACCGGTAACCGCTAACGCGTGCATCACGATCATGCTCGGTCGGTAATCCAGCGCGGCGGACGTCTGTATGGCGCCGGTGACATAAACGGGTTCACGTTCCAAGATTCGCACGACGACCGAAATCTCGCCACCGAGGACTGCGGCGTATGCTTCCGCAAGTGCCGCCTCAAGGTCTGCAGGACTCATCACCGCTGCGGGGACGACACCGATAAAGGGCGCCGATATCGTCCCATCAGCCTGTATCGTTTGCTCGCCGCTGATTTCGGTACGCTCGACCAGGGTGGCAAAGGTTGCGCTTCGCTCAACATCCTCCATCGTGGCGTATTTCTCGAACACGCCGATACTTAGCCGGTCACCGACCGCCAGACGGTCTCCGGCTGCCGGCCGGTCGCCAGTTGTGGAACGGACCCCGACCGCGGGCCGGATGCCGATCGCTATACTGTCGCTGGCCGCAGACGGCATGCGCGCCTCAACGCCGCCGATCATATCGGCATGGGCCAACGCTTCTGCGTCATGGACTATGTCGGACGGTGCCGGCGGCTCAGCGGCACGGATGATGTGGACATGAACCGGCAGCGGGGCGAGCGCGGCGCCCCCCACAGGTTGCGACAAAATCACCACGAGTGACAGCATCACCGCGCCCACGATCAATGCCGCCCAGCCGGGCGCGATCAGGCGTCGGCGCCAGTCGGCAATTGCCGTCTTGGAATACTCGGCCAGTAGCATCGCGTTCTTCCTCAGCTCCGGATCAATTTCGATACAGACAGCGCGCCGGCCACCCCGCCCGTGCGCAACAGTTTTCCCCATCCGACGAGATTGCCGCGAATGGCGGCGAACAGCGCCCGAATGGCGATCACGTATAACAACTGGCGATATGTCACCCGTTGCAGGATGATGAGAGGGAGCAGACGCCACGCCCGGCGCTCTCCATGCAGCGCCAACCCAACACCCGCCGCAAAAAGGTCAAACCCCTGAAAGACTGCCCAATAGAGGGCAAGAACGAGCAGTGTCGCGTTGTCGATCCCGCTACCCGGCACTATGATCGAGGACAAGGCCGACAATAACGAGACCAGCAGGACCAAATCCATTAGCGGCGCAATCAGTGTGAAGGCATATTGGAACACGGTGTTTGGAAGGGTTACGAGCGACACGCCGCCCGGCCGGCCCAAGAATGCGCCTCGGTGCTTGAACGCTACTTGCAATGTGCCGAACAACCAGCGGAAACGCTGCTTCATAAAGCTGCGCAGGGTCTGGGGTGCCTCGGTCAGCGCCACGGCATCGGGCGCGTTGCACACCCGCCAGCCCGCACGTTGGAGCGCAATGGTCAGGTCGCCGTCCTCGGCGAGGGTGTCGCTCGCATAGCCGCCCACAGCGACCACGGCTTCGCGCCGCCATGCACCGATCGCACCCGGCACCACACCAATCGCGTTGTAGAGTTCGAACGCGGTGCGTTCGAGGTTTTGACCCACGATGTATTCGAGCGCCTGGAACCGTGTCAGTAAATTCATTGGGTTGCCGACCAGAACAGTACCCGCGACGGCGCCGACGGTCGGGTCACTGAACGGCAAAAGCAGGTGGCCGATCGCGTCCGGCCGCAGAACGGTGTCGCCATCGATGGCGATGATGACGTCGGCATCGCTCATTGCAATACCGTAATTGAGGGCGCTCGCCTTGCCGCCATTTGGCTTGCGCAGCACCTGAACGCGCGGATCCCCGGCGAAGGTTTCTTCGACGATTGCTGCCGTGCGGTCGGTCGATCCGTCATCAATGACGCTGATGACGAGTTGGTCGGCAACCGTGGCCTCGAGCAGCCCGCGAACCGTGTCGCAGATGACCGTCTCTTCATTGTAGGCGGGCACAAGAACAGTGACGCTTCCCTGGAATCGGGCCGGAGTCGATCGCGTGTGACGCCGCCGCTGCACGACGGCGGAGCCAATGATGAAGATAAGCCGGACTATCCCGAAGAGAGCCGTGGCAATGAAGAGCACCGGCAGGACAACGGAGAGCCCGCGAAAGGCGCGAAAGGCACCGTCGCGAAGCGCTGTGGGAACCTGGGTCAGCAAAAAATCCGCAGCCAGCGGCGGCATCAGGGCATCGCGCGGCAAACCGACCAACTCGTGCGTGGGCACGAATCGGTAGCCTTCATCACGCAGCGTGTCGATGATGATCGGCAGTGCCTCTACCGTGGGGGTGCGATTTCCGCCGGAGTCGTGCAAGAGGATGACTTGCCCTTGCCCGCGCCGCACTCCATTGATGACGCGTTCCGCGATTTGATCGGGCGACCATGAAAAGTAGTCGAAAGCATCAATATCGATGCCGCCGAACAGATACCCCATCTCAGATACGGTACCCCAAAGCGTCGGCGATCGCTCCAGGTACTGGTAGCCGGTACTTGCAAAGGGCGGCCGGAACAGCAGTGATCCGCGTCCCAACTGGGCTTCAAACAACCGCTGTGTGGCTGTCGTCTCGGCCTCTACCCATTCAGCGCCGCGATGGGTGAGATCCGGGTGGAAGAATGTGTGGTTACCGAAATCGTGCCCCTCGCCGCCGATGCGCGCCATCAGCTCGGGATACGCGAGAACCCGCGTGCCGACCACGTAGAATGTCGCCTTGACGTCCCTTTGTGCCAGAACATCGAGGATCTGAGCGGTGTAAACCGGATCCGGGCCATCATCGAAGGTCAGCGCCAGCGCCTTGTCGTCGACCGCAGCGTGCTGCACCAGCCTCGCTTGAATCGGGATATCAACCATGATCTGCCCGACGATGAGCCCGAGTCCGTGATGATAGACCGTGTTCCGGCGACCCGGCGTGCCGACCCGGGCCGATAGCAGCGCGCCCGACGCCGCGTCGAGCATGCCGTACCCGGTCGGCACCGAACTCAGCGATGCTAAGCCCTGCGCATCGGGCAGCGCCCCGCGGCCGGCGATGGCCCATACCCCCTGGTCCTCAAGCCCCAACCGCCAAATGGCAATCCCCGCCGGAGGCTCGGCCAGAGCCGCTTTGAGATGATTGAAGGCGGTCACCGCATCAAGGTACCAAACGCTGCGCACGCCACCAGACCCAGTGCCATATCGAAATCGTGGATTGAGCGTCGCCGCATCGAATGTCACGGCCGCGCCATGGTCATCCGCCCTCTGCCACGCCTGTTGCACTGAAATCAAGGTGTCGAGGCCGGAATCGGTCCACTCGCGGCCGTAGGATCCAACGGACACAATTAATTTCTCACGGGCAACGCCAGCACGGAAGTGTGCCAGTTCGGCCTCGAAACGCCCTTGGCTGGCGATCGGACCGGCGCGATCGGTGTTGGCACGCCCATGGGTCGGGGCGATCACGTAGTCAACGGCCCTTGAAAGTTCGCGCATTTGGCCGGTCGTGGAATGCGGCGTGGCGGTAAAGATTACCCGGCGCCCCTCTGGCGCCAGTGTCCGCCTGAGCTGATCCAGAAACACTATCAGGGACCGATGCCCGCTCTCCGGCACATGTGGTATTGAAATCGTCACCCCATCGAAGCCGCCGGCACGCAGATGGTCGGCAGTGTCGGCAATGAGACCGGCTCGCCGATCGGGCGCAGCCAGCAGCCTGTGCACCTCATGCGCCGGCAATGCCGTCGACATCACTGGGAAAACCTCCGGAGCGTCGCGCTCCTGCCGCAACCAAGTGTGCGCCGCACTACCGCCTGCCGACGAACGCAAACCACCCAGTTCAAGGGCGAACCATTCGGGCAGAAGGATGTCAATCCGCGCAGCATTGCGCTTGAGCGACGGAAAGGCGCCGACATCGGCATCGGAATAGTACGCAAGGCGCAGTGCACTGCGCGCGGCCTCCGGCGCATCGCGGGCCCGCCCCGGCTGCAAGACGGGCTCGTCCGGATAAGGCGACGGGGGCAGGCCCGTGTATATCTCAGCCGAAGCATTCTCCAAACGCGGCAATTCGGGAAAAACGGGCCCATAGATCACGCCGAATACAATCGCGCCAAGCCCACCGACGGCCACCGCCAGAAAAAGCACCAGCACCATATTTGTCGCCCATGCACGACGGCCGGACCTGTCGAGAAAGATTGGGAGTCGTTCATGCACCGTTTTTCACCAAGACTTCGAACGGCCTCGCAGAGCACCATTGGTCAAAGTACAGAGCAATTTGTAAAATCATAGTTTCAATATTGCAGATATTTCGTTTATTTTATTACAGCTTTAGTCCGATTTTGTGAATCTTCGGCCGTTTTGGCGATAATGCAGCGCTCCTAGGATAAGTCAGGGCATCAATACCAATCACCTTATCATGGCACATCTGCATCGAAGGTACTTAACACTACCAAAACGAGTATTTATCATGCTGGAGTCTTGCGGACGCCATTCCCGGCCGATACGGATCAAAAATATTGGATATTTCATTAAACTGCAATCTATTAATTCGAAGCCAATCGTTTTTCTCGGCTCATTAACTAAATCGCTCTCGCGACCATCGCCATTTTCTTTCCAGCCATCCGCTGCATTTTCCCGCGATGGCGTAAAAACGTCGCAGGGACTTCCATCCGCCCCCGCGAGTCCATGGGGCGCGAAATTCCAGCCACTGTAACTCGTTTATCGAGAAGTCGGGAATCTCGCGCTGCGAAAGCCCAGTTCACGCTAGGGCAATTTCCGAACTGATTGAATCATCAGGTCGGAAATTGCCCTATCTTCAACAACTTAGAGCATCTTGTCTGCGCCCGACAGGGCGCAGGATGCTCTAATGGCGGCTTATGCGACGCCGAACCGGTCGATGGCGTCATCGCGCAGGGTGGTGCCGGCGCCGGGCTCGCGCGGGATCAGAAAGTCGCCGTTTTCGACCGTTGCCGGTTCGGTAAAGCACTCCCTGAGCCAGGGGATGTATTCCAACATGGTGCAGGCCGGATGGGCGATCGCCGTATGGATATGGGTCTGCATCATGTCGCCGACATGCGACACCACGGGCAAGCCCCGATTAAGGGCCATATCAGCCACCTGGATCCAGGGCGTTACCCCGCCCAGCCTGGCGACATCGGGCTGCGCATAGTGAAGCGCCTCGGCCTCGAAAAAGGTCTGGAAATTTTGCGGCAAATAAAGTTGCTCGCCCAGTGCGATCGGCGTGCTGATCGACCGGGCCAGCCGGGCATGGCTGGCGACATCGTCGTACCAGAGCGGTTCCTCGAACCAAAGCACGTCACAAGCGGCCGTGGCCCGGCCGAACCGGATGGCCGTGGGCAGATCCATGCGGCCATTGGCATCGACGGCCAGCGTCGGCGCGTCCCCGATCGCCGCACGCACGGCTTCCAACCGTTCAATGTCGTCGCCCAGCCGGTCGTGACCGACCTTGATCTTGACGCCGGTAAAGCCGTTTTCCTCGACCAGTTTCCGGCAGTCGGAGACAAGGGTATCCATCGGCCAGCTCATCCAGCCGCCGTCACTGTTATAGGCACGGATCCGCCGTTCGGTTCCGCCGAGATGCTGCCACAGCGGCTGGCCGGCGGCTTTGGCCTTGATATCCCACAAGGCAACGTCGATGGCGCCGATCGCCAAATGGCTGATGCCGCCGCGCCCCACCCATTGCAGCGGTGGAAACCGCTCCATGCCCCGCCATAGGGCCGTCACCTCAAGCGGATTCCGGCCCATCACCACATCGGCCAAGCAGGTTTCGATGCATTGGGTGATCAACCGGTCCGACGCCAGATGAGCGTGGGTGCCGGAATAGCCATAGCCAGTGATGCCGGCATCGGTTTCGACGATGACGCCGGGCGCGCCCCAATGGGTCAGCCTGTGCAGACTGTCGGCGATACCGCCGCGCGTCACCGGGACATGCAGGATAAAGGTCTTCAGGCCGGTTATCTTCACATTCGCCTCTATTATTGTTGCTTCTTTACCGTCCCGCCGTTGCCGGATCGTCGGGCATGACCGCCGCCGTGCCCGGGCGTTCGCGCTGAGCATGAAGGAAATGCAGATGGCGTTCGAACTGATCCAGAATGTCGGCGATCAATTGGTCTTTGGTATATCCATAAACATCATACCCCAGACTGCCCTCGTTGATATGAACTTCCAGTCGATAGTAGTGGGCGCCGGCATGGGTGTCGCGGACCGTGAAGGAAGGCATGGCACAAGCGCGCGGCCATATCTGATAGGTGAAATCCTGCTCGCCGCCCAGCGGCACGTTGAGCGCCAGATGGTCGCCGGAAGCGCCGGCCAGACCGTCGACCATTTCCGCCGCGAACCCTTTTTCCCGCAATACGGCACTGATTTCCTTCATCGTCGGCTTGCCGATTTCCGCCAGGAAGCGCCGGATCTGACGCCGTTCGGGAAAACTCATCGCCCGGATCAGGCGCTGGCGCCAGTTGCCCGCCGCGTGCTCGCCCGGCCCCACCCGGCCGGAAAGGTGTCCGGCCATGCTTTTGCGCTGGCTGTCGTCCTTAAGGGCCTCGACGCTTAGCGCCTTGTAGAGGCCCAGCATCATTGCGAACAGAACGAAAGCAAAGGGCAAGCCCATGATCACGACCGCGCTCTGCAGGGCTTCCAACCCGCCGACGATCAGCAGTGCCAATGTCAACGCCCCGATGATGGCCGCCCACAGGATGCGCATCCAGGATGGCGCATCGTTGTTCGGATCCTTTATCACCGAGGTCAGGTTGGACAGAACAAGCGATCCGGAATCGCCGGACGTAATGAAGAATACAATGGCCAGAATGGTCACCACGACAGTCGTCAATCCGACCCAGGGCAGGCTCTCCAGGAACAGATATATCGCCGAGCCGGGATTGTTCATGGCCTGCTCGCCGAAATCGGCAACGCCGGTATCGAACATCACCATGTCGATGGCGGTGTTCCCCATCGTCGACATCCACGCCATCATGAAAGCCAGTGGCAGGATAAGGGTGCCCGCCACGAATTGCCGGATGGTGCGCCCCCGCGAGATGCGGGCGAGAAAAAGCCCGACGAACGGCCCCCAGGCGATCCACCAAGCCCAGAAAAAGACGGTCCAGGCGTTGAGCCAATCGGTCGGCGGATCGAACGCATAGGTGTTGAACGACAGAGCAACGAAGCTTGACAGATAGTCGCCGACATTGGTGACGAGGGCGTTGAGCAGGAACAGCGTCTTTCCGGATGCCAACACGAACAGCATCAGCAACAGGGCCAACGCCATGTTGAACTCAGACAACCGGCGGATTCCGCGGTCGACCCCGGTCACGGCGGATATGGCCGCAAACACCACGATGACGATCGCCAGAACCGCCTGGGTGATCGTGCTTTCCGGCAGGCCGAACATATAGCTGAGCCCGAAATTCAACTGAATGATGCCGATGCCCAGACTGGTGGCGATACCAAAAACAGTCCCCAGAACGGCTGCAATATCAACTGTGTGCCCAATGGGGCCGTGAATGCGGCGGCCGATAATGGGATAAAGAGCCGAGCGGATGGTTAGCGGCAATCCGTGCCGATAGCTGAAATAGGCCAGCGACATGCCGACAAGTGTATAAATCCCCCACCCTGAAAGGCCCCAGTGCAGGAACGTATATTGCAGGGCGCGGCGGGCGGCCTCGACCGTTTCCGGATCGCCCTCGGGCGGGGCCAGGAAATGAGTAACCGGTTCGGCAACCGAGAAAAACAACAGATCGATGCCAATGCCGGCAGCGAAGAGCATTGCCGCCCAGGTGACGATATTGAACTCTGGAACGGAATGATCCGGTCCGAGCCGTATTTTACCGAACCGCGAGAAGCCGATGAAAATGACAAAGACCAGATAGGCCACCACCGCGATGAAATAGAACCAGCCAAAGCTGTCGGAGATCCAGGCCAGGACCGCGAACAGCACGTCACTGGCCGCCTCGTTGAAGAACATCGTCCAAAGAGTGAAGACCACAATGCCAATCGTCGACCCGAAGAATACGATTGGATTGAGACGGTCACCACTCTCGCTCCCCTCGCCTGCGGGGGGATCTTGCGGGTCGGCCATCGACGGCTCCAGTCAGGGGTGGGGGGGCAAATCAACAAGCATACAAGGATGAGCTAAATCCGGAGGCGCATCAATTCCCATCTTGGCTCGCCGCCTGAAACTGGCCGCCTGACTCTGGACCAAGACACGCCTCCGCTCGGGCCGTGTCGGAACCCGAATGGCGCCCTTCCCAGCATTTATTCGTTTCTTATGACCCCGATGATTGGTATGGCATGTGGTTTTCCGCAATTTGGAATCCGCACCCTGGCGACCCGTGGAAGTCACTGAATGATCGAGTCGACCGCCGTTCTGATCACTGTCTATCTCGCCTTTTCCGCCAAACACCTTTTGTGCGACTATTTTTTCCAGATCGACTGGATGGCCAAGGGCAAGGCCGAGCTTCGAGGATGGCTATGGCCACTCTTGGCGCATAGCGGCATTCATGCGGCCGGAACGCTGGTGATCACGCTGATCGCCGCACCCGGTCTTTGGTGGCTGGCACTGGTCGATTTTGTCCTGCACAGCCTCATCGATCGCGGCAAGGCCGTCGTCTCACGCCGTTTCGTCCCAGCGGAACCGCGTTTCTGGTGGGCGCTGGGGGTCGATCAAACGCTGCATCAGCTCACCCATTTCGGGTTCGTTTTGCTGATCGTGGTGACCTGACCCTTCGCACCATCGCTTGAACCGTCCCTCGGTCATTGCACTCGGATCGTCACGCCCGTTTCGCCCTTGGCAAGCCGATCGGCATAGAGCCGGCCGAGCGGATCATCCGGGAACCGGTTGCGGAAGGCCGCGACGGCTTCCGCCGCTTCGGGGCGCCCCTCGGACAGGGCGGTAAAGGTCTGGATATAGGCAGCCGTTCTCGCGGAGTCGTCACCATCCTCGGCAGAGTCAAGGGTCTGGGGCTCGAACGCATCAATCGGCGCCGCCTTGCCCTTGAGCAGCAGGGCGCCGATCGGCCGGAACCGCACCGACTGGCAGGCCGCGACGGTCGTGGCCGCGACACAGATTCGCGTGCCGAGATGCTTGTTGGCGGCCTCCAACCGGGCGGCCACATTGATCGCGTCACCGTGGGCCGTATAGTCGAACCGCCCGCCGCCACCGAAATTGCCGACGACGACCCGACCTGTATTGATGCCGATGCGGGTGACGCCGACCGATCCGATGCCTTGCGGGCCCGCTGCGGACCGCTCGCGCGCGAAATTCGTGGCAAAGGCGTCTATCTCCAGCGCGCAGCGGACCGCGCGGTCGGCATGATCCGCCTGGTCGATCGGGGCATTGAACATGGCATGGACGGCATCGCCGACGATTTTGTCGATGGTGCCGCCATGCTTCAGCACGATAGCGCACAGGCCGGCAAGATAGGCATTGAGCGTGGCGACCAGCGTCTCAGGAGGAACGGTTTCGGTAAATCGGGTGAAGCCTTCGAGATCGGTAAACAGAAACGTCATCTCGCGGGCCTCGCCGCCAAGCGTCAGTCCCTCGGGCCGATCGGCCAATTGGCGCACCATTTCGGGCGCCAGATAATGACCAAAGGCATGACGAAGATAGGCCTTGTCCCGTTCTGCGATCATGACGCGGGTCAGAACACCGGCGCCGAATACAGCCGTCACCCCCAGCACCGGCAATACCGGATCCAGTATCAATCCCTGGAACGAAAACAAGCCGACCGTGGCGGCACCAATACCGGCGATCACGACACCATATACGGCCACCCCGATCGCCGGACGAATCGTCTGCGAGACCGCAAGCAGCCCGAGCGCCGCCAGCACAAGGACCGCATGTTCGGCAACGGGCGCCCATAGCGGGCGAAACAGGTGCTGACCGCCCAGGATCTGTTCGACCGCCTGGGCATGGATGTTGACGCCCGGCTCGCGCGGGTTCATCGGCGTCACCCGCAGGTCCGACAACCCGGCGGCGCTGGTGCCGACAAACACGATATGCCCCTGTATGGCGTCAGCAACGGCATCGGGCGTTTCCATCACGCGCCATGCCGGCACCATGGCGCTGCGGCTGCTTTCTCGATAGTGAAGCGGGTATTCGCCCGTACGGCTCAACGGAACGTCGAAGGCGCCCACCCGGGCCACCATGGCCGGGCGGACCGGCATATCCGGGTGCGGCTGTGCGGCCGTCCTGACGGCGATACCCTGCTGCCCCTGGGCAACGCGCAGCGCCTCGATCACCAGCGATGGGATCAACTGGTCGCCTTGAGCCGACAACAGCGGCATGCTGCGCACGACACCATCCCCGCTGGCGGTGCTGGAAAAATTGCCGTTGCCCGCCGCTGCCCGCTCCAGAATGTCAAGATTGGTCACCGCGCCGCTGAAATTACTGAGCCGAGGCGCCGGGTCCGGCCCGATCACCGAGATGCCGGGCTTGATCAGCGGCTCGCGATCGTTCGGCGTGCCAGTCAACGCAAAGCCCAGCACCGTGCGCGTGCCGGTCAACGACGCCGCCAGCATGGCGTCGAAATCCGGCAGCGTGCCGGAAGGCTCGGGAAGCCGGTCGCCGAGGCCGCGCGCCCGCCAGTCGGCGAACAACGCCGCTGGAGATCGTTCGTCCGGCTCGGCGAATACCATATCCAACGCCACCACCCCGGCCCCAAGCCGATGAAGGGAATCAACCAGCCCGGCCACCCGATCACGGGGCCAGGGCCATTGACCCATGCGGTCCAAAGACGCGTCGTCAATGTCGATCACCGTTACCGGCACAGGCATCTCGGCGCGCGGGACGAAACGCTGTATCCGGTCGAAAACCGCGCCGCGCAGGTCTATGAACGGATCCGGCATCACCTGACGCAGCAAAATGACACCGCAAATCAGGCCAAGTCCGATCAAGGCGGCCATGCCGCCGCCCCGTCGCCATCGTAAAGTGCGCGATCTGTCTGGCACTAGGTCGATCCTTGGGTTGACATTATCGAACGGCCGGTCCCAGTGCCGATGCATCCAAAGGGCGGTGTGTTGCGTATAATGATGGTATAAATTCGGTCAGCTCTGGTGGATCGTTACCCGCGATCATCATAATCTGCTTGGCGATGGTTGAAAGACTTCTTAACACTTCCGTGCCTAAGAAAATCCAGGGATCTCAGACTTGGGGAGCAAATGTCTTGCTGGACGATGAATTGGCCGACTTTCCAGCGGGAGAGCTTATTTTTTCAGAAGGCGATTCGGGCGACTGCGCCTATCTGGTCGAACATGGCCGGGTGTCGATCAGTATCGGGCGCGGACCGGAAAAGCGGCTCATTGCCACGCGCGGGCCGGGCGAAATCTTCGGCGAGATGGCGATCATCGACGGCAGTCCGCGATCGGCGAACGCCACGGCATTAGAGGCCACGCGGCTTAGGCGGGTCACCCGCGAACGGCTGTCGCGCCGGGTCGAAAAGGCCGATCCCGTCCTGCGTATGGTGCTGGATGTTCTTTTGGTGCGCCTTAGGGCCGCCCTATCGGATATCGACCGAAACGGGTCGCCCTCGGCACAGGTTTCGGCGTCCGAGCCGCCAATGGCCCATCACTTGCCCGGCATTGACGAAATCCGCCTCGAACACGATCTGGCCAGAGCGATATCGGCCGGCACCCTTGTCTTGTACTATCAACCGATCATTGATCTTTCGACACGGCGGCTCGACGGATTCGAGGCGCTTGTTCGCTGGCAGCACCCCGAACGGGGCTGGTTGTCGCCGCTCAGCTTCATCCCACTTGCCGAAGAAAGCGGGCTGATCCGAGGGTTGACCCAATGGGCCCTGGCTCAAGCAGCCGAGGCTGCGTCAACGTTCGAGGCGGCAATGCCGCCGGGCGCACACCGGCCGCCCTTTGTGGCCGTCAATGTCTCCGGTCATGATTTGCTCGACCCCGAATTCAGCGATTTCTTGGCGAAAACCGTGGGACCGGACCGTCTGGCCCGCGGCCAGATCAAGATCGAGGTCACAGAAAGCGTGTTCGTTAGAAACCCCGATGCGGCGCGCGCCTGCCTCGACCAATGCCGTGCATTGGGTGCCGGAATCGCGATCGATGACTTCGGCACCGGCTATTCCAATCTCAGCTACCTGCACAGCCTGCCGATCACCGCGCTCAAGATCGACCGCAGCTTTGTCATGAACCTGGCCGCGGACGAAGGCAGCCGCAAAATCGTCCGAACCATCCTGCGCCTCGCCGACGACCTGGATATCCAAACCGTCGGCGAAGGGATCGAGGATCTTCAATCGGCCAAGGATCTGGCCGCCATGGGCTGCATGTTCGGCCAGGGATATTATTTCGCCCGCCCCATGCCGTTGGCCGATGCCCGGCAATGGTTGGTTGATTGGGATCATGAACGCCCCTGGACGGGCGATACTGCATAAGTGCGCCCGCGGCCGCCCCCACACCGAACCG
>LFIK01000649.1_pt1 | contig 26356 bp, 31 predicted proteins | sample 643401 | NCBI WGS metagenome assembly LFIK01 (sample SAMN03777447, study PRJNA286221) | soda lake metagenome | biome: soda lake; feature: Kulunda steppe; material: water; isolation source: sample T5-Br brine of Lake Tanatar-5 | place: Russia: Kulunda steppe | collected 2010-07
GCTTGGGTTGCTTGCAGGACGCGGGAGGGCAGCACCCACATCGGCCCCAGAACCACCTTCCTGCCCCTCCCTACACCCCCGGCGCTTAGCGCAGCCGCCGCTGGCCGGCGCTTCGTCATCACCGCCAGAGCCTTGGCCCTGATCCCCAATGGCGGTGCGCCAGGCAGGCGGCCGCCCCTTAGCCCCGCCCTCTTCCTCGTCGCTAGACAGCAGCTCAATGACTTCATCCGGCTGCTGCTGACGGGGCACTCGGGGCCGCTGACGGGCAGGCGTTTGCTGCTGCTGCTGCTGCTGCTGCTGCTGCTGCTGCTGCTGCTGCTGCTGCTGGCCGCCATTCAGAAGAGCTGGGGCACAGTGACTGGGAGGCGCCTGCTGCAGTGGCGCCCGTGACCGCTGCTGCGGCTGCGGCTGCTGCAACAGGCCCTGGCCGCCACCATGGCGCTGATGTGGCGCTCGCTGCATGCGGTCCCCCTGCTCCCCAGCCACGCTGCCACCTCTGCCCACGCGCCCCTGAAGTGGGGAATTGTCATTGCCGAGGCGCGCGTACTGCAGAAACGCATTGTCAGGCCTGGACAGGGGCACTGCGGCGGGCGCAGCAGCCCCGCCCTTGCTCCTATGCTGCTGCTGCTGCTGCTGCTGCTGCTCCTGCCCCATGCCGCAGGGGTTTGGCGTACGGGCGCGAGTCTGGTAGCCCATGCGGCCGAAGTGCATGACGGTGTGGGCCTGTGCATGGCAACAAGTGATTGCGGGGGGTACAATATGCATGGAGAGCAGTCATGGGGGACTGCGGTGCATGGCAAACCAATTGCGGGCGGCTAAAGCGCATAACGGCGTGGGCCTTCGCATGGCAAGCAGCCAGCCATGGAGGGTCAAGACAAATTTGGAGCACAGGGGGCATGCGCTGGGGCGTGCTCAGAGTGGTGCCCCAGACGCGGATGGTGCCTGCTCTGGGGCGTTCGCCCGGGGATGAGACTGCCTTTATGGGCCACACGACGAGGTGCGTTGGGGTGAGGGGTGCGTCGGGATGGAGGGAGCATCACGACGAGGTGCTCCTGTACAGATGCTGATGCAAGCAGAGGCTGGACAGTGTTGCAAAGACGGTGCTGACGCCGCCTGGGCGACGCTGCTCACTGCAACTGGCCGCAAGAAAGGCCGGGCCATGCGATTGATGCACAGAGGCCCACGTGCAAGACAAGCACACCGCTTGTTTGAAAAGTGCGTATCCACATGTGCGACAAGCCCACGTGCACAACAAGCCCACGTGCACGATAAGCCCACGTGCACGACGACAGGCCCGCGTGCACGACAAGCACACCGCTTGTTTGAAAAGTGTGTATCCACAGGTGCGCCATGCATGGCACAGCAGCTGGTGTCTGAGGATGGTGCTCAAGCTGTGGCTGGCGCACAGAAGCTGGGGCTGCCTTGGCAAAGCGCATGCGTGGATGCAGCTTGTGTGTACTTGCTGAGCATGCGGCCAAATAGTTCAGGCCACATTGTGTGAAGCACGCAGTCAAGGTTCAGCAGGTTGCTGTCAGAGTGGTGCGAGTCGCGGAGGGCCGCGCCCACTGTATGCGCACACGCTCATTTGATGACGCCACGTGCACCTAGGCACTGCTCAAACAGCACAGATTCATGGGAGCGGATGCGATGCAATATGGATGCAGGTCATGGCGACTGGCCATATGTGCAAGGGGGCCTTTGAAGTTGCTTACGCTGCAAAGGCCACCACTAATGGGGCTCGGATCGCCGGTAGGCTTGTCGGAACCTACGAGCAACGGTGATCATGTCTAAACAGGTTGGACCGAACTTTCATCAGAGGTGGGCAAGGGCAATAAGCTCAAGATGAACTGCCTGCCTTATGACATGATGTTCCTGGGGTCCTGTTTTGATAAAACCCACTCACTTGCGCTTCTGCACGCCTTAGATGCTGAAAACTGCATACAGGAAGAAGCAGCAGCACAGGCAAGTTGTTCATGGATTCTTGGAAGCCAGGCTTGTTGAAAAACATGTAAGAGGCACAAAACCTTTTTCTTATGGTGTCAGCACAAATGCACACACGCAGGTACTGCGTGATTTGTATGCATTCGTGCATGTGTACACATGTGTATGTGTGTGCACGTGCATTTATCTGTGCGCAAGCTCACATGCATGCGCGTGAAAAAACTTGCTTTTGCAAGCGAGCACGCATGCACGCGCGTACGTGCATGTAAGTGGGTGAGGTAAGTGGGTAGGTGTCCGTGCAATGCACATTCAGCTGCTTTCCTCAGGTTCAAATGCACCAGTCAAATGCTAAAACTCAGCAAACGAAGCTGAAAGAGGCAAATCGTGGTACAGTACACAGAAGCACACTCACCCCTGCTTTGGAGAGGACGGCGGGGGAAAGGTTGTGTGCTGGACCACTAGGTTTGTTAAGCTGGCTTCCATCAGCTCTGCTCAGGCACCCTGCTGCCCCAGTTCCATCATTATCAGCCCCTTCGTCACCCTCACCAGCCTGCAGAGACAACATTTGCTAGCAATTTGAGAGACAGGTACCAGCAGCTCAGCACGTCGCATTTGATGAAGTGTGCACCACATTCCACCATGAGCTGGAATTGAGCTATCCACAATACACCATATCTTAGATCTGCGCATTCCCTGTCCCAGCTTCTGTTATGTCCAGCAGAGATGGTGTCCCTACACAAATCAGCTATCAGGCCTTTCAGGCTACCAAACACACCTTCATTTATTCCTGGATATCTTTCAGCCAGGAATGGCAGCTGCAGGCGATCCAGGAGGCGAGTGTGCAGCTGTTTTGGAGGGTGGCCTTTTGGGCTTCAGATCGGGCTTCTTTTTTCACATCTTGATCAAAATAAACAGCCAAACCAAGGCAAAGCAAAGTAAGGCTGTCAACGACACCTAACTTCATTCGCATCGCTTTTATTACATGGTTACTCTATTGATAATAAATGACAGTTGCGTTATGAAATCTGTAAATGCTACTCATTTTCCTGCAGCCAGGCATGCAAGCCACAGGCACCCTTGCCTGTTCAACACCCCCAAGTGCCATCGAGCCCTGGTCAGGCCCCTCAGTGCGACTTCTACTTCCCGTGCGGACATCCCGGGCCTGAAGCCTGAGCCATGGCTGGGATCACCGCAGCAAATGGGGGTGCGCAATGAGAATTTGCAAGCGTTCCCTGATGCGGGCGTTGTGCGCCTCTCAGGAGGGGCATTGAAAGGAATGGGTGGTACAAGACAGCCATTTATGCACAGTTATCCGCACGTCCTCAAGCTCCTGCACACAACTGCACACAGGCGCTTACAGAGCTGAGGCAACGCATGGTGCGAAGGAGTGGGCCTAGCGGGCAAACCCTTGATGACAGTACGTTGCGATGGTACTTGAGGGACCGTTCATTTGATGGTAAGTTTTTCATTTGCAAGTCAAACAAAAATAAGGCCAACTGCGGGTTGCACAGGGCAGAGGGTGGACCGGGACAGTTGCTTGACACAGTGCCCGAAAGCCTTTGCTGCCTGGTGATCACCTGCGGTGACATCTTGGGTGGCTGCGTCTGGTGCTGTAAGATGACATAGTTGTAGATATTTGCATCATGGTCTATCCAGTACTCTCGTGCCGCACTGCTTGAGAATCCTGAGTCTGGACGCATAACCATACAGCAGTAGTACAGTACATTGCAGAATGGGCACAACAGATCACTCTGCCAATGCCGATCCGATGCAACAAAGCTTTGTTGTGTACTTGTATGCATTTGGAGAGTGTCGGGCAGAAGGCACCATTGGTATATTATCTTAGTCCTCACCCACACGAGCACGCCAGAGAAGAAAGTTGGCACTGCACACATTTTTCTTGTCATGTGTTGAACCTTTGCAGTTGATGAAGCAGAGCAGAAGCTGCAAGCCCTACTAAGGTGGAGACAGCGGTTGAGGTGGGCGCTTGGTTTGAACCAGAAAGAATTAGTTGTTGTTGCTTTTAAGGCCATTTGATGGCCCACATATCAAGGGTTGCTGAAACCGTGTATTTTTGAAACAGAGTTAGCCCTATGATTTTTTAGCAAATAAGCATACACTGCATATGAATGCTTTCAGCAACCCTACACTAATTCAAACTCTGTCTTTTTACTCCTCCTCCCAAGCAGCGCAATGAAAATTGAGATCTAGGGTTTGTTGTTTGACAGGAGAAAGTGTGAATTGAGAAAGGGCCCCCTAGCCCCCAAACCATGGCCTAGTATTTAGGAGGTATGCAATTCAAGCACATCATGTCAATTTTTCTTAATGCTGGTATGAAATGTGGCTTCTACTGTGCAAGCATGCACAGTACATGATATCCAAGCAGGCCTTGAGCCCCAAACAATGGACACACAGCATCCCAAAGAGAGTACAGAAGACCTGAAAGTAAGCTTGGCATAGTATGCAAAACGTGATTTCCTCTGATGGTTGACTGGCAGGCCTGAGACCTTAACAGCAGATCGAGTGGCCAAAGAGTACGCAACTGGCAAGGCGTACACAACACAACACTTGGACAAGTTCGGCCGACCAGCCATTGTTGTGAGATGTAAACAGCACCGAATAGGTGTGTGGCGACTTGGTTGATATGGTGCAAATAAGACTGGCCATGGCATCCTCATCTTAGTCTTTCTGTCAGCCAGAGCAACACAGACAATATGCAGCATCAGGGAAGCACAGGCACTTCTGTAAACATCGAGGGTAGCCTGGGGGTACCTTCTCCATTTTTATTGAAAGTTTGTGGGGCCCGGAGTTGAATTTCCTCAGACTAACAGTGTGGGGCCCTGCTAGAAAAATCGGGCCGGGGGCGCCAGGGTTAGTGAGAGTGAAGTGGCTAATACGCTTGGCTGAGGGAACCTGGTGCCCTCCCTTACACGAGTAACATTGTTTGTGTTTGTTTAAGGAAGTCCATGGCAAGCAGACCTTGCTCACAGATCCTGCAACTCTTCAACCTGGCTGTCTGGCTCAGCCATATGTGCATCCTTCATTTCCTCCACTGCCTCTTCACCAAAGCAAGGAAGGGTCAACATCTTCCTCATATTTATCACACATCAATGCTGCACCATCACTTTCCTCTTCCACAATATCTTTACCAACATCCTAAAAATCAGGCACATCACCATCATCAACACCATCATTCAAGAGCTCTATCTTGATGACATGCACCCTTTTGAACAGAATGCGCAAATTTAGATCGCCCCTTTTCTCTACAGGCACCACTGTGAACATGCACTGCAGATTCTACATCAATGAAACCCAGTAGTCCCCTGTAGTTAGCAACTGCACAATATTAAGTGGTGTTGTGATTTTCAGGCGCCTTGTCAAGCGTTTTTTGACAATGCGGTGCATGCTAAAACCACCCTCAACAGCAACAGTTTGCACAGGCATGGCACACATAGCATCAAGCAATTTAAGTATTGTGGGGAAAGGTCCAGCAGTACTATCACAGCGCAATAAAGCACAATTTTCCAAGGGGCAAAATGTTTTGGACTTGTTAACTGTCTCTGACATCAACATTGCTTCATTGGCAGTAAATTCAATTAGGATCCTTGTTCATTAAAAAAACCACCATTTTCACCAGAAAATGCTTGACAAGTGCTTGAAAATCATCCCAACCAAACCTTTCAAGCTGGACCTCATCCTGGTCATCCCCTTCCTGCTCCTGTTCCTGCTGCTGCTGCTGCTGCTGCTGCTGCTGCTGCTGCTGCTGCTGCTGCTGCTGGTACTCAGAAGGGATAGGAGTCCATGGAGCTCCACCAGGTGCTGCTCCTGGCAGAGTTTGCGGGGCTTGTGGGCCAGGTAGATACAGCTGTACCCCAAGGAGATCAGGGTGGGGAGGCAGCACCTCCCCAGGTGGACGAGGTGGAAAAGGGGATTATGCCAGGTCTGCAACATCACTTGGAGTGCCTCCTTGCCCCAAGCAGTCAATGAGCTCTTGCCTGGACTGGCCTTCAGGCAGCCTCTCAACCCATTCGCGTGAAAGTGGAACAGGATTTGCTTCTGGAACTTATGCTGGTGCTGGTGCTGCTGCTGGTGCTGCCCGGGCTCGCCTCCCTGCACCGTTGAGGGGAGTCTGTGAGCGTGCAGAGCACGCCGAACACCCACAACCCATGCAACAAGCACACAGAAGACCCAAGCATCAACCAAAAACACTCTCAGCAACCATAGCACACCAACATCTCTCACGCACAGTAGCTCTCAAGAGGACTCATGGGCTGCTCAGGCAGGGATGGAGCAACCCTCCCCCTCCCTCCGCCTCTGCCTCTCCCTCTGCCTTACTTCATCGCTGTCACTGGCTTGGGTTACCGGACAGGTATCCCTGGGAGTAACCGGGACTGGTAATGGAATTGTTCACGGCCCCCCCCTCCTGACGCCCAGAGGCCCCCCAGCTAAGTCTTAACAGTACTCCGGATGGGCTTTTTAAAGTAATAGTTCCCGTCAGCTTTTACTTCCCTGATGCAGTATATACCTTCTATGCATGGGCTGAGCACAAATTTGCACATTAAGTAAGCGCAAACATGCATTGGTAGGTACACACATTGTTCAATTCACCTGTCGGGCATGTATAATTGCAGGGTTGGGTCATGCGTCCATTTGCCCAGACCAATGCGCATATGATACGAACAATTCACGTATTTAACGTCAATGCGTCCGCATTTAAGGGTCATTTTCGGGTAGTGGCTAGGGGGGATAGAGGGGGGCCTGTGGGTCCCCAACTGCCCCCCCACCTACCTACAACCACCCCTATACATTCTTACATGTACATATATATACATATACGTTCAAAGTGCATAGAGCAAAGGGGAAGGAGTGGAATCATGTCACAGTCATTGAGCTGAAAGACAAGTCGCACCAGCACAAGGTGGAGTGCAAGTACTGCAAGCATGTCTTTGTAGGTGGTGCTTCCCGCATCAGGGAGCACTTCCTGCACGTTGATCCAGCTTGTGGGGTAGCAAAATGCACAGCAGACGAGGCAGTCCTGCAGCCTGTCCTGGATGAGATGAGGGCCATCAATGCTCAGAACAAGGCAGCAGCAGGAGCAGCAGCAGCGCAGCACCAGCTCGACAGAAGTACAGCAGCAAATGCGAGCAGAACTGGAGTAACTTTTCTTTCGTACACAGCGACAGCCGGAACCGCTTGACCCCATCGCGCGCATGCAAGCTGGTGTGGCCGTACAGCAATCTGCGCTTGGCTGAGCGCACCGAGTCCCTGGAGCAGGGGCCTCAGGCACAAGCTCGGGAAGTCTACAGCGACAATAAGGAGTGCCAGGGCAGTGATGCAGACGACAGTAGCAGCGATGAGGACAGTGATGAGGAGTAGATAAGAAATAGACTGCTTAAAACTTCCTTCTTTCTCTTAATTTGCTTACACTAAGTAAAGTCACTGAGAGAGGAAATGAGCAGGAACGAAGGAGAGGCCGGCGGGGGGGGTCAGCATTTGAACCTGCATTTGAAACCGGGTTTTTCAATTCGCGAATTTAAGCCTTTTTTTCAATGCGTAAAATGCGATTAAATATGCATGACCCAACCCTGTATAATTGACTTCATGAACACTGCCTTGCAGGTGAATTTCCATTGGAGGAAAGTCAAGCCTTAGCAGTTTATTTGTTAGATCAGGCAGTTCAGACAGCTGAATCTTTAGGGCAAGAACAAATAGTCGGCATCTTTGATTTGAGAGGTTTTGAGGTGAGTTGCGGTTTGGCCACGTGTTGTTTTGGGTCACTTCATGTACCAGTGCTTGGGTTACCGCAAACAATAATAATTTTTGGGAATCCTCATTTCCAGAATCTGTTAGAGTAAGAGTTTTTCTGTGTGTCGCTAAGTATTCAGGTTCCATTCAATGCCAGGCTAGGGCCCAAATGTTATTAAGCCCCATGCCACAATTGTGTCAGGATGGTGAGTGAGATAAAAGGACCCCCAGGTATCTTCGCGTCTACCCAAATCCTAATTGCATGCTGGTAGAGGTGCAGCAACAGCGTTCATTGCAACCTGCTCCCCTTCCTCACCTCCCCAGCAAGTGGGCAGGCCCCAAGGGTAACGCTGCTGAGCCAAGCAATTGAAGCGGGGGGAGGGGGAGGGGCAGGGTGAGAGGTGAGCCTTAGGACGTGTCCTCGGGGTCAGTGAAGGATGGCGCTGGCATGCACAAGTAAATGTTCCCTACAAAGAAGCAACTTCTATTATCCCAATCTTGCAATACGTGTAATGTCTGGCGGGGGTGAGGGGACACCAAGAAACCTTGATGAAAGCATACCGGAACCTCATATGTAGTAAAAATCCCGATACCACAAGACTGTCGTGATTTTTAAAAAAAGACATACTCGTGCGTAGGGTCATGGGACTTGGCCCTTGTCTGAATACAGCGTCTTCATACTTGTTTGTATTTAATCATTGAGCCTGGCAGGCTGCCTTTTATGGCCTTGAGCATATGGGTGAGCTGGAAACATGTACATAATGTGTACACACCAGCCAATACAAGTATGTTTAGCATGTACATTGCATGTGTGAGCTGGTTGTGAACTGGCAGTGCCAAAAGTATAATGCACGTTTTCCAAGTAGGCTCATACCGTTTGACAGCCTGCCACATCCCTCGGAAAACCAGTCAGAAATATATAGACATTCACACATCAAATTTGCACCCATGAAAAAAACGTCGAGTTCCTGCAATAATGCTGCATACTGAAGAATTTGAACAATTGGAATTGATTGAATTTGAATAATTGGAAAGTATTCAGTTACTGATCATCCTGGTAGAGATGCCATCAGGTGTGACCAGGGCCTTTGGCAATAATCAATTGTGCGTATTGTTGGTAAAAAATGTGGCCTTATCCTGCGTGGCACATACTGCCGTTTGGTTTCATTGAATGGATTTCAGAAGACAAAAAAACCTTGAAGAAGTGCACCTCTTGAAAACATGCTACCTGATGAAAATTTTGTTTCGCAACCAAATGGTGCAAATTCAAGTTTTTGTAAAGCGACAGGTCTGTACTTCTTGCAGTCTGATTGCAGTTTTAGAGACTGGTTGGGGTGTCTGCGCTTAACCACCTCTCCCACATTCTACAATGATAAACCAACTGTCATGTCACCATGCAGGTTCAACGGAATGCAGATTTCGCGTTTGCAGGGTTTCTGGTGGGTGGAGTTTTTAATCCCTGATATGAGTTTTTGTATTTTGCCTCTAAAGCCTTTGAAGCTGTGCTTTGACAAAACTGTTGCCATTGCATTCATATTTGCAGATTGAGGCATTTTTTGAGATTTATCCCAAGCGCGTGGCGCAGGTGAAAATTATGCTGCTTCTTAGTGAGATGAACTGCCAGCAGCTGCAAGTTTGGGACCAAACCATGGTGCTGGACATATTTGTCATCTATTGCTCATTGTTGTAGCTGTAGCCACTGGTCTGGAATGGATGGATTCAACCTTTTCCATAAGTATGCTATGGCTTAGTGTGAGCATTAGCAATTTCATGTCATTCTTGATAGCCCCTTCGCTCGCTCACTTCCTCACTTTCGAAATTTGCAGGTCCTTTTTGTGGATGCCCCATGGGTGTTTCAACCGGCATGGGCAGTGATCAAGCCCCTAATGCGCAAGTATGCAGCTTTGGTAGGTAGCCATGAGCTCCTGCAGTTGTAGCTGTAGATGCCTCACTCGCTCAGCACCTCTTTTGTTCCTAGAGTACAGTAGCACAAAGAGCATGCCTAGCTATTTCGCTTGATGCCAGAATGGGGAGACACTGAGCCTGGGTGCTACAAGCCAATCGCGATGAACAAGGAAATGGTGTTTGAGCTGGTTTGAGGCATATAATGTTTATAATGTTTGGAGATCACTATTGACCACTATACACCCATCATGCTGATGCAGGTTCGCTTTGTTTCAGTGGCAGAACTGAGGTCTGAGTACTTCACGCCTTCAACTGTTCCTCCAGACTTCCGATGAATTCTGAAGGTGCTGGCAATTACTAGAAAAGCTAACTGGAGGTTAGACGAGATTTTGCGGCTCGAAAATAGACAGTCTGTTTATTTTTGTCGTGGTTGTGGATTGGTTCAATTTTGTGCCTCCACTTGTACTAGAATTAAAGAACTTTGGAAGCAAATTCATAGAAAGTAAAGAAGGCCACAACATCTGGCAACTCTGCTGCATCTCACCACAGAACGCAATTGGGGATATACCCTCAGGGAGCATCATACTCGTGAAATGACAAATTATTGATTATGCAGTTGTCACAACTTGTCTTGAAGACTTTGCAAATAAGGGTTGGGCGCCAGGTGTGATGCTTGGCTGATTCTTAGTGGCTTGTCACGCTGAGAGTATGCTGCAAACAGAGTAGCGTCATAGCAGCAGGATAACATGCCCCCTAATTGATGTGCAAAAATTGCGCAGCAATGACCCCGCACGACAATTTAATAGATCCTAATACAGGCTAAACAAGCCATAAATACCCAGCCAACTTCCACAACCATCTGCGTGCACATGCAGCATTAAATTTGGCGCAGCACAAATCTAGCGTGACATTTCAAAATAGTGACATTCTGACCAATCCAGAAAAGTATTCCATGAGGAACGAATGAAAAGGTGTTGTGAGGGTTGACAATTTCCCGCTATTTAGGCTGTAGTCCTGCTGATGATTAGAGCCTTCAAGCTGCTGCGATTTGACCGATCAGTTGCGACCCCGTGCTGGGCAACCTTCACTGACTCGATCAGCACCTAACTAATTGATAAGACTACAATTGGGATAACCACCAGCCTGGCTGTTTGGATGACTGGTTTGTGGCTCAGCCAGACTGATTGTCGCCAGCCAAAAAGTAATCCATCATATCTAATATGATACAACAGAGTCTGTTGTGCCGATGAGAAGGAAATCAAAGACAGTCTGACAAGGCAAGATGTGCAAAATGTTAGTGGCATTGAAAAGAAGAGGCAGCAAAAAGGGAGAGAAAAGTATGGAAGTTTCCTTCTGAGAGAGTACATAAACAAGCTTTTGACAGAAGTATAAAAGTGCATGTCACAGAGTGCAATTTCTACTCCGCCATAGGCAGAGTTCCACTACAACAGTGAACGGACGTGGACAAGACCTGCTCACATTCTTCACAACATCATGTTGGTAAGTGAAGTCAGAGTGCATGCGGCGAGGTGGCATCAGAAGAACACCCACGTTCCGCAAATAAGTGCATACATTTTCCTGCAAGGGGCCCAGAGAGTAGCAATTTTAAGTTCCCATAAGGGCCACTGGCATATGCTGCCTTAATAGGAGCAGTGATGCTTATCAACAAAAATAGAAACCAGGCTCACGCCTTGACTATAAAGAGGGTCAAAAATGGCCCACCATGTAATGCCAAGTGGATGTTGGTCGACTCTGAAAACAGCTGTCCAATTGCCCTAGCTTCATCTAAACACTGGCATATCATGATGCTTACAGGTAGCATTACTAATTAAGTAGTACCCCAATTCAGTCACTGACTGCAGCAGTTGGTACCTGGCAAAAAAATGCTGGTCATGCAGATTTACATACAAAAAGACACTAGAGTCCCTTTTGTACTATAGAGGTACGAAGCCCAAAGAGTCACATCTGAAGATCAAGAAAAATAAATAAAAAACTACGAAGGCAGTGAAACCACTCCCCACATCAATTAAGGAAAAGGAGACACATTGGCCCAAAGAGCCGAGAGTCCCCTCCACCAGGGAAAAGGAAGAACTAGTGAGGATCTGGAGGGTGACAAGCAGCCCCATGCTCCAGATCAAGACCTTGAGAGCAACTGGATTTTTCAAGAGCACGTCTAGTTGTTGTCAGTTTGTGCGAATAGAGCACAGAATGAGCATGTAATTTGGGAGCAGTCTTATGGGCTTTGTGTATGTCAAGGCCAAATTCTTTAAGATGATTCAAAGTGTGTGATGTGTAGGTAGAGCCTCCCACACTAAGAAGAATAGTGTGAAGGACAATCTTCTTGGCCCTCAAGTACTTACAAATAATCTCATGTTTTTTTAGAGGCCTCTATTGGTGTCCAGGCCGTGAATCTTCACAGCACTTAACCTCAACGAGGTGTGTCTACCTCACACTCAGAAACTGGCCCACTTCTATGGCAGAGCTACTTGCTCACCTTGCCTGTTATGTTATCAAATCTAGACTCTAGATTGGATGCTTCTGGCTGTTGGAATGCTTCAATTCAAAATGTGGTAACTAAAAGACATGACATCGCTTCCAGGCTTATTGTCAAAACCTTCTTCACTTGCACCGCAAGGAGTCCTTGAGGGAAATGGCTGAAGATGGGTTATCGATTAGGTGGTTTAATTGTGAGGAAGATCTATTAAATGCCACCAAAAGAAACCAATTCCTGATTGATGGTGAGTTGATATGTGTTTTGATCTTCCCTGATATGTTTTTTGCAGTGCGGCTTGTTTCAGACTCAAGTGCCTGATGTCATTTTTCACTGCATGCAAGCTCCGCTAGCTTCCAGCCTTCCTGCCTCTGACTTAGGGCACTTTTTGCCTGTCAGGCCAGGAGTCTGCTGCATGCAGAATAGCCTCTAGACATAACCACTACAACACCTCAGGCTCTAAATACCGCGATAGCTGTATTGCCAACTGGTCAAGTACTCAGCCAACCAGCTCCAACCGACTGAACACGCAGTGCAGTACACTTGTGGCTGCAGCACTTATCTGGCGTGACATGCCAAAGCTTTTTCAAGTTGATTTAAATCAAATGTGGGAAGAATGAGTATGCCCTGGAAAACATGGCAAAAATGTAGTCATGGAGCCCAAGGAAAATCTAGGAAAGGAGTCCCTTAAATGCAGAAGCTGCATTCTCATAAGCAAGCATGGCTCAAGCGGACCCAACAGATGGCCACCAAAAATGAATCCTTGCGAACCCTCACGCAACCCAAGGAAGGTTTCAAACCTACTTTCCGTCCAACTTTCTGACTGAGTGAGTCCAAGTTGGGGGCCAAGTCCAAGTTGGGGGGTAAATCCAACTTTCCGACTGGGTGAATCCAAGTTGGGGGGCGAGTTGGGGGGCGTATACAAGTTGGGGGGAAATATCTGGGTCGGGGGGGTCTGATTTTACACTGGCCTTTGAATTTTTTGAAGATGAATAATCAAAGACAACACTCACTGCACTGTCTTGATCAACATGAGAAAAAAATGAAAATCTCTGGCACTCTTTGGGTAAACAGCTCACTTGTGCGCCCGAAGTTCCCCACACTTGTCACACACTCATGGACAGGTCGTATCTAAAAGGAGTGAGCAAAACAACAAGCAAGCTCAGGACTACGCCGGCATTGTAGCCTTATAGAATAAAAATGATATCTTAATCAAATGATTTTGATGAGAATAAGAGCATAAAATAAAAGGCATACAAGAAAAAGTTTGCAAGGTAAAAAGAAAAAACAGAGTATCAGATGTACCCAAGAGGAGTTGCATGAATGGCCATCTCTAACCATAGTCATGCAGTGATGCGCCAGCAGCCTAAAAAGCAAGTAAGTGTGCTTGAGGTGCATTTCAGATTAAATTGGGTCCAGCTGCAGCCTTGGTCTCTCTCAGAAAAGTCTGGGCTAGGCGAATAACCCCAATTTGATTACTGGAATGCATGTGTGATCACATTTAGGTGTCACCATTTTGAACCAGGATATGAAGCTGATCACTTGGACTGCCTTCGCAGTCACATCAACACAGGACCGCACACTGCAAGTGTTTTCAGCTCCAATTAACTGGCCAATAACTGCTGCAGTCATAGCATGCTGATGACCTTACACTGTTGACATGACGGTGCGCGGCCTACACCAGTGCCACCAACAAGAGGGCTATGGTAGCCAAAGCAACCACCGCAGCCTTGGTGACCTGGTTGGCACCTGCTGCACTGTGCCCATGGCTGTGGTCATGGCTCTCGTCAATATACTCAAGGATCCAGACGGAGCCTATGTCATTGGTGCAGAAGTGGGGGCCGCGGGGATTCAGGCGGGTGTCCCGGCCAACGGTGGCCTCGAGGCTGCTGTCTTCAGGGTCCACGCCACAGACCCTGCAGCGCGTAGAATTAAGTGCAATGCAGTTATGGGCCCAAGCCACGCAACAGAGAGGCCATGCAACAGAGAGGCCACGCAACGGAGCGTGTAGAATAAAGTGCAATGCAACACCAGAGCCTCAGGCCACGCAACAGAGCCTAGGTCAAGATTTGCGCTCAACCCTGCATTGTACGTAATGAAGTGACATGCAACACTTGGCTCAGGCTGCGCAACGGAGCCGAGGTCAAGATCCACGCTAGACCCTACAGTTAACATAATGGAGTGATATGCAACACCAGGCTCAGGCTGCACAACAGGGTTGAGGTGCAGTGTCAAGGTGCAAGTGACAAAGACGCCGCTGCAGCTCGTCGCCTCCAAACATATGACACACCTCAGCCCATGCACATGGTGGTGCTGCTCATCTGTGCTTGAGGGACTTTGCTCAACCCTAATGTGGGCAAGAGGTGGGTCTGCCTCAAGGTCCCTCTGGATGACTGCCTCTGTTGAAAGCATCTCTCTTGTTCTCCGCTCCACCACATCAATGCCATGGCGGCCCAATCTGTCGTTATCAAAGTCAAAACACTCGCTGCCGCTGCAGCCGACAGACACAGTACCTGCAGCATGCAAGTTTGACCTTTCATTGAGCAAAGACAGTTGTACAGGAAAAAGCTGCCTGCCAGGCTCTGCCTCACCACACAAGGCAAGGTGCACTTCACTTCCAAATCACAAGTTTTTACACTCGGGCTTGTTCCATCCCGCTAATACAGCATTTTACACAGGTGTACCTACATTATGGAGCACCTGACTTTTATCGGGCCCCAACTTATGCAACGGAGTTGCTGCCGGCCCACTGATCAGCCGCCAGGTGCGTGAGCTCTGCATAGAACTTACTTGACAGAAGCCAGCCCTTCAGACCCCAGTGTCTGTCCCCTCTTTGCCAACAAATAAAAGCACTAATTTCAAGTTGGACACGGAGATGAGGCCAAAAGCCATCCCTTTGCGTTTGGGTCTACTTATGATTCATCTGCTGCTGCAGCCTGACAAGCAGGGTACTAGTTTCAGAGAATTGAGCTGGAGCAGCGCACTAAATGCTTTCTTTTGTGAGATGGTAGTGAGTCTCCGCCAGAGTTAGTTGTCATACTAGGCACACCACGGTTCAACAGGAAGGTGCTGGGTTGGCGGCCGGAGTCTATTGGGATTTCCCAGTGTATGCGACCCACACTAAAAACCAGACCCACACTAAACACCAGACCCACACTAGAAACCAGGTTTGAGTGTGTGCAAATGGGGCACAATGGGCCACAGGTACGCAGCAGCTGATGGCCGAGTGCATCAAACAAGTTGCAAAAGGGCAGGGCTTGCTATGCTCAAGAATTGTTTGAGCCCGAGCGCAGCTGCTTGACCAAGCACGTGTGTTCAGCACACAGGCATCACCACAATAGAACAACATAATCGTGGTGCAAATGCTTGGCAAATCTTGTGCGGTCAAAATGCAGGCATTGCCACAGAAAGATAGCAGAATGGTGGTGCAAATACAGGGAGAGAAGCTGGAGCACCAGACCTCATTCTAAGCACAACCACCTCTTTGCCAATATCTGGCAAGGTTGAGGCCTTGACTTAAACAAGTCACTAGGTCCGCAACTTACCCCAAACATGTCTTGCATAAAGGGCGCCCTCATGGCCGTGGCGATGAAGGAGCTTCCGTCCAGGGGGCACCTGATCCTGAGCTTCCTGCATATTGTGCAGCCATGCACAACATAACGCGCACACAATGTGAACATGCAAAAGTCACCAGGCATGAACATTTCAATTGAATCGTGAGCAGTTTGCACCGCACGCACCTCCTGGAGGCCCAAACTTACATGGATTGTTTCATGTCATTTCCCACCCAAGGCTTACCTCATGCTCAATCCATACTAGGGCTGAGATGCAAAAGTCAAACTCGCCATTGTCACCGCCCTCTTCTATGATCACTGACGTGCTGTGGCTCCTCTCTTCATCCAGGAAGTCTCGCTCGTTCGACTCAACTTTGGCTGCGCATGTTGACAATAAGCGTTTGTGGGCCGCAAGTTGGCACATCCACGTGTGCACCCATTATTGGTACAATAATCAGCTTAAGAGGCCAGCCAGCGTGAATGGACATTTCAATAGGCATTGCTGTGGCGCAGGTAAGTTAACCCACTAATTTGCATGTTCTTGCACAGAAGAAGGCATGCTTGTTACAGCATCTGTAACCATTCTATCTGTGACAGCACCATTCATCTTGGAAAGAGTTCAATTCCTGAAAGCTAGACTTATTTCTGCAGATTTAATGCTCAGACTACAATGGGATGGGCTCTTGCTAGGATCATCTTCTGGCCGGACACCCAACCCTTCTGCCTTCTGCACGTTAATTTTTACAGGATGTAGGCAGCAGAACTGCAGCCCTATCTTCTTAGATATAAGCTGATTTCTAAAATGCAGAGTAGTGCACTATAATGCATTGTAGTGCGCCGTAGGCATTGCTTTGATCTGACAAAAGTTCTCACTTAGAAGCCTCAGCACTTGCACTTTTGAGGTACCCAGTATCAATTTGCATACAGTTTCGAAAGCACTAATTATTATTCACTCTATAAAGGGGGATTAGCTCATCTAGCAATGGCGCACTCTCCTGCAGGCCCCAGCTGACGAACACAACCAATAGGAAGAAACATGTACACGTGGAAGAGGAGCTACGACTTACCCCACAACACGACATCTCCATGCGAATGGAAGTGATCATCTGCAAGGGGTTTGAGCAGAGCTTTGAAATAAGACAGATCTGCAGATCCAGCTGGATCCTCGCGAGCCAATTGGCTAGCAAGCGCTTGCAATGGATGCATCATATGATATTGCATGCAGTGTGCAAAAGGTAGCTCAATCATGACGTTGACAGCACCACACACTTTCATTATTTAAGTGTGTACACTTGTTCACATTTTGGCGCCTTCGGCAGGACCTGCAGGCCATTCACCTTCATCGTGGCTGCCGTGAGAATGGTCGTGTGCCATCAGCTCCTCGTGGACGCGCCTACTCACGATGCAATTCAGCTTTTCAGGCAAAGGAGTAGCCAGCTTCATGCATGCGCTGAGCAGCGCGAGCGCGAGCACGGAATGGCATCGCATGGTCCCGGGACAATATTGTTGCAACTTCGTACTGTGGGCGCTCAACTGTGGCCAAAAATCCGTGGATTGATCAAAATATTTCTTTTGTAAAATTAAGATGGTGGTGGCAAGTGGTACACGGGATTGGTACAGTGTGAGTGGTACACGGGATTGGTACAGTGTGAGTGGTACACGGGATTGGTACAGTGAGTGGTGTTGATAGAAATGATAAAAATGAATTTATTTCATTCATATAATCAAATATCAGTGGTTATATGCTGCAGAATTCGACGTGCACGTTAACCTCTGCCTAGTATGCATTCCCTTCGGGCACATTTAATTGTAACGATATTAGACTGTTGAAGGTATGCCTTTTCCAGGCTGGTTCTGCTTTGCAATCCCTGTCCCGTTCATCCTTATTTTTAGCATCATTTCGACAAAGCACATCGTTTTGAGCAAGTTGGGTCCCTCACAATTCTGGGTCCCTCGCAGTTTTGAGCAAGTTGGGGGGTCGTCGAACACGAGGAAGACAGGCGGAACGCCTTAGTGTAATAACTTAGTGTAATAACGAATCAAAATATTTTAAACCATCCTAAATGGAGGCTGCATTTCAGATACAGCATGACTATGGGACATTCAGCTTGGTTGTAGCTGGGGAATCATAGCCTGTTTTGGTCTGTTTGATTGGCTTTCCGTCAGATTTGGAGTAACTTCACTGCAAAAATTTTAGTGATTAGCTACCAGCTAATAAACATCTACAAAAAATAACTAAAATCTCCCATAATATAATATATCTATCTTAACAGCTTAAGGGCGCAATGACGCCACAAGTAATGCGCTGCAGCATCCCTGCAAGCGGGCAGCAGTCGCACTTGGCAAGCAAAGTCAGTGGTCAAGCAGGGGTTCGGTTGCCTCCCCGATGTGCTCAGGCTCCCGCACCGAGGACGAGGAGGATGACCGTCTGCAGGCACGGAATCCTTGCACAACACATTGATTTGATCGACTGTGCAATGCACTTAACAAAATTCGCCTGGGTGTCGGGGTTTGCAAAGCGTCAGACAGACTGCATTGGTGGATTCGTGCTAGTATCTTAGCCCTGACTGAAGGCTTGCTCACCTGCTTGCTCGTGTAGGGCTGAGCAAGGGGAAGTCAAGGCTGTAGACCTGGACACGGAGGTGGAGTCTTTCATGAAGAAGCAGGCAGAGGTGGAGAGTGGAGGTGAGACTGCGCGCGTGCGTGTGCTCCAAGAGCATGCACCGCCCAGCTGCTCTTTTCAGGTTACTGCACATGGCTGTGTATGGTAAGGCTGTGCTGAATAATTTCATCTGTACCTCTTATGTGCTTCCTGCAGCCGCGTTCGCTCGCACCAAAGACCCAGAGCGTGTGCTGGGCTCAGACGTTGTGGATGATGAGGTGCGGACCATCTTCACGTTGTTCCAACACGTGTGCAGGCGTGAATGGCTATGTTTTCCTACATAGCCTCAACACACACCTTTCAGCTAAAAACTGCATGCGCTGATCTTGAGGAGGTCATTGTATGGGCAAATGTGTCAGCTACTGCGATGAATGGGCCCTTAAAATGCAGTTGCTATGTGAAAGTACTTCAGGAGAGGTAGGAAACTTGACGTGCTAGTTGCTAACTGTTGTGAAAGACCTTGGTGCCCAAGTGTTGCACACGAGAATGCTGGGTCGCAGGTGGGCTGAGTGCTTTGTTGTTTGTTCTTTGCCCTGTTGGTGTCCTAGCAGCTGTCTTGGAATCGAAGCACTGCAATGCATCTTTGAAGAAAAACAGTCACACGATGTGAGAGAGGGCAATGTGCACACCCACGGATTGATCATGAGCTCGTCCCAATCAAGTCGTGAATTTGAAATCAGTTCCAGCAAAACAGATCACGATTCAGTCAACCACCCAATCATTTGGGTGCCATGCATAATACTCGAACACCATTAGCAAAAATCTGAGGCACATTGCTGCCCTATTCGAAGTCCCATATGAGGTGCGCACTGTTGTGAGACACTTGGTCAACACCCAGCACAAGCATGTGGTCCCGCCTGTCCCGCTTTGCAGACTGCCAAGGCCTACGCGCGCGAGCTGTTTGAGGTGCTCAAGCTGCTGAAGCGGACACGAGATATGAGCGTGAATGAAGTCAAGCTGGTAGTCAGCATTGACGACCCTCGAGGGAAGGTGTGTGTAGGCGGGGCGGGTACAGTGAGGTACGGGTGACACAGCTGTTACATACCCAGCAAGGGCTGGTCAGCTGAAGCCTTTTAGCCCTGACCTAGGAGAGCGCACACATGAACACACGCAAAGCCACATGTGAACCTTGGAAATGCACAGAGTTGTGTGTCGAGGCACTGCTGCCTTGCTCCATGTCGGGCGTGTGCCCAGTGCTTGCATATCTGGCAAGGCCAGGGCGTGCAAGACGTGTCAATGGTGGGAGCATGATGGTGGTGATGCTGCCTGATGAGCACACGCTGCCGCAACATGGGCAGCGCGCGACGCACAACGCTTAATGAGCACATTGCCTGACGAGCGCACTGCCTGATCAGCACACGCCGCCACCTCTACAGGGCACCGCCACACGCCGCATGTATGGCTGCCTATTTTCTTGCATGAGTCCAACGCTGCTCGCATGCATCGAGTAGTGTACATGCATGCCTGGCGCTACACAAGATCGGCAGCGCCTCAGCGCTCTGGGAACGCTGCAGCCTCAGCCACACGTGCACTAGCATGCACGCACGGGCGCCACAAGGTGGCCTGAGCCGCGCGCTGATGGGCTGTGCACTCTCGGACGTGTAATGTTGGGGAATGCTCATCCATCTGAGGAACTAGCAAACGTGAAAGCTGTACATTTTTATTTATGCGCGTTGGCTGCGCGTGGCTGCAGGAGCAACGCGCGCTGGGCATCGAGGACTCACGGGGCGTGTCGCGTGACGAGATGGCGGCTGCGCTGATGGATGTCGCTGAGGGGCGGCTGCCCAAGGACCGCATTGCCCTGAAGTGAGTGCTGCGCACGCAAATGCTGCTGCCGCGCGCACTGTCACACACGCTGCCCCGCCCGACTCACGTGCCCCTGCGAGCTGGTGCTTTGGCTGCCACCATGCATGCTCGAGCGCTGCCCCAGGCTAGCCTCAATCCTGGGCGCACGAAAAGCAGCAGATCGTGGCCCGAGGGGGTGTAAAAGCGCTCGGCTCGCCTGAGTCTGTGCAGCAAACGACAGCCCTTTTGCCCTTGCGCTTCTACCTGTGCGCGTACTTCCGCCATCGCGCAACTTCAGCACGGGACGCTTTGGGGCGCCTTGCGGAGGGCCCATGTACCCTCCACCTCGGAAAACCCTTCAGGGGAGGTTGTTGGGGCGCCTGTTTGGGGGTTTGAGTGCCTCCAGCTTGGAAATGCTCCAAGGGGAGATGGTTTGGGGCACCTTTCTGGAGGGCATCTGTTTGGGGGCCCTATGTGGGTGCGAAAAAAGCGCCTTCATGGTTCCAATGTCTGCGCCAGTGTTTTACAAAGTACATATGGTTGCACAGTGACCGTATGGTCCGGTTCGTCTCCGTGGGGATGCTGTTTAGGCGCTTTGACGGCGCCTGCTTTTTCCTCCATTTGGAGATGCACCCAACAGGTCTTCCTGGCCCAGGGCTTGTTGGGGCAGGTGCCAGGTTTCTTCTTGGACATCAGACCTGCTTCATCAATCAGCCTGTTTCATGAACCTCATGCATCATGTTTTCCCTTTGGCAGGCGATGACTTGCCAGAGACCAATCAGCCTATGACCAGGCTGGTGCTACCTCACGAACACGCGCACGCATTCAATCACACGCATAATCACACCCACATTGATACACACATACAAGCAAGATCACACACACCTGCAAGCACGGGTGCTGCTCTGCCTTTCTTGTTTGGGCAGGTGCCTGCATGAAGAGATGACCAACTGGCCGTTCCTGGATGCTAGCGCTGAGAAGGCTGGGCAGCAAGGGTCGACGGCAGCAGAACCAACGGCGGCGGACTACCAGGCTCTGAACAAAGACAGTGAGTTTGCTACCGCTTAATTTGATCAAACAATTTTGATTCACGTAAGCAGTATTCTATTGGAATACTACGGACTACCAGGCTCTGAACAAAGACAGTGCGTGCGCGGGAGAGGCCGAGGGAGGGCGAGGCGGTGTGTTTTGCCTGCCAACCCGCGCAGCGGAGCAGTGGATGTGCACGTGCCTGGATGTGGAGGGTGAGCCGGACAGAGGCCTGCTCGGCTTTGTAGTGCTGTTTTGCTGAGGGGAGGTAGTGAGGACTTGCCTGGCCTGTGGCCAGGACTTGCCCGGCCCTGAAGGTTGTGGCCGAAGATAGCCCCGGGCAGCTGGTAGAACACCAGGGCTCGCACAAAAACACACGCACATGCGCTTTCATGTGCATGCGCACACGCACACATACACACACACCCCAAAACATACACAGCAAAACGCACACACACACACAAACACAGACACACACCTGACCTCAATGGGCGCGTGATCTGCCTTCTCCTGCAGCAGCTGCCACTGCCAGCTCTGCATCCACAGCGGTGCGCCTGGCAGCACAGGCAGAGCGCTGCTGCTGCTGCTGCTGCTGCTGCTGCTGCCAGCCTTGCATCCACAGCCGTGAGCGCTGCAGCACAGGCTGGGCACGCACTGCCGCCCCTGCCCGCTTAATGGTGTGCAGGCGACACCATTGTCAAGCCGTACATTTTGGGCAAGGAGGCCAGGGCGGGGGACAAGCCCAAGGGGCTGGCGGACATGCTGCCAGATTGGTGAGTGCGCACTGCCTTGTGCGCAGTGCAGCCTCACACGTGTGGGATGCATGCACCCCAGCTGTGCAGCATTCTGAGCATGCAAAGGCGTGGTTGGGAGCAGAGGGTGAAAGCTGGCATGGGGCTGACAAGTGCATGGTGGCATGGGGCTGACAGGTGCAAGCTGGCATGGGGCAGGTGTACAGGTGCAAGCTGGCATGGGGCAGGGGTACAGGTGCAAGCTGGCATGGAGCAGGTGTACAGGTGCAAGCTGGCATGGGGCAGGTGTACAGGTGCATGGTGCTCACAGGCGTGCCTGGAGCATGTGCCGGACATGTACAGGCCAGAGTCCATGCCATGTGCATGGTGGCAGCGGGGCATAGTAAATGCATGGTGACGGCCGCGGTTTGTGTGTGTGTGTGTGTGTGTGTGTGTGTGTGTGCATGGTGGCAGCAGAGCGAGCATGGGTGGGTGGACGCGCTGTGTGCATGTTGGGGTGTGTGTGTGCGGAAGGGTTGCTGAAGACCGTACGTATTCCGTGTATCGGGGGCAAGTTGGCATATAAACCGGCAAACACACCACGTACGTGCACTGCTTTTGCCAACCCAGGCATGCGCACAGGGCCCAGTGTGTGTGTGCGCTCGTGTGTGTGTGTGCTCGTGTGTGTGCGCATGCCCCGCCCTCATACCTCGCGAGAGCAAGCTTCCCTTCCCTTGTCCCCACCACAAACAGCGTCCCCTTCCCTCCCTCAAGCGTCCCGCCTCCCTGTCTGTTTGAACTGGAGCCACCCATGGACCTTTGGACCTGTGGACCAGAGCACCGTTCAAAGTAAACACGTTGCCGGTGTGCTGTGGATTGGCAGGGTGGGCTACGGCACGCTGTACGGCCTGAGCGCCATCCCCGTGTTCTTAGCTGTTGGCACCATCCTCATCCTGTTCTACAACTCCCTCAAGTGATGCCTTGCGCAACCACTGCGGTGTTGGCAGGCGCGGCTTGTGCGGGTGAGTGGACTGGAGGCCCCTGCTTCCCGCGACTGCGCACACAGCTGATGCTTTCCTTATCGTACACCTTGGCCTGGGTTTTTCGCTGCCTGCGGTTGTGCACACAGCTGGTGCTCTTCCATTTGTACAGCTTTTAGCCTTGATTTTCCTTTGCCCACGGCTGCGCACACAGCTTATGCTCCCCTTATCTTTCACCTCATTGCCTCGTTTTCCCTCTGCCTGCGGCCGCGCACACAGCTGATGCTTCCCTTGTATTGTACACCTTCTTGCCTTGATTCCCCTACTGTGGCATGTGCTGGGGGGCAGTCACCACACCACGCCTGTCCTCAACCCTCGCAGCCGTACCCAAGGTTGCGTGTGCTTGTCTGAGCCATTCCTGGTCATCTGTCACGTTCAAGCTGAAGCCATGCGCTCCCTGCGTTGCTCTCTTGACCTGCAGACCACACCCCTGTGTAAGGAGTGCCAGTAGCCAGGGCCAGAAGCCAATTCATGGTCGAGTTGGAAGAAATAAAAAACAAATCCACGCTTCAGGACCGAGTGGAGAGGTGGTGGTACGAGGCATGCTTGCTCAGGCTTGTGCTTAAATTTCATTTTCCGTTGCCCTCAGGAAAGGAAAGGCTTAGGAAAGGCTTTCCTGACGGTGTGGCTTGTTACTTCATGGCTTATTTTTGGTGATTCAATGTACGGAAGCAGTCAGTGACTGCATCCAAACTCACTTTGCAATCCCTTATTTCAAATAAGTTGCTGTTCAAGCAAGTTGCTGAGCTGACAGCTTTATAAGCAAGGAATCATTCATATCATAATTGTGATAACTGACAAACCTATGTGGCTGAGGCACTCATTTGTACCGGTAGCCTGCTGCAAGTTCAACAGCCTCATTACAGCGTGCAAGGCTCGCATAACAAGTCTTTGACAGCTTATCTACCCGGAACTTCCCTTTGAAAGGATTTATGTTAATCGCAAGCCTGGTCGTTCCAAGTTCACAAATTTACAAATTAGGCTTTACCGTTAACCCTGGCGACCGCCAGCCTTGTCATTAGGTTAGGTTGTATTGCCTGGATGTTAGGCCGATTAGTTTGTTGCTGGTCTTTGCCAGCCAAAAAATAATCCATAATGTCTGAGATAAAATAACAGAGTTTGTTGTGCCGCCGGCTCAACGGCGTTGAGAAAGGAAAAATCAAAGCCAGATCTGACTAGGCAAAGCATGCAAAACATAAGGCCCCCCCCCCGAAAAGGACTGGCAGAAAGAATAAGGAACGAACACTTCTTTCTGAGAGAGCACAAAAACAGTTTTGACAGTAAAAATGAACAAACACGTCATTTTGCACAGCAGCACAATTGCACTTTCAACAGTGGTCGAGTATCAGAGAGCCGCCAGGGTACTGTCCTAAATTAGGACTCCTAATATAAGCATGCTCAGGAATTTTGAGGGTTATGTCGAGTCGCTGGCAACTTTGCCATGACTTAAATGCCCAGCGCTGCCTGCATCCATATGCACCAAACATCTTGCCAAAGGGCCTTTGCTGATAATTTCCCGGATGAGTCTGCAGGCAATATTATGGCGTTCAATGATCATTCATTAGAAGTTCTAGAGAGAATATGGTGTTGACACCCTGAAAGAACATGGAGAGCATTGTCTGCTTGATGGCAGGGTGGCAACTGATGGCTAGTACTTTTTTTTGGAGGATTCCTTTGGAAAGACAGTGTAAATGCATGGGATGATGAGCTTTCTGCATGCAGAACCCCGCTTTGCAGGAGAATGAGCTTGCTGTGTGGCATGACGCCACTGGCGTCACAAAGATTGGAACAGTGCCAGAATTAGGCAGCATTGTGCCCCAGAGGTTGGTGGGGTCGGTTGGTAGAGTAATTTGTCTTGCTGTCAGTTCAGCCATAGCTGCGCAGCATGCATATGAGCAAACCAAAGACAAACTCGCAGTAATACCGTATTACAGGTGACCTTTTACTGCCAGTTTACTTCTGGCAGTCTGGTAAGGTAGTAAACTCCCTTGTGGAATCATTCATCTGGCAATGGAAATGGCCACTGCGACGAGTGCTCCTGTGCTGCTGTTCAAAATGAGGCGCATGTTCTTTTTCACTGTCAAGACTGGTTTATGTGCTGTCTCAGAAAGAAGCACTCGTTCCTTTTTTCCTGAGGCCCCTTATACTTTGCATGCCTTGCCTAGTCAGTTGTCTCTGATTTCCTTTCTCAACGGCACAACAGGCTCTGCCATTTCATCTCGGACTTTATGGACTATTTTTTTGGCTGGCAAAGACCAGCAACAAATCAATCAGCCCAACGACCAGGCCGGCGGTTGACCCTGACTTGTAAACTTGTAAGGTGTGCCTGGGGCCCAGGGAGGACAGCCCTATAGCCCTTAGGTGTTAACAAGCGTGGCAGTGCCCCCCCAGCTCGGTCTTTCCACCCGGTCCAGTGTGAGTACGTCCGACAGCAGCTGCATGCAGTGCTGACCTTGCCTGTCCGCAGGCTACCCTGAAAGAGAAGCTGTAAAGAAGGATAAGGGTATCAAAGACCCCGCATTCTTATTGGGAACAAACAGTTGTCTGCTCGGTGTTGACTGTCGCTGTCTGCAGCTTGTCCACAAACCACAATTTGCCCCAAAACAGCTACATGCGATGGCCCTGCTACGAGCCTGGCTTGGATGCAGCGGTCTCTCAGTGTGAAAGTGGCGGTCTTTAAGGAGTCCCCTTCTCCATAATTGATGTAGGGAGGAGTACTAAGACTGCCTGTGTGTTTTGGGGCTCAGCGCAAACGCCATGAACCCTAATGAGCCATAATGAACCAAGTTCAATAATGTCGGCCTGGACCCGGTGGGCTAGCACCACTGGCAGTGTTAAGCGAAAAGCTTAGGGTTAAACACACTTGTGGCATGACAATAAATGACAACAATTCAAAACACAAGCAGAAGGCCAATGATTAAGGCCTTACTTAAAGGAGTGGAAGGAGGGTGCCAGTGGTTTTGGGTAGGGGGCAGGGTTCTTTAGCAGCAGCCACCGCAGCCGGAGGCAGACCCCCATCACCAGCCACAGCTTACCGGCCTAGACAGACTCGCCCCGAGAACCTCCGAGGGAGTCCCTTGGCAGCAACGTACCACCCATCTCATTGAGATCAAGTTTTGTGAAGACACTTGCCCTGAGCAGCAGCTCCAAGCTGCCAGTGCTCAGCATGGTCACCTTAGACGCAGCATTGCAAAGGACCATGTTCTTCATGTCATTCTCTTAGGTGTAGGGGGTGTTAATTACATTCCTCCCACTTGGGTTCCTCTGAAGTTTGTTTGTTTAATACAAGACGCGAGCGGACACAGCAATGTCCTCAATGCAGGCAAGGCAGAAGAGCTGTTAGTTGGTTAGTTACAAGACGCGAGCGGACACAGCAATGTCCTTAAGGCAGGCAAGGCAGAAGAACTGAAAAACGCTAGGAAAAGGAGAACTGCCAGAAAAACCAACTAGCTAAGATGACGCCCCCAAGGGTA
>LFIK01000650.1_pt1 | contig 26350 bp, 29 predicted proteins | sample 643401 | NCBI WGS metagenome assembly LFIK01 (sample SAMN03777447, study PRJNA286221) | soda lake metagenome | biome: soda lake; feature: Kulunda steppe; material: water; isolation source: sample T5-Br brine of Lake Tanatar-5 | place: Russia: Kulunda steppe | collected 2010-07
CCCCCCCCCCCCCCTTGTAGGCATGGACTATTAACGGAACACCCACCCCCCATGTAGGCGTGGACTATTAACGTACAAACACCAGTCCACACGTTGTAGGCCTGAGACATATGAGAACACCTCTCTGAGCTAACATGCACGGCCAAGTCCATGGGGCATTTGCTTAAGACCAAGAGCATCCCCTGGCTTGACATGCATGAATGCTGTGATGGGATGTGGCGCCAGGACTGACCCGAAAGGATGTCAGCATAACCTCAATCTTGGTGATGAAAAAGGAGGCGCATGAAGGACGCATGCATGATGCTTCCTGACATTGCTTACAAGGTAGCATCTTGCAGAGGCTGACTGACTGGATACACAGACTCTCATGGCCATTCCATGCAGAGGTGGGCAGGCCCAGGGCTCCCTTGAGCAATCTGGCTTCCTGTTTCCCTGTCATGTCCTGCTTTCTTTAACCCAAGAGCCATGAGTCTCCCTTTCCGGGCCACACCACATAGGGACGTAATTTTCACAGCCAGAGCCACGCATGAAGCTTGACATGCAAGGAGATGGCTGGGCGACTGTCCAAAGTAGGAAGCCCTGGAGTAGGAAGCCTAGGAGATGGGCTTCCTACTTCAGGAGATGGCAGGGCAGCTTTCCAAAATGAAAGGTGGTCGCAAATGAGCCGCCAAGAAGGAAAGCCTAAGTTAAGTTAGACTGTGTGCCAAAAGCTGAGAGCAGCGCCTGTCCTCCTGTACTCAGTGGCACACCCGATAGCTCCAGTGCTGAGTAATTCCAGCTTGCGTGTCACAGCCAGCATGCCAGCAGTCACAGGAGCACACTGTAAATGCACGCAGGCGCACCCACCTGCGGCAGCATGCCCAGCTGCTGCCTGTACTCTGCATCGCTGAGTGCCACAAAGGGGCACTCCACTTTCAGGAGCTCGCTGCCGGGGGCTGGCAGGCGCGTGGTGCCCGTGGCAAAGTCAAGAAAGGCTGTCTGCAGCTCGACCGACCAGCAGCTGAGTACCTGTTGAGGGTCAGAATTCAAAGTTTAGGGTTAGGGTGTAGAGTAAGCATTAAGTACATGACGAACCAGCAACATAGCACCTGGGATGCCAGTCACACTGCAAGTAGAGGAGGCTGTGACATGAAGAAAATGCCGAGGTGTTTTTGACGCATGCGGGAGGCTGCTTGTGGCTCTGATTTGTCATGGCTGAAACTGCGGTTGTGCTCTTACAGTTTTTCAGGGTTTCAAATCCCAGGCTTTCAAATGTGCAACCTGTTGCAAACAAACATATGGATGCATGCACAACACCCACGCCCACACCCACCCTCATCCTCACCCTTAAACCCTCGCCCACACAGCACTTGCGCGTATACCTACGCTCCCTCCCACAGACATGAGCTTGCAAATAATTGCTCAAGGATGCACATCACACACAACCACACACACACACACGCGCACACACACACGCACGCATGCGCACACACACACGCACACACCTCCACCAGCAGCTTCCCCCTCCAACACACACGATCATGCATATGTTTGCACAAATGTGCACACACAAACACACAAGCGCGCACGTGCGCACCTCCCACAGCAGCTCCCCCACCACCTCGCCCCCGCCTCCTGGCGACAGCTCCTCATCCATGACCACCCTGAACATGGACCGCATGTCAACAGGCCCTCCATGTGCGTGGATGCCTGCGCGCAAGGAAGCCCGCAAACCAAGCACCTCATACAGTGTGGAGGCATGGCCGGAGAGGGGGCTGTGAGCATGAAGGTCTGGGATTGACATTGCATCCTTAGTCCTAGGAGGCCACCTGTGGGTCAGGCAGGTATGGACAGGACATTCCTGCGCAGAGGGGGCTTCCATAGCAGTGAACCAATTTGCCTCAATCAGGCAGTGCCTCCCTGTTTGGTCCCCACAGAGTCTCCTTGTCCTGCGCAGCAAGGCCAAATAAAAGCGCTCCCCTGTCTCATGTGGCATGCTCCGCAGTGCCCCCCTGTCTTGTGCGGCCCGGCCAAAAGCGCTCCCCTGTCTTGTGCAGCGTGCTCCCCTCTCTTGTGCAGTGTGCTCCCCTGTCTTGTGCAGCGTGCTCCCCTGTCTTGTGGGGCATGGTGCACAGTGCCCCCTGTCTTGTGCAGCGTGCTCCCCTGTCTTGTGGGGCATGGTGCACAGTGCCCCCTGTCTTGTGCCTTGTGCGGCACAGCCCACAGCTTCTCCTGCATGCACGCGCACGCGCACCTTCCGTGCCTGCCACAGCCATCGCTAAAGCCTCCGGCCCTAAGCACCACTTATCCAGCAGCTTGGTGCCCAGCGTGCTGAGCAGCCCCTCCCCCAGTGCTTCTGCCTGCACGGGTGCACAATTCAACCTTGTCAGCTTGGTATCAATAGCTGAACTCGTGCACCAGCTTCCAGAATACTTCTTGTTCTCCCTTCTCATGATGACATGCCTAGATCAGCATGGGCAACAACTACCTTCACATGCAGCAGTGGCAGCCACCACAAAGCAGCCAGAGGCGGAAGCTCTGCGCCAGGCAGCGCACCTCATTGTGGCTAAATGTGCTTGTGGGACGTGGGCATGTCATTCAGACAAGGTGCAGGTGCTACAAAGGAGAGGAGCTGCACCTATCTGCACTTCACGGTCCATACAACGTGGCGGCGCTGCTACCTAAGTTCCGCAAGGCTTTGCCTTCAGCCTTTCTTACCCAGTTCCAGCACCACAATACAATCAGCCCTTTCTAGCTTGGGGACTTTTTTTGACCACAAACTCATCTGCCCTTTTTTGGGCTCCTTTCTATGATACCACACCAAAGGCCTGGCCTTGTTCGTGCATGAGTGCCTGGAATGTTGTGCCTAGATTTCAGAACACCACCTTGCTTGCCTTTTGGTGATTTTGATTGCAGGCCTGTTTGGCTTCAGCTAAGCTGCCCTTGTTCGGCAGGTACAGCTTTGTAACCTGACCTAACCTAACCTATGATACCACTCTCCAACCAGCCTTCACTTGCAGATCCCTCGTCTAATCTTACGCAACCTCGTGTCCCACAGTCGCCACTGCCCACAGCCGTGCCACCTGCTGCTCCTCAATGGCTGTGCCACCCGTCGCTCCTCAATGGCTGCCACAGCATAAGACCTGCACCTGCCACAGGGTTGCCACCACAAGCAAGGCCCGCACCTGCCACTGGGTTGCCGCCACAAGCAAGTCTCGCACAGCCTTGTCCTGGTACTGCTGCAAGGTGAGGCCCTGCGTGCCCTCAAGAGCCAGCATGGCTTCCAGCTGCAAGAGCAGAGCCAAAGGTTTGCCATGGGCATGGGTGTGCGCACTCCGATGCAGCCGACCTGTTATGAATCCTTGCGCAGGCAGCTTGCCTGGAGTCTTTGCAGCATGGGCAAAAGGCCGAGGATGGATGCCTCACGGGCAAGGAGCAGGGCCAAGTATACATTGCACGGGCACAGGGCACAGTACGGCCAGCAAGGCCAAGTACATGTCGCACAGGAACGTAGCAGGCCCAAGTAAATGTCACACGAGCCCAGGGCTGGTGCCAGACGGCGCAGGTCCGTTCACAACCAGCATACCCAGCAGCTGCAGGCCACCAACAGCGTAGCCGTACATGCGCGATTGAGGCCTGAAAAGAGGAGGCACAGCTTGCTCTACACAGTGGCTGCAGCGAGCCAGCAGGCAAATGTTTGCCCATGTACTATATCAGGAGCACAAACAAGTGCCCGCATGGCCCGTCAATGGCCGACGCAAGCCAGCGCAGCGCAGCAGCATGTATGCGTGTCTCCAGACAAGTGCATGCGTGCGTGCCCCTGTGCAGCTGCAGCAGCGGCATGCTCAGCCATGGCTCATGGCCAACACATGCCCTTTCCGCTGCAACCCTTGTGAGAACTGCATTCTTGCCCACTGCTGCCATCACGCATCACGCACCTGCCCAGGCGGAAGCCCTGCCACATTGTGTATGGCGGCAGCCGCGTGTGGGTCATACTGCTCCAGCATGCACAGGTCCGGCTGGAAGCCCCCCGGGCGCACTGACTGGTGCAGGAGCTGGCGGAACAGCAGGGGCGGGAACTGCACATTCAGCGGCGCCCGGTTGAGGAGGCTCTGGCCCATGAGCCAGCCTGCAAATGTGTACGCCGCCCGGTGCTGTTGAGTCTGCAGGAAACGTGCAAAGGGGAGGCATTTTTGAGGCATTGGTTGAGAAGGCTCCGGCCCATGAGCCAGGCCGCAAATGTGTACACCACCCGGTGCTGTTAAGTCTGCAGAAAATGCGCAAAGGGGAGGCATCTGGTGAGATGCCAGGCAGGCAGACAAGGGAGAGGTGGGTGATCAAGGCTGCGGCGCAGAAGTGCGGGCAGGCTGGTGATGGGGTGGAGCAAGACAAGGGGAAAGGAAAGCTGGAAGAGGCAGACAAGGGGGGGGGGAAATTCGTAGGGCTTTGTCATTAGGGATTATCATAAGCACAAACACCACCATCATCATCGTCAGCATCATCACAAACACGGCCATCACTACTGTCATCACCACCACCACCATCATCATTAGCAAAAGCAGCAGCAGCAGCAGCCACAGTCATCCTCAACACATACCTCTGTCAGAGTGGTATTGTACCAGTACGCACCGGCGGTGCGGTTGTAAACAAAAAGGGGCTCAGGCCCACTTTTCTGGCTACCGCCCTGTATGCAATCAAAGGAATGGAAGGAGTGGGCTTCAGATCACTTAGATGGCCGTCGAAAAAAATGGTAAAGAAGACTCCCACCATCAAACTTTTGTAAGATAGGAGGATGCATGTGAGCAGAGCCTGATCTGATGGTTTTGGTGCATTTCTCCCTCTCACTCATGCTCTGAGCAAATGCATCTTCCTCAGAGGTAGAGTGGCAGGGGGAAGGAGGCGGTAAGAGAAAGAGAGAGAGGTCTGGGTCAGCATAGCACTAAGGCTTGCAGGAGTGCCGAAGGGAGCCATGGGTTGGCTAATATTGAGTACAGATCAGGGAACTGCTCAAGCTTCGATCAAAGTATGCCAGTCAACGGATGCGATCAAAGCGTGCTGGCATTCCTGTACTGAGAGAGCAAGTGAGCAGCTGCCAGGGGAATGAGAACTGTGGGCGCTGGCTGTCCACGCGTCCACGTTCAAGACGCATGCACCTGCCCAAGGCCAGACCCCAATTGAACACACAAGCCCAATCCCCATTTGAACACACATGCCCAGACCCCATTTGAACACACATGCCCAGACCCCATTTGAACACACAAGCCCAGACCCCATTTGAACACACAAGCCCAGACCCCATTTGAACACACATGCCCAGGCCGTACCTGACCACACATGTCCAGGCCTGCTAAGCTGAAGAATTCCTTGCGGGGACCGTGCCCCTCCCCAGCCTCCAGCATCGGCTGCTGGCTTGAGCCTGGAAGAAGTGTGGCATTCGGTGCGCACCTTTTGGCACCTTGGCTCCTAACCCTGCAGCCTGCTTGACTTATTCACCAAGGCAGCTGGTGCTAGATGATGTGATGCTCGCAAGGGGAGGCAGCATGAACCACGTGCAAGCTTGGCAGGCAGAGCATGTGTAAGCTTGGCAGGAAGAGCAGGTAAATCTGGGCATGCAGAGCAGGTGTAAGCTGGGCAGGCAGAGCAGGTTCAAACTGGGCAGGCAGAGCAAAAGCTTAAGCTTTTGCTGTGTGTGCGCCAATAAGTGCCTGCACTCACGCTCCGCTCCCACAGCCCAGCTCTCCAAGAAAGAGGGGAAGACCATGTGGACCTGACCGCCTGATTCGCTGCCCTGCAACCCTGCCGAATTCATAAGCCTTTTTGTCTCAGCCTGCTTGAGAGCATCCCAGAATGCCTGAGACCTGCAGGCATGGCAGGGGCACAGTAATGGTCAGGCGCCAGCCCTACGTGAGCCGCACGCCCCGCCATCAAGACTTCACAGCCTTACATACCTTCAAGTGCGCAGGGCAGCTACTGAATGAGGGGGCAGGGTTCCCAGCAAGCATGATCACAAACAACCTAATGGGCCTAGCTGGGCAGAACTAATGCCCAAGGTATCAAGACTTAATACCAGTCTCTAAGAAGCTGCGGTGCATGTCACAGTGCCAGGAGCCACTGAATCCCCATTTGTCTAAAATACCACTTTCACCTAATTCTTAGCTAGTCTGAGACTTTGATTTCAGCCTGGAGCCTCGTGGCTGGCAAGCCATGCACGTGAAAGCCATGCGTGGCACATGACCATTACACATGGCCAGCACCAAACAAATACAACCTTTACAAAAGCCGCAGGAGTAAAAGGGGAGCCATGCGCAGGTGGGGTCAAACAAGCGGATGACAACAAATCTTGGCCTGTACTTGTGTAGACTATCCTTTACTGATCTTGACCTTATGGCATATCTTGACCTCCAACCAAATGCCGACCTGCTCACTGTGAAGTCCACGCGCACGGCTCCATTCTGGGCCGCCTGGTGCACCTGCAGAGGCCCCAGGTAGGCACACAAGGCAGCAAAGCCGCTGAGCGGGGCCGCACACTGAGCCTCCATGCTGCATGCAAAGCAGCAGATCTGCAGATATCAAGCAGGCACTTGCACTGCACAGCGACCTGCTTCCCTACTTCCACTAATTGGTCTGTAATTCAGCAAGAGTGCAAGAATGAAGCCTGGGCAGCTTGGAGACAGTGTACCAGGCCATGTGTCCGTCTCCTAGACAAGCTCCATTTGGGTGCCTCGCAAAGGTTTTGAGGTGGAAAATACATATTGCTTGCATCTCCGTTAAGCCTACCTGCATCATCATTGCGGCCAAAGACGGCGACAGGCAGCACGCAAAGTGCTGCTCCTGCCAGTGCAGCCGCGACAGTAGCTGCGACAGGTGGTGCGCCCTCTCACTCAAGGCCAGCTGCAAGGGCAGGAGAGGCATGTGCAATAGGAGCAGCCCTGATTTTGTAGACCCACATAAGAGAGATAGGGCCTACATGGCTGTACCTGCTGTCAAGAGACAGGTCAGGTGAAGCACAAATGGCACAAGCAAGATGGAAAGAAGTGCAAAGTCAGGGCTGCAGGAGGAACGTGGATCGGAGTGTGAAGAGCAGGGCATGGCAGGAGATATCATGATGCGCGCTGCACATGCTTGTTACCTTGGTTGCTTTCAATGTCCTTTGCGGGGTGTACCGTGCAGCGGACACAACTCACACTGTGTACGGGATCTCACACTCCCAGAGCGTGCACGTCCACATTCACGCAAACATGCAGGCTCAAAGGCACACGGGCTCAAAGGCACAAAGGCTCAAAGGGAGTGCATCTACCTCCCAGGCATGCACCCAACGCTAGCAAACGTACAAAATAGACAACGGGCCTACTGTTCTAGTACATGGCCATGTCAAGTCGCGGGGAGCCCTTCCTCCCCTCCAAACAAAATACACGTCATATTGAGCACACAAACACACATACAAACATGCAACAAACCCACTCTTGATCTGCGCACCTGCAGCTCCAGCACAGAAACTTATGCAAGCCACATGAGGCCAAACAGGCACACACAAGGGCACCTGACGGCACTCACCCACGCTCCAGAGATAAGATGGATCCTCTCTCTTGGTCTGCGCACCTGCGGCTCCAGCGTAACTTTCTTGAACCACGCGATACCCAGCAGCGACGCAAAACGGTCCACAGCAGGAACATGGAACGCGTCCAGCCCCACTGGCCACACACTGCGCATGCTGCAGTGCCGCCACAGCTGCAGCAGGACCTCTGCGGCCGGCAGCGAGGCCTTGCCTAGGTTGTGGAGACTGATGCACTCCTTGGGGTAGGTGGCCTGCGCAGCCGCATCCAGGGCCTCCAGCACCTGTGTATGTGTGTGTGTGCGTGTGTTAGCGTGCAAGCGTGTGTGGACACGCAGCAGCGAGGGACAGGCCAGTGAGAGTTGGAGGCGGACAGACAGGCAGCATTGTAAACAGCATACGCTGCTGTTCCCGGAGAGCAAGAGCCTCATGTGCGGGGGGACATAACGAAGCTCGGGACTGCCTGCTCACCACACAACAAGGAAAGTGCGCAAAAGCACAAGTGTAGTAGGGCTCTGCAAGGCATGGCCAGAAAAGCAAAACGTCTGTCTTAGAGTGAGCAGCTTGACGCGTGATGTCATCCAAATCATTCTGCTTCTGGACTGCCCAGCCAGCTTTAGAGGAAAGGCCTGTCACCAGCTCGAGCGCAAAGGGCTCTGTCACTGCATGGATAGCCTAAACCATGCTGCGCCCCCTCTCCTGATTCCAGCACCAGGAGCAAGTGCTGCTACATAAGCTCAGCCAGGCGTGCCTACACCAGCTCAGCTGGGTGTGCCTACACTTGCTGCCATTACACCAGCTCAGCTAGGTGTGCCGACACAAGCTGTCGTTACATCAGCTCAGCCGGGTGTGCTTACACTAGCTGTCGTTACACCAGCTCAGCTGGGTGTGCTGACACAAGCTGCCGTTACACCAGCTCAGCCGGGTGTGCCGACACAAGCTGCCGTTACACCAGCTCAGCTGGGTGTGCCGACACTAGCTGCCGCTACACCAGCTCAGCCGGGTGTGCCTACACTAGCTGTCGTGACACCAGCTCAGCTAAGTGAGACGGAGGGAGGAATACGCAGGGGCAGGAGCACGCAGGAGCACACAGGAGCACACAGGAGCAGGAGCAGGAGCACGCAGGAGCAGGAGTAGGAGCACTCAGGAGCAGGCAGGAGCAGGAGCAGGCAGGAGCAGGAGCAGGAGCAAGCAGGAGCACGCAGGAGCAGGAGCAGGAGCACGCAGGAGCAGGAACAGGCTCAAGACGCTCTGCACTCGCTGTGCCTCAAATGTGCTCCTGGCAGTGTGTCTTCACAGCACTGCCTAACAGAGGAAATGTTAGCACGCAAGGCCGCTTGCAAAGCAAGGGTGGTGGCTTCAGCAGCCGCAAGAGTCGTGCACGGTCGGCCTGGTGACAATGATGGGCAGGCCACCACATCAGTGCCCCTACCTGGTTGCCAGTTAGGCTCTTCCACTCAGGGGCCTTCCCTGTTGCAGATGCGGCGGCAGAGGTTGTCGCGGACTCATTGCTCAGCACCCGCTCCACACATGCAACAACGGGCTCGTAGATGCGGTCAAGGCACGCAGCGCAGGCGCTGGCGGCGATGCGGAGGGCGTCTTTGACAGTACCATCATCTTCACTCTGTGCACGGGGAGGAGCATCGGACACCATTGCCAACTCTCAGATCCACGGTTGCATATCATGAATCATGACGGGAATGCGCAGCAGAGATGCACAAGGGCAAAGCCGTCCGGCCTCCCAAGAAGCATGGAAGTGCACGGAAGATCACTGGACCTGAGGAAGGCTGCACTTGAGGTGAGTGTGCCTCGCCCTCCCTGTATCAAGCATGAAAAGGCCCCAGCAGAAGCACTGGACGCCCCCTTTGACCAATCAGCACATGAGGGATGCAAGTGAGTGAAGAGCTTTGGGTTGCCCGCTGCATCAACACACCGGCACAGGACATGCATGCAACACACTTGCTTGTTTGCCCTGAGACCTACACAGGTTTGAGTTTGTAAAACGCAGAGCCTGTGCCTTAGGCAGATGTACCAAGTCCTCAGCAACCTGACACACACCAGCTTCCCAAGGTCTTCAAGAAACTGGGGCGTCTGAGGGGCCAGCTGTACGAGTGCCAAGTACAGATTGGAGCATGCAACCTCATTTGCACAAGCGTGAGTCCTGCAAGGCGAAAGAGCAGGTAATTGAACATCTCGAGGAAAGTCTTCTTCTTCCTTACACCTGTATGTCAGTATGCCGATTTTATGAGTTGAGAAGCCTTCCTGGTTTTTGGCTAACAAAGCTTCCTTTGCACCTGTTTACTCAAGAAATGCACGCAAATCCCTTACAATTTATCATAATGAAACCTTACTATTCACTTGCATTGCTGCATTGCTTCACGGCCTGCTGTATGGGTATTTGTGCGCGCGCGCACACACACACACATACACACACACACACACACGCACACACACACACGTACACGTGCATGTGTGCATCAAACATTGCGAGCATACATCCGTGCAAGTACTTGTGTGCATGTGTGCATTCTATGTATGTTGTGTGTGCGTGTGTTTGCATGTGTGTGTGTCATGTGCGTGCGTACGTGCGCGCGGAGGTGTGCAGGTGAGAGTGTGCGTGTGGCGTATGCGTGCGCATGTTCGTGTGCGAGCGTGGGCATGTAGTTACATCACAATATATACATGCCCGTGGTCATATGCAAAATTAAAGGAGTGCAAACAAAAGGTGAGTCTTTCTTGGACACTGTCAGCTATCTGTTCTAAGGACAGCCTAACAAAGCTCCTGCTTGCTCCAACATACCAGTCTTTAAGAAATTGGTACTTCTTGAAAATGTCCTCTCTTGCTGCTGTGGAAGTGGCTGTTGCGTGCTTCCTGACACTCAGCACCCCCAGAGCTGAGGCCGTGCTGGCCGACCCGCAATCACTCCTCTCTTCATCTGGAACTACCTGGTTTTTGGCATACTCCTTGTGGTGCAAATGTGTGCGGCTCGTATTATCAGCTTCCCCTACTTTCGTGGCACATTGCCCCATTCGTTTGTAGTGTGCATCAGTTCATGAATATCGAAACATATAATCAAGCTGAGCCAAATATACAAGTAATCTTAAGGGGCAGAGGAGATAGGAATGCAAATAGCTTCTTGACGCGGGTAAGATGAAAGGGCTCAGGGCAAATAGAATAACACTTAAAACATTGAAGAATGTAGATAGATAGTATATATATGCTGTAGGTTGCCTGGGCACACGTGCCTTGCACCTGTACACAACCTGCACGCGCCTATCCATGCACGCGCCCATCCATGCACGCGCCTATCCATGTGGGAGTTACCTTTAGACACGTGTGAAAGGCTTTGGTAAGCAGCAAGCTGTAACTATAATCTCAATTTATTGGCCAGCAAGGCTGATGCAAGTACTTGCACACTAGTGTACTGCACAGTACACTTGTCGCCATGGCCATCCGTATACGTACATACCTGTATGTCTACTAGAACATGTATCAATTTACATAGATCTCATGGATGTGCTGGTTGGTGTGGATCACTCACATCTGAGGTGAAGTAATGGACCAGTGACTGGATCAAGTTCCTGGAAAAAATTGCCTCGCCCATTCAAAGTAGACCGCTGTACAGCGGCACATGTGCCTTATAGTGTTAAGTCTCAAACTGGGAGGCTTGAAGAAAGACTTTGTGGGATGCACATCATAAACAATTAAAAAGTGACAACCACAAAACCCTGCATGCGCCAACAGCTTGTTCACAGCTTGCTTCAGTTTCCTAAGATCTTCTTGGGTCACAGCCGTGCCCTCACCCAGTTCTGGCCCCAGAAAGCTACCCCTATCTAAAACCGAACTGCCCCTAAAAGCATCCCAATGCCTCTGCTCATGCTCCCTCAAATAAGCATATTTGCTAGCAGCTCCTGCTGCAACTACTCCTCATGATTGCAATGGAGGCGAGAAGGCTTTGAACTGGAGAGGCGATGGAAGTGAGAAGGCTTTGAACTGGTGGTCGCAATGGAGGCAAGAGGGCTTCAAACTGGAGAAGGGATTGACAGGGGGTGTGGGTAGCCAGGTGCAGTGTTAGAGAAGGCGCTTCGGCCTAAATGCAAAGTTAGCAATGGTTGATGATCGATGGCCGGCGACAGCAAGCGATCCTGAACCTCCTGGACGCTTCATCAAAAGGATGACAAGGCGCCCATTGTGAGAGGGCTTGAAAGGGCTAACCTGTCTAAGTTCACCTTCCGAGAATTTTAGTCTGCTTTCCACACCAGATATCTTTCTGTCCACTGTGTGGCAGATCTGGCAGATGTGGGGTGAAGGTAACACAAGTGTACCTGCCAATAAATGCAGATGAAGAGTATGTGTGCAGACCTAGCACTGCCAAGAGCTAACACACCACATTTGCATTAGAGGTCATGCATCCCTTGCAGCTCCATTATGACGTACCAGCACAATATTCTCACCTGCCATTATGAAGTATCAGCGCAATGGCCTTAAGCAGAAAAAGTAGCGCCTGCAAATGGGCAGACAGTTAGGGTCATGCAGACAGTTAGGGTCATGCAGACAATTAGGATCATGCAGAAGGTCCACACCAGGATCGCTGCAAACATCCGTGGGGCACACAAGGCTTCCATCGCAGACCTTAACTATCTACTGCGTACAGCATAAGGCCTGGTGCTGCCAAAATGCTCTCCTTTCCTTTGCCAATGCCCCCATCTTAACAGGCTTGTTCGCCAGTACAGCATGCTTGTCCTGGCCAATCAGATTTTACAGTCTATCACAAGACAAGCAAAGCCAGACCGTGACCCTACCTGCTTCCACATTCCCCACATCCTCCTGTGTAGGGCTCATTCGCTCCATACCCACAGACTTTTGGCCTCCAGCCCTTGCTTCCCCCGCCGGCTCCGCTTCCCCGCGTCCCTCTGCACTGCCAAGCCCCTCAGAAGCCTTTGGCTGTACTTCTCCAAACTCAGGCATCGCCTCCATGAGATGGGCTGCAGGGATTTCTGGCTGTGCCTCCTCCTTCACTGCCCCCGCCTGCACCCCTTCCTCTGGCCCCACTTTCTCTTCAGACTTGGGATGCTGCTCTGGAGGCAGGCCCACGCCCTTGCTCCATCGCAACACTTGCGCAGCCACGCCACCCCTGCCCATGGGGCCTGTACACAAGAAAGCCAGCATGGCTGTGTGTGTTGCAGATGACAAATGGTTTCAAATGGTTTTGGAAAGCACCAGCACGTGCCCAGCCAGTGAGTTGGGATGTAAGATCGATTGCTGCAAAAGGGGCCGGCGCTTCAGTGAAAGCGAGGCGGGAGATTAAGTTGGCTGCTCTAGACAAGAAACTGCTCCCTTGAGAAATACCTGACTGCTGTCATTTTAAGGCATTTGCCTGTTGATAGCACAGATTTTTGTGGCTTGTCTCAGGCCCGCAACCCTACTTCCTGTGCTATGTTGATGGCAGCTGACTCGTACAGCCGCTTCTTTTCCACGCGCAGTGTTGTGCAGTGGTAAGCACCACAAGCACGTGCCAAAGTACCTACCTGCCTCACCCTCTTTTGCTCCTTCACCTTGATCAATTCCAGCTGATTTGAACTCTGCAACCACAGCACAGGGGTGAGAAGACAGGAATGATGGTCTTTGAAATTTGCAATTTGTCAGCAATGAATTGACCAGGTTACCGAAAAGCATAAATGCAAGCATGTTGCTTCCTCAGGCAGATGTCTCTTCCCTCTTCCCCCTCTCTTTCTTTCTCTCCCCTACCCTTCCTCTATCATTACCTCTTATTGCAATGCATTTTACACACAATCAAACACTCATATGCACACCTGCTTCTGGATGACTCTCTGCCTCCAGGCCACTCTCCTCCTCTGTCCCTCTCTCTGCCTCTCCCTCTTGCCCTCCTCTCTTCCCTAAGAACAAATGCCCCAGCCGCTGGAGCACTCCCTCACGCTTACGCTCTTCCTCTGGCTGTGCCTCCACTGGCTGTGTCTGCCCCTCAGGAGGCGCTTCCTGTTGCCTCTGCTGCTGCTTTTCCAGCTCCTCCCTCTGGGCCTGTTCGTCAGCCAGACGCGCTTTTTCCTCCCTATTCAATACACAAAAACAGTGAAGTCCTTACGTACATAAATTATGTGACATAAACAATCATCCTACATGCAAACATACACAAGTTTTGTAACAAAACCAATAATCTAAAGAAACACAATGGGAGGCACATCTTTCTTCACAAGCTGTCATGGCTCACTTCCGGCACTAAAAAATATACCACTTCTATGATATGAGAGTATGATTGGCGGCCTGAATGGGGACTAGGCAAGCTCATTAAGTTCCAAAAAAAGTGAGCAGTTGGCCTTGACCGCTAATCAACGATGTTTTGGAACATGTCACAGGAATAAGCCCTCACACACCTGTACTCATTGTAGGACTTGGCTGCCTGCTCAGCATTCTCAGGGTTGCCATAATCCTTTGTGAATGGGTAAAGCCACTGTTTTACGTGAAACAAGGTGGTGTAGGTTGTTTGAATTAAAACCAATGTTTTACTTGACTGAAATAGGGTCAACGCCCAAGGTTTGATCTGAAATTGGCTAATGCAGTGTGCACTTTAAAAGACTGCGGGCAAGAGGAGCTAACGCAAATTAGATAGCTCTGCAATCTGTGGTTTAAAGAAAGGACGCAGGTAAAGCATACTTTAGAACTAGAGAAAATCTTCAAGAGGGTTAAAGGGCACAGGAAATTTGATTACAGGATGGCTCCAGAAGCCTTGTAAATATAGGGTTCATACAGAAAAAAATCAGCTTATCACTGACAAGGCTTTCACATACCAGATGAGATAAAGAGGCATCTAATTTGAATCTGCTTTCCAGCGTTATGTCTCTACTTTGCAGGTACGCCTAAGACACTCAACAGGATTCTATAGGCATGCCTGAAGAGTGCTGCCATTAGCATGCTTGTGCAAGTTCAAGCATAAAGCATAGATATCTAAACCTCACAGCCACTTTTAGTATGCCTAGCTGCACTTTCAATACTATCATCGACGCACCTCATCTTTAAGCGTCTCGCGCTTCCTTGCAGGATCTGGGTTCTCCAGCCCTGACAGTATGCGCTGCCTACGCAAGTCGCTGAACTCAGCACCTGGCTTTGGGTCGATCCTGTCGTAGCTGCCAAGAGCGCGAGCACGAGTGCTTTTGCCAAGCGGGTCATAAGGGTTGACAAAGCCCTGTCAGATGGGGGAGATTTTGGGCAGGGGATTGTCGTGCCGACCGTGTCACCACCATGAAAGTGCACCATGTGCCCAAATCAGAGAGACGGAGTTTATCAAGTGTTCCTCTGAAATGGAAATGCTTCCAGATGCGGTGAAGCTGACGGTGGCACCCTGCTTCTTTCCCTGTTCAAGTAAGCGGAGCCAATAACATCCCATCCATGTACATTCACAGCCTAAGTCAGTCAGAGCCCAAAGCATAAATATGGCTTCCATGGGAAATGTGTTTCAAGGTTTGTATGGGTAAAATCTGTTTTGTGGCTCTGTTCACACCTTATCTGGGTCCCCATCCCCGCGCTCTCTCGCTATCTGATGCTGCACGCTCTCCTGCTCATGCTCCTGCACAGCACGCATGGTGGGCGTGGCAGTGTCGCTTGGTACCGCATGGTGGGCATGGCAGTGTTGATTGGTACGCATGTGCTTCACGGCACAGTGCTGCAGAGGGCAGGCACAGCTGAGGCCATATGACTTTGTCAAGATTTACAGAACCTGCATGAGTACTAGATGCCAGCATGCTACCTCAAGGGATCGTTCTGCACTGTGCTTCAGCCTTGTCTTTGCGACCAGATGGAAACCTTTGAAAGCTAGTCACATGACCTTACATGAGCTACGTTTTTAGGAAAATCCATTACTGCAGAAGCGGCCCCTTTGGCAATGTGTGAGGCCACTCCTCCTACAGCCTGCAGAGGGTGCACAAGCAGCTATTGATAATAGCAGGGTCGCAGGGAAGGAGCAGAGCATACATTGAGGCCTTTTCAGGGGAGACAATCAGTAATCAGAGTATAGAATCAATGAGTCAGTATTTCATTAGTTCATGACACATCATGGGACTATGCTGACCTTCCCAAGGCTCTGCCACATTCTCAAGAGCCAAATCACATATGTTGGTGTCATGCAGAGACTGGCAATATATTGTTGTAACTGGTTATGAACATACTCATGAGGACTGCATGAGCACGATGAAGTGCATCAAAAGTATAAGTCAGACGGGCATTGGATCCTAAGCATTTGGGCTTACACCGGCCATGAGGAGATCAGCCTTACACCAACCTCTCCAATTCGGCCCAGTTTGTCAGGTAGCTCTGCCATACCCTGCATGATAAAGTTTGGAGGTCAGCGGCTCAATATTTTGAAGCGGAGTGCCTCTGACAAGGAGCTCAATGGCTGACGCATGTGCAACATCATCAGCAAACGGAAGTTGTCACCAGCAACAATTGTCACCGCTGGTGAATGAAGCCAGCCCTAGGCAACATGGATAGTTCAAAGTTCAAATGCCCATGGCTTGCCCTGGCTTCTGCGCCAGAAGGAGGGCAGGCCAGCACTGGCTTTCATCAACCCCAGCATCCGGCTTACTGATGCATTCTGCCGTGCACGCTCTTTGGCTTGCACTCCGAGTGTTTCAATGTAACCCCCAGGCTCATCAACTCCACGCCGTGCAATGCCTGCTGCCTCCGGGCTTCCTGGAGGCCAATCAAATTTGAAGGTAAGGTAAGGTAAGGTTTCAAGGCTGTATCCGCCGAACGAGGGCAGCTTAGCCGGTTGTGGCCTCCAGTGAGGTTCGAACCCCGAACCCACAGGTTGCGAGGGTGGATAATCGACTTTCCATTGCAGGTGCCCCGCCGCCTAATCAAATTTGAACACAATTGGCCTCTTTGGGTATGCAATGGTTGCCCATTTTGATATGCAATGGGCTTCCTGGAGGCCAAACAGATTGGTATGCAACGGGCCAAACAGATTGGTGCGCAATTGTCCAAACAGATTGGTATGCAATGGGCAACTGCAACAAATTGCAAGCAGCTCAATGGCACACACAGCATGGTAGGTGCTGCTTCTAAATCTCACTGGCTCCCCATCTGCACGCCGACCCTGCCCTGTACTTCTGTGGGCTGTCTCAGGCCTATTTCCTTGATCCAAGAGCACAGCTGACCTTTGATCTTGGCTTGCAGCTCCTCAACCAGCATGCGCTCTGGTGTGTTGTCCTTGGAAATAGGAGGCTCCCCAGCCATGTGCGCCTTTTTAACTTCAGCCTGGGGCCAGGAATCAGATACATTCAACAAGGTTTAAAACTTTACCCCGTTTGCCACGCACACAATGTGCAAAGTCTGCTGGGATCCATTGATTGTTGCTGCCTGCATAGCTTAAAATTGTTCTTTTTTTCTGGCTGGGACTCTTTTAGCAGCACATCTGAGGTAGATGGCATCCCAGGCATGCACGCACGCACATGAATAGTTGGCCCCCTTCCTGCTGCTGGCTCTGGGCCGCCCTTGTAGTGAGGTGCTGTGGCTGAAGGGTCTCGCACAGAGGTATTGTCACCGTAAGATGCGTTGGGAGGCTGCACAATCAAGCGTCAAGGAGATGGCTGTTTGCTAGTAGTCGAGTCGTGGCCTGTTGCCACTCATGGAATGCGAAAGAACAGGCTAAAGGAATGCCGCAAGTGAAGCTAAAACTTTGATTGAGAACTGATCTATACCATGCCAAGCCTTTTAAACCCACCTTGGATGTGCGATCACCCATGGTTGTACCTGCCCCTGTATTGACATCAGTCACAGACAGTTTTTCCTTAGCGCACGCTTGTGCTTAAAAAGATTGGAGGATTTGCCACCAAAGGCAAGGGTGGAGCACGTTCCACTTGCGTGCATAAGGCATGATAATGTGCTTTACATGTTCAATATTATGCTTTGCATGCTCAATATCTATGCTTCACGTGCTCCGCGCTTGTGCTTCACATGCCCCATACCTGCGGCACCTCCTGCAGGGTCAGGGTGCTTCCTCTCCACAGCAAGGCCTGTGGGGACCACAGTCTCCCAGGCACTTTTCATCCAATGATTAGGAGATTGCCTTTTGTCTGTGGGTGCGCAGTCAAGATGATGGAGAGGAGCAGTTGATCAAAGCGTCTGTTCCGTGTTGCCGGTGTTCGCCCGCTGCTGCGTCCCAGAAGAGCATCACCACTAGAACAAGAAAGATCCTCTTACTACCACGTATTGATCAAATCTCCTCACATGTACAATCATCAAGGTTGTTCCTTTGTGCACCTGTGCTCACCTGCTACATCCAGATCGTGGCAGCGCAAGTATGGCTCATAGGCTGATTTGATTTCACACCTGCAAAATGCATTCATGAATAGTGCGTTGGGTTTCAAGGTGCCATGCCTGCTTTGCCTTAGAGGGGAGGAAGACACGCACCCCTGGCCAATGCTATGATCGATGCCACTCATCTGCGAAATGAATTGAACAATGGAGAATAAAAAGCTAATAGATTAAGAGAAATAAATTTGATTGACCGTCGGTCGAACCAAAATTAACGCCCCGCGTTTTTCCATCGTTTGCCTATCATGGCAGGCCTGATAATGCTGAAGACAGATCATACATCAATGTTTTTCTAAATAAATTGAAAACAAAAAGGAGAAACTTTACCCTCAGAACTCCCCTGCAGGGGAGTTACCAGCTGGTAGCATGTATATGAAGGAGGCATGTGTCCGATGCAAGCATTAGACAGTTCCCCACTGTCTAAAGAGAGGAAATGGGAGTTAAATCCAGATAAGGGAAATTCTGTGATGAACCGCCATCTGTATCAGGATCGAAGGATTGCTTTCGGTGATTTTGTTTGCTTATTTCCTCGCGGTAATAACGTCTTGTGTATCATTCAAGGATGATCCTTCCTGATTTCACAGTGGTCTGAACCAAGCTCAGTGGTTTATCTGTATGCCTTTTGTAAATTGTTCCTGACACTCCTAGCACAACATTTTGTGCAGTTGCACCTCTCCATCCCTGACCCCTGACAATCTGTTTGAGCCTGGTGTCATTGCTTTTTGAAACTGTGCTTCGGGGGGCATCCCAGTATTTAATTCCAACAATGTGACTACCAGGGGTAACGAGAGCCTGAGACATTGGACGCACTTTTGGGCAAGTTTGACGATGCATGCCAGGGTGCTGGGTACAATGTCGGAAACTGTTGACCTAATACTTTGCAGCCTGGCCCACATTGACAAAGGCCGCCTGTTTGGGGTAACTTTTTATTTTCTTTTCTGGGGTTGAAGAAGAGAATTTTGATTGTGCATCACACAGAGCACCAAAATGTCAATTTTCCTTTAAAGCTTTGTTATTATCAAGGTGACACAAGAAAAGAAATTATTATGAAAAGGTGCAGGGGTTGGGGAGTTATGCACTTTCGTCATTTACCTTCAACAGGATCAGCCCTTGGGCGTGAGATCCAGATAATCCTAGACCTGAATACTTTTCTCCTCTACCAACTTTGGGTTGCATGGGCTTCCACAATTAAGCATTTCCGTTGCAAAATGCCCAACTACAGGGGCTCCTGCATGCAAGAAAACAGCTTCAGCAGCGTATAGCCGTCTATCCTGTAATCTATGACATCTTTTGCCACTTTGCTTTAAAAAATGTATTTGAGTGTGCAAAGAATAAATTTGTCTCGTAAGGTCATAAAGAAATGCATCTCTTGGGCCCCAGAAAAGTTTGGGAGGATAAATCTAGGAAAACGGCCTAATTGCATCTCCCTGGTGACCTTCCCAATTGGATGGATGCATGGAGCGGATATCCACTTGCGCAGAGGATTGTTAATTTAAGGGGATTGCGAGGTAAAATTTGATCTTGACATGTGCGTCAATAAGTGTGGAGAAATAAGATGCGGGAGGAATCAACTGGGGGATGTTCCAACTTGGTGCCTTTATATGATGTGGTTGGATGATCAGAGGGAATTATGTGACCAAAAGTCTGGGCATAATCCTTTTTTGACATAATTAAAGTTTTACTATAAATATAGGATGCTGGCAAAATCTGGATTGAATATGACAACCCTGGTGGCCTGTGTGGGTGCTCAGCCTCTGTTTTTTGCCTATTTCTGCATAGATAGCGCACGCGCGCCCTCACTACGAGCCCATCAGAGCTCCTTTTACCCTCATAACCCCACAAGTAAACTTCTACTATGTTGCTTATTGATATTGGATGTTGAAACCCAGGCTTGGAGGGGGTCACATTTTTACCCCTCTGGCACTCATTTGCTGGATTTTTTGGTAAATGACCCAAAATGCACATCTCACCAACTGCTGGGGCTTTCCACTCCAATTCTTTTGCAATGATGTTTGCTCATTACAAGAATACCAACACACCAAAAATATACAATCCAATGCGGTGGGTGATCTGGTGTGGACATTTGGCTGTGAAAATCAGGGTTCACGCCACGGCCCATTAGGCACGGTGTCCGTGACGGGCGAGTGTCAAGGTCAGGTGCTGCGGAAGGCTTGCAAGTGGGGCTACATTTGGACGCTGAGCTTGAAGCTATCCCGTCATGGAGACTACACCCTGGGGTCTTGGCAAAATCATACCCATTTTGGGCCTCAGATAACCTTCTCTGTTGGATTATGGTCTGCTACGTGATTCTTACTGCCGAAATACATGTAAACAAGATTTCCCCAAAAAGCTTGTTTGCTGGTAGTCAGATTTAGAATTATTGCGGCAGTCTTGTGCTGCTTATTGACTATGTTCTCTTGTCTAATATTGGCAGCCTGAGAGCAGATAGTTTTGGTTATCTGGTTTGTGATAAAGCAGGCAATCAGAGTCTGTCACTGTGCAACACAAGAAGGCAAATTGTTGTGTGTACAGCGTGTCAGTCCAAGAATTGTACGTGTACAATTCGAGATGTACTGACATAACGTGTATCACATTTTTGGTTTGAAGGTGACTCAGTCGGACGTCTTTCACATTAGACAAAATGAAATATTTGTTACACTATAAGCAAATATGCTGGCCCTGAAAGGATGGGTTTTCGAGGGATCTGCAACATGTAGTGTTGTCATCTAATTAATACCCAAAGCACAAGGGCCAAATCACTGTGGTCCACAAGGCCATGCAAACTAGTTCATGAAATGCAAATGTTCTAATGAGCTGGACCAGCAAACCACACAATTATTGTTATATTACTTGTGTTGCCTCAGTTATGAATGTCGACACCTAGCCCAAGGCTGTCCATTAAAAATTGGCCTACGCAGACGTTTACTTCTGCAAATCATGATCTTCTGGCACACCTCTCTCCCAATGGTAGGGATTCAGCGCTGTTCTTAACTTGACGCAAACACCTTCATGAGAGCTCAGAGCCTCTTTTTCAGGGTGCTTGAAAAGGCATTCTTCCAAACTGTACGACTGCTTGCTTTCACACTGTGTGGAACACTGTGCAAAGGACAATGTACTTAAGAGCACCGAGTCTCCACAGCCTAGCCTGCCCACTGGCCACTGCCGCCTCCTTCAATCCCTTTCCCAGCCTGGTGCTTTGTAGAGGCCTGGCCTGGAATAGCACCAATGGGATGCTCTGGCACTTCGTGTGGTACTGCGCCCGAGATGGGCTTGTTCTTGCCTGTGAAATACCAATTGCGGCAGCAAGATCAAGGCACATTGGAGACAAGCATACCGCTTGAAAGCCAAAACAGCGTCTTTGAGAGAAGGATTGCATGAAGATGGCCACTTGTCAGGCGTGGCATGATTGGGGCTGAATCGATTTCGAAGCATATGGTGGGTACATACACACAATCAGTCAAAAAGTCAAAGCAAGTACACAACACTTGCGTATGAGTGTCAATTCACGTACATACACGTTCAAAAAAGTCAAAGCAAGAAGGCGGAAACACACATGCATGCACATACAAGTTAATCCAGAGAAGATCGCTTACCCAGTATCGCTTACCCAGAAGAATGGCGCTGTGCTCTTCCTGCTCCCTTGCCTTGTGCATATCATCCATCACCTTTGGTGGCACGGCATGCGTCTGCACACAGGCACAATTCAGGAATACTTGTGTGCCTTGTGTCTATGCACTTAGGTGATTTTGTATGGATTTCTATGTGCAGCGTGCGCAAAACGTAGATACCATGTTTGACACCATGAATTTTGGCAAGACCTTATTCTAGGACTTTAGGAAGATGAAGGTGCCCTATTTGCCCTGGCTCAAGGCTGCATGCTCTGACACACTAACCCTCTGGACTTCTGCTTCGTAAATCTTCCTTTGCTTCGGGTCATCCAGGTGGTCAAGACGTTCAACGTTGCGTGTCACATCCTGCATCAAATTGGAAGCACCCAGCGCATCCTTGTTTGTAAATGGCATTCCCTGAAGTACTTGTCCATGCACACGACAAGCGCCAGAAATATAGCACATGATGTGAAGCTTCTACTTATGCAAGCGATGCTACCCAAGAGACATGATGGTAGACCTTTGTGTCGGTAGCCACACCGGAGTCAACCGCCCACGGCGCAGGGGGGCCTGCCAAGCACCAAATATTGAATGTCAGCTAGGACTTTGGTGAAGGACATGCAGTATTACTTGTTGAGCAAGAATGCACAACGCAAGGGAGCCTCACCTAAGGGCATGCAATTTTTTGCAAGGTCTGCGCACGTATGTAAGTAGTTGTAGATAAAGTGCCACTACACCAGTGGTGGAGCAATTGACTTTGCAGCATTCAATCAACCTCTTCTTCAAAAGGAAATCATGCATGCATTCTTCAGAGGAACTTACATCAATCCTGTTCATTGTGAGGAAGGACCTCTGGTCATGAGCTGCTCCTTGTTTCAAAAATCAGCCAAAACCCCTTCCTGATCATTGTCTACTTTGCGACAGCTGCAGTGCGTACCTAATAATGGCACGCCACTTCTGGTGTTCAACATGTACACCTGCTCACCTCCCCGCTTTGACTCAGCAGCCACGCGCTTTGCACTGTCCTTGATATTGGCAGCTGTGTGCTTTACAACATGTGCCACACCACGCTTTTCAACCTGAAAGATGCACATGTAGTTTTCAAGCAGGTTTCTTCGATTGTCACGTTGTGCAGCAACAAAATTACAGCAACTGTTTTTGAAAGTTGGTTGATACAGAGAGGCGTGCGGCAGGCATGTGAGTTGAGCCTCACAACTTATCCCATACGTAGGTTTGCGGCATAGCAACGCCTTTAAAGTATGTAAACATCAGAGTGACATCACCGTGAAGCAGGATGCTTTGTGGCTCACAAGCTGTGGGTTCCACAAGCTAGCTTTGAGTATGGTTACTTTGAGCTTCCCTGGCATAAACTCTCCATGATGGCAAATTGACCCAAGAAACAAGATGGGAGCAATGCAGTGAGCAAGAAAAAGGTGTTCAGAACTTCGGCACTGCTACCCTTAGATCCTTGATCTCACTACTCAGTATCATCTTGCAAAACTAAAATTTGATGTCCGCATGAGCATTTTGAACTCACTTCCTCAAAAAGGTTTGGCTTTGCAAATTCTGGGGCAAAGTCAGGTACATGCTGCCCAGGTTGTGCAGAAACCTACAAGTTGAATTACAAGCACGTGAGTGAACATCCTGTCTTCAGTAGAAGTTGAATTAGCGGAAGGCTAAAATAAATAGAATAATGTTCATAAGTACTTGGTTGTCTGAACATCTCTTGCTTTGCATAGCAATACTTGCATCTATTACATGAAACATCTGACCCTCAGGACGCTACCCTTGTGCGTTATTGCTCAACTTGTAAGCGTGTGCATCCACTTTGCCACCAAGACAGGCAACTTGTTTAGATTGACAAGTTGGCTCAATTTGTCATATTTGCCTCTTCTGAGGTTGTACACTTGACCCTTGCTTCCTGAATTGAAGATGAGCCAGATCTCGTTCACTGGATCCAGCAGATACATGCATGGTCTGCATTGCTTTCAGAATCTATGGCATGCTGTATATACCTTGCCCAAAGTGCTGGCAGCCTTTCCTCCTTCCTTTGTCATGGTCTGGTCTTCAGACATCTCAGCTGTGTGCTGCATTGCGCATTGCACGGAGTGCGAAGGCGATGTTGAACAAGCATGCTGTGCAAAGATTGCTAGCTGTTTATGTATTGCACCTTGGCCAACTTCTTGATGGGTTTGCATTGAACTTCCTTGAGCTTCTGTGTAACCGGCTTTCAATACAATGAGTGCGGGGCATGAGCCTTGCCCAATTGCACAGTGTCACACACCTGCTGACAGTGCAAATACATTCCCGAGGCGCTGAGGGCATGCACCTATTAGCCTGTTCAAAAGGGGCAAGCATGCAGGCAAGGACCGCAAGTGCACATACAGTGTGTGACATACCCCTGCCCCCTTGGGAATGCCCAGCTCCTCGCGCCTCCTGTCCCTGCCCCCCTCCTTGTACTCTGACAGCAGCTCCACTTTAGGTGTGCCTGCGGAGCACAAGAACATCAACCAAAGATGGCACAGACATGCTTGGTCAAGGCTGTTGCGGTCCTGCCATGACCTCTCACACCACAGAAGGAGCTGTTGTATTTTCAAACCACAGCAGAGCATTCCCACTGCATTCTCACTCCACAGCAGGAGCTGCCTAGTGGGGGCACAGGGCCAGTTTGCATGCCCGCCGCACGACCTGGAGGCTGCACAAGCTCTCCCTGCCCTTTCTTGCCACCCCAGAACAGCACAGTGCCATGCTTGACCACTTGGCAGCTTGGCACCGAGTGGTTGACAGGATAGGTGCAGCCCTGAGAGAGGGCTCAAACATTCTGGCAAAGTGGTCCCCGCGTCCATCCTCAGCATGCTGATGCGCGTGCTGGCAAAGTTGCCACTGAGGTCATCCTGAGCATTCTGGCATGCGCAGGCTGTTTATCTGCATTACCTGGGGCTGCTGACGCACGTATAATTTCCTCCCCCTCGTCTGTCTTTGCTCCCGCTTGCTCATTCTCTTTGTCTACAGCATGCTCCTGCAGAGGCTCAGATCTCAGTTCTGAAACTCCCTCCTTTTTGTCCTCGTCCTCAGCTTTTCGGAGGTGCAGGGCTTCTGTCACCTGAGCAAGAAGGGAAAATGCCGGGCAATGATGTTCGTGCCCCAGGCGCAATGATGTTCATGCCTCAGAGGTGCGCTAGTGATGCTTGTGCCCCAGAGGTTCTTTAGTAGTGTTTGTGCCTCAGAGGTGCTTTAGCGATGTTTGTGCCTCGGAGGTGCATCAGTGATGTGTGTGCCTCAGGGGTGCTTTAGTGATGTTTGTGGACCAAAGGTGATGCTCGTGCCTCAGAGGTGCTTTAGGCTAGCTTGCAATCCAAGCTCCCCGTTCAGCCGGCAACAAATGACATGTAATGCACACACCCCCAATACACGCTTCTTTGCAGTGTGGAGCAGCATATGCCGGCGCCCACCTTCTCAGCTAGCACGCTTGCCACAGATTTGGCACGTGTCTCTTGATCCTTTGCTGCCTCTGGCTCCTCAGGCCCCGCGGGCTCTGGTGCACTCACCACCTGTTTTGCCAGTCAAGATATACAAGCACTTCCTCAGTCTTTTCCACACTCATTTCCTCCAGGCCTGATGATATTACACATAGTATATATATACTTATACAATATATATGCTATGTACTAAAAATATTGTCACGCCAGATTTATGCAGTGCCAGATTTATGCTGCATTGTGAGCCTGAGGTCGGTTGAGTTAGTTGGAGGAATATTTTATCCCTTGCTCAGTTCAGCTATAGCTGTTATGGCCATGCCGCGAGTCTGATTTGGATGCAGCAGTCTCTTGTCGTGACAATATAGTACATTGGTGCAGTGTGAGACATTGGTCCACTCCAGAAAATCAGGAGTGGCTGGGCTGTGGCTGGATTGGTCGGGCTGGCCTAGCCCCAAAGGTTGTTATGAGGGATGAAGGGGCCAGATTGGCAAGCATTGCACACGCGCAAGCAGAGTGCAGCCCTTGCCACGCAGGAGGGTGCTTGGGTGTTGAAAGCAGCTTGCTCAGCTTTCCTGCTCCGTCACACTGACCAAGAAGGGAGCACCATGAAAGTTTGGTTCCATGAAGTCCTTGTCTATGCATCTTACCAGCAGACATATCTTCACCAAAAAAGTGGTGGTGTGCTGTGGATGGCTTGGTTTAGGCATCAAGATCAAAGCGCTTGAGTCCTGTTGCATGGCCATCACACCTTGCCCTCCTTGGTGTCCTTGGCAGTCCCACTTTCCTCCTGGGCAGCCTGAGGCCCAGCCGCCTCAGTAGCACCCTCCCTCGGGCTTGAGGCAGCCTCCTCAGCGCCCTCAGCTGCACCTCTGGTGGCCGGCTCAGGTGCCATTTGGTCCTCAGGCACCATCTGGTCCTCAGGTGGGTGCCGCCTCCTACACGTGCACATTTGATGAGCCTAAAGGGCACGCAAATGGAACCAATCTGCTGCAGGCTGCTGTGCTGCTGGGATGCCCCGGGCAGGGATGTCATCCAGGCACTGTCAATCATCCAGGCACTGTCATCCAGGCACTGTCAAGCTTCCGGACCTGGGTGTCTGGAAAGTACTGTGGTGGCATCTGTGCATTTTGTGGCTTCAGATGCCAGCACGCATGCATGCCTCCAAACAGCATTACATCCGGCTTGGTGGCTTAACTGACCACACAACATTCAAGTTATTACCATGATAAATATGTATGTACATCCCCCTTGCGTAGTCTTTCTTATTTTCTTTCTTTCTTTCTTTCTTTCTTTCTTTCTTTCTTTCTCTCTCTCTTTCTTTCTTTCTTTCTTTCTTTCTTTCTTTCTTTCTTTCTTTCTTTCTTTCTTTCTCTCTTTCTTTCTTTCTCTCTTTCTTTCTCTC
>LFIK01000651.1_pt1 | contig 26327 bp, 23 predicted proteins | sample 643401 | NCBI WGS metagenome assembly LFIK01 (sample SAMN03777447, study PRJNA286221) | soda lake metagenome | biome: soda lake; feature: Kulunda steppe; material: water; isolation source: sample T5-Br brine of Lake Tanatar-5 | place: Russia: Kulunda steppe | collected 2010-07
GCGGCTTCCTCATGTGGGGCGGGGTGCTCGCGCTGCTGCTGATCGTGGGCTCGGTGCTGTTCGGCACGGGCCTGGGTGTGTGGTTCTCGATCGCGATGATCGGCTTCGCCGGCGCCGCGATCCTCTACGACACCCAGAAGATCTACCACTCCTACCCGCTGGGTACGGAGACCGCCGCCGCGGTCCACCTGTTCTCCTCGATCGCCCTGCTGTTCTGGTACGTGCTGCAGCTGCTGACCCGCCGCTGAGCGCGACGCGCGCGGCGGCCCGGGCAGCACGCCCGGACCGCCGCCCGTGCGGCTGGCTCAGGCCAGGTCGCGGAACAGCTTGATGCGGTCCTCGAGCCCGGCGCGCTGCTCGGTGTCGCGGACCCCGAGCCCCTCCTCGCGGGCCCCCACCAGCACGCCGAGCTTGCCGGTGTGCTCGTTACGGTGCATCTTGAGCGCGGCCTGGCCGATGTCGGCCAGCGGGAAGGTCTCGGTCAGGATCGGCTGCAGCATCCCGAGATCGACCAGCCGGTTCGCCTCCCAGGCCTCCGCGTAGTTGGCGAAGTGCGAGCCGATGATGCGCTTGAGCCGCATCCACAGCACCCGGTTGTCGTAGACGTGCTTGTAGCCGGTGGTGGAGGCGCAGGTCACCACGATCCCGCCGCGCTTGCACACGTACACCGAGGCCGGGAAGGTGGTCCGCCCGGGGTGCTCGAAGACGATGTCGGGGTCCTGACCGACCAGCTCGCGGATGCGCTTGCCGAAGCGGCGCAGCTCCGACTCGTCGATGTTGTCCTCGTCGTCGATGAAGCGGTAGCCCTCGGCCTTGCGGTCGATGATGTGCTCCACGCCGATCGCCCGGAGCTGCTCGGCCTTCGCCTCCGAGGACACCACGGCGACGGGGACACCACCACCGTTGAGCACGAGCTGGCAGGCGAAGCCGCCCAGTCCGCCGGTGCCGCCCCAGATCAGGACCACGTCGCCCTGCTTCATCTGGGCGCCGTTGGGGCTCACGAGCATCCGGTAGGCCGTGGCGAGCACCAGCCCGAGGGAGGCCGACTCCTCCCAGTCGAGGTGGTCGGGCATCGGCAGGAGCTGGTTGGCCTTGACCATCGAGATGTCGGCCAGCGCCCCGAAGTTGGTCTCGAAGCCCCAGATCCGCTGGTCGGGATCGAGCATCGAGTCCATGTGCCCGGCGGCGTGCTCGAGGTCCACGTAGTTGCAGTGCACGACGACCCGGTCGCCCGGCTTCCACTGGGTCACGCCCGGCCCGGTGCGCAGCACCACGCCGGCGGCGTCCGAGCCCAGGATGTGGTAGTCGAGGTCGTGACGGGCGCCGAGGTCGGAGGAGCGCCCGAAGCGCTCCAGGAACCGGAAGGTGGACACCGGCGCGAAGCGGGCGGACCACACGGTGTTGTAGTTCAGCGCCGAGGCCATCGGCGCGATCAGCGCCTCACCGGGCCCCAGCGGCGGGATCGGCACCTCGTCGAGGTGGAGGGTGCGGGAGGGGTCCTGCTCCTCCTCGGGCACGCCGTCGAAGACGTGCTCGTCCTCCTTGCGGATCACGCACGCGCGCATCGTCTCGGGCAGCGGCAGTGCCGCCAGCTCCTCGCCGGGCGCGTCCTCGTGGATCGCGTCATGGATCGCCTGCATCTTCGCGTTGTCTGCCACGCGGGCACCTCCCCCCGGCGGCCGACGGCGCCGGCGTCAGGTCGGGGCTCCCTGGTCGTGACGCACGACCTCCGACCGGGTGGGAACGCTAGCGAGCAGTGCGCCGGAACCCGCAACCCGCACGGCCACCGCCACCGCCGCTGCGCCGGCTGGCTGTCGGGGGGTGTCAGCCGCGTCCGTCGGTGTCGGATGTGGACGCGTCCTCGTCCTCACCCGGCGAGACGGGGCGGGGCCCCTGCTCGCGCCGGATCTCCACCACCTCGACGTCGAGGTGCAGCTCGTCGCCCTCGGCACCGGAGGCCGGACGACGGGGCCCTGGCCCACGCGTCGCCGCGCCACCGGTCCGTGGCCCACCCGACGCGGTGCCGCCCGACGCAGGCCCACCCGACGCGGGGCCGCCCGAGGCCGCACCACCGACCATCTGCTCCGACACCCGGCTGCGCAGGCGGCGTGACACCCAGCGGCGGGTGGGAGCCACCAGGAACAGGAACCCCAGCCCGTCGGTGAGGAACCCGGGCGTGAGCAGCAGGGTCCCACCGACGATGATCAGGGCACCCTGGGCGACCTCGTCGCCCGGCCAGCGGCCCTCCTGCAGGGCGGTGCGGAACTGGCTCCAGGCGCGACGGCCCTCGACGCGCAGCAACCACGCACCCAGGATGCTGTCAGCGACCAGCAGCCCGGCGGTCCACCAGCCACCGATGGCACCACCCACCTGGACGATCACGAGGATCTCCGCCAGGGGGACGAGGATGAACAGGACGACGAGGAGTGCAGGCATGGCGTCAGGGTACGACAGCGCGGGTGGCACGTCCCCGGTCGACCGGGTGGTGGCGGGCCGCAGCGACCCCGACCGGGTGGTGCTCGAGGGGGCCCACGCCCTCAAGCATGCCCTGCGCTTCCGCGCCGACCTCGAGGTGGTGGTGACCCCGGACCGCGACGCGCTGCTCGCCCTACTGGCGGCGTTGGCCGAGGATGTCGTCGCCGAGGTCGCCGAGCGCGCGGTGCCCCTCGATGCCGCTGCCTGGCGTCGGGTCGCACCGCGGGAGCTGCCCTCACCGGCCCTGGCGGTGGCACGCCGGCCGAGCTGGACCGCCGAGCAGGTGGTGGCCGCCGCGGGCCGGGTGCTGGTCCTGGAGTCGCCCCGCCACCTGGGCAACCTCGGTGCGGCGGTGCGGGTCGCCGCGGCGGCGGACGCCGGTGGGGTCCTGGTGGTCGGCGAGGCGGACCCCTGGCACCCGACCGCCGTGCGTGCCGCGGCCGGCCTGCAGTACGCCCTGCCCGTGGCCCGCAGCGACGCGCTGCCTGCCACCGAGCGGCCCGTGATCGGGCTGGACGCCGGCGGCCGTGCGCTGCACGACGGCGGCCTGGCGGCGGACGCGCTGGTGGTGGTGGGCACCGAGCGCGGTGGGCTGTCGCCGCAGCTGCGGGCACGGGCCGACGAGCTGGTCGCGATCGAGATGCGCGCCGGTGTCGCGAGCCTCAACCTCGCCACGGCCGTGGCCGTCGCGCTGTACGCCGGCCGGTGATCCGGCGGGTGCGGGCCGGCTCCAGCCACCTCGGTACGGTGAAGACGGGAGCCGTTCCGCCGTACTGCGGCGGTCGGGAGCAGGAGCGGCACAGGAGCGGGCGATGACCCTCGTGGAACGGACCGGACACCTCGAACAGCCACCCCGTCTCACCGACGAGTGGAGCGCGGATACCGCGCTGCGTCGGCTGCTGGAGCGCATCCTGCCTGCGGACGTGCGCGAGGAGATCACGCCGTCCCTGGCACGGATGGGCCTCCTGGCGGCCACGGAACTGAAGACGCTGGCCGACGAGGTGGACGACCCCGCCCACGAGCCACGGCTGAAGCCTTTCGACGCCTGGGGCCGGCGGATCGACGAGGTGGAGACCTCACCGGTGTGGGAGCGGATCGGCGACATCGGCAAGCAGCACGGTGTGATCGCCACGGCCTACGAGCGCGCCCACGGCGAGCACTCGCGGGTCCACCAGATGGCGCTGGTGTCGTTGTACGGCCCGTCCAGCGCGCTGTACTCCTGCCCCTTCGCGATGACCGACGGCGCTGCCGCGACCCTGCTCACCCACGGTGACCGCAGCCTGATCGACCGGGCGCTGCCGCGGCTGACCAGCCGCGATCCGGAGCAGGCGTGGACCTCGGGCCAGTGGATGACCGAGCGTGCCGGCGGCAGCGACGTGGGCCGCTCGGAGACCGTGGCGCAGCGTGACGGGGACACCTGGCGGCTGACGGGCACCAAGTGGTTCACCTCCGCGGTCACCGCCGACATGGCGCTGACCCTGGCCCGGCCCGAGGGCAACGGACCGGGCGGGCGCGGCCTGGCCATGTACTACGTCGAGGTGCGCGACGGCGCCGGCGCTCTCAACGGTGTCCGGGTACTGCGGCTGAAGGACAAACTCGGTACCCGGCAGATGCCCACCGCGGAGCTCGCGCTGGAGGGCACCGTGGCCCACCTGGTGGGCTCCCCCGCCGACGGGACCCGGGCCATCACCCCCATGCTGGCCATCACCCGGCTGTGGAACGCCGTGATCGCCGTCAGCGGGCTGCGCCGTGGCCTGGCCCTGGCACGCGACTACGCCACCCGGCGGGTGGCCTTCGGACAGGAGATCATCGACCACCCCCTCCACCAGGCGACGCTCGCGTGGCTCAGGGTCGAGCACGAGTCCAGCCTGCAGCTGGTGTTCCGCACGGTGCAGCTGCTCGGCCGCCAGGAGGCCGGGGTGGCCACCGAGGCCGAGCGCGCCGCGCTCCGATTGCTGCTGCCCATCGCCAAGCTGGTCACCGGCAAGCAGGGTGTCGCCGGCGCCAGCGAGGCCCTGGAGGCCTTCGGTGGCGCGGGCTACATCGAGGACACCCACCTGCCCGTGCTCCTGCGTGACGCCCAGGTCCTGCCGATCTGGGAGGGCACCACCAACGTGCTCTCCCTCGACGTGCTGCGGGCGCTGCGGGACCCGGCGACGCTGCCGGCCCTGCGCCGGGAGGTCCACGCCGCCGCGGCCGCCACCAGCCACCAGGAGCTCGCCACCATCGGCAAGCAGGCGATCGACGCCACCGATCACGCCGCCGCCTGGGCGGCCCAGGCGCTCGAACAGGGGCCTGCGGCCCTCGAGCACGGCGCCCGCCGGCTCGCGATGACCCTCGGGCGGGCGCTGCAGGCCGCCCTGCTCGCCCAGCAGGCCCAGCACGACCTCGACGTCCACGCGGACGGGCGTGGCCTGGCCGTGGCGCGACGCTTCGCCGCGCAGGGCATCGACCTGCTCGAGGACCCCGGTGCGGGGCTGGAGGCTGACGCCGCGCTCGCGCGCGACGAGCCCCTACCCCTGTGACCCGCCGCCGGACACCAGCAGGTGCTCGACCCGCCGGTTGAGGGCGTCCAGGGTCGCCCGTGCCACCGCCCGCTCCGCGTCGTCGCGCACCACGGCGACGCCGAGCAGGGGCTCCTCGCCGCGGTCGGCGACCAGCGTCAGCGCGACCGTGACCCGGGGCGGGTCCGAGCGCTGATCGATACCAACCTCGTCGACGGCGACGGCCACCGGCAGGGCGAGCGACCGCGTGAGCGCCTCGACGGTCGCCTCCGCCACGGCCCGCGCGCTGCCACGCTGGGTACCGGGGGCTCGCGCGACCCCCTCGGCGCGACCCTGCGGGCCCGTGAGCCCGACGGTCACGCGCAACCGCTGCGCATCCCGGTGGACGTCCAGGCTGGCGATGCCGACACGTGCGGCCCGCGCGGCAGGACGCGGGGACGGCGGCGGGGCCGGGGCGGTCTCCGGTGACGCCGCAGCGGCGGGCAGCGGCGGCGGGCCCGGTGGCCGGGGAGGATCCTCGGTCGGCACGGGGACGATGGCCGCGGGGTCGAGGGCGATACCGAACCGCTCGCGCAGCACCGCTGCCACGGTCCAGGCCACGTGCTCATGGTCCTCACCGGCGTGCAACCGCAGGCGCAGCCGGGTGCGACCGCTGTCGGCGTCGCGGCGCACCGCCGCCTCGGAGACCCCGGGTACCCCCCGGATGGCCCGCACCAGGGTCGTATCGTCGGGGCGCTGGTCACCCGTGACCGGGTCCGTGGTCACCATCACCGCTCACGCCCGCGTGGCGAAGGGTCGCAGCGCCGGGGCTCCGTCCGCCAGCGCGGCGGAGAGCAGCGGCACGGTGGGGGTGCCGTGGGACAGGACCCGCTGGTGGAACCCCTCGCGGTCGAACCCCGCCCCCTCGCGACGCTCCACCTCGGCGCGCAGGTCGGTCAGCTCCTCCCCACCGACGAAGTAGGAGCTGAGCTGACCCGAGGTCACCTGTGCCCGCAGCACGGTGGCGCGGGCCTCGGTGGGCTCCTGGAACGCGGCGCTCAGCAGCAGTTGCGCTGCGTCGTCGTCGGTGAGTTCCCCCGCGTGGAGTCCGATGTCGATCAGCGCGGCGCTGGCGATCCTGAGCTCGTTGCGCAGGGTGATGGTCCGGTAGTCCGCGGCCGCGACCGCGGAGGACCCGTCGCTGCCGAAGCCGGCAGCGGCGACCTCCCGCTCGATGTAGACGGCCCACCCCTCGGCGAACACCGGCCGTGACAGCAACCGCCGCGCCAACCGGGGGTGCAGGGCCGCGTGCTCGAGCTGGACGACGTGACCCGGGTAGCCCTCATGGATCGCCAGTGACCGCAGGGCGGCCGGGGAGAACGCCCGCAGGAACGCCCGCGCCTCGGCGTCGCTCCACTCCGCCGGGACGGGCGAGAGGTAGTAGGTGCACCCCGTCGACGGTCTCAGCGGCGGCGGCTGGGTGACGAAGGCCACCGCCAGGCCCCGCAGGTAGGGCGGCACCTCGCGGACCCGCAGCCGCTCCGGCGGGGGCAGATCGACCAGGCCGCTGGCTGCCGCGAAGGCGCGCGCCTCGGCGATCGCCCGGCAGGCCTCGTCGAGCAGGGCCCCACGGGGCACGGCGGTGTCGGCGATGGCCTGCAGGCTGCGCCGGATCCGGCGGTCCTCGTCGCGTTCCAGGGGCTCACCGGGGAAGCGCTGCTGCCACGCTGCGGCGGTCTCCTCCGCCAGCTGCGCGCGGACCCGGGCGATCCAGGTGCGGGCGCGGTCCTCGATCTGCGTGGGGTCCATCACGGTGCCGAGCGCCGAGCGCAGCACCGTGGCGTGCTGCTCGGGGCCGAGCCGCCACTCGCCGGGCTGGTCGTCACCGAGCTCGTCCAGCAGGGCCGCGAAGGCCTCCAGGCCCTCGGCCGCCACCTCGCCGGCGTCCCGGGCCGGGGAGACGTCGACCCCCAGTTCCTCCGCCCGGGCCGGCAGCACGTCACGCACCAGGGTCAGGAGCCCGGGGAGCCGCTGGAGCGCGACCGCGAGGTGCGGCGCGGGTGCACTGGCCAGCAGCCCGCTGGCCTGCTCGAGGAGCACCGGGACCCGCCGGGCCCGCTGCGTGGCGGCCTCCAGCCGACGACAGCGGTCCGCAGGTGTCCCGTCGTCCCAGGCCAGCAGCTCGTGCACGGCCGCGGCCACGGTGTCCAGCACGGCCAGCGGGTCGAGCAGCAGCCGCGGGCGGACGTCGAGCTGGTAGCGGCGGAACTCCAGCTCGGCACCGAGCAGCTCCAGATCACCCGCCGCCTCCCGCGCGGCGGTGCCCGGCAGCGTGGCGAGCTGCGTGCGGGTGGCCGCCGTCTCCGCCGCCAGCACCGCGAGGTCACGGCTGCGCGCAGCGAGCGCCGCGGGGTGGAGATCGGGCAGCTCGCCATCCAGCCCCTCCAGCCCGATCCGGGTCGCCTCCACGGGCTCATGCCGGGCGACCACGTCGAGGTAGCGCAGCACGAGCCGCTCAGCTCGACGTTCTGGCTGCTGCACGCGCGACGGCTCCGAGGTGGTGGAGCAGGGACGCTAGTTGGCTGACAGCGGCGGCGCGGCCACAACGGCTCCACGTGCACCGTGGTCCGGGGAACGGCCGGGCCGTCAGCTACGCTGCGGGCGCGCTCCCGCCGCGCTCCGCCCCCTGGGCGACCTTCCGCGGCCCGCGCCGACAGGGCAACCAGCCTGCTACCTCGTCGTCGACCGACGACGCCACGCCTCCCCGAGCCCGTGGAGGCGTCACCGATGAGCTGCGATCGCCAGGCGTGTGCACCACCTCCACCTCGCCGGGGATCGCCCGGACGAGAGATGCACGTGACCAAGACCTTCCGTGACCTGGGTGTCCACCCGGCCCTCTCAGACGCGCTGGCGCGTCAGGGCATCACCCACCCCTTCCCGATCCAGGAGCTGACGCTCCCCCTCGCCCTCGACGGCCACGATCTGATCGGCCAGGCACGCACCGGCACGGGCAAGACCCTGGCCTTCGGCCTGCCGCTGCTGCAGCGTCTCGACCCCGACGCGGGCGTGACGCAGGCGCTGGTCATCGTGCCCACGCGGGAGCTGTGCCTGCAGGTGTTCGAGGATCTCAAGATCGGCGCTGACCTCGGGCTGACCTCGATCAGCGTGTACGGCGGGGTCGGCTACGACGAGCAGATCGAGGCGCTGACCTCCGGTGTGCACATCGTGGTCGGCACCCCGGGGCGCCTCCTCGACCACCTCAACCGCGGCAACCTCGACCTCAGCGCGGTGACCCAGTTGGTGCTCGACGAGGCGGACGAGATGCTCGACATGGGCTTCCTGCCCGACGTCGAACGGCTCGTCGAGGCCTGCCGGGGCCAGGGGCGGCACACGATGCTGTTCTCCGCCACGATGCCCACCCCCATCGTGAAGCTGGCACGGCGCTACATGGACCATCCCACCTTCACCCGTGCCGACCACCACGAGCAGCCGGAGACCGCCGACAACGTCGAGCAGCACTTCTTCCAGGTCCACCGCATGGACAAGCCGCGGCTGCTGGCCCGGATCCTGCAGGACGAGGGACGGGGCGGGGTGTACGTCTTCGTGCGTACCAAGCACATGGCGGACCGGCTGGTCAACGAGCTCGAGGAGCTCAACACCCCGGCGGTGGCGATCCACGGCGACCTGCGCCAGTCCACGCGGGAACGCAACCTCGACCGCTTCCGCCAGGGCAAGGCCACGGTGCTGGTCGCCACGGAGGTCGCAGCCCGCGGACTGGACGTCCACGGCGTGACCCACGTGGTCAACTACGACTGTCCCGACGACGAGAAGATGTACCTGCACCGCATCGGTCGCACCGCCCGGGCGGGCGAGTCGGGCAAGGCGATCACCTTCGCGGAGTTCAACGAGGTCGATCGCCTGAACGTGATCCGCAAGAAGCTCGGGGCGACCGACACCGAGGTGGCGCAGGTGTTCTCCACCTCACCGGAGCTCGGTGAGCGCTTCACGCTGCCACCGCAGCGGCCCTGGGACCACCTGTCGGGCAACGGCTCCAGCGACCGCGGCCAGCAGCGCCGGGGGCGCACCGACGGACGCCCGAAGAGCGAGCGCTCCCAGGAGGGCCGGGGCCGGGGTCGCGACGCCGACCGTGACCGCCGGCAACGCGCCAGCTCCAGCGGGGACACCACCCGGCAGCGTCCCGCGGAACCCACCACGGAACGCGCCAAGGAACGCCCCAAGGAACGCCCCACGGAACGCACCACGGAACGTCCCGAGGAAGGCGCCGCGGAACGCCCCAGGGAGCGCACCAGGGAACCCAGCGCGAAACGCACCGAGGCGGACAGCCCGGAGCGCCCCGTGGAACGCACCCGCAGCCGGACCCGCACCCGTGCGCGCACGGCAGCCACCAGCACGGCAGCCGACGCCCCAGCCGCAACGACCGGCAGCGGTGATGACGCCACACCCGGCTCCAGCACCGGCCGCACGCGGGCACGCGCACGCCAAGGCAGCCGCGACGGCGGCACCACCACGGAGCAGGAGACCCCACGACGCACCGCCAAGGGACGTGACGGGCGCCCACGCTCCGGTCAGGGGGCCTCGTCGTCGACGAGCTCCCGCACGAGCTCCCGCGCAGGCGGCGGTCGTCGCAGCGGTGGGGGCGGCGCGTCAGGCAGCACCGAACGCGGCAGCACGCAGACGGCAGGCGAGGTCGCGACCAGCCGTGGAGCCGACGCCCGGGGCGAGGGGCAGCCGCAGCGCTCCCGACGGGTCCGGGTGGAACACCTGCCCTGACCGGGCCGTCACCGGGACGGGCGCCAGGGGGCCCGCAGGACCCTGAGCGCCTGGCCCGTGCGCAGATCGAGCCAGGCGTACCGGCCGCAGGCCGGGCACCGGCTGTAGAGACGCCGACGGATCGGATCGACCAGGAAGGGCGGCCGCAACAGCCTGGCCACCTGCACCACGGACAGGCCGAAGGGGACGTCGCACCGTCGGCAGCGCAGCTCGACCTGGCTGGTCGGTGCCGCGCTCGGCGCCGTGGAGTAGAGGGCCTCCTTGCCCAGCCCATCCCGTCGCGCGGCAGCCGGCGTCGGACGCCCGATGCGGTCGAAGGCCGCGGAGGTGCCCGGTCGGCGGGCACCCGGCGTGTCTTCGCTGCCTGCGGCGCCCATCACGCACCCTGATCCGTGTCCAGGCCCAGCACCGACGCCCGCTGGGCATCGGTCCAGCCGGCCGCCTCCAGCAGGGCGTCGTCCACCTCGTAGCCGAGCAGCTCCTGGGCGATGGCGCGGTAGGCGGCGGTGCCGGGCACCCCGGTCCGCGCGCTCACCAGGCTCGCGCCCCCCGTCGGCGCCTCGGCGAACCGGATGGACTTGCGCACCGGCGGGCCCACCAGCGGCAGGTCGTAGCGCGCCAGCAGGTCGCGGAGCACCTCGCGGCTGTGACGCGGCCGCGGATCGAACATCGTGGCCACCAGGCCCCGGACCTCCAGCGCGCGGTTGGTGAGCCGCTTGACGTCGGAGATCGTCTCCAGCAGCTGACTGACCCCGCGGTGGGACAGCGTCTCGCACTGGACGGGGATCAGCACCTCGTCGGCTGCGGTCAGGCCGTTGATGGTCAACACCCCGAGCGAGGGCGCGCAATCGATCAGCACCACGTCGTAGCTGTCGAGCAGGTCGGCGAGCTCGCCGCGCAGCAGGTACTCCCGCCCCGTGCGGGACAGCAGCGTCACCTCCGCGCCGGCCAGGTCGATGTTCGCCGGGACGATGTCGACCTCGCCGTCCTGGATGATGGTGTCCGCCAGCGAGGTGCGACCGACCACGGTGTCGTTGAGGGAGGGTTCGATCGCGTCAGGGTCGTAGCCGAGCGAGAAGGTCAGGCAGCCCTGCGGGTCGAGGTCGACCACCAGCACCGCGGCGTCCTGCTCCGCCATGGCTGCGGCGATGTTGAGGGTGGTGGTGGTCTTGCCCACCCCGCCCTTCTGGTTCGCGACGGCGATGACGGTGGCGGTCACAGCAGCCCGAGCTTGCCTGCCTCAGCGACGGCACCGGCACGGTTGCGCACCCCGAGCTTGTCGTACAGCTCCTGGGCGTAGGCCTTGACCGTCCGCTCCGTCACGCCGAGCTCCTCACCGATCTCCGAGTTGGTCATCCCCTCGGCCATCAGCTCCAGCACCTGCTGCTGGCGGGGCGAGAGGTGCGGGCCGGTCTCCACCTTCGGCATGTCGAACACCACCGTGGCGTCCTCACGCTGCGAGGCGGCCGCCGGGTCCTCGAAGGTGGCGGTGACCGGACCGAAGCTGACCCGGTCCCCGTGCATGAGCACCCGGGGGCCCTCGAGGGTCTCACCGTTGACCTTGGTACCGGCAGCGGAGCCGAGGTCGGTGACGATCACCGCCGAGGCCTCCCGCCGGACCTCCGCGTGCACCCGCGAGACCCGCGGGTCCGGGAGCACGTAGGGGTTGTCCTCCCGGCGTCCCAGCGTCGCCACGTCCCGGTCGAGCCGGACCACACGACCTGCCAGGGACCCCTCGCTGAAGTGCAGCGTGGGGACCGGGACGATCTTCTGCGCCTTCTGGACGTTGCCCTCCGCCACGGTTCCTCCTCCGCGTCCTGACCACAGGCCGTCGCGCCGACCCCAGCCTAACCCGTCACCGGCCATCCCCGGCGGTCCGCCTACCACGCCGGCGGCGCAGCGCCTCGACCTGCTCCCGGGGTGTCGTCGCACGACCGAGCCGGTCCTGCGGTCCACGCCCGTGATGGTCGGAGCCGGCGGTCACGATGAGGTCGAGGTCCGCGGCGAGCGTCCCGTAGTGGCGACGGTGCTCGGCGGTGTGGTCGGGGTGGTGGGCCTCGATGCCCGCCAGCCCGCTGGCCACCATCCGCTCCACCACCGCGACGGGCAGCCCCTGCTCCCCGGAACGGTCGCCGTACAGCCCGGGGTGGGCGAGCACGGCCACCCCACCGGCGGCGACCAGCAGTTCGACGGCACGCTCGGGGGGCACGGCGTGCTTCTCCACGTAGGCGGGCCCGCCGTCGGCGAGGTAGCGGTCGAACACCGCATCGAGGTCGGCGGCCGCCCCGAGCTCCACCACCGCCGCCGCGATGTGCGGCCGTCCGATGGGCGCGTCGCCCGCCAGCTCCCGGACCCGTTCGAAGGTGATCGCGATCCCGAGGTCGACGAAGCGCTCCACGATCCGGCGGGCCCGGTCGGTGCGCTCATCGCGCAGACGATCCAGTTCCGTGGCCAGCGGCGCGTAGCCGGGATCGATCCAGTAGCCGAGGACGTGGACGCTGATGCCCGCCTCCTCGGCGGAGAACTCCGTACCGAGCACCACCTCGATGCCCGCGGCGTCCGCGGCGGCGCGTGCCACCTCGAAGGGGGCGGTGGTGTCGTGGTCGGTGACGGCGATGCCCTCGAGCTGCAGCGCCGCCGCGGCCGCGACGTTCTGCTCGATGGTCGTGAGGCCGTCGGAGTAGGTGGAGTGGGTGTGCAGGTCGTAGCCGGGCATCAGAAGGCGCTCTCGCCGGTGAGCAGGCGTCCGATGATCAGGTGCTGCACCTGGGTCGTGCCCTCGTACAGCGTGGTCACCCGGGCGTCACGCAGCAGGCGCTGCACGGGGTAGTCGTCGATGTAGCCGTACCCGCCGTGGACCTGGACGGCCCGGTCGGCGCACCGCACCGACGCCTCGGTGGCGAACAGCTTGGCGGTGGAGACCTCCAGGGTGCACCGCTGGCCGGCCAGCTTGCACTCGACGACCGTGTCCACCAGCCCCGTAGCCGCCTGGACGTCGACGTGGCTGGCGGCCAGCAGCTCCTGCACCAGCTGCTTGCCGGCGATCGGCCCGCCCCACTGCTGGCGTTCACCGGCGTAGCGCAGGGAGACCTCCAAGGCCTCGCGTGCGAGCCCCACCGCCCCGGCGGCCAGGGAGAACCGGCCGTCATCCAGCGCTGACAACGCCACCTTCATCCCACCACCGACCTCACCGAGGATGGCGTCATCGCCCACCTCGACCCCGGTCAGGGCGAGTTCCGCGGTGTCACCGGAGCGCAGGCCCAGCTTGCCGTGGATCTGGGTGCCGAGGTACCCGGGTGCGTCCTGGGGCACCAGGAAGCAGGTGATGCCGCGATCCTCACCTGCTAGCACCGCGCGGGCGAACACCATGGTCACCGCGCCGCGGGTGCCGTTGGTGATGAAGATCTTCGCGCCGTCGATCCGCCACCGCCCGTCGCGGTGGACGGCACGGGTGGTCATCTCCGAGGGGTTGGAGCCCGCGCCCGGCTCGGTCAGCCCGAAAGCACCGAGCCCACCGCGCGCCAGGCCCGGCAGCCACCGGGCCTGCTGCTCGGCGTCCCCCCAGCGCAGGATCGATCCGGCGACCAGGCCGAGGTTGACCGACACCAGGGACCGCAGCGAGGAGTCGGCGGCACCGAGCTCCTCGATCACCACGCGGTACCCGGCGGCGTCGAGGCCGGCACCGCCGTGCTCCTCGGGGATCACCGCGCCCAGGACCCCGATCTCAACGAGCCCCGGGAGCAGCTCGGCGGGGAACGACTCCGCCCGGTCACGGTCCCGCGCGGTCGGCCGGACGTGCTCGTCGCAGAAGGCCCGCACCGACGCCCGAAGCGCCTCCAGCTCCTGGTGTTCCACCCCGCCACCTCCTGCGACCCGCCGGACCCCGCACCGTAGCGCCGGAGGCGTCGGTGGCTGCTGGCCGGCGCGCCACCGCCGCTAGGCTGCCCGACGCCTGCCGCCCACCGTCGACCATCGAGCCGCGCATGTCCCGGGTCAAGCTGCTGTCGGGGATGGCCTACGACCTCGAGAGCTACGAGTCCAGCGGCGTCGCCGACCCGGTGATCCGGGTCAAGGGCGAGCTGCCCGGCGGCTCCCAGCCCTTCGCGCTGCACGGGGTCTACAAGGGCTCCCAGGGGATGTACGAGGAGGTCGTCGCGATCGCCGACCCCGATGGCGAGGTGATCTGGGAGTCACAGCCGCGGGTGATCGAGCTACGAGGGGAGATGTTCGAGGACCTGTTCCGGCGCACGATCCGCGACCGGGTGGAGATCACCTCCAACCGCGAGCACACCCTGGCCTACTACCTGGACGGGGCGTTGGTGGCCCGGGTGCCGGTGTTCATCGACGCCCCGGAGTCCGTGCAGGCCAGCGGGGTGCTGCTCGAGGCCTCGGAGACGGCGCTGAAGAAGGGCTCGATCCTGTGGCTGACGATCCCGCAGGCCGACGGCCAGCCGCTGTCCCGGCCGGCGTGGTACGTGCAACAGGGCCAGACCCTGTTCGTGCTGAAGGGGCCCGAGGAGCAGGAGCTGCCCGGTCTCGAGCAGGCCCGCGAGGTCACCATCACGATCAAGTCCAAGGACGTGAAGGCGACCATCGGCTCCATGCCGGCGGCGGTGCGCGTGGTCACCGACGAGGCGGAGTTCGAGCGGGTGGCCGCCATGGGCATGGGCACGCGCCTGAACCTGCGCGACGGTGAGGCCGCCCTGCAACGCTGGAAGGACACCTGCACCCTGGTGGAGCTGACCCCACGCGCGTCCTGACCCGGCTCAGGCGCCATCCGGTGCCCGCGCGGCGCGCCGGCGGCGGAGCAGCGCCAGCGCGGTGGCGAGCACCGCCACCACAGCTGCCAGCGCCAGCCACCTGGTGGCGTCGGTCGGGATGCGGGACCACCACGGTGGTGGGGCGGCGGTGACGCTGAAGCTGCGCGCCTCCTCGGCCGTGACGTCGATCCGGACCGTGTCGCGGGCCAGCCGGAACCCGTCATGCTCGTCCACCGGTCCGGGCATCACCACCTCGATGCCGACGCTGACCGCCTCCTCCACCAGGGCGGCGAGCTCCGCCCCGCCGTCCCCGAGCGGTTCACCGTCCACCGACAGCCCGGAGCTCGTCGGCGGCCGGAAGCGTGCCGTGCCGGCCAGCTGCCCACCACGATCCACCACCTCGGCGCGGTCCAGGTCGATCTCCAGCGCGGGGTCCTCGGGCGCGAGCCCCGCGGTCAACCCCGCGTACACCTGCGGCAGTTCGCCCGCGTCCGCCAGCTCCCGTCGCAACCCGACCGTCAGCCCGCCGTCCTCCTGACGCACACGGGTCAGCTCCCACGCGGCGTCCGTGGCAGCCACCGCAGCCAGCTCCGCCGTCGGGTCCACGCCCAGCGCGTCCAGCTCCGCGAGCATCCGGGGATCGAGCCGTGCTTCGAGCCCTGCGATGGCGCTACCGTCCGACCGCAGCTCGATGGGCGCGACCAGATCCACGCGGCAGCCCGTCAGCAGGACGACCACCAGGCCGAACAGCACCGCGCGGTGCGCGCGCGAGATGACGCCTAGCATGCGGCCGGTCCCGGAGTCTGGGGCTGAGGTGGCGCGAGGCTACCGACCCACCGACCCGCACCTGTGAGGGATCCGCCCTTGAGTACCGACCCGCACGATGGCCTCGGTCCCACCGCCAGCGGTGGCCTCGCGCCCACGGGCTCCGGCGGTCGTCGACGCCGGATCGGTGAGCTGCTCGTGGACGCCGGCGTCATCGACGATGACCAACTGCGCCAGGCGCTGGCCGCGTCACCTCCCGGCGAACGGCTCGGCCAGACCCTGATCCGGATGGAGCTGGTCGACGAGCTCGAGGTCGCCCACGCCCTCGCGGCACAGCTCGGTATCGAGCTCGCGGATCTGACCAGCATGCGCCCGAACCCGACCGCGGTGGACCGGGTCCCGGAACGACTGGCTGAACGCCACCAGCTCGTGCCGCTGCTGCTCGAGGACGGCGTCCTGACCATCGCCATGGCCGATCCTGCGGACGTCGTCGCGGTCGACGACGTCCGCGTTGTCGCCGCGGTCCGCGGTGTCCGTCGTCTGGCGGCGCCGGCCTCCGATGTCGATCGGGCACGACGGCGCGCCTACCGGGTCGACGCCCAGCAGGACGTCATCCGCGAGGCCGAGCAGCCGGAGGACACCGACGAGACACCCGAGGACGAGAACAGCGACGCGCAGCCCGTGGTCCGCCTGGTCAGCTCGTTGATCTCCGAAGCGGTGACCTCGCGCGCCAGCGACATCCACGTCGAACCGCACGCCCAGGGGGTGCGGGTGCGGCTGCGGGTCGACGGGGAACTGAAGGAGACCATGGAGCTGCCGCGGGCGCTGGGACGGCAGGTCACCTCGCGGTTGAAGATCATGTCAGCCCTCGACATCGCCGAGCGCCGCCTGCCGCAGGACGGTCGTGCGGCGGCACGCGTCGACGGCCAGAGCGTGGACCTGCGCGTGTCGACCATGCCGACCCTGTACGGGGAGACGGTCGTGCTCCGCGTGCTCCCCCAGGGTGCGGAGTTGGTCTCGCTCCGGGAGTTGGGCCTGTCGCAGCGCACCAGTGAGCCGCTCACCGACGCGCTGCAGCGGCCGCAGGGCCTGGTGCTGGTCACCGGTCCGACCGGGTCGGGGAAGACGACGACCCTCTACGCGGGTCTGGCGGAGGTGTCGGACCCGACGCGCAACGTGCTCACCCTCGAGGACCCTGTCGAGGTCCAGCTCCCCGGTGTGAACCAGACCCAGATCGAGTCGCGGATCGGCCTCACCTTCGCCCGCGGCCTGCGTCACGTGCTCCGCCAGGACCCGGACGTGGTGCTGGTGGGCGAGATCCGTGACCGGGAGACCGCGCAGTTGGCCGTCGAGGCCTCCTTCACCGGGCACCTGGTGCTCGCGACCCTGCACACCAACGATGCCCCCTCGGCCGTGGCGCGCCTCGCGGACCTCGGAGCGGACCCCTTCCTCATCTCCTCCTCCCTCCTGCTCGTGCTCGCCCAGCGGCTCGCGAAGCGCGTCTGCACGCACTGCGCGACGAGCGACGAGCCACCGGCGCCGCTGTTGGAACGACTCGGTGCCCCGCCGGGCGGGACGACGGCTGCCGGACGGCCGGAGTTCCGTCGCGGTCGCGGTTGCCGCAGCTGCGAGGGGACCGGGACCATGGGGCGCATAGCGATCACCGAGCTGTTGACCGTGACCCCCGCGCTGCGCGAACTGATCGTCGAACGGGCGGCCGAGCGTCGCCTGAAGGAGCGGTCGCGTGCGGACGGGCTGGTGACGCTGCGCGAGGACGCGGCAGCCCGTGCATGGGTCGGTGACATCACCGCGCAGGAAGCGGTCCGGGTCACCCCCGACCCCAGCTGAGAGGTACCTCGCTACCCTCGGCGCCGCCGCACACACCCCCGTCGACGGAGCCGCAGGTGCCCACCACCGACCAGGTCATGGAGGTCCTCGCCGAGGTCGAGGACCCGGAGATCAACAAGCCGATCACCGAGCTCGGGATGGTCGAGGACATCGCCATCGAGGGCTCGCGGGTCGGGGTCAAGATCAAGCTCACGATCCCCGGCTGTCCCCTCAAGGACCGCATCACCAAGGACGTGACGGCCGCCGTCTCCCAGCTCGACGACGTCGACGACGTCCAGGTCGTGTTCGGGTCGATGACCGACGAGGAGCGCCAGCAGCTCTCCGCCAACCTGCGCGCGGAGCGCGGTGCCGCCAACCCGGAGATGGAGATCCCCTTCGCCACCGCGGACTCCCAGACCAAGGTGATCGCCATCGCCTCCGGCAAGGGCGGGGTCGGCAAGTCCTCGGTCACCGTCAACCTCGCCGCCGCCCTCGCCAAGCAGGGGTTGCGGGTCGGGGTGATGGACGCCGACATCTGGGGCTACTCCGTCCCACGGATGTTCGGGGTGACCGGCAAGCCCGTGGCCTTCGACGGCATGGTCATGCCGCTGCAGGCCCACGGGTGCAAGGTGATCTCCATCGGGTTCTTCACCGACCCGGACCGCTCGGTCATCTGGCGCGGCCCCATGCTGCACCGCGCGCTGCAGCAGTTCCTCTCCGACGTCCACTGGGGCGATCTGGACGTGCTGCTGTGCGACCTGCCGCCCGGCACGGGCGACATCGCGATCTCGCTCGCGCAGATGCTGCCCAACGCCGACATGCTGGTGGTCACCACCCCACAGCAGGCAGCCCAGAAGGTGGCGCTGCGTGCCGGCAAGGCCACGGAGCAGACGGGTATGGCCGTCGCCGGCGTGATCGAGAACATGGCCGGGTTCACCGACCCCGTCAGCGGTGAGGTCCACGACATCTTCGGCTCCGGGGGTGGGCAGGAGCTCGCCGAGGCGCTGGAGACCGACCTGCTCGGGCGGATCCCCCTGGACCCACGGATGGTCGAGGGCAGTGACGCCGGTGTGCCGATGGTGCTCTCCCACCCCGACGCGCCGGCCTCGCAGGCGATCACCGCCATCGCGGAGCAGGTGGGGGCACGCTCCCGCTCGGTGGTGGGACGCAACCTGCCGCTCACCGTCTCCTGACGGGCCGCCGCCGGAGCGCGCCGGAGACCCCGGCGGCCAGCTCGGCGGCGACCAGGCCGATCCCCCAGCCCGCGATCACGTCGCTGGTGTGGTGCACGCCCACGGCGACCCGTGACGCGCCCACACCACCGGCGACCGCCGCAGCCGAGAGGGCTGCCGGTCGTCCGGTGCCACGGCCCAGCGCACACGCCGCGGCCGCGGCCACCGCCGCGTGGCCGGAGGGCCAGGACGAGCCGGCCGGGGGCGCCACCAGGCGCGGTGCCGTGCCGCGCTCGTAGGGGCGGCTGCGCCCGAGGGCGGGCTTGACCGCCTGGGCCAGACACCACGCCGCCCCACCGGCTACGGCGACGTCCAGGGCCCGCCGACGGTGACCGGTCGCCGCCAGGCTGGCGCTCAGCCCGGCCAGGCCGAAGCTGGATCCGAGGTCGGTGGCGGCAGCGAGCAGCACATCAACGCCTCGTGGATCGGGACGGGCCAGCGCAGCCTCCACCCGGGCGTCGAGCCGATCCGCAGCGCCCGCGCGCACCGCGAGGTACGACCCGAGCACCACCGCTGCACCGAGCACCCCGGGCAGGCCACGCCGGCGGTGCGCCCGCGTCGGCGCCGTCACGTCGCCTCGGGATCGAAGGGCGGCGGGTCGTCGTCATCGCGCACCGCCAACGTCGTCGCCGGCTCGCGGTGGCCCGTCGCCGGGGAGCGGGCCGGCGTGCCCGACGCCGTACCCGCGGCCTCGTCCACCAGACCGGTCACCTCGCGCACCCCACGACGCACATCCGACCGTGCCCCGTCGAGGTCGTGCTTGAGGGTCTTGAGCTCGGCCTGCAGCTGCTGGATCTCGCTGAGGCGCTTCAGCTCCTCCACGTTGCGGGAGGTCTCGCTGCGCAGCTTGGTGATCCAACGGGCAGCGGTGCGCGCGACCTCGGGCAGGCGGTCAGGGCCGAACACCAGCAGGGCGATGACGGCGATGACCAGGAGTTCCTGCGGGCCCGGCACGGTGTGCGCTCCTGCCGACCGAGGGAAGGGCGTCGTGGCCGGCAGGGTAGCTCCGTGCGGGTCAGCGGGGCAGCTCGCCGAGCTCGACCTCGACCTCGAACACCCCGCCGTCGCGGTACACCTCCAACACGACCACGTCACCGGGTGCGCGGCGCCGGACCTCCGCGACCAGCTCCGACATCGTCGCGAGCAGTTCCCCGTCGACGCTGACGATCACGTCGCCCGGGCGGATGTCCGCCGCAGCGGCGCCGGTGTCGGGCTGCACGGACTCCACGATCGCCCCGCGGCGGGCGGGCAGATCGAGCTCGTCGGCCTGCTCCGCGGACACGTCGGTGCCGGCGATCCCGAGCAGCGGGTGGCGCACGAACCCCTGCTCGATCAGCTGGTCCGCGGAGTCCACCGCCCGCTCCGCACCGACGGCGAAGCCCACCCCCTGGCTCGCGCCGGAGCGGGTGAGGATCGCGGTGTTGATCCCGACCAGACGGCCCTGGGCGTCCACCAGCGCCCCACCGGAGTTGCCGGGGTTGATCGCGGCATCGGTCTGCACGATGGAGGGGATGGTCTGTACCCCGCCACCGGGCACCTGCTCGTCGAGCCGGATCTCGCGGTTGAGCGCGGAGATCACCCCGGCGGTCACGGAGGCGTCCAGACCGAAGGGCGAACCGATCGCGATCACGGTCTCCCCGACCAGCAGCGGCTCCGACTCCGGACGCAGGTTGATCGCCGGCAGTCCGGCCTCGTCCACCTGCACCACGGCGATGTCGTTGAGCTCGTCCGAGCCGATCACCTCGGCCTCGAGGACGTCCCCGTCGGCCAGGCGCACCTCGACCGAGTCCGCGCCGTCGATCACGTGATGGTTGGTGATGATGTAGCCGTCCGAGCGGTACACCACCCCGGAACCGAGCCCCGAGCGGCCAGCGGGTCCGAGGCCGTCGCCGCCCTCCCCACGGACGTCGATGCGCACCACCGAGGGGGTCACGGCCTCGGCGACCGCCGGCACGATGGAGCTCTCGCTGAGCGGCTCGATGCTCGGTGCCGCCACGGTGGAGGGCACGTCCGGCTCCGCGGTGGCCTCCTCAACGGGAGACTCCTCCAAGACGCCATCGAGCGCACCGGTGACGACCAGGGTCGCACCCGTGCCGACCACGGCCCCGAGCAGCGCCCCGAGCAGCAGGCCGAAGGGGCGGCGGCGTGGCGTGGACGGTGCGTCCACCGTGCCGACGGTGTCCGGTGGGCGCACGGAACCGACCGGTGAGCCCGGACCTGCCGTTGACGCGCTCCACCCGGTCGGCGGCGGTTGCGGGAACCGGGTGATCGCCGGGGTATCCGTCGCGTCGCTGGCTGCGCGCCCCGGGTCGGTGGCCCAGGAGGCCGTCGGCGCACGCCACGGCCGCCGCCACTCGTCCCTGTCGTAGCCCACGCTCGCCTCCGGTGTCGTCAGCTTGCACCATGGTGCCGCACCCGCGCGTGCCGTACACGCGTCCGAGGTTCGACGCACCCGGCGACCGAGTTCGGCCGCGGTCGGTGGGTGTGCGCCCACGACGGTGACGCGCGGCCCGCGGACGCGTTAGGTTGCCAGGGATCGGCGATGAGGGCAGGCGTGGACGAGACCGTACTCACCGAGGTCCGGCGCGTCCTCGCTCCGGAGTCTGAGCCGACGGTGGTCGCCCGTCAACGGGCGGCGGCGACCCACCCACCCGAGCCCGAGGTGGGGGCCCTGCTCAGGTGGGCGGTGCGCACGATCGGTGCCCGGGCCGTGGTTGAGGTGGGCAGCGCCGGTGGGGTGTCGGGCTCCTGGATCCTGCCGGAGCTGCCCGAACGTGGCCTGCTGACCTCGATCGAGCCGGACGCCCACGCCCACGGTCTGGCCACCGACGCCTTCCACGCCATCGGCGCCGGCACCAGGGTCCGCGCGATCCTCGGTGACCCGGCCACGGTGCTCGACCGGCTCTCCGACGGGGCCTACGACCTCATCGTGCTGCAGAGCCGGCCGGCCTTGAGCCCCCAGCTGCTTGGCCACGCCGAGCGGCTGCTCAGGCCCGGTGGGATGCTGGTGGTCCGCGGTGCCCTGCGCGGCGGGGAGCACGCGGAGACCCTGGCGGCGGCGCTGGCCGCGCTCGCGGAGGACGGCGCCTTCGACGCCACGGTGCTCGGTGTCGATGGGGGCCTGCTGCTCGCAACCCGACGGGACGCGGCTGGTGCCGGGACCGGGGACTAGAAGAAGCGCACCTTGGCGGCGAACTCGACGGCAGGCGCCAGGATGACGGCGAGGTAGAACATCCCCGTCGAGGCCTGGATCGAGCGGCCTCCCTCGCGCGCGAGCTTGACGTTGAAGCCGGCGATCAGCGCCAGCAGCGACAGCACCCCGAGCCCGAGGATCACCGACATCGAGCCGATCTGCAACACCGGCGAGAACAGCATCGAGCACTGCTCGAACTCACCCCCGCGTGGCAGACCCTCGCAGGGGGCCGGGCTGCGCCACGACAGCAGCACGGAGCCGAGCCCCGCACCGATCGCGGCCACGTTCGTCCACGCGATCCACACCATGTAGCGGTTGCTCAGGCGCCGCTCCACCAGGTACCAGTGCCCGAGGATCAACCCGACCCAGATCCCGCCCATCAACACCGCACCGAGGCCGAGCTCCACCACCCCCTGGGTGAGCCCACCGACCCCGCCCCGCTCGGCGCGGATCGTCGCCAGGGGCAGGAAGCTGGCCAGCCCCGTCAGGGTCGCGGCCGCCCCCAGCAGCCGCACCACCACTCCCGGTGCCCGCAGGGCGCGGGCCAGCACCGCGACGACGGTGACGCCGGCCAGCGCCAGCAGCAGGGACCGGGCCAGCTCACCCTGGGCGGCAAGCTCCGTGCCCTCCAGCGAGGTCATGGGACCGGAGAAGGCGGCCCAGGCACCCAGCGCCAGCAGCGCGATGGTGGAGCCGGTCAGGGCGTCGTAGCCGCGCCGGAGCTGCCCGAAGGTGGGCGCGAACCACAGCAGCACGCTGCTGCCCACGGCGGTGGTGGCCAGGACGGTCGCGAGCACGGCGGCAGGGGCGGTCACGGTGGGTTCGCCTCGGTCTCTGGGCGCGCTCGACGACGGCGGCCGGGGGATGGGGCCCGCGGAGCGCGCGGGAGGCCACAGGGTGCCACCTCGGCGCGGTAGGTGACCAACCGCGCAGCACGCGGGCAGCAGCGCTGGCCGACGGACGGCTATCCTGACCGCCCGCGCGGCGGTCGGGGGCCGATGTCGCCAGCGCCTCTCACGTGCCCACAGCGGGAAGTAGGTGCAACATGGGCCGGTGCGATCCCGGACTCAAGCATGCGCGCAGCCTCGAGGTCTCCGAGGAGCACACCGCGATCGCCGTCGGCTCGGGCGACCTGCCTGTGTTCGCGACCCCCGCCCTCCTCGCCCTCGCGGAGGCCGCCTGCGTGCAGGCCCTGGAGGAGGAGCTCGACCCCGCGGAGACCACGGTCGGGACCTGGGCCGAGGTGGAGCACACCCGGGCCGCGCCCGTCGGCGCGACGGTGTGCGCCCACGCGACCCTGATCGGACACCACAACCGGCGGCTGGAGTTCCGCGTGGCCGTCGAGCACGACGGCGAGCAGATCGCGCTGGTCAAGCACCGCCGGGTGCTGGTCGACCGTGCACGCTTCATGGAGAAGATGGCCCCGACGGTCACCGGCTGCTGAGGCGTGACCGGCTGCTGTACCGACGGCCGCCGGTCCTCACGCCCCGTAGGCCGCCGCCGAGGTGCGACGGAAGTCGCGGTCGAGCAGCACGTTCACGATCGCCGGCACCCCGCTGGCCGCCGCACGTTCGAGGGCGGGTCCGATCTCCTCCGGCCGCTCGACCCGCTCGCCGTGGCCGCCGAGGGCGGTTGCCACGTCCTCGTAGCGCACCTGCTGGGTCAGGTCCTGCGCCACCATGCCCTCCGGCCCGTACACCCGCTCGTGGAACGCCTTCATCTCCCCCCACGCACCGTCGTTGCCGATCACCCCCACGAAGGGCAGGCCCTGCCGCGCGGCGGACTCCAGCTCGAAGGCGTTGAACCCGAAGGAGCCGTCGCCGTACACCACCAGCACCTGCTTGTCCGGGTGCAGGTGCCGGGCAGCCAGGGCGAAGGGGGCACCGACCCCGAGACAGCCGAAGGGGCCCGGGTCCATCCAGTGCCCGGGGTGGTCGATACGGACCTGACCGGCGGTGTGGGCCACGATGTCGCCACCATCACCGATGACGATCGCGTCCCGGTCCGCCCACCGTGCCACCTCGGCGGCGAACCGCAGCGGGTGCACCGGGCTCGCGTCGGAGCGCGCTGCCGCGTCCCGCTCGGCCCGGCGACGCCGCTCCTCCACGGTCAGCTCCTCAAGCCACGGTGACGCGACGCTGCGCCCGAAGGCACCCTCGTGCGCCAGCAGGGCGGACAGGAAGCTGCGGACGTCGCTGACGATGCCGTGGGTCACGGGGCGGTTGTGCCCGATGCGGTCCGGCTGCGGGTCCACGTGGACCACGGCGACCTCGTCACCGACGGTGGGGGGCCGGCCGTAGCCGACGCGGAAGTCGAAGTCGATGCCGAGCGCGAGCACCACGTCCGCCTTGCGCAGCGCGTGTCGGCGGGTGAGCGCCAGCAGGTTCGCATGGTCGCTCGGCAGGATGCCGCGGGCCATGCCGTTGACGTACACCGGCAGCTGCGCGGTCGTCGCCAGCGTCTCGAGCTCCTGCCAGGCCCGCGCCCAGTAGGTCCCCGAGCCGCACAGCACCACCGGGTGCTCGGCGTCGGCCAGCAGCTGCGCGACCGCAGCCACCGCGTCCGGGTCGGGCGCGGGTGGCACCGTGGCCCGCTGTCCACCGGCTACCGCGAGCAGGTCGGTGTCCACCGGCGTCATCAGCACGTCCATGGGCAGGTCGACGTACACCGGCCCCATCCGCGGCGACAGCGCCACGCGGAAGGACGCGTCCAGCACCTCCCGGATCCGCCGGGTCTCGAGCGCGGTGTCCACCCGCTTGGTGACCGGGCGCAGCAGCTCGAGCTGGGGCGCGTCCTGGAGCGCACCCATGCCCTCCAGGGCCAAGGGGTTGCGTCCGCCGAGCAGCACCATCGGCGCGTTGGCGTAGGCGGCGTTGGTCACCCCGGTGATGGCGTCGGTCACCCCGGGCCCGGCGGTCACCGCGGCCACCCCCGGCCGGTGGGTCAGCCGGCCGTAGGCGTCGGCGGCGTGGGCGGCCGCCTGCTCGTGCCGGACGTCGATCACCCGGATGCCGCGGTCCTTGCAGCCGTCGTAGATCGGGCTGATGTGCCCACCGGTGAGGGTGAACAGCGCGTCCACCCCCTCGTCGACGAGGTGGTCGGCCACCAGCCGCCCGCCGTGCACCTGCGCTCCCATGCAGCCCTCCCGCTCCCGGTCCCGACACCGTAGAGGTGCACGGCTGCACGAGCACGGTCACCGACCGCAGGCTGCCCTAGGCTCGGGGCCGGAGACCACCCGTGCCAGGTCATCCTCGACCGGTACCGACGGAGTTCGCATGACCATGACCGCGCTGCCCTGGACGGATCTGGATGCCCGGGCGGTGGACGCCGCCCGGGTGCTCGCGATGGACGCCGTGGAGCGGGCGGACCACGGCCACCCGGGAACGGCGATGAGCCTTTCCCCGGCCGCGTACCTGCTGTTCCAGCGGCATCTGGTGCATGATCCCGAGGCCCCCACCTGGTTGGGGCGGGATCGGTTCGTGTTGTCCGCGGGCCACTCCAGCCTGACGCTGTACATCCAGCTGTTCCTGTCCGGGTACGGGCTCGAGCTCGAGGATCTCGCGGCGTTCCGGACCTTGGGCTCGGCCACGCCCGGGCATCCGGAGTGGCACCACACCCCCGGCGTGGAGACCACCACCGGCCCGTTGGGCCAGGGCGTGGGCAACGCGGTGGGGATGGCGATGGCGGCGCGCCGGGCCCGTGCGCTGCTGGACCCCGATGCGCCTGCCGGCGGGTCGGTGTTCGACCACCACGTGTACGTGCTGGCCTCCGACGGGGATCTGCAGGAGGGGGTCTGCGCCGAGGCGTCGTCCCTGGCCGGCACCCAGGAGCTCGGCAACCTGACGCTGATCTGGGATGACAACCGGATCTCGATCGAGGGCCGCACCGACATCGCCTTCACCGAGGACGTCGTGGCCCGCTACGCGGCCTACGGCTGGCACGTGCAGGAGGTGGACTGGACCGCGACCGGCGAGTACGTGGAGGACGTGGCGGCGTTGGACGCGGCGTTGACCGCGGCCCGGGCCGAGACCTCGAAGCCGTCCTTCATCCGGCTCAGGACCATCATCGGGTGGCCGGCACCCACCAAGCAGGACACCGGAGGGATCCACGGTGCCAAGCTCGGCACCGAGGAGGTCGCTGCCACCCGTGCCGTGCTCGGCTGGGACTACGCACCCTTCGTGCTCCCCGATGACATCCTGCCGCACACCCGCGCGGTCCGCGCTCGCGGTGCCGCGGCCCGGATGGCGTGGCGGGAGCGGTTCAGCGCGTGGCAGGCAGCCAACCCCGACGGCGCGGCGCTGCTCGAACGCCTGCAGGCCCGCACGTTGCCGGAGGGTTGGGACGCGGATCTGCCCACCTTCGAGGTCGGCGCCACGGTCGCGACCCGTGCTGCGTCCGGCAAGGCGCTGACCGCGCTCGCCGCAGCACTGCCGGAGCTGTGGGGCGGGTCCGCGGACCTGGCGGGGTCGAACAACACCACCCCCGCGGGCCAGCCCTCCTTCCTGCCCGCACACCGCTCCACCGACGACTTCCAGGGGCACGAGGGCGGCCGGGTGCTGCACTTCGGGGTCCGCGAGCACGCCATGGGCGCGATCTGCAACGGGATCGCCCTGCACGGGCTGACCCGCCCCTACGCCGGCACGTTCCTGGTGTTCTCCGACTACATGCGCCCCGCGGTGCGCCTCGCCGCGCTCATGGGCCTGCCCGTGACCTACGTGTGGACCCACGACTCCATCGGCCTGGGTGAGGACGGCCCCACCCACCAGCCCGTCGAACACCTCACCGCGCTGCGCGCGATCCC
>LFIK01000652.1_pt1 | contig 26312 bp, 25 predicted proteins | sample 643401 | NCBI WGS metagenome assembly LFIK01 (sample SAMN03777447, study PRJNA286221) | soda lake metagenome | biome: soda lake; feature: Kulunda steppe; material: water; isolation source: sample T5-Br brine of Lake Tanatar-5 | place: Russia: Kulunda steppe | collected 2010-07
CGCGTCCCCCGAGAAAAACCAAACGGGGGTCTAAGGTGGCATGAGGCCGCAAAAAGCGGACAAACAAAAAGGGAGGACCACGACTGATGATCATTCGAAATCAGACTTCGATAATCGCGCTGGCGGTAGCCGGCTTCGCCTTGGCGCCGGCACTCGCGGTGGCGCAATCATTCCCGACATATACGGTTTACGACGAACCCCTATTTCCGGATGTCACCCCCAGCTACCATATGCGCATTGCCTATCTCGATCCGCCGAATCCGTTCGAGGCGAATGAGCACGGGCAGTGCATCATTTTCAAGAATACGCTCGAACGACAAACCGAGGGCGATATCTTCGTCGAATGTTTCCCTTCCGGCGCGCTTGGAAGCGAGACGGAGATGATCGAGCAGGCCGATATCGGGGCCATCCAAGGCTTTATCGTCGCCGAAGGGGCGGTGCCGGCCTTCTTCCCCGAGGTCCAGGTCCTGGCGGTGCCGTATATCTTCCGCGACCACTCCCATGCCTATCGCGTCCTCGATGGCGAGTTCGGCGACCAGATGAAAGAGGCCATTCTCGAAAGAAGCGGCTTCCGTGTTCTGGCCTATGGTGAAAACGGCGGGTTCCGCAATTTCACGTCCAATGAACCGATAAGATCCGTCGAAGACCTCCAAGGTCAAAGCTTCCGGACCATGGACCATCCGGGCCACATGGCGATCGTCGAAGCGCTTGGCGCGTCAGCGACGCCGATCGCTTGGCCGGAAGTGTACACCTCGCTCGAAACCGGGGTGATCACCGGACAAGAAAACCCGGTCCCTGTGATCAATTCATCGAACATGTATGAGGTGCAGGACTACCTGATTCTCGACGGTCACGTCTATTCGATCGATTTCTTCTTCATGCCGGAAGATTATTTCGAAACGCTGCCTGAACAGTATCAGTCCCTTGTGCTTCAGGCCTCGCACAAGAGCCTCGCGGTTTCCCGCGGCATCAATCGCATTCTCGAATGGGAGGCATTGGCCCGTTGGGAGCAGGACGGCTCGTTCGAGGAAATCATCGTTCCGTCACCGGAGATGAAAGACGAGTTCGCCGAGATCACGCAGGGACCATTTCTTGAATGGTATCACGCCGAAGTGGACCCCGATGGTGTCTGGTCCGATCTGTTGATGGAAGCGGTCGAAGAGGCGGAAACCTACTTCGCCGGCAATCGCGGCTTCTGATAGCAGACCGATGATACGGTACCGGCCGGGAGGTCTCCTCCCGGCCGGAAAACCAAAAGAATGACCTTAAGAGGATCGCTCCGCCCGTGTTTGCACGCGTCGTAGACTGGTACTGCGAATTCGGCCGCTTGGCCGATAAAATCGCCGGCGCCGCCACCGTGATATTGGTCACTTTATTCACGTTGGTCGTGCTGCTGCAAATTTTCATGCGCTATGTTCTATCCAATGCTCTTCCTTGGCCCGAAGAATTTGCGCGCTATTCGCTGGTCTGGGTGACCTTTATCGCGGGCAGTTGCGCTCTTCGACGCGGTGACCATGTCGGCATCGATTTCTTCGTCGAAAAGCTCCCGAGTCTGCGGATTCGAGCCCTCATCAAATTGGTCATCGTCGGTATTCTGACGTTCCTATTCATTGTCATGATCTACTACGGCATTGATTTGGCCAGCCGGGCATCGGGACGGACGACACCGGGAATGGGCATCAGCCAGGCATGGTTCCATACGGGCTTGGTGATCGGGGCATGCTTCATGATCATCCAATCGACCGAGCATGGCCTGAGGGCCGCATTGGCACTCGTCGATCCAGACGCATCGGCCGCCCGTGCCGGGGCGATTACGTCGTCGGATATGAGCTGACCGGAATCAATTCAAACATATGTGTTAGTTGAAACCCGGCATTCTTTGAAACCCGGCATTCTTTGAAACCCGGCATTCTTTGAAACAAGGAAACATGGCTTATGCTGTCACTGGCGATGGTCCTGCTTGTCCTCCTCGTTATAGGCACGCCCGTGGCGTTCGCCATGGCTCTTGCCGGTCTGTGGGGGCTTCAGCTACAGGACTTTCCCTGGAGCGTTCTGGTCAATCGGATGGCCGCCGGGCCGGACAGTTTCGTACTTCTGGCCATACCATTTTTCATGATGGCCGGCGAATTGATGAACCGTTCCGGCATGACCGAACAGCTGGTTCGATTGTCCACCGCGACCATCGGCCGGGCGCGGGGCGGTCTGGGTCACGCCAATGTCCTGGCCAGCATTCTGTTCGCCGGCAAATCGGGATCGGCGGTCGGCGATGTCGCCGCCCTGGGCTCGATCTTCGTACCGGCAATGGAAAAAGAAGGCTATGATCGCCGGTTCGCCACGGCAGTGACGGCGGCCTCATCCCTTATCGGCCCCATCATTCCGCCCAGCATCATTCTGGTCATCTACGGGTCCGTGGCCAATGTCTCGATCGGCGGTTTGTTCGCCGCCGGCATCGTTCCGGGCATACTGCTGGCCGTGTCGTGCTTTGTCATCGTTCACCTGATATCGTATCGGCGGCAATATCCGAAACGCGATCATCGGATCAGTCCATTAGAATACCTGAAGATCTTCGGTAATGCGTTGCCGGCATTATTCCTGCCCGTGATCCTGCTGGGCGGCATCTTTTCAGGCGTTTTCACCGCGACTGAAGCCGCCGCCGTGGCCGTCGCCTACGCGTTTCTGGTGTCGTTCCTCTATTATCGCAAACTCAGGCTCCGCGACCTGCCCGAAATCTTTCTTGTCGCCGGCATCCGATCGGCCGTGGTGCTCATGATCATCGCCGCCGCCGCCCTGCTCGGCTGGCTTTTTTCCACTCTTGGCGTGCCGCGCATGATCACCAACCTGCTGTTCGGCATGGTCGGCGATCCGACGCTGGCCATAATCGTCGTGGTCGGCATGCTGCTGATCGTCGGCACGATCCTGGAGCCCGGCGCTGCGGTAATCCTGCTGGCGCCGATCCTGGCCCCGTCCCTGCATCAGATGGGATTCGAGCCGTTCCAGGTCGCCATCATCCTGGTCATGACGCTGAATATCGGCCTTTGCACGCCGCCAGTCGGGGCCGTGCTGTTCACCGCCCAATCGGTCTCTGGCGTGCGCATGGAAGAGATCCTCAAGGATATCTGGCCATTCCTGTTGGCGCAGGTGGTGGTCGTTGGCCTGCTGATCTTCTTCCCTGGCTTGGCCTTGTGGCTGCCGACCCTGGTTGGGTTCTCGTCGTGAGGCGGGCGAAACGACACAAATTCGCAGCACTGGAATTGTTGACTGAGTCAACATTCGCCAACTGCTAGCAAGGTTCCTGGAAGATTATTATGCCTTTGTCATCAGCGAATAAATATCCTCACGCCGGCATTTCAGACTGGGCAAGTTACCCCGAAGTTCTCGCTGTTGGTCGAGATCTATATCGGCATAGATCACCCCCACTTTGTCGCGGGCCTTGCTGATGACAACACCCCACGGATCGACGATCAGGCTGCGACCGTAAAACGCCTCCTTGGGTGAGCGAATGCCCAATTGCGCTGCCGCCACGACATGCACTTGATTTTCGATCGCCCGCGCCTGCAGCAACGTTTCCCAATGATCCTTCCCGGTAAACATCGTAAAGGCCGAAGGAACGAAAATAATCTCGGCTCCTTGGAGGGTCAGAAGGCGATAGAGTTCCGGAAATCGGAGATCGAAACATATGGTCAATCCCAGCTTTCCAATCTCTGAGTCGATCACCACAATGTCCTCTCCGCCAATTACCATTTCCGGCTCTGCAACAACCGTGGCGTTGCCCGACAACCGTATATCGCTGAGATGGAGCTTTCGGTATTTTCCGACGATATCGCCGTCGGGAGAGACAACCACAGAGGTGTTATGAACCCGATGACCATCGGCAGCTTTTTCGAAGAGACTGCCACCATGGATTGTTACAGACAGTTCTTTCGCCAATCGGCTAAGCTTGTCGACAGTAGGACCGGGTATGTCTTCGGCATTTTCCCGACTATCGGCGTCAAGTCCAATATAGGTGAAGATTTCGGGCAGAGCGATCAGACGGGCACCATTGGCCGCCGCTTCTCGCACCAACCGCTCCATCTGTTCCAGGTTCTCTGATTTGTCGCGAGTAGACCACATTTGTACGGCCGCAATTTTCGCACTCATGATCGAATTCCTTTCGCATTCACGGTTCCACAAAACGGCTTCGGGTTGCGGGTCATGCCCACTTTCCGGGACCAGTCGGAGCGGGCAGTCCAACGGCAATTCCAGCGCGGTAGACTTCCACAGGCTGCCGGATCACCGAAATGTCTGAAAGGGGGTCGCTCTCCAGAACCACGAAATCAGCCTGTTTACCAGTCTCCAGCGTTCCAATATCGTCCTTCAATCGCAGTGCCGCCGCCGCCCGCACCGTTCCGGCCGCCAGGGCTTCCCGAGTGCTCATCCCGGAATCGACCATCAATTCCAGATCCGTGGCATAATCGCCGAACGGGTTGACCGCCCAACCCGCATCGGTGCTGGCGACCAATGGCACGCCCCGGCGATAGAGTTCGCCGAACGTCTTCTGGGAGTTTTCCAATATCCGCTTTTGGAAGTCATAGAATGCCATTTCGTCAGGGCTCATGCGATCGACATATGTCGCCTTGTGTTCCAAGGTCCGGTATACGGCCGGAAGAGTTTTGCCCACGACGATCTGGCGCTCAGCAATCAAATCGGCCAAGTCAGGTTCAAAAACGTAGTCGCTCGAACTTCGCCAAAAATCGCAATGCTCTATGCCGTCGATGCCATGGCTGACACAAAGACGTGTCGCCGCTGCGCAGGACAAATGTGCCGTCGCATATTTTTCGAAACGATGCGCTTCTTCGATTGCCGCCCGGATCTCGTCGGAGGTGAATGATGGAATCCACGGATAGGTGTTTGTCGTTCCACCACCATTGGCCACAATCTTGATCAAATCGGCGCCGTTTTTCAGAAGACTTCGCGCCTTCCAACGGATTTCGTCCTCACCGTCCACTTCACCATTAAGATAATGCATATGACCGCCGGTCATGGTCAGCGGCACCCCAGACGCAACAATCCGCGGACCCATCGCAAAACCACGCTCGATGGCCTTTCGGGTCGACAGGACGACATCATCGCGCGAACCGAGGTCCCTGAGAGTCGTCACGCCCGCATGAAGGGCCTTGTGAGCATTGCGAAGCGCCACAATCGCTAGAGCGGAATCGTCCAGCTCGTTAACGAAGGTCTCTCCGTATGTCCCATCACCTGGAAAGACTAGATGGCAGTGACAATCTATCAGACCTGGAATTATGTATTTTTCTGAATAATCAAAAAATTTTTGGAAATTATTCTTAATATAATCGTCACTCAATTCATGGGAGCTTAAGATATCTGTGATCTTGTCGTCCGTCAGAACAATTACGTCACCGTGATCGTCATCACGATCTGCATTCCAATAAATTTTTCCCGCCTTGATTGCTACTATTTTTTTATCCATCACGTAACTCCAAATTTTCCATTAACGCGGACCAAGAAGCCAATCGGGAAGCCACTGCCATACACCGGGGAAGAAAGTGATGATTAGCAAAACCGTCATCAACGGAATAAAGAACGGCAGGAATTCACGGACCATATCCTCGAATCGAATATTTCCAACACGCACCATTACGAACAAACCGATTCCAATCGGCGGCGTTCCCATACCCAGCAAAAGCGCATAAACGGTTACAATGCCAAAATGAACCGGATCAATACCCAGAATCGTCGCGATCGGTAGCAGGATCGGCACGGCAATCAGCAGAGCCGTGATCGACTCCATGACCGTCCCGATCATCAGATAGAAGATGACGACAATCAGCAAAAAGACGTATGGATTGTCACTGAATGCCGTCAAGCCAACCGCGATAGCCGCTGGAATACCTTCGCGCGTCAGAAACCAACTCATCGCGGTCGCTACGGCCAAAAGGAACATGATAACGGCGGTCGTTTGGGCTGTTTCACGCAGAACCGTCATCAGTTTGGTCGCCAGATCCCGAACACCGCAGTAGTACAGGCCGACCAACAGCGCATACAATACGGCGACCATGCCGGCCTCGGTCGCCGTAACAAGGCCGCCGGTCAAACCGACGACAATAATGACCGGCGCGATCAATGCCAAAAGCCCATCCTTGAAGGATGTCGTGATCTGCCGGAAATTGGCCCGCGGTTCGGGCGGCGGAAAATCCTTGCGCGTATAGGAATAGACGATGTTCATACAAATCAAGGCCGCCGCCGTCAGCAAACCAGGCACAATACCGGCAAGAAACAATCTGGCGACGGATTCCTGGGCGACGATTGCATAGATGATCATAGGGATGCTTGGGGGAATCAATGGGCCGATAATCGACGAGGCCAGCGTGATCGCCGCACTGAAAGATCGGCTGTAGCCACGCTGCGACATGGCCCGGATTTCTACCGCCCCAAGGCCGGCGGCATCGGCCACCGCTGCGCCCGATACCCCGGCAAAAATCATGCTCGCGACGACGTTAACCTGGGCCAATCCGCCGCGGATATGGCCAACAAGATTGGTCGCGAAATTAAAGATACGATCCGTCATACCGGTTACGTTCATCAAATTACCGGCAAGGATGAAGAACGGAATTGCCAAAAGGGAATGTCGCTGCACGCCTTCGGCCAGTTGCTGGACGGTAACGAATAGCGTATTAGTATGGCCGCCGACCAGCATCCCAACGATCGTGGATGACCCTATTGTAATGGATATCGGCAACCCCAAGACAATCAGAACAATAAAGCTGATCAGGAATGCTAAACCGGCCATTTTAATTCCATAAACAATGAAAGCTTGTAGCTCTACAATATTCCACCCTCATCCGATTCCTTTATTATGACCTCCCATTTGTTGCTTATTAGCATTATTAAATCACGTAGCGCAGAGATTCCAATAAAAAAAGCTGCAATCACAACTGGAACTGTATACATATATCGTGGGATGCCAGTTATACGATCCCTTTGCACCTGAAGCGGGATCAAGTCTGCGGCGTAGCGAATGAGAAAAGCCGCAAACAGCACCATGATACATGACAGGATTACTCCTATGACCCTGCGGAAGGGTAACGGAAATTTGCTCACGAAATAGGTCAGCCTGATATCGGACCGGGTCATGTAGGCCGAGGAAATACCAACGAATACCATCCAGACCATCAAGAAGACCGACAGCGTCGTCATCCATGCAAAGGAATGCCCGACGGCCAAGCGGCGAATGATTTCAATGGCATTCAAGGCAGCCGTAGCCAGCAAGAGAATGGCCGCCGCCCATGCAAGGGTGCGGGCGATGCGTTCGAACCAGCGGTCAATTTCTTCCAGAACTGCCGACACTCAACGACTCCACACAATGCATGGTTATGTCGGAACACGCGAGCGGGGCGGAGCCGGTTTACGACCCTATGATGACAGGCCCGTTGATCCCACCGACTAGGATAGAACGAAAGCCGCAGGGATCATGGTGTCCCTGCGGCACAGAAGGCCCTTACCGGAGAGCTTCGATATACTCGATTGTTCCCGCCGGCAATTCACCCTGCTCTTCGAGCTGCGTATAGTATTCCGCCGCAGAGTCACGCCACTCGCCCATATCGACTCGGAGATAGCGAACACCGTGATTGGCGATCTGATTGCGGATTCGCTCCTCGGTGGCTTGGGCGTAGTTCGCCTCCACCCATTCGGCCCCCGATGCCAGCGCGTCATAAAACATTTCGCGCTCGTCGTCGGAAAGGGCGTCGTAGGAGCTGCGGTGAACCATCCACGCCACGCCCTGCGGGTATTCGTCAGTTCTCAGGATGTAGGGAGCCGGTTCATGAAAGGACATGTCGTAGACCCCAGCGACACCGCCGGTCACCCCGGCAACCATGCCGGTGCGCAAGGCTTCGTAAACGTCGGTCCATTCCAAAACCTGAACATTGGCGCCAAGATGCTCCCAAACCCCGATGACCTTTTCATTAGGGAACATCCGCAATGACATCCCCTGCAGATCATTGAGCGTTTCGACAGGTTCGCTCGACAACATGACCCGGTAGGGGTCGAGTGTCTGCAAATGGACAACATCGATATCCAGTGGCGCCAACTCGTCACGCCACTCCCCGACCATATCGGAATGGAAGAACTCGACCCAATGATCAGCACTCTCGAAAATGAATGGCAGTTCGAAAACAGCAAACGGCTCATGGAAACGTTCAAGGAAGCCAATGCCTTCCGGATATAGCGTCACGGCCCCGACCTGCAATTGGTCCAGAACGGCCTGGGTCGCGCCGATTGTCTCGGAGGGAAAGATTTGAATCGTGAACTCACCATCCGACAACTCGGCCAACCGGTCGGCGACAACTTGATAATATTCGCCCTGAATGCTCGTTGACGGAAACTTGCTGGCCAGCGTCCATTCCGTATTGGCAACCGCGACCGTCGTAGAGAACGCGAAAACCGAAGCGGATATTCCCGAAAGAAGAAAATAATTAATTCCCTTGGGCAAACGCCCTTTCATTTTGCGGTTCATTTAGCCACTCCCTGATTGCCACTCAACACGCGGTAAGGTAGTTAAGGGATTGCATTCATAAATTATTGTTACAATTTTGCATTCATGAATAGGCAACGGTCAAGTCGAAAATGAACGGGTTTTCGGAAACCACGAATCGAAACGCCCATTCATAAACATGGGATCATTTTTCCAATGCAACCGGCGAACTTTAAGACTCGGAAACCAGCGCGCTCTCGACCATTTCCGTGGCGCCGCTAATATCCGGCAAATATTCGCCAGCGTCGATACGCTCCAGCAGTGTAATCTCTTGTTGCTGCATTCCGATCGCCCTATCCGCAACGGCATCTATCTGACCGGGGTCCAGAACGATGATGCCATTCTCGTCGGCCAAGATCGCATCTCCGGGGTGAACCGTAACGCCGCCGCAACTGACCGAGACATTCATCTGCCCTTCGGTGCCGAGCAACTTGGTCGTGATCGGCGACGGTCCCGTCGCCCATACGGCAAGGTTCTTTTTGGCAAAATCGGCGATATCAGTTACCGGACCGTCGATGACCCCGCCGGCAATTCCAATACGCGCCAGAGTGTGCGTGATAACCCCGCCCCAGCAGGCGTGACGGTGATCGCCGGCGCGATCAATGATCACGAAATCGTTGGGCCGGATCAGCTTCGTCGCATAGTGCAGCAATGTGCTGTCGGCATGGGGCAGACGCAACGTCACGGCAGTTCCTGCCACCCGGCGGCCGGGCAAGACCGCCCGCAGCCGAGGATCCATGAAGCCGGAATGCAGAAAATGCCCGATTGTCGCCGTTTCGACCTGCCGGAGCTTTTCCAAATGTGCTTGAGCAACGGCCTTGGGCATCGGGTTGATCTTGAACATCGCGGTCACTGCTTGTGGCTGATTTGGGATCAAAAATCGCGGCTCTGGAAAGGGACCAGACATCTTATCTTATGCCGAGCGAAACAGGATCATACGCAATGATACGCTGATTATGACGAACGGCTTTTGGAAAATCTATGCTATCACCCCTCTGAAATCTAAGGAAGCCTCTTGTTTTTGTCTCAGACGCATGAGAGGGCGATTTCCTTCGAAGGAGGCACTGATGAAACCGCCCTGCCCCCAGGCAATGCGCCTGCCCATAGGGCGGTGCGGCCGATCGTTCCCGCCACGCTTCCAAACTTCGCATATCCCAGTGTATTCTACGGCAAACAGCAGACACTGAGGGACCTCGCCCATGACCGACGACGATAAATCCACCCCCGAAAACACCGCCGCAGAAGGCATGGACCGAGGGCTGACCAGCTACGGCGACGCCGCCTTCTCGCGGTTCCTGCGCAATGTATTTCTGAAATCGGCAGGCCACAGCGATTTCGGCACGAACCGCCCGGTCATCGGCATCGTCGACACCGGCAGCGACTATAACCCGTGCCACCGGACCGTTCCGGATCTGATCGAGGCGATCAAGCGCGGCGTCATGCTGGCGGGCGGCGTGCCGTTCACCTTTCCGGTGATTTCGCTGCACGAAAGCTTCGCCTATCCGACCAGCATGTACTTGCGCAACCTGATGGCCATGACGGTCGAGGAAATGATCCGCGCCCAGCCCATGGACGCCGTCGTGTTGATCGGCGGTTGCGACAAGACCGTACCCGCCCTGCTGATGGGCGCGTTCAGCGCCGACACCCCCGCCATCTTAGAGGTGACCGGCCCGATGCTGGCCGGCAGCCATCGCGGCAGCCGGGTCGGGGCCTGCACCGACTGCCGCCGCTATTGGGCGGAATATCGCGGCGGCCGGGTCGACGCCGAGGAAATCACCGAAATTGAAGCCAATCTCGCCCCCAGTGCCGGCACCTGCATGGTCATGGGCACCGCCAGCACCATGGCCTGCATGGCCGAGGCCATGGGCATGATGCTGCCCGGCGGGGCGGCGATCCCGGCCGTTTATTCCGACCGCATCCGCCATGCCGAGGCCACCGGCGCCCGCGCCGTCGCCCTTGCGGCTGAAAAGATCAAGCCGACCGATATCGTCGACCGCAGGGGGATCGAGAATGCGCTGCGGGCGCTGTTGGCGATCGGCGGCTCGACCAATGGGCTTGTCCATCTGGCGGCGATGGTCGGACGGCTGGGCTATCGCCTCGACCTCGATGCGCTGGATGGGTTCAGCGCCGAAACGCCGGTCGTGGTCGACCTGAAGCCGTCGGGCAAGGATTTCATGGAGGATCTGTACCGCGCGGGCGGCATGACCCGCGTGATGAAGGAACTGCTCGGCTCGCTCCACCTTGACGCGCCGACCGTGGCCGGGATGACCCTTGGCGAGGTGATCGAGGCCGTGCCGTCGGGCTGGCCGCAGGATGTCGTCCGGCCGATCGACGATCCGCTGTTCGCGGGCGCGTCACTGGTGGTGCTGACCGGCTCATTGGCGCCAAACGGGGCGCTCATCAAGCAGTCCGCCGCCGACCCGGCCCTGTTGGAACATACCGGCCGGGCCATCGTGTTCGACGGGCTGGAGGATATGGCCACCCGGATCGACGATCCTGCCGTCGGCGCCCGGGCCGAGGATATCCTGATCCTGCGCAATGCCGGGCCGATCGGCGCGCCCGGCATGCCCGAAGCGGGCTATATCCCCATACCGCGCTATCTGGCCGAACAGGGCGTCAAGGACATGGTGCGGATTTCCGATGCCCGGATGAGCGGCACCGCCTTCGGCTCCATCGTGCTGCATGTGTCGCCCGAAGCTGCAATCGGCGGGCCGCTGGGGCTGGTGGAAACCGGCGACACGGTGCGGCTCAGCGTCAAGGACCGGGCGCTCGACCTGGATGTCGACCAAGCGACCCTCGACGCCCGCGCGGCGAAAAAACCCGCCCTCCACGCCCATACCGAACGCGGCTATCGCAAACTGTTTCTCGATACCGTCCAGCAAGTGGAACACGGCTGCGATTTCGAGTTTATGCGGCCGGAGATCACCAAATCCGTGCCGGGATAAATTGGTCGCGGCGCTTCGTGGACGAAGCACAAACCCCGCCAAAACGGATCCCCGGCACGGTATGGACGCGGCCGCGCGCCTGAATAAACCCGCTGTATCGTAACCCACCCCGCAGCAGGGCGGCCCGCACCGCTCGAAGTCCGGAGCACGGACCACCCGATGTCACCGACGGGCGATTCTACGATCGGCAGAAACTACAAAAGGTTGTTTTTCTCGAGATATTGGTCGATAAAATAGGCGGAAACTGGTGGGTGCCGACCTTTCCTGACGGTCGACAGGATCTATGGGGGATTCCATTTTTTTCGCGTTTATGGACTGGGGATGGCTTGACACTGCCTTCGAGCGAATTGGCGAAGATTCGATCTTCCCGCTGTTCGCTGCAATTGCATTCGTGATAGTGTTACTTGTAGGAACACATTTTCTCGGACGTGAGCTCGATAGCCGACGCAAACACAAGGTAAGAATGAAGGAGCTAGATATAAAGCACGAGCAAATCAAGGCCCACAGATCACGCCAAGATATTGGAGTCAAAGGTGGCTCAGACCAGGACCGGAGTTGACGATGCTGTATATCTGGACCATACTGACAGCAGCACTACTTTTGTTGGCCGTTTGGTTTCGCCAGCGTTATCGAGACCTGGAAGCCTTCGAGCGGTACCAAGCCGAACTTTTTGATGCCGTCGGCAATATCGTCTCGGACGAAAGAACACCTTCATCCATTTCTTCTTTTGCGTACTTGATGGCAAAATTATCGCGTAGTGGTCGGCTCCCGTGGCAGATTTTATATTCACTACTTCAGTCCGAACGATCAGGCGATGAAAAAAATAAATGTATAGCGGGTCCTGACAAGTCATCTCAATCTGATATTGCTCAACAGATTAGTCGTGACCTTGAGGTTCTGCCGGAAGATTTGCGACACGAGCTATTTAAAGCCATAGCAGCCTTCGCACTAGGCGTCTCATTTCGCAGCAGCGTCGCCGGATTTATACTTCGTAGACTAACCCTATTTCGCATTCGCAAGCGAGGCGAGGAAAACGGAAATTCGAGCTATACTGGAATAGAAGAGGCGTTCGATCTAACGAGGATTGCCACTTTCGGGCGCTTGGCCTAGAGAGAATGCGCGAATACTACGCCTCTCCCTGCTTGACCGACGCCTCGCCCAGTCGATCGGATACCACGGCGCCGCGGTTGCCGATCGGTTCCGGCGCTCCGGTTGTCGTGTCGACAGCGGTTTGCAACTCCATTTCGCCATTCAATGCCGCGCCGATCAGGACGATCAAGACCGAGACCCAGATCCAGACCATGAACCCGATGGCCGCGCCCAGCGATCCGTAGATGGCGTTATAGTCGGCGAAATTCTGAATATAGAATGAGAAGCCGACCGACGCGACAACCCAGACGCCTGTCGCCAAGAGGCCGCCCGTCGTGATCCATTTCAACTGCGCTTTTTTGCGGCTCGGCCCGAATTTATAGAGAAGTCCGATGGCCGTCGCCACCACGACCAGCATCAAGAACCAACGGCCGGCGCGGATCAGAATATCGCTCAGAGGGCCGAGATCGACCAAGCCCAGCACGGCGGGGATCACACCGACGACGGTGACGAGGATCACCGCCAGAAACATCGCGCCGATCGTAAACAGGAACGAGAGCGCCGTCAGCCTGACGAAACCCCGCTTCTCTCGCTCGTTGTAAGCGACGTTCATGCCCTGGAACAGGGCCTTGACGCCGTTATTGGCGCTCCAGAACGCGATCGCGAACGACACCAGAAACCCCAGCCCCACCGACTGCGGAGTCTGCGACGCCAGCTCGGTCAACTGGCTTTGGATCAGGTCCAGAGCCGAAGCCGGCAAAACATCATCGACATAGGTCAAGCTATCGGCCACACGGGCCGGGTCGGCGAACAAGCCATAGACCGAAACGGTGGCGGCCATCGCGGGAAACAGCGCCAGAATGAGGTAAAAGGTGATCCCTGCCGCGATCAGCATAAGGCGGTCTTCGCTGATCTCGCCGGCCACCCGCCGGACAATATCCTTCCAGCCGGCCCACGGTATGTCGCGCGGCGTCTTTGCGTCACGCCCCCGGCCGGTTTGTCCGGCCCGCTGCTCGATCAGATCGGGATCCGTCATGCCAACGATCGCCAAAAGTGTGCCGCCGCCGTCATGGCCGGCCCGTATACCGGGCGGAACAACCGCCGTTGGCTATTGAACCATACAGGGCTCTGAAACGTTCCGCCCGACGCACACCGTTGCCGCGATTCCACTCAGGCGGGCACCCTCGGCTGCCGCCCGACAACCGGGTATTTGGGGTCGGTGAATCCGTGGGTCGAAGAATGGCCGGCCGGGACCAAGCTGTCGATCAAGGCTTCGTCTTCGGCGGTGAAATCCCCGTCCATGGCGTCGAGATAGCTCTGCCAATGGGCCATGGTGCGCGGGCCAGCGATGACACTTTGGATATTACCGGAGTTCAGCGCCCAGCGAATGGCGAACCGGGTCGGGCTCATGCCGCGCCGCTCGGCATAGGCGGCGATGGTCTGGGCCATCTTCAGCGATTCTTCCCGGAACTCGGACTCGATCATACGCTGGTCGCCGCGTCCGGCGCGGGTGCCGGGATCCGGCTGTTCGCCGGGCCGGTATTTGCCGGTCAGAACGCCCCGCGCCAGCGTCGAATAGGGCGCCACCCCGATGCCGTGATGTTGGCAGGCGGGCAAGAGTTCAGTTTCGGCCGACCGGTTCAAGGCGTTGTAAAGCGGCTGGCACACAACCGGGCGCGGGACGCCAAGGTTATCGGCCACGCGCACCAGGTCGCAGGCAAGCCAGGCCGGGAAATTGGAAAACCCCCAATACCGCACCCGCCCCTGGCGGATCACATCGCCAAGCGTGGCGACGACTTCCTCCAGCGGCGTCACACCGTCATACCGGTGCAGATACCAGATATCGACATAATCGGTGTTCAGGCGGGAAAGACTGCCTTCCAGCCCGCGCAAAAGCCATTTCCGGCTGAGGCCGCCGCTGGCCGGATGATCGGGAAGCACGTTGCAAACCTTGGTCGCCAGCGTCCAGACATCGCGATCGCGGCCGATCAGACGGCCGACCATGCGTTCGGACTCGCCGCCGGTATAGGCGTCGGCGGTGTCGATGAAATTGACCCCAGCCTCGCGCGCGGAGTCCACGATCGCCGCCCCCTCGTCCTCGGCCGTTGGACCGCCGAACATCATCGTCCCCAGGCACAATGTGGAAACACGCAGCCCGCTGCGCCCAAGCGTCCTATATTCCATTTGCTCTCCCCGTTTCTCCGCACCAGACCCGAAAACGCCGAGGCCCTATTGCGCTCGGTCGCCGGGCAATTGTCATTCTCATCTTACGGTAATTCCAGTCCTACCAAAATTCTCTATCATTCGGAAGACGTCTATTGGAACGCTCTGCGCGCCGGCCCCGCCAACCGGCTGTGGGCCGGGCTTGCGGCCGCCATGAAATCGGCAAGGTCGGCCGGATCGAGAAGATGAACATGGGCGGCCCGATCGAGCTTTCGCTGATGGGAAAGCAGCGCGCGCCGGTCGTCATGCCCCTCGACGATCAGAGCCAAATTGCCAATGACCCGGCTCATTTCGATCAGAACGACAGCACTGCCGGCCGCTGCCTGTCGGATCAGGTTGAAGGACTCGTCCAAAAGGACCCCGAAATCAGCCGGCCGGGCCAGAATACGAACCCGCCCTTTTTTGTCCCGGTATCGATTGGGCGGCGGCGGCCGCTGGGTCGTTCTTTCAAGCGCCGCGCCCAGGCGATGGACGACTAAAATCGCTGTCCGGGGGTCGTTGATGCCTGGAGACAGCGCCCTGACGGCGATTTCGACCAGTTGGCGGATCGAGTATTCCAAATCCTGGGTCGCCGTGCGTTCCCAGCCGATAACGAAGCTTTTGCCGGCTTTGGCGCTGAATCCTTCGGCCAGGGGACCCGTGGTGAACACATCCAGGTGCTCGCCACCCCTAAGCAAAAACGTTCCCGGCCGGAAATTAAGCTGCACCAGGGCATTTCGATCAGCAGCGAACGCTGCCAATTGCTCATAGTCGACCACCTGCACATAGCCGGAGACATGAAGCGAAACCGACCGCCGGTTTGAGTACGCTCGGATGTCATCGCGCGCGTCGTCGATCCTGTCGGCCCGACCGGAGCCGGCCCGCTCTGACGCAGTACGCGCACCATCGATTGCGCGCTCAAGATCGTCGGCAACTTGGCTGACCACGGTATCGGCGATCACCGACCGGCCAATCTTTTGTACGAAGAAAAGTAGCGCAAATAAACAAATGACCGTCAACACCGCCGACGTCGATACCGCAATATGTGACACCGTATCGGCATCGTCGCTAAGGCTGCGCAGGACCACCAGCGTGTAGAGAATCGTGGCCATGAACAGGCCGAGCACGGCCTTGATCTGCCGATCACTAAGGAAGCTGGCGATCAATCTTGGCCCCAATTGCCCCGCTGCCAGCGACAAGACGACCATGGTGATCGAGATGACCAACGTCGTCATGGTGATCATGCCCGACAGGATCGTGGACAACAGGTTTCGTGCCGTTTCCGGGTCGCCGCTATAGAGCCACCAGTATCGGCTCTGATCGAAATCGAGAAAGCCAAAGCCGGAAAACACCAACAGCCAAGCCAGCCCCATGGCCAGCAGGCTCATGATCGCCGGAACCAAGCCCAAGCTCCCCTGCAGCCGGATGGCAAAGTTCTTTATTTTTTTCAAACGATTGTGCCAATCACGGTTTGCCGGTATTTGCGGCCTGCTGTCCTCAGGTCAACAACCCGCAGCTCGGCCCGGCGTTCCCAGTTTTTCGGGCCGGAACACGGCCTCTGCCTGCCCGACGAAAGGTGATTTCGAAAAGCACCGCACATTGCTATCGCCCTTTATGTCTGCAATCTTAGGCGCCAAATGATTTGGGGATCGAAATGAAAATTGCGGTATCGACCGATGACGCGGGCGTGACCCAGCGTTTTGAAATGATGCGCTCTCTTATCGCGGAGGCTGGGGCCCTCGCCCATGGTTATTTCGGCCGGCTCGACGAACTGACCGTCGAGACCAAGGCTGACCCACAGGACGTCGTTTCGATCGCCGATCGATCGGTCGAACAATTCCTGCGCGAGCGGGTCGAGGCAACATTCAGTGGCGATGGCTTTTATGGCGAGGAACTGGGCCGAACAGCATCGCAAACCGGCTACACCTGGGTCGTCGATCCAATCGACGGCACCAGTTGCTTCGTCGCCGGGATACCATTGTGGGGCATATCCGTTGCCTTGGTCCATGATGACCAAGTCGTTGCGGGATTGATCTATGATCCCAACCACAATGAACTTTTCACCGCCAGCGCGGGGCGCGGGGCAACATTGAACGGGCGCCCCATCGCTGTCGCCCGGACCCCATCGATCGCCAGCGGATTCTTCAGTATCGGCGCGTGCCATCGGGTCGCACCGGATACGACCCTGTCGGCCATCGCCAATCTTCTATCCCATGGCGGCATGTTCATTCGGTACGGATCAGCGGCACTCAGCCTGGCCCATGTGGCCGCGGGACGATTGACCGGCTATTTCGAAGCCCATCTGATGCCATGGGATTGCTTGGCCGGCCTCTTGATCGTGCGCGAAGCCGGCGGCCGTATGAACGACTATTTCGACAATCGAGGCTATGACCGGGGCAACGTGATCTGTGTTTGGACGCCGGATATCGAAGGCGCCATAGCCTCGGTCTTCGACCTGTCGCAACCGGTCACGATCTTGTCTGAGGAAACCTAGAACGGGACGCAGACCAAAACGTGCAGGCGGCAATGGGCGGACTCGGCGTTTCCGGTCAATCGTCGTTATCGGGAATGCGCAATTGGTAACCGCACGCTTTGCAGTGAACGGCATCGTGGTCGTGGCGCTGCAGGGCGCATTTCGGGCAGGGATGGGTGACCTTGCTCGGCCGGAACACCGCTTGCGCCAACCGGAAAAAGAGCGAAATGCCGATGATCATCGCGACGATCGAGGTCAGCTTGCCCCAAAACCCAGGAAGCGTGATATCGCCATAGCCGGTCGTGGTGACGGTGGCGACGGTGAAATACAGCGCATCCAAATAACCGTCGATGCCATAACCGCGATGGGCGAAACTGGTATAGACAAAGCCCGTCATGACGAACAGAAAGGTCACCAGATTGACGGTTGCGTGGGTTGCGTCACGCCATTCTCCATAGCCGCGCCGCCGCAACGGTCGCCAAAGAACGCCGCTGCGCGACAACGACCAAAGCCTGAGTATCCGCAAGAATCCCAGATTGGCCAGCCAGTACGGCACCAGCAAGGTGATCAGGATCAGGATATCGACCCAAACCGTCACCTTTTTGAACCGACGCCGGATATCCCACGACGCAAGACTGCGCGCCACGATGTCGACGAACAGGAGTGCGGCAATCGACAGATCGACCCACAGAAAATAGTGTTCCTCGCGCATGACCGGCGTGGCGATGAAAAACCCGATCACAATCAAATCGATGATCAGGGTCGCGAGTTGGAACCGAACCGCGCCGGGTGTCGTGCCGTGGTAGAGATGGCGCAACCATGCCCGCAATCGGCCGACCATTCCGGTGTCGGCAGCCTCTTCGCTCACGCGCTCATCCTTTCCGCAGTCTTAGCTGTGTATGCGATCTGACTTTGCATTGCGGCACTCCACGACCCGACGGCTGCTCAAACTGTGATAGACTCCAGGCGATTCGCGGCCTCTCGTCGTCCCCCACTCCGTCGAATAGCAGAGAAACGCTTCGTGCTCGACCCGTTTTCCATCACGATTTTGGCCGCCGCGGGCCTGACGATCCTATCCGTGATGACCAGTCTGATTTCGTTCCGGGTTGGGGCGCCCTTACTGCTGGTATTCCTGTTGATCGGCCTTGCCGCCGGCGAAGACGGGATCGGTGGGATCGACTTCCACAACGCTGCCGCGGCCTATCTCGTCGGCAGTATTGCCCTGGCCGTGATCCTGTTCGACAGCGGCTTTGGCACGCGGTTGACCACCCTGCGGCTAGCCGCCGGACCGGCCGTGGTTCTGGCGACCGTCGGCGTGCTGATGACAGCGGCCCTTGTTGCCGTACCAGCGCATTTCCTGCTCGGCTTCAGCGTCATGGAGGCGCTGCTTCTGGGGGCCATCATTTCGTCCACCGATGCGGCGGCGGTGTTTTTTCTGCTGCGGATCGGCGGCGTGGAGATCCGCAAGCGTGTTCGAGCCACACTCGAGGTAGAGTCCGGCTCGAACGACCCGATGGCCATTTTTCTGACGATCACGCTGGTCGAGGCGATTGCCGCCGGTCATACCGATCTTGCCGTCGTTTCGGGCGATATGATCGCCGCCTTTGTCACGCAGATGGGGCTGGGCGGATTGGCCGGACTGGCCGGCGGCTTCCTTATTTCAACGACGCTGAACAAGCTGCGGCTGGAGGCCGGGCTGACGCCGATCATCGTGCACGCGGCCTCGCTGGCGCTGTTCGCGGCCACGGCCTTGGGGGGCGGCAGCGGCTTTCTGGCCGTCTATATCGCGGGCCTCGTGGTCGGCAATCGGCGAACCGTCGGCATGTTGTCGTTACGGCGGTTCCAGGACGGCCTGACCTGGCTGGCGCAGATCACCATGTTCCTGATGCTGGGCCTGCTGGCCACCCCGTCGGAATTCCCGTCGATCCTGTTGCCGGCCGTGGTGATCGCCGTCTTTCTGACTCTGCTGGCCCGCCCCGCCGTGGTGGCGCTGTGCCTAATCCCGTTCGGCTATACCATGCGCGAAATCGGCTTCATTGCCTGGGTCGGCTTGCGCGGGGCGGTGTCGATTCTGCTGGCCATTCTGCCGGTCCTCGGCGGCCTTGAAATGGGTCAGGCGCTGTTCAACATGGCGTTCCTGATCGTCTTGACCTCGCTGCTCATTCAGGGCTGGACCATCGGCCCTATGGCGCGTCGGCTGCGCTTGACCGTCCCGCCGCGCATCGGACCGGTTGACAAGGTCGAGCTGGAATTGCCCGGATCGGCCAATCACGAATTGGTCGTCTATCGCTTGGCGCCGAACTGCCCGGTCGCGCGGGGCGAACGGCTGCCCCGCTGGGCGCGGCCATCGCTGATCGTGCGCGATGGCCGGTCGATGCGGCTGCACGATGCGGGCAAGGTCCGCGCGGGCGACTTCGTTTACATCTTCGCCGTACCGCGTATGATTCCCCTGCTCGATAGGCTGTTCGCGACCCCCGCCGCCCTCGATGACGACGATCTGGAATTCTTCGGGCAATTCAGTGTCGACCCGAAAAGACCCCTGGGCGATATCGCGCGAATCTATGACCTGACGATCTCCGAAGATCTTGCCGGCCTGCCCTTGGGTGACTATCTGCGTAAACGTTTGGGCGGCCTGCCCACACGCGGCGACCGTGTCACGCTTGGCGCGGTCGATCTGATCATTCAGGAAACCGGCGACAACGCCACGATCGAGAAAGTTGGCCTCGCAATCCTTCCCGATCGGCCGGAGCCCGTATCGGCCCTCACCCGTCTTCGTCGCTGGAGCCGACGGCAAATCGGCGCTCTAATCGCTCGAAAAGCTGATCGGTGATGATCGCCATCAGGCCGACCAGAACGGCGCCTTGAATAATATAGGCCATGTTCTGGACGACGAGACCGGAAATAATCGGCGTCCCCAGCGTGTTGGCACCGACGGTCGAGGCGATGGTCGCGGTGCCGATATTCACGATCACCGACACCCGGACACCGGCGATGATCACCCGCATGGCCAGTGGCAACTCGACACGCAACAGAATGCGGGTTCGGGAAAAGCCCATGCCGCGGGCGGCTTCCAATGCTGCCGGGGACACCGATTGCATGCCGGCGATGGTGTTTTGCACCACCGGCAATAGGCCATAAAGGGCCAGCGCCACCAAGGCCGGCACGAATCCGAATCCGGCGATCGGCACCATCACCGCCAGAACGGCGGGCGGCGGAAAGGTCTGGCCGATGGCGGCGATCGCCGAGATCATCGGTTTGAATTCCGCACCTACCGGCCGGGTCGCAAAAATGCCCGCCGACACCCCGACCGCCACCGAGATCACGCTTGAAACGCCCACCAACAGCAGATGATCCCCCGTCAAGCGCAGGAAGCTTTGGCGGGTGAACATCGTGTTTTCCAGATCCGGCATCAGCCAGCGGAAAAACGGCTCGGTGGTCGGCATGAAAAAGACGAGATATGCAAAAGCCAGGATCAGCCAGGGCAGAATGCCCTGTCGGCGCAGCATTCCGGCCGCGCTCGGACCGGCGCCTGGAACCGGACCGGCATCGGCGGCCCGGCTTGCGGCCGGGGCCGTCATGCGCCCTCCGGCGATGCCGGCCGGCCGCCCGCGGGGTTTGACACCCCCATACGACCCGAAACCAGAGCATCCAGCCCGACCTCGCCGGTCAAACGGCCCTGCTCATCGACGATCGGCAGGCAGTCGACCCGATTCCACACCATGCGTGACAAGGCCTCGCGCGCCGACATGCCCGGCAGGGTCAGCCAATCCTCGGGCACCGCGATGCCCTCAGCCTCGTCGCCCTGGCGAAGCAGTCGAACCGGCCGCCCCTCATCGGACAACATCCAAAGATGCCCTTCGGACGCCAGCCGCCGGGACAAATCGTCGCCTGAAACCCCCGCCGTCACGGCCGCAGCGCCGCTGCCGCGATCGGACACCGTCGCGCAGGACAGAAGCTTGAGCCCCAGATCGGCCTTGCCGACGAAGTCACGGACAAAGGCGTTTTTCGGCCGGGTCAGGATATCGACCGGTGAGCCGGCCTGCACCAGCCGCCCCTCGTCCATCAAGGCGACGCGGTCGCCCAACCGCATGGCCTCGTCAATATCGTGAGTCACGAATACGATAGTCTTGCCCATAGCCTTGTGGACGCGGGCCAGTTCTTCCTGCAGGGCGTCACGGGTGATCGGATCCAGCGCGCCGAACGGCTCGTCCATCAAAAGCAGATCGGGATCGGCCGCAAGCGCGCGGGCGACACCGACGCGCTGAGCCTGCCCGCCGGAAAGCTGATGGGGATATTTCGCCCGGAATTCAGCGGGATCCAGCTTGAACAGGTTGAGCAATTCGTCGATGCGCGCCTCGACCCGTTGCCGCGCCCAGCCCAGCATGCGCGGCACGACACCAATATTGCCGGCCACCGTCCAATGCGGAAACAGCCCGATGGTTTGGATCGCGTAGCCGATGCTTTGGCGCAGAGTTTCCGGCTTGATCGTCGTCACGTCGCGGCCGTCGATCGTGATGCGCCCCCGGCTGTGCGGGATCAGCCGGTTGATCATTTTCAGCGTCGTCGACTTACCGCTGCCCGATGACCCGATCAGAACACAGAACGATCCATGCTCGATCGTGAGGCTGAAGTCGACGACGACATCGGTATCGCCATAGGTCTTGGTGACCCCGTCCAGTTCGATCATGCCGCCCCTCGCGGTTGGCTGAGACTGATAAAGACCTGCAACACGCCGTCGGCCAGGACGGCCATGGCGATGGTCGGGAGGGCGCCCAGCAACACCAGATCGATCGCGTTCTGCCCCAACCCCTGAAAAATGAAGGTGCCCAGCCCGCCTGCCCCGATCAGCGCCGCGACAACCGCCAAGCCGATGAGTTGAACGACCACGATCCGCAGACCCGACAGCAGGATCGGCAATGCCAGCGGCACTTCGACCTTGAGCAGGATGGCAAGCGGGCTCATCCCCATGCCGCGGGCGGCCTCGATCACCGCCGGAGGAACGGCGCCGAACCCGGCATAGGTGTTGCGTGCGATCGGCAGCAACGCATACATGACCAAGGCCAGAAGAGCCGGCGCCATGCCGATACCCCGCACCCCCAGATCGAACAGCAATGGCACCGCCGCACCAAGGGCGGCCAGCGGCGCGATCAGCAAGCCGAAGAGCGCGATGCTGGGGATGGTCTGGAAAAAATTCAGCAGTCCGAAGACACCGCCGCGCACGGATTTCCGCCGCAGCGCCCAAAGGCCAAGCGCGATGCCGATGATCAGCGCGGGCCCCAAAGCGCCCGCCACCAGAACGATGTGCCGGTACATGGCACCGGCAAAAGCCGATTGACGATTGGCATATTCACGCATGATCGACAGATCGTCGAACACGCCAACAGCAAACATCGCAAAGATACAAGCGCCAATGCCGAGACCATAGGCCACCGCCATCAACGACCCCAGCTTAAGGCGCTGAAGGGCATCCATCATGATCAGCGTCAGCGCGAACACGGCCACCCAAAAGGCGCCGCCGAGCGACACCCGCGCGGCGGGGGTGTCGGCATCGACCATCCGTTCGGCAAAATCGCCCGCCCCATAGGCGATCGCCAGCAACAAAAGCGGCGCCGCGACCAAGACGACAGCCGCACCGCCACCGACGATCCGGCTGAACAATGGAGTCGCCGCCGCCGCAAGCAGCACGGTCAGCGCCAACACGACAGCCAATTGGCCGGGCGGCAGCACCTGAAACAGTCCATAGGCCGTACCGGAGACGATCCGGTTCGGCGCATGGCTTGCAATCGACATCGAGGACACGCCGACAACGCCCAGAACGAGCAGGGTCGTCAGCACCCGATTGGCAATGATGGTCATTCCTGTTCCCGGCCGCCCACTGCTGACCCGCAGATCAATGGTTCCAGATGTCGATCGTCGCCTTCACGCCATACCCGGGTTAATCCCGGCTAATCCCGGCTCTAATCAAGGAAGCCGTTGTCTTCGAGATAGGACCGGGCAACTTGGCCAGCGTCGAGCCCGTCGACGATGATGGCGGCGTTGAGCGACTGCAATGTCTGAAGGCCCAAGGTTTCAAAGACCGGATCGACAATATCGCGAATTTCCGGATGGGCCTCGATCACCTCGCCCCGGACCACCGGCGCGGGCTCGTAAACCATTTGAACGCCCGCGGTGTCCTCCATCACCAGCAACCCGACCGCCGACAAGGCGCCATCGGTGCCATAGACCATGGCCGTATTGGTGCCGTTCGTCTGCTCGGCGGCCGCCCGAATGGTCGCCGCCGTGTCGCCGCCGGTCAGCACCAACATCTGATCTTCGGTCAATTCGAAGCCATAGGCCTCTTGGAACGCCGGCAGAGCATTGGGCGACTCGACGAATTCGGCCGAAGCCGCCAGCATGACGTCACCGCCGCCGGCCGCCCAGGCTCCGAAATCCTCCATGGTGCTGAGATCGTTCTCCGAGGCGACATCCTCGCGAACGGCCAACGCCCAGGTATTGTTCGCAGGCGCCGGCGACAACCAGATCAGGTTGTTTTCCTGCGCATCGAGTTGCGAGACCAACTCATAGCCCGCACCACGATTGTTCCAGGCCTCGTCGCCCTGAAGATCGAAGAAGAACGCACCATTCCCCGTGTATTCGGGATAAATGTCGATCTCACCGGCCAGCAACGCCTGACGGACGACACTCGTGCCACCGAGCTGGATTTTGTTGTCGACGGTGAACCCCGCATCCTCGAGCAGGATCATCAACATGTTGCCCAGCAGTGCCCCTTCGGTGTCGATCTTCGATCCGACGGAAATATCCTGAGCCTGCACGGCCGGGGCGGCCGCCACGATCGCCGCCAGGGCCGATCCGGCGAGGAAGCCGGCAAAGCGGCGGCTGGACGCAGGCGTGCGTTTGGTCTTCATGGTTTCCCCGGAGGGTATCATGCGGGTCATCAGCGGCGTTCCTCGTCATCATGTTGCAGGGTGGATGGGGCAAGCAGGCCGGGGGCGGCAGGAAGAGGGAGGATGGAAGCAAATCTGTTCAAGCACGCGCCCCTCGGATATCAGAATCGGCGAATGGTCAACGACTTTAGCGGGTAGGCTCCCGCAAACGCAAGACCGTTTCCGGACTACCGCCCCCCTCTCCTGCCCCGCCGCGTTTCGTCAGTTCGACAACCGGGCCTCGACCATTTCCGCCAGGGCGCTGTCGGTCATTCCCAGCCGCCGCACCGTTTTCGGGACATGCCCACTGACATAACCCAATGCTTCGGCAACAATGGCGCTTCGAACATCGACTTTCGCGATATCGGCCCCTTCGCGCAGGGCGCGATTTCGGGCATAGGTAACACCCCAACCGACGGCATCCTGCAGTCGGTTGGCCAAATTGCTCTCGGCGTCAAGCCCCAGCCGATCGGCAAGCCTTTTGGCGGCCCAACTGCCCGCACCCAGCAAAGTGGCGGCCCCCAGCCCGATCGCCGTTTCAAAGATTGGGGTCAAATCAAGGATTTCCATAGCCGGCTCCATAGTGACGTAGAAGGTGAAGAGGTCGGTTCTTGCGAAGATTGCTCACTGGAACGCCAAGGCGCCCTGGCCTCGGCCTCTCGGTGACAAGCCACGGCCCGTCGCGCCCAGCCCAGACCGAAGGTCGAAAAGGTCGACAACCGACCGTAATAGTTCAGGCGCCGGGCGGTATAATCGTCCAGGCAGACCGGATCGGACTGCCGGTCCTTGACCGCCGTCAGAGTCTGTGGCCCGACGACCCCATCGACGGTGACGCCCAGCGTTTGTTGAAGCAGCCGGATTGCCCGCGCCGGACCGGCATTGACGCCCATGTCGAAAACGCCGAAAGCCAGATGAAGCGGCAGATCCGGGGCATGGCAGGCGCGCCAGTAATCGTGATAGTAGATTTCCGCGACCTGTCCCGACGAGATGGCTTTCAGATCCTCCACATCCGGTTCGGCTTGGCCATTCCGGCGCGCCCATTGGCGATAGGTCCCCAAGGTAATGCCGAAATTGGTGGCGCCTCCCGGATCTTCGGGATGGTCGACGAAGCCTCCTTCGTGGCGCAGAACGAAGTCGAGCGCTGCCTGGAAATCAGGAGACGATGACGGCGCCGTCATGACGACAACATCTCTCGCAGGCCCAACCATGTCGCCGTCGCGGCAGCACCAACGACCAATCCGATCGCGGTGCGCCGGAAAATCGGCATGATCTGTTCATGGGCCAAGCGCTGGTTGCGCAAGAACATGCGATCGCGCTGGTATTCCGGGTCCGCCGATCGCAAACGGGCATCGCGCAGCCAATCCGCATCCTGACGTGTGGCCCGGGTGTCAGTTGTGTCGAAGCCAAGGCGTTCGAGGACGTCTCGGACGGCCGTCTTGGCGGCTTGTTCGGCGGTATCGCGGGCCGCTTCGGCAACCGCATCACGCACCGCGTTCTGCGCGGCGCTGCGGGCCAAATCTCGGACGATATCGACGGTAAGCGCCGCATCGCCCGGCGGCGGCCCCGAGGACGCCGGCTCGGTCGTAGCAGTCATATCCATTCCTTTTAGGTTGAGTGTCAGGGGAAAAATCCCGCAGGACGCGACGCCAAGCACAAAAAAGAGCCCGCCATCCGATTGGATGACGGGCTCACAGCTCGCGCGTCTTAGGACTATTATCCTACAACCCAGAATTCATGCCTGTCAAGACACTCCTCGGCCCGCAGACTCCGCTCGGCTGTTATCGCAGCCGGACGCCATCGAAGGCGGCATCGCGCTCTACCCGGACCAATTCGCGATTGAGCCGCCGGTATTCCCGATCCAACCGGCGCACCTGCCGGCGCAAACCGGCGCGGTCGTCGTCGTCAACACCGTCGCCGGCAAGGCGATCTTCCAGGGAATCAATCTGGCGTTCGACCCGCGCGATTGCGGTTTCGACTGAATGGATCGCCGAGCCATGATTGAAGGCCGCGAGAAACGCAGGCTCAGCCTCGGTCGGACAAACGCCGTGATACCGGTTTCCGCGCCGCCCTTCCCGGAACCCGTTGTCAGGCGTGCAATAGCGCTCCAAGCCCGCGTCGCGGCCTTCGTAATAGAAATCCGAGTCGGGCAG